>Ga0210384_10005701_pt1 | contig 13454 bp, 11 predicted proteins | sample IncBWH2MmetaG_FD_160574 | JGI IMG/M metagenome (GOLD analysis project Ga0210384, IMG submission 160574) | Forest soil microbial communities from Barre Woods Harvard Forest LTER site, Petersham, Massachusetts, United States - Inc-BW-H-2-M | ecosystem: Environmental > Terrestrial > Soil >...
CGCCGTCATTCGTGATGAGGGTCCCGACGATCAGCGAGCCGCCGGCACCATACGCCCATCCTTCGACGTAGAATTGGGGCAATAGAACGACCGGGGTCGAGCCGGGTCCCGACCACGCGAGCGGGTAATAGACCTTGGCCGAGCAAGCCTTGCCGCACGAGATGGTGTGATCGAAGTACGCGCCGGCCTGCGCGCCGGCGCTCTCACCGTAGCCGTACGCATCTTTGTGGTTTGGTCCGGGGCCGAGATCGACGTACGTGTAGGTCGTCGCCGAGAAGGCCGCGCCCCTCGGCGCCGTGCTCGGAGTGAGATTCGATTGGGGCGCGCCGGAGCACCCAGCAAGAATAATGACGGTGAAGGCGACGACTGCTACGCCTGTGCGTGAGTTCATGTTTGCTCCCTTACGTCGTTTTTTTCTTGCCGGCCGACGCGGTGCTTTTCTTCTTGCGTGTTCCCGGCTTCTTCTCGGCTGTCGACGATTTCTTCGTGCGCTTGGGCTTTTCGTCGTCGGCGGCTGCCAACGCGAGTGGGCTCGCGGTGCCTTTGAGCTCGCCGGCGACACCGTCGCGCGGCGCGGCGCGGCGTCTGCGGGCGGGCTTCGTGCGCTTCGGTTCCTCGACCGGCGCGGAAAGGCTCGGCGGCGGCGCTTCGACCGCTGGCGGAGGCGCATTGCGGCGCTCCGCGATCGCGCGGGACGGCTGCGGCGACGCGGTGTTGCCGGTTGCGTGCGCGACTCCGTCGGACGCGACTTCGAAGATGTGCCGCTCCGGCATCGGCCCACCGGATGCTGCGGCCCGGCCGCCCCGGCCGCGACGGCGCCGTCTGCGACGGCGGTGCTGTTGTCCGCTCGTTTCGTCGCCCACCGCGACGGGCTGCTCCGGCGGCGTCAACGGCGTGGCTTCGCCGTTCTCCTGGCCTCGGCCGCCCCGGCCCCGGCGGCGACGCCGACGCTTGCGGCGCCCCTCACCATCGGCGTGTTGCACCGCGCCCTGCGCGATGATGATCGCGTCGGGTTGTGCTTCGCCCCGGAGTTCCGCGCTGAGCGCCTTGTCTTCGGCCTCCTCTTCCTCGCTGACGGGTGAGATGCCGATCGGCGGACGCGCGGCCGACTGTCGTGCGGCGTCTTCGGCGAGCTCGCGCAACTGGCGCGTTTGCTCGGCCGCGGAGAGTTTTTCGCGGCGCGCCGGCCGCCGGCGCGGTTTCGCGCCGGCCGTCACGAGCTCGGCCAAGACCACATCGCGTTCGTCGTCGACGTCGAGGATCCGAATCCGAACGAAGTTGCCGGCGTTGTTCGCGCCGTTTTCCACCTCGACGATGCGATTCTCGACGACTGCGGCCGCGGACGTCGGACTCGGCAGACGTCCTGACAGCAGCTCGACTTCGTGCTCGTCGCCGACGCGAACGACGTGCGTTTTCTCCTTGAAGCCGGCAACGAGCTCGACCCTCGCCTTTTCCGGATGGATCATCGGATCGACGCGCACGTGAATCGGATGCTCGATCGCGCGAGCGAGCTCCCCGCACTCGTCCTCGTACCAAAAATCCATCTGCACGGCGACCGACGGCGCGACGTGCACGACGACGTCGCCGGCGACGCCGTTGCGGATCTCGTTGCGAATTCGGCGGAAGGTTTCGATTGCGACGGACTGCGACGACATGACGCTGCCCATTCCAATACAGGTCGGGCACGTGCCGCGCAGCTGCGCGCCGAGATCCTTACCGATGCGCTTGCGCGTAAACTCGAGCAGACCGAGGTTTGAGAAGGATTGGATCGTCGCTCGCGTGCGGTCGCGGCGCAGGTGCTCCTCCATGGTCTTGACGACCTTGTCGCGCGACCCGTCCGACGCCATGTCGATGAAGTCGACCACGATGATGCCACCGATGTCGCGCAAGCGTACCTGGCGCGCGATCTCTTCGGCGGCCTCGATGTTCGTCTTGAGAATCGTATCTTCGAGGTTGCGACCGCCGGTGAACTTTCCGGAGTTCACGTCGATGACGGTCAGCGCTTCGGTCGACTCGATGACGATCGACGCGCCCGACGGCAGGTTGATCTTGGGTCGCATCAACTTCTGCAGCTCTTCGTTGATCTTATAGTCTTCGAAGAGCGGGCGCCCCGAGTTGTAGTATTCGAGGCGGTCGATATACTGCGGACCAAGCAGCTGCAAGAAGTCCCGAATCTTGCGGAACTCCTCCTCGTCGTCGATCAAAACTTTATCGACGTCGGCCGTGATGAAGTCGCGGGCGGCCTTGTAGACGAGGTTCATGTCCTTGTGAAGCAACGCGGGCGAAGTCGCGCGTTTGTACATCTCGAGAATGCCGTGCCACATGCGGATCAGCACGCCGAGGTCGGCGATCAGCTCGGCCTCGCTGGCCCCGGCGGCCGCCGTTCGCACGACCGTCGCCATGCCTTCGGGCCGCATCCGCTTCATGACGTTCTTGAGCCGGTTGCGCTCGTCGGCGGACTCGATCTTGCGGGAGACGCCCGAGTACTTGCCCGTCGGCATCAAGATCAGGTAGCGGCCGGGCAGCGAGATGTTGGTGGAGATCCGCGCGCCCTTGAGGCCCCGCGGCTCCTTGACGATCTGCACGAGGACGTCGTCCCCGCGCTTGACCTTCTCGCCGATGGTGAAGCCGCTGTGCCCCTGGGTGATCTCGACGTCGCCGATGTTCAGTGGTTGTTTGTTGATGTCGTCGACGTACAGAAAGGCGTTGCGGCCCAGGCCAATGTCAACGAACGCGGCCCCCATTCCCGGGAGCACGTTCTGCACTTTTCCTTTGAAAATCGAGCCGATGACTTTCTCTTCGCGCTCGATGTAGAGTTCGGCTAAATCGCCGTCCTCGAGTATTGCGACCCGGTTCTCCCAGGGGTCGCTCGAGATCAGTATCTCGCTCGACAAATTGTCCTCAATTGTATGGAGCTCAGCGGGCGGCGCCCTCGGGCCACCTCAGGCGAGCTCTCGAAAAAAAAACCTTTACCTTGCGCCTGTTCCGGAGGGGGTGGAACCGGACCTGCCAAGAGGCGCGTGTGACCGGCACGGGGCGCGCTTCCGGGCGGCGGTTCGACCGCGACCACGGCGTGACGACGCAGGCGCTCTTCCTCTTGAGCCAGCTCGGAAGCTCGAGGCGAGAGGCCTACTCGCATGCGACGCACTACGAGCCGGTGCCGGTGGAAGCGTTTTGCGCCCTCCTCGCGCGCGTAAGCTCGCGATTCGTGCGCGCCGCGACGTTCGTGGACGTCGGGTCCGGGATGGGCCGCGGCGTCCTGCTGGCGTCGGAATACCCGTTCAAGCAAATCGCGGGCATCGAATTATCTCCCGCGTTGCACGCGATCGCGAGCGCGAATCTGGCCGTCGCTCACAGCCTTCAAACACAATGTCGCGACGTGCGGTTGCGCTGCGCCGACGCGCGACGCACGCGGTTTCCGAAAGGGAACCTAGTCGTGTTTCTGTTCAATCCGTTCGACGAGGTCGTCGTCCGCGCCGTGCTGGAGCGGATTCTCGCTTCACGCTCGGAGCGGGATGAGGTGCTGCTGCTCTATCACGTGCCGGTTCATCGCGACGTCGTGGCCGAGTATGCCGGCGAGATCATCGCCGACACGGCCGACGGGATCGTAGTGCGCCTCACGCGTTCCCGAGAAGGTCGCGATCCTTCTGCGAGTAGATGTTCAGCAGTATCCCGATCGCTGCGAAATCGGTGAGCATCGCCGAGCCGCCGTACGACACAAACGGGAGCGGGATGCCCGTGATCGGCATGATCCCGATCGTCATGCCGACGTTGATCAGCACGTGGAAGACGAGCATGCCGACGAGGCCGGCCGCGAGCAGGAAGCCGAAGCGGTCGCGCGCCACGAGCATCGTGCGTATCGCGGCGTAGAGCACGACGCCGTACAGGGCGAGCAGCGTCAGGGCCCCGGCGAATCCCCACTCCTCGGCCAGCACGGTGAAGATGAAGTCGCGTGAATGCTCGGGGACGAAGTTGAGCTGCGTCTGCGTGCCGTGATAGAGCCCGCGACCGAGCCACTCGCCGTTGCCAACGGCGATCTTCGATTGATTGAGGTTATATCCCGAGCCCTCCGGATCGGCGCGGGGATTCAAGAAAACGAAGAGCCGCGCGCGCTGGAAGGGTTTGAGCACCGCGTTGGTGCCGATCGCGCCGGCGGCGACGACTAGCACGGCCGCCGCGTAGATTCCGAAGTCGCCGAGCTTCGGCAGCGCGAAGAAGAGTTGTACCGTCAAGATCGCCACCAGCACGAGCGAGGTGCCGAGGTCGGGCTGCTTGAGAATTATCAGCGCGGGAATCGCAGCGGCGAGCAGCGGCTTCCACAGATCTTGCAAGTTCTCGTACGTCCCGCGGCAGAGAACGGCGGCGAGCGCGATCGCCACGACGAGCTTGGCCGGCTCGGAGGGCTGGAACGTCCCGAGCGGCCCGAGCGAGATCCAGCGCTGCGCTCCCATCGCGCTGTGCCCGCCGCGCAAGATGAATAGCAAGAGCAAGAGATTGATGATGTAGAGCGCGGGCGCCCAGCGCTGCCACGTGCGGTAGTCGACGAAGGACAGGCCGATCATCGTCCCGATGCCGAGCACCAGATAGAGGATCTGCTTCGGGAACTCGCCCGCGCTCCCGGGCGAGTGCAATCCGGCCGAGCGAATGCAGACCAGTCCGATCAACGCGATGGCAACGCCCGCACCGGCAAGCAGCCAATTGAAGTTGCGAGCGAACCGCCTCGTTTCGTTGCTAAGCGCTAGAACGGCCATCTCTATCCATTGATGACAATGGCTCGCTTCAACTATGATGACACTAGAGGCGTCATCGCTGGTGACGGCTTCAGTTTCTTGCGGCGGCGGCGTTTGCGCGCCGGCGGCGTTTCGCCATCAGCGGGTTTTGCCGATGCAGAGGTGCGCTTCGCTTTCGCCGGCTCGGCAGACGGGGTGCCGGGCTCGTCGCGCTTGGTGCTGCCGTTGCCGTTGGGGCGGTTGACGGAAATGATCGGAATGTTGGCGAGCAGCGCCAGCGTGCGGTCTTGCCGTTCAAACGTGACGTCGATGTGGTCGCGATCGACCTCGACGTGGCGCGAGATCACTTCGACCAGCTCGCGCTTCATCTGCTCGATCATCTCTGGGGCGAGCTCGAGATGGTCGGTCATCAGCACGAGGCGCAACCGCTCTTTTGCCGTCGCGCTCGAACCCTGATGGCCGAAGAGGCGCTTCAGAAACTCGATCACGTGCGCTTCCCTCCAAAGAGCGAGCCGATTCGTTCGAGGAGCGACCCCTTCGCCGCGGGCGGCATCGGCGCGGGAACGTCCTCGCCCGCCACGCGCGCGGCGATCGCGTGATAGGCGGCGCCGGTCGGCGTATCTCTGCGCAACGCGAGAGGCTCGCCACGATTCGTCGTCACGATGATCTCCGGCTCGTCGGCGATTACGCCGAGCAGCGGCAGCCGCAGTATCGAATTGACGTCGTCGACCGAGAGCATCTTGCCCTTCTTGACGAGCTGCGGGCGCAGCCGATTGATCACGAGCTGCGGACGAAAGCGATTGCCGAGCAAACCGACGACGCGATCGACGTCGCGCACCGCCGAGACTTCGGGCGTGCAGATCACGATCGCCTCGTCGGCGCCCGCAACCGCGTTCTTGAATCCCAGCTCGATGCCGGCCGGGCAATCGATCAGCACGTAATCGAAGCGCTCGCGCAAACTCGTCACGAGCGACTGCATCCGCGCCGTTTCGACCTCGTCCTTTTCACGCGACTGCGCCGCTGCGAGCAAGAAGAGGTTCTCGCTGTGTTTGTCGGCGACGAGCGCGTCGTCGATGGCCACGCGATCTTCCAGCACGTCGAGCAGATGATGCGTAACTCTGCTCTCGAGGCCCAGCAGGATGTCGAGATTGCGCAAGCCGACGTCGGCGTCGATCAACACGACCTTTGCGCCGCGATTCGCTAGCGCCGTGCCGAGATTGGCGGTCGTCGTCGTCTTGCCGACGCCGCCCTTGCCGGACGTCACGACGATAGCGCGCCCGAGTTTTGCGGGTACCGCGGTAATCTCCGGCGCCGCGCCGACTTCTGGCTCGGCTGCGATTGACTCTGTTTGGTGCACCCTCTACCCCACTTTCAATGCCTCTATGAGTCGTCCGAAAAAGCCTTGACCGTCGAAACTCGTAAACGGCACGAGCTCGCCTTCGAGCCGCCGCGCGATCTTGTCGTAAATCGCGCGTAAGCGATTCGTGTCGCTCAACACGATCGGCTCGCCTTTATTGGTCGTGTCGATCACCTCTTCGTCGTCTGGGATCACGCCGAGCAGCTCGATCGAGAGCACGTCGCAGACGTCCTCGACCGAAAGCATGTCGCCGCTGCGCACCATCTCGGGTCGCAGCCGGTTGACGATCAGGCGAATCGGCTTTCCCTGCGCGGCGATCTTGCCGACGACGCGATCCGCGTCGCGTATCGCGCTGACCTCCGGCGTCGTGACCACGATCGCTTCGGCCGCGCCCGCGACCGCGTTGCGAAAGCCGGTCTCGATTCCGGCTGGAGAATCGATCAACACGTAGTCGGCGACGTCGGCGGCGCAATCGACGATCGCCGCGAACTGCTCCTCCGTGATCGCATCCTTCTCGCGCGTCTGCGCCGCGGGCAGCACCGAGAGCGACTCGAAGCGCTTGTCTTTGATGAGCGCCTGTCGCAGCTGGCAGCGCCCTTCTGCGACTTCGACCAGATCGAACACGATGCGCTTTTCCAATCCCAGCACCAGGTCCAGATTGCGCAATCCGATGTCGGCGTCGATGAGGATGACGCGCTTCCCGCGCTTTGCCAGCGTTGCTCCTAGATTGGCGGTCGTCGTCGTCTTCCCGACGCCGCCTTTTCCGGACGTGATGACGATCTTGCGTGCGTTCACGCGTTCGATACTCCTCTGCCTTCGAGTTGATTCAAGCGATCCAGCGGAAGAATCAGAATGCGCCCGTCACGCGCCAGCGCCGCCTCGGGCAACGGCTGCGCGCGCCGTTTCGAATCTTGATCGGCGGCGATGAACGTAGCGATCCGTAGCTGCGTCGCCGCCAAATCGAGCGCGAAGATGCGCGCCTGCTCGTCCCCGCCCGCACCGGCGTGCGCGATTCCAGCGAGCCGTCCGAAGACGACGATGTCGCCGGTCGCGATCAGCTCCGCCCCGGGATTCACATCGCCTACCACGACGATGTTGCCGGTGTGGTGCAGCACTTGTCCGCCGCGCAGCGTCGCGGCGTGGTAGAGCGTGGCCGGTCCCGCCTCGACGAGATGCAGCGGGGGCGCCGTCCGCGGAGCGCGCGGTTCGGCCTTCAGTCGTGGGACGCTGCTGTCGCCGCGCTGGCGTCGCTGCGCGATGTCGCCGCGCGCTCCTGCGAAGTCGGCCACCAGCGAGCGGGCCGATTCGGAGAGCGGAATCTCGGCCCGCGGTCGCAGCGAGCGGGGCCGCTCGAGCTCGTCGCGCGGCGCGGGGGCCTCGAACCCGAGCCCCTCGTCCTGCGCGAGCCGGTCGAGTCCCTCGCCAGAGCCGGAGAGCGCCCGCAAGACGACGCCCGCATCGTCCAGCACTGCCCGCAGGCGAGCCACCGCTTCGGGCGAGGGCGCCCCACTGCCGAAGTTGGCCACGGCCGAGGAGCCGCGGTAGAAACTCGGCTGCTCGGCGAGGCGAGCCTTCAGCTCGTCACAGGCGTCCTCAAAGTTGCGTTGATCTAATGAAACTTCAAGGCCGTCGCGCCTGCCTCGCAAGAGTGTCACGTGCCGCTCTCCGCGAAGGAATGCGCGAATATCCTTTGCTGTCCACAAACGACTCGCAAATTCTTAAACGTCATCCACAAATAATACACAGGGGAAAGTAGACCACATGCTCCGTCGCATCATTCCGCTTTTCGTCATCGTCTCACTGCTGAGCGCGGTAACTCCCGGACGCGTTTTTGCGATGTCGACGCAGGCCGAGATCGCCCTTGGGCAGTCCGAAGATCAACAGATCGTCGCCGGCAGCGTCATCGAGACCGATCCGCTGCTCAACGCCTACGTCCAAGGCGTCGCGGATAACCTCTGGAATCAGGTGGCGCGCAAGGACGTCCCATACTCGGTGAAGATCATCAAGGATAGCCAGGTCAACTCCTTTGCGACGATGGGCGGATTCGTCTACGTGAACGAGGGGCTCATCGACTTCGTACAGTCGGACGATGAGCTGGCAAGCGTTCTCGGCCACGAGACCGGTCACATCGAGCGCCGCCACGTGCTCACGACGTACTCGAAGGCGGAGATCCTCAACATCCTGTTCGGGATTGCCTCGATCTTCTCGCCGATCATCTATGAGTTCGGCGGGCTCGCCCAGGCCGGATTGCTGGCGAAGATCTCGCGCGAAGACGAGATTCAGGCCGACCGCTACGGGCTGCAGCTGATGTCGCGCGCCGGATACGATCCCGAGTCGATGGTCACGATGATGGCGCATCTCGCCGTCGCGCAGGAAGAGCACAACGACGCGGTCAGCAAGTATCTCGAGGATCACCCCGACCCCAAGGCGCGCGTCGCGCACTTGATGGGCTATCCGGAACTCGACCCCGCGACCGTGACGCCGGCCCAGGAGCTGGTGCAGGCCTCGAGCGACGAGGAGCGCGCGCGCTTCGACTTCGCGCGGTTGCGCCTCGACCAAGTTCTCGCGCGGGATCCACGCAGCTCCGAAGCGCTGCTCGACCTCGGACAGTCCGAGCTCGCGCTCGGCCTACCGAACAAGAGCGAACAGACCCTAGCCGAGGCCGCGCAACTCGGGACGCCGGCGACCCGCGCGACGGCACAGCAGCGTATCTCGGCGCTGCGGCAGATGGAAGTGCAGCGCATCGCGCTGACCAAGCCCGACCCTCCGAGGCTGCAGGATGCCGTGGAGGCCGCAAAAACCGCGCAGGCCGCCGACGCGACCCAGATCCAGACCCGCGCGCAGCAGGGCAAGGATCAGCTCAAGGCGGTGACGAGCCGCATCGAGACGCTCCAATACGAAGTGCCCGACCTCAGCCGCATCAACATCAAGCGCGGATCGCGGGTCGAGGCGATCGTCAAGAATCTCAACACGATGACCCGCTCGCTTAACAGCGCGCTCCAGGACGCGGGCAGCGATGCCGGGCCGATCGGCGGCGTCGGCTCGCTCGAGCGCAACAAGGAGAGCGGAATCCTCAAGGAGAGCGCGGACATCTACAGCGAGATGCTCGCTCCGTTCGCGATGCATCCGGTTCCGACACAGTCGCTGGCGGTCTTCCCGTCCTATCCTTCGATGATCAACGAGTTAACGCTGGCCGACGGCGAGATGCTGCGCTCCGTGGACGCGGCTCGCGCGTCGATGACGACGCTCGACCAGTCGCTCGGCGACCTCGATGAATTCCTTAAGAGGCTCGACCAGGCGCGGCTCAGCTTCAACGGCGACGTTAGCGTGAGCGAGTACGACGAGCTCGAGCCGCTGATGAAGAAGGTCGTCGACGATTTCAACACCGCGGCGACGGAGGCGTCGCAGGGCGCGCAGCTATTCAACCTCGCGCGCTCGCGTCAGCTCTCCGCGCGGATCACGCTGCTCGGACTCGGAACCTCGCCGCAGCAATTTTCCACGCTGCAGTACGCTCTGCAGCAGCGCTTCGGCAGCAGCGGCATCGGCTATCGCGCGATGCTGCGCGCCGGGCTGACGCCGGGTGACGTGGCCGCGGCGACGATCATCGCCGCCGACATCAAGAGCACTCCCGAGAGCGTGATCGCCGAGGCGAAGAGCTCCAACCAAACCGTCATCGACGTCGCCAACGCGCACAAGATGCACGCGTGGCCGCTCGAGATCTTCTTGGGTCTGGTCTACCTCGACTACACCGACGATCCGATCAAAGAACTGCGCAAGGCAGACGGGTCGATGGCCGTCGACCTGAACAAGCTGGGATTATAAGATGCCGGCAGCAGGCGACGCTCGGACGGTTCTCTCACTTCTGCGCAAAGGGATCGACGTGCGCGCGATCGGCGCGCACGTCCGCAAGCCGTTCCGGTTCCTGCTGTGCGGCGATCCCGCGCTGATCGCGGAGCTGCGCGCGCTACTGCTGCGCGGGCACGAGGATGACACGATACCGATCGAGGCAGCCGCGTGCCTGGAGACGATTCGTCCCGATTCGCCCCTAGTGACGAATCCGAAGGAGGTCCGCGCGATCATTTTCCTCGGCCGGCGCGGCGACGTAGCGCACGAGCAGTTAGAGCCGTTGCGCATCATGCGCGTGCCGATCTTTGCGCTCACCGTCGAACCGGATGCTGCGCCGAGCGGCCCATCTGCGCCGCCGCCGCCCGGCGATTGGGCCGAATACGTCGTACCCGCGATCGCGCGCGAACATCTGCGCGGACGTTTCTTCCCGCATCTCGTCGATTGCTCGAAGGGAGTCGAGATCGCGGTCGGCCGGAACCTGCCCATGCTGCGCGACACCGTTGCCGCGAAGCTCACGCGCGACGCGGCGAACAACGCCTTAAAGGTTGCGCTCGCGAGCGCCGTCGTCGATCACATTCCACTTGCCGGCGTCGTGCTGGGCGTGTTTGCCTCGGCGGGCGACATGGTCGCGATCACCGGGATTCAGGTGATGCTGATGCTGCACATCGAGGCCGCGTACGGACGCGATCCCGACATGCAGCGCGCGTGGCAGCTGCTGCCCGTCATCGGCGGCGGATTCGGTTGGCGCACGCTCGCGCGGGAGCTCGTCGGCTTCGTTCCCGTGGCGGGCATCGCGATCAAAGGCGCGATCGCCTACGCCGGCACGATCGTGATCGGCGAGGGTGTCACGTTCTTTCACGAGCACGGCCACACGATGACCAAGAGCCAGACTTCGGCGCTCTACGAGAGCGCCAAGCAAGACGCGCTCCGCTTCGTCCGCAGCATCATCGCGAAGATCCGCAAGTAGCCCTCTAGCCCCGCTTCAGGACGTCGAATAACTCGACGCGACGCTGCTTCGGGTCGACAACGATGACCAGCGCCGAGCCGGCACGTTCAAAAACGCAAAGTGTTGGCGCGGCGTTCGCCAGAAGGACGCCTGATGCCGTGCGCGACTCCGCCACCCGCCGTCTATAGCACGCCCTCGCCGGGCCCTATCGCGGCGCGCACCTCGATCGACGCCAGCGTTCGGTACGAATCGAATTTTGGCGACGTCATCGTCGATGTGAACGCACGCTACGATCTCGCGTCGCGCGGCGCGGTCTTGCCGTACGCGAACCTCATCGTCGGCTACGACACGCGATCGGGCGTCCCCGGTATCGGCCAGATCTTCAACGAAGACGCGCTGATACCGGCGGCCGGCGTTCGCGCGCCGCTCGATAAGGAAGAGTATGCCGAGCTGTTCGTACAGGGCGGTTTCAGCTTCGGGTTGCACGGCCAGCCGAGCTTTCCGGAGACGCGTTGGGGCTTCGACTACTCGCGCGACTACGGCTCGTCGTTTCTCAGCCCATACCCACACGCGAACGTCAACGGCGTGCTGATCGACTATTCGCGCTTCGCCGGCAACGTCATCGGCTCGGTCGACGGGTTCTACGATACGCGAGTGACGACATCGCTGCGCGCGCTCGTGGGCGCGGTCGTGTCTTTCGACGATCACCGCGACTACGGAAACAACTACGCCGAGGCCTACGCGGGCTTCATGGTGCCGTTCTCACGGGAGCTCGATCTGCGCGTCGCCGGTGTCGAAGGCTCGTATCTCTCGCGGGGCATCGGCGTGCCGCGACCCGCGTCCTATTCGGCCCTGCGCGTCACCATTTCTCATACTAGCCCGCCGTAGCCAGCGCCGGAGCGGCTTAAACTATCGCGAGGCCCGGCGGCTTGAAATCGAAGCTTCCCGGGAACGCCACTTTTCTCGGTTGCATTTTGTTCAAGGCGAGATCGCCGTACTTCAGCTGCGCGCTGAGAGCGCCGTCTCCCCCGCCGGTACTCGTAATGCATCCGTTGCAGATCGCGAGCGCCATCGACCGAATATCTGCGATGAGATCGAGCGAAAAACGCAGCGTCACCGGCTTGAATGGCTCGATGGTGACGACCAGTTGTGGGTAAACGGTTTTCTTAAACCTGTGGCTCCCTAAATACACGACCGATCTCTCGCCCTCGGGATGCTTGGAGCGATCCGTAAATTCATGGAGCTCCTTTGCCACACACCAGGCGCTGCCCAGCAGCTGCAAGACATCGATGTTGAGTACACTCTTGAGAGCGGCGGTTGCTTGCGAGCCGATGACGCCCCAAGCCAACCTCGTCGCCCCGATCCCGGGATCTTGGCTCAGTGCCTCTTTCATGGTTTGGTCGATTTGCAACCCATTGGGTAAGAGATCGCGTACCTGCAGTTGAGCCGGCTCAGCCATCGTGTTCCTCCCGTATGACGATCGAACCGTTTTGTTCGAAGGAAGCCTCGCCGGGTTCTACGCTTGCCCGAAGATGCGTCGTCGGCCCCGCCATCTCAACGTCCCCGTCAAAGTTCGTGGATCCGTCTAGTTGTGGTGCAGGCTCGATCGTCAGGAGACGCATCGTCTTCCTCGCCAATCGCATTCTATTGTTTATCAAAAAGCCCAGCGCCACGGCGAACAAGCCGCCAGGAATTAGCCACCGGATCCATCCGCTTCGAGGCGAGCCGAGAGTCACATTGACGGGAGTTGGCGACGAGCGCGGCGCCAGCGTTGACTTCGGTGACGCGGTTCCAAGAGCTGCCGCGGCCGCACTAGAAGTCTGCGTCGCGGTAGCGGTTGGCTGCGCCGTTGCAGCAGCAGTTGGTCGTAGCGTTGCAGCAGCGGTTGGCCGTGGCCTTGCAGTAGCAGTTGGTCGTGGCGTTGCAACAGCGGTTGGCCGTGGCCTTGCAGTAGCAGTTGGTCGTGGCGTTGCAACAGCGGTTGGCCGCGGCCTTGCAGTAGCGGTTGGATGCGGCCTTGCGGTAGCGGTTGGCCGTGGCGTTGCAGCGGCCGTTGGCCGTGGCGTTGCGCGGCTGATCGGCGGTGCCGTCTGCGTCTTACGCGGCGTGGGCGTGTGCAGACCGAACGTACTCTGCACGGGTTCGGGCGTTTTCACCGGCGGTTTGGCCGTTTTTAGCGGCACGGTGCCGGTCTGTGCCAGCGAGCCATCCGAGACCCCAAGCACGACGATCTTGATTGTGCGCGTATCGGCACCCGGCGCCGGAGACTGATCGACGACTTCGCCCGCCGGACGACTCGAGGATCGCTTCCCCCGTCGTGGCACCAATCCGTATTCCCTCAATGAGCGCGCAGCCACGGGGAATTTCATTCCCACCACATCGGGTAAGGGAACTAAGGCACTCTCCACCGGTCTGGGCGTTTTCACCGGCGCGGTCGCGTTGCGCGTTGGAGTCTTCGTTATGCTCACGCGTTCCGTTCCGGGCTCGCCGCTGTAGAAACCGGGCGAATTGTTTATTCGTAAGAACAAACGTCCCGTCGACGGCGCGACACAGTTCGAACTCACCGCGAAAGTAA
>Ga0210384_10005703_pt1 | contig 13450 bp, 10 predicted proteins | sample IncBWH2MmetaG_FD_160574 | JGI IMG/M metagenome (GOLD analysis project Ga0210384, IMG submission 160574) | Forest soil microbial communities from Barre Woods Harvard Forest LTER site, Petersham, Massachusetts, United States - Inc-BW-H-2-M | ecosystem: Environmental > Terrestrial > Soil >...
ACCTCGCGCCGTCGCGCCAGATGCCGGCGCCGATCGTGGCCTACGATCTCGAGCCCGACCGCGGGCCGGTCCTGGTCACCGTCGAGTACCAGGTGCGCCCCGACGAGGCGGCGGAGTTCGCCCGCGCCATGGCCGACGTGCGCCGCATCCGCCTGCGCGACGGCGCCATGGAGTGGGGGCTGTTCGCCGACGCCGCCCTCCCCGGTCGCTACACCGAGGTGTTCCTGGTCAAGTCCTGGCTCGAGCACCTGCGCCAGCACGAGCGCGCCACCGTCGCCGACCGCGATCTCGTCGAGTCCGCCCGCCGCTACCACGTCGGCGGCGACCGCCCCGCGGTTCGCCACCTCATCTCCGAGCCGCTGCGCAAGGACGCCTGACGCGATCCGTACCGGACAGGAGAGTGCCGCCATGCCTCCCGAACCTCGCCGCCCCACTGCACGATCGCGCGTCCCGCGACGCCTGGCGCTCCTCGCTGCCTTCCTCCTCGCCGGCGGACCGCTGCCGGCCGGTGCGCCCGCCCTCCTCGCCGTCGCCGCGCCCCAGCCGGCCGTTGCTCGCACCGAGCTCGCCTTCGCGACCGGCGAGGGGGGCGAGACCGGCAAGCAGTGGCACCTGGGCGGCGCCGGCTACGAGGTCGGTGTCGACGCTCACGAGACGCGTACCGCCGGCGGCCCGCGGAGCCTGCGCCTGGCATGGAGGCCCGGCACGGCCGTCGTGCAGGAGCAGGCGTTCGGCGTCGCCACCACCCGCTTCCCGGTCGAGGCGGCGCGCGGCAAGCATCTCCGGCTCGAAGGGTGGATCAAGTCCGACGGCATCACCCGTGGCTGGGCAGGCCTGTGGGCGCGGGTGGACGGGCCGGGCGGCGCCATGGCCTTCGACAACATGATGGACCGCGGCATTCACGGCACCACGACCTGGTCGCGGGTCGAGGTCGAGGTGGACGTGCCGCGGGAGGCATCCGGCATCTTCCTGGGCGCGCTGCTCACCGGCGACGGGACCGCCTGGGTGAGCGAGCTCGCGGTGGTCGTCGAGCCGATCCGGCCGGCGGCGCCGGTGACGGTCGCAGGACAGGTGACGGACCCCGCGGGACGGCCGGTGGCGGGTGCCCTGGTGGCGCTGATCCCGTCTTACTCCAGCCACGCGGCGGCGTTGGTGAAGAGCGGCGCCGACGGCAGCTTCCGGGCCACCGTCGCCAAGGGCAAGTACGCGATGAGCGCGACCGCCGCCGGCTTCGCCGCGACCGCCGCACCGCCGATCGACGTTCGCGAGCCGGCGCCGCCCGTCAAGCTCGCGCTTGGCGCCGGCTGTGTCGACTTGATCGGCACGGTCGAGGGTGCCGAGGGCCCGCCGCCGGCCGGCACCCGGGTCGAGGTGGGACGCTTGAGCGCCGAGAACGGAGAAATCTTCTACGGCGAGCTGGACGGCAAGGGCGGCTTCCGCCTCTGCCTGTCCCCCGCCAGGTACGAGGTCGCGCTGGACGCGGCGGACTTCATCGCCAAGCCGGTCGAGGCCGAGATCGCCAAGGGCGGCACCGACCGGCGGCTGACGCTTCACGCCTCGCGCCTCGGGCCTGCGCCCGCGGAGGTGGTGAGCTGGTTGCGCGGCCACCAGGTGCCGCTGCGCACCGCCGTCGCCGGCCAGGGCTACGACGACCTGCGGCCGCTGGCGGCGATCGTAGGCAAGGCCCGCATCGTCGCCCTCGGCGAAGCCACCCACGGCACCCGCGAGTTCTTCCAGCTCAAGCATCGGGTGCTCGAATACCTGGTCTCCGAGAAGGGCTTCACGGTCTTCGCCATCGAGGCGAACTGGCCGGAGTCGCTGGCGGTCGACGACTACGTCCTGCACGGCACCGGGGATCCGGCGAAGGCGCTGGCCGGCCTCTATTTCTGGACCTGGAACACCGAGGAAGTGCTGGACATGATCCGCTGGATGCGGACCTACAACGCCGATCCGGCCCACGCGCGCAAGGTCCGGTTCCTCGGCTTCGACATGCAGACCGCGAAGGTCGCGAGCCCGGCCGTGGCCGCCTACCTCGAGAAGGTCGATCCGCCCTACGCCAAGGAGGTGGCGGGCACGCTCGCCGGCCTGCGGGAGGCCGCCCAGGAGGCCACGCCGGCGAGCGCCGCCGCGCTGTCCTCGGCCAAGGTCCTGCTGGCGCGCTTCGACGCCCGCCGGGACGCCTATGTCGCCGCCTCGAGCCAGCGAGAATGGGATCTCGCCCGCCAGCATGCGGTGATCGTCGAGCAGGTGGCGGAGCTGGGAGCCGCCGCCCAGGCGTTCGACTACCGCGACCGGGCGATGGCCGAGAACGTCGGCTGGATCCTGGCGCACGAGCCGGCCGGTACGCGCATGGTGCTGTGGGCGCACAACGGTCACGTCAACTACAGCGCCAGCACCGGCTACACTCCGATGGGCGAATACCTGCGCCGCACTTTCGGCGCCGACTACCTCAACATCGGCTTCGTCTTCAACCAGGGAGCCTTCCAGGCGATCGGCGGCAATGCCCAGGGTTCCAAGGGGCTCTCCGAGTTCTCGCTGGGCCCCTGCCCTGAGAGCAACCTGGCCGCCGCCTTCAGCCGCACCGGTGTGCCGCTGTCGCTGCTCGACCTGCGCAGCCGCCCCGCCGCCGGTCCGGTGGCCGCGTGGTTGACTTCGCCGCACCCGATGCGCGAGACCGGCGCGCTGTTCTCGAGCGAAGCGGAGATGACCGAGCCGGTCGTCATCACCGACCGCTTCGACGCCATCCTCTTCGTCGACCGCACTACCCGCGCCCGCCCCAATCGCCCGGCCGGCGCGGCGCCGGCGCGGGGCGGCGCCGGCCCCGGCGCTCCCTGACCGGGCGGGCGCGCCGCCGCGCGCCCCCGGATAGCGGCCCGGCGGTGGTTCGTGCATACTCGCCCCCGTGATCCGCGCGCGCGATCTGACCAAGACGTTCGGCCGGCTCACCGCCGTCGACGGCATCTCGTTTGACGTCGAGGCAGGCGAGATCTTCGCTTTCCTGGGACCGAACGGCGCCGGCAAGACGACGACGATCAAGATGCTGACCACGCTGCTGACGCCCACCCGCGGCCGGGTGGAGATCGACGGCCTCGATCCCGCCGTCGAGCGCAACGAGGCCCGCAAGCGCTTCGGGATCGTGTTCCAGGATCCCAGCCTCGACGAGGAGCTGACGGCGTACGAGAACCTGGACATTCACGGCGTCTTCTACGGCGTGCCGCGCAAGCTGCGGGTCCAGCGGATCGAGAAGCTGCTCCGGCTCTTCGAGCTCTGGGAGCGGCGCGACGACCCGGTGAAGCGGTTCTCGGGCGGCATGCGCCGGCGCCTCGAGATCGCCCGCGGGTTCCTCCACACGCCGAGGATCCTCTTCCTGGACGAGCCGACGCTGGGGCTCGACCCGCAGACGCGGAACCAGCTCTGGACGCAGGTCGCCCAGCTCAACGCGGTGGAAGGCGTGACGGTCTTCCTGACCACGCACTACATGGAGGAAGCGGAGCGCGTGGCGTCGCGCATCGCGATCATCGATCACGGCCGCATCGTCGCGCAGGGGTCGCCTCAGGAGTTGAAGCGGCAGACCGGCGCCGAGAGCCTCGAGCAAGCCTTCCTCGCGCTCACCGGCTCGTCGATCCGCGAGGAGGACGCCACCGCCGCGGACCGCAATCGCAACATTGCCAGGATGTGGCGGCGGCGGTAGCGGCATGAGCGTCCTCTATGCCCTGTGGCTGCGGCAGCTGAAGCGCTACGTCCGTTCGCGCTCGCGCATCGTCGGCGCCCTCGGCCAGCCCCTGCTGTTCCTGGTGGCGCTCGGCTTCGGCTTCGGCCCGATCTTCGAGCGCGCCGGACAGGGCAGCTACATCCAGTTCCTGGCGCCCGGGGTCATCGCCATGACCGTCCTCTTCACGTCCATCTTCTCGGGCATCGAGCTGATCTGGGACCGGCAGTTCGGCTTCTTGAAGGAGACGCTGGTGGCGCCCGTGCCGCGGCTGACCATCATGGTCGGCCGCACCCTCGGCGGTGCGACGGTCGGGGTGATCCAGGGAGTCGTGGTCCTCGCGGCCTGCACCCTCGCCGGCTTCCGCGCCGTCGGTCTCGGCGCGCTGCCGGCGGCGCTGGGGTTCATGGCGCTGATCGCCCTCACGTTCACCGCGCTCGGCACCGCGATCGCCTCGGTGCTGCAGGACCTTCAGGGGTTTCAGCTGGTGATGAACCTGATCGTGATGCCGATCTTCTTTCTCTCCGGTGCGCTGTTCCCCCTGTCCCACGTGCCGCGGGCGCTGGCGCTCGTCGCCAGCGTCGATCCACTCGCCTACGGCGTCGACGGCCTGCGTAGCGCGCTGATCGGGCTCACCCATTTCGGCGCGGCCACCGACCTGGCGGTGCTGGCGACCTTGTCCGCCATCATCCTGACCGTCGGCGGCTATCTCTTCTCCCGGATCCAGCTCTGACCGCTCTGACCGGTCCGCGCCGCGCCGATGCCACGCGCGTGCTAGGCTCGTCAGGACTTGCAACGACGAAGCGTTCAGGAGGAGCTAGCCAATGAGAGCTCTTGCACGTGCTGCGATGGCCACCTCACCCCTGCCGCTGCTTCTGCTGCTGCTGGTGGCGCCGGCGGCTCAGGCTCAAAGCCTCGACGTCACAGGTCTCTGGTCGATCCAGATGCAGACCGTGGCGACGGCGAAGTCCGGGGCGGTCGTGATCGGTTGCAGCTTCCAGGGCACGGCCGACGTCGTCCAGACCGGCAGCCAGTTCACCGGCGACGCTGCGGTCAACCTGAGCTCCGGCGGGATGACCTGCCCGCCCTTCATGTCGGCCAACCTCAGCGGCAACGTGACCGGCAACACGGTGTCGATGGGGATGGCGATGGGAGGCGGCACCTTCGGCACGGCCAACTTCACCGGCACTGTCTCGACGGCCCCCGCGCGCGGCGCCGGCACCACCATGAGCGGCACCTTCACGGTCACCGGCGGCCCGTTCTCCGGGACGAGCGGGACCTGGAACGGCACCCAGCAGGCGCCGATCGCCGCGGTGCCGGCGCTCGGCGCGAAGGGCCTCGCGGCGCTCGCGTTGCTGCTGCTCGCGGCCGCGCTCTGGTTCCTCCTGCGGCGGTCGGCGCTGCAGCGGCTGTAAGCGACGGCCCGGCCGCGGCCGCCCGCCCCGCGGCCGGGGCGGACACGGCCCTGCCGTAAGATCAGCCCTGGACGGCAGGCGCGGCAGCGGGCGCGCGAGAGGAGGCCAGGCATGAGCGGCGAGCAGCAGCTGAGCGGTCCCGACCTGACGCAGGGAGTGTCGCTGGCGGACATTGGCGCGAGCGCCAGCCTGCTCGGCCACGCCGGCGGCGAGCCGGTGCTGCTGGTGCGGGTGGGCGACGAGGTGTTCGCCATCGCCGCGCACTGCACCCACTACGGCGGACCGCTGGCCGAGGGCCTGCTCGTCGGCGACACGGTGCGCTGCCCCTGGCACCACGCCTGCTTCAGCCTGCGCAGCGGCGAGCCGCTGCGCGCGCCGGCCCTGAACCCGGTGGCGCGCTACCGGGTCGAGCGCCAGGGAGACCGCGTCACGGTGCGCGAGAAGCTGCCGCCGGCGACGCCGCCGGTCGTCTCCGGCGACGCCGGTGGTTCCGGCGGCTCGGGCCCGGAATCGGTCGTCATCGTCGGCGCCGGCGCCGCCGCCAACGCCGCCGCCCAGCGGCTGCGCCGCGAAGGGTACGCCGGCCCGATCACGCTGGTCGGCGCCGACGACTCGCCGCCCTACGACCGCCCGAACCTCTCCAAGGACTACCTCGCCGGCAACGCCCCGGAGGAGTGGATCCCGCTCCATCCGCGCGAGCTCTACGACGAGCGCCGGATCGAGCTGCGCCTCGGCACGCGGGTGACGGCGATCGACCCGCGCCGACGCACCGTCACTCTCGAGGGCGGCGCGACCCTGGCGTGGGGCGCCCTGCTCCTTGCCACCGGCGCCGAGCCGGTGCGTCTCGACCTTCCCGGCGGCGAGCTGCCGCACGTGTGCTACCTGCGGACCCTGGCCGACAGCCGGGCGATCATCGCCCGGGTCGAGGCGCTCCGCGCGGCCTCGGCAGCCTCCGGGGCCTCGGCGACCGCGTCGGCCTCCGGGGTGCCGCGCGCCGTGGTGCTCGGCGGGAGCTTCATCGGCCTCGAGGTCGCGGCGTCGCTGCGTGCCCGCCAGCTCGAGGTGACCGTGGTCGACCGCGGGGAGGTGCCGCTGGCGCGGGCCCTGGGCCGCGAGATCGGCGCCTTCGTACGGAGCCTCCACGAGGAGCACGGCGTCGCCTTCCGTCTCGGCCAGCGGGCTGCGGCCATCGATGCCGAAGCAGTCACCCTGGCCAGCGGCGAGCGCCTGCCCGCCGGGCTGGTGGTGATCGGGGTGGGCGTGCGCCCGTCGGTGGCGCTGGCCGAGGCCGCGGGCTTGGCGGTCGACGGCGGCGTCCTGGTCGACGAGTACCTGCAGACCTCGTCGCCCGGCATCTACGCCGCCGGCGACATCGCCCGCTGGCCCGACCCGCACACCGGCGAGCGGCTGCGCGTCGAGCACTGGGTGGTCGCCGAACGGCAGGGGCAGACCGCCGCCGGCAACATCCTCGGGCGCCGCGAGCGGTTCGACGCCGCGCCGTTCTTCTGGAGCCAGCACTACGACGTGCAGATCTCCTACGTCGGACACGCCCCGAGCAGAGACGTCGAGGTGCGGGTCGCGGGCTCGCTCGCCGGGCGCGACGCCGCGGTCACCTTCAGCGTCGGCGGCCGCGTGCGCGCCGTCGCCACCGTCTTCCGCGACCGCTTGAGCCTCGAGGCCGAGCTCGCCCTCGAGCGCGGCGACCAGGCGGCGCTGGCGGAGCTGGCACGTGGAAGCCTGCTGTAGCTCGCCGGCAGCGTTGTGCTACTGGCTCGTGGTGTCGCTCATCGCGTGGGGTGCGCTGAGCCTCGTGGGGACCGCTTGGCGTCCTCTCCATGCGCCTTCAGCGGCGGCGTGCCTTCTCGCGATGGGCATCGGCTGCCTCGTGAACTGGCTCAGGAATCGCTCTTATCACTGTGTAATCACTGCCCCGCTCTTTCTAATTGCCGGCGCCGTGTTCCTGCTGTCGGACGTGGGCATGTTCCACGTCGACACGCGCTGGGTCTGGCCAGCCGTTCTCATCGGAACCAGCGTCGCCTTGCTGTTGGAATGGCGGTATGCGAAGCGTGCCGCGTCGTAGAGGCGATTCCCCACCTGGAGGGCACGCCGATGCGCGCTATGACGGACGTCCTGATGCAAGCCTAGCCGGATGACGCTGATCCTCGAGGTGGTGAGCTTCGCCACGCTGGCCGTCGCGATCCTGAGCGGTTGCGGATTGCTCTGGCGTCCGCTCCTGCCCTGGCGAGCCCGCCCCTTCCTCCCTCTTCTCGCGCCGTTCCTCGGGCTGGCTCTGATCGCCGGCATCGCTCGGGCGCTCGGCGCCGCGGGGCTGCCGCTCGCTCGCATCGTCTGGCCGATCGTGGCGGCCGGAGGAGCGGGATGGACTGTCGCACTCTGGGGCCGCCGGCGCCGGCCGCCACCCGAGTTGCTCGCGGTCCTGGGTCTGTGCGTGCTGGCCTTCGGGCTGGCGATCTCACCGCTCGTGATGGTTGGCTACCTGACGACCGTCGGGGCCACCATCGACGGGGTCACCACAGCCACGCTTGCAGAACTGTTGCCGAACGCACACCCCGGTCTGGGCGATTATGCGATCGGTAAGGCCCATACCGGCGAGCTCTATCTTGTTGGCTTCCTCGAGCTGCTGACCGGTCATCGCAGCGGCGAGCTCTTGACCCTGGTGATGGCGGTCTACTTTGCCCTCACGCCCGCAGCGGTCTTCGTCTGGGCTCGCCTCGGGCTGCGACTGCGACCACCGGCGGCGCTGTTGGCGGCCGGGCTCACGGCGATCAGCAACCTCTTGCTGTGGGCGGTCTTCGACAACTTCCTCGCTCAGGTGGTCGCCACCAGCCTGTTCCCCTTGGTGCTCACCTTCGGCGTCGAGGGATCGCGTCGCCGCGACTGGCCGAGCGCGGCGACCTGTGGGCTCCTGGCCGCCGCCTCGCTCTCTACCTATCCGGTGTACGCGGCATACGCCGTGGGGAGCGTGGCGGTCGCCTGGTTGGTGACCCGGGTGCGGCAGCCTCGCCGGTCGCACGCGTTGCACCCCGCGGTGTGGTGGATCGTGGCCGGCTCGAGCGCCGGCGCTGCCAATGGCATCGCCGTCGTTCGCGCGTGGGGTTACCTGAGACACCTCGCCTCGCTGGCGGCGCCGGGTGGGATCGAGAAGGTCGGTCTCGGCGATCTGCTGGTGTTCCCGTCGCTGTACGAGATCGTCGGGCTGGACAGTCACCTGGCGTCGGCACTCGATCTCCGGCTGTGGAACTTCCCGCGCGGTTCGGTGAGCGTGGTCGCGGCCTTCGCGGCGGCGGCCCTGGTGTACGGAGCCCTCGAGCTGCCACTCCGCTCGCGGCTCCCCGGGGCGGCTCTCTTCGTGGTCATCGTGTGCTTCGCGGCATATCAGCGCTTCGGCGTCAATCGGCCATACGGCTTTCCTTACGGTTGGTTCAAGACGGTTTCACTGGTGGCGCTCGAAGCCGTCGTCTTGCTCGCTGCTGGACTCGTGGCCATCTGGCAGCGGCCGCGGCTCCGCGCCGTCTGCGCGCTCGCGACCTGCGCCATCGTCGTCCTCAACCTGATCAACAGCGCGTGGACCGTTGGCTACACGGTTCAACACACGGCGCTGACGCACGAGCTCCTGGAGTTGGCGCAGGCCTCGGCAGCAAGGCCTGCCGGGGCGAAGGTCTTCGCCGACGTGCGCCCGGGGCTCGAGCGTGAGTGGATCCAGTACCTGTGGAAGGATCGCGGCACCCTGTATTTTCCGGACACCGTGGTGGCCGGTCGCCGGCCGTTCCTCTCCTGGGGGCTCATCGACAAGCAATTGGAACCGCGGCGGACCTCGGAAGAGCCCTGGCACGACGCCGCGCGCTCCGTCGTCGTCTGGCAGAACCGCCGCTTCGCGCTGCGCCAACGCCGCGACGCGATGCTGGCGAGCATGACGCTCGAGCGGCCTCTCCTGCGGTCCGGAGAGCGCCTCGACATCGAGGTGGCAGCAGCGCGGCAGGTTCTGGTTACCAACCTGGGAGGGGTGCGCACGGAGGCCGAGCTCGGTCCCGGGCAGCCCGTTCACGTCCAGGTCGCACTGTTCGCACTCGCCGGTGCGGCGCCGCGTCTCGCCGTCAACGGGAACCTCCTCACTCTCGCGCCCGGCGGGTGGTTGCTCGACGACGAGCTCGACTGTCACCCACGACCGCTGGGGACGAACATCGTCAACCTCGGCGGTACCGCAGTCTTGGTGAGCGAGGTCAGGGTCTCGAGAGCGAGCGCTGCCCGCGGTTGCCTCGAGTCGGTACCGATCTCGAACGGTCTCTTGTATGTGACGCAGAGTCTGGCGTTGCCGCGCGTCCGCTATGCGGCGCTCTTCTGGGCGCCACGAGACGCCCCCCCCGGCCGACGCTATCTCCTCGGGATCCACGTCAGCGATGTCGTCGCCAACCGCCCGCTGGGTGTTTGGTCTCTCCCCCTCAACGCCCAGCCGTCCCAACAGACGGGCAGCCTGGAGATCGATCTCGGCAGCGGCAAGTCTGCCGCCACCCGCGATGGGCAGCCGGTGGCGGTTGAGGTGAACGCGCTCCACCTGGGCCGCGGGGAGCTCGCCTTGGTGAATGGCTTCCGGCTGCAGAGCGCCGTCTGGCAGCTCGATCCATTGGCGCAGCTCTCCGTGGACGCCCTGCTGTGGTTCCAGCGCACCGATGAGGGAGCAGTCCGCGCCACCTCCATCAGCTCGCACTCGCCGCTGACGGTGATTCCCGGCGTCGCCAGGCGCGAGAGGTAATGCGAAGGCTTCCCCGGTCGGGACTCGTCACTCACTTGCGTCGCAGGATGGACAGCGAGTCCACCTGCTCAACCAATTCAAAGCGCGCGTCATGCTGGACGTGCTCTTCGAAGTAGGCGACTGAGCCCATCGCCGCTACGGCTGGACAGTGCCGAGGTACGCGCGAATCGTGCAGAGCAACCACCCCGCCTGGCACGATGCGGCTCGACCAGCTCTCCCAATCCAACTTGACCGCGGCAAACGCATGATCGCCATCAATGAAAACAAAATCAAAAACACCAGGCAAGCGCGCGGCAGCTTCATGGCTGAACATTTCGCAGAGCGCGATACTCCTGCGCAACGGATGCCGCGCGATCTGGCGCCGGGCAATCAGCCTGCACCAACTCACTCCAAAGCGGCCGGGCACGAACGGATCCACCCCAACGATGACGCCATCTCCCGCCATCCTATCGGCAAGGAACGTCGTTGTAGAACCCTCGTAGACTCCGATCTCGACCAAGCGACGGCGGCCTGCGGCATACCGCGCCAAGGCCGCTCTTTCAGCCTCCGTGGTGTGAGTGTGGGCAGGCTGGAGTCCCAGCGAATGGAGGAGTAGATGGAAGAGCGTTGAGGCGTATTTTCTGCATCTCCTCAACATGGTGTGGGTGGGGGGAGGCGGGGCCACCTGCTCCCTGTAACTGCTTGGTCGCTGCACCGCCAAGACGTATCCTCCCGGTCGGCCTCCTGATGAAGGCGACAATCGTTGCATGCACGGGCACGGGATGCAATCGGCCGGACGATCGGGTACACTGGCGCCGTGTCCACCCCTTCCACGCCTCGCATCGCCGTTGGTCGGCAGCAGCGATACGCCAGCGGCCTCATCGCATGAGCGACCCCATCCTCGTTCTCGGCGGCGATGGCTACTGCGGATGGGCGACGAGCTTGCACCTGTCCGCTGGTGGCCATCAAGTGGTCATCGTCGACAACCTCTCTCGCCGCCGCTTCGACACCGAGCTGGGCATCCAGACGCTGACACCCATCGCCTCCATCGAGGAGCGAGTGGCAGCCTGGCAGCAGGTGAGCAATCGCAGGCTGGGGCTGGAAATCGGAGATCTTTGCGATTGGGATTTTATCGCCGATGTCTTTGCCCGCTACCGCCCGCAGGCGGTGGTGCACTTCGCCGAACAGCGGAGCGCGCCCTTTTCGATGATGGACCGCGGCCGGGCAATCTTTACCCAGGCGAACAACGTCATCGGAACCTTGAATGTCCTCTTCGCATTGCACGAGTTTTCGCCTGCAGCCCATCTCGTCAAACTCGGTACCATGGGGGAATACGGTACTCCGAACATCGACATCGAGGAGGGCTTCATCGATATTGATCACAAGGGGCGCAGGGATCGCCTTCCATATCCGAAGCAACCCGGCTCCTGGTACCACCTGAGTAAGGTGCACGACAGCCACAACATCACGTTTGCGTGCCGCTTGTGGGGCCTGCGCGCTACTGATCTGCACCAAGGAGTCGTCTATGGTAGCTCCACGCCGGAGTTGGAAGGCGACCCGCGACTCGTGAATCGATTCGATTACGACGAGATCTTCGGTACCGTGCTCAACCGGTTCTGCATTCAGGCTGCTCTCGGCCATGACCTGACTGTTTACGGTATCGGCGGTCAGACACGAGGCTTTCTGAACCTGCGAGACACTGTCCGCTGCATCGAGCTTGCCCTCCTCAATCCTCCCGGTGCCGGTGAATATCGCGTCTTCAATCAATTCACTGAGCAATTCAGCGTTGTCGACTTGGCAAGGCGCGTGAGCGATACGGCGAGCCGGATGGGCCTCACGCCGCGCATCGCGCATTATCCAAACCCTCGAGTCGAGATGGAAACCCACTACTACCAAGCGTGTCACACCTCGCTCCTGACACTGGGACTCGAGCCTCGCTATCTGGATGACGAGACGATACAAGCGTTGATTGAAGTTGGTATCCGGTACTCCGAGCGCACTAACCTGTTTACCATTCGGCCGACAATTCGCTGGTGCCAGGACAGCACACAGGCAGATGCTGTGGCGACGCGCCGCCAATGAGGTCCCTGCTCACCCCCGAGCGCCCACTCGTCTCGGTCATTGTCCCGGCCTATCGGTCCCAGCGCACCGTCGCGGCCTTTCTCGACGCGCTCGCCCAGCAGAGCTGGCCCGATCACGAGGTGATTCTCGTTGACAGCAGTCCAGATGGCTCCTCGGCGGAGATCGCACGCCGGAGCTTTCCTCACGTGCGGACTCTGGAGATGCCTCGGAAGCTGCCGCCGGGCGTCGCGCGCAACCGCGGTGCGGCGATCGCGCAAGGCGACCTCCTCGTTTTTTCGGACCCGGACGTCTACCCTGACCGGGACTGGCTGGCACGGCTGGTCGCCGCCCATGAGTCGCGCGGCGATGTCATCGTCGGCGCTCTGGATTGCTGGGGGTCTCGGTGGTTCGATCGCGGAATTCATCTTTGCAAGTTCAGCAAATGGCTGCCTGGACAGCGGCCACGCAGAGTCGACAATAGTCCGACCGCGAACATGCTCGTGGCTCGCGAGGCGTTCACTGCGGCGGGGCGTTTCCCGGACGAGGGGTACCTTGGCGACGTGATACTCTCTCGTAACCTCCTCGCCAACGGTCGCCGCCTCTGGTTGGAGCCCACGGCAGTCGTGTCGCATCATCACCTGCACTCGTTGCGAAGCTTTCTCAGGGAGCGGTTCGTCCGAGGCCGGTACTATGGTGAACACCGTGCCGGTTGGCTTGGTGGCAGCCGCGCGGCCGTGCTCCTGCTACTGCTGGTCAGCGCGCTGCCAGTGAGGTTCCTGCGCATCCTGGGACTCGTTGCGGTCCAGGCGGGTCGTTCGGGTTGGTTGCTTCGCTATCTTGCGACCTGGCCACTTGTCGCCGCGGGACATGCCGCCTCGCTCGCAGGCGAGTCCGTCGTCTACGCAAGGCTGCTCCGACCGTCCCGCGCGACGCAGGCTGACAAGGAGCTCGGTCGGAGCCAAGGGACTCAGAACACCAGGCGCACGCCGACCTCGTAGTTGCGGGGCTGCTGGTAGTCGGTGGGTGCGCCGAGCGCCAGCTGGTCGCCGCCGGTGCTGGTGCAGCCGGAGGCGTACTGGCAGACGGCGACGGCAGGCTGATTGCCGAGGACGTTCTCGATCGCGGCGATCAGCTCGAGCTCGTAGCGCCCGAGCTGGAAGGACTTGCGCACCTCCACCTCGCTGTAGAGAGTGCTGTCGGCCCGGCGGCTGCCGCGCGGCTCGAGGTACGCGTTGCCGTAGAGCGGCGGGGCCAGCGCCTCGAGCACGCTGTAGTCGAACGGCGACTGGTAGATGGCGTTGAAGCCGATGTTGATCCGGCCCGGCAGCTTGACGAAGCCCTTCAGCTTGACCCGGTGGCGGACGTCGTCCGAGAGATAGCCGTAGGTATTGGCGAAGTGCACCGGGAAGACGTCGAACTCGCTCCCCGCGCCCTGGGTGTACTCGACGCTCCCCTTCGACAGCGCGTAGGTGTAGGAAGCCACGACGTAGAGCCAGTCGCCGGCGCGGCTGTCGA
>Ga0210384_10005705_pt1 | contig 13449 bp, 12 predicted proteins | sample IncBWH2MmetaG_FD_160574 | JGI IMG/M metagenome (GOLD analysis project Ga0210384, IMG submission 160574) | Forest soil microbial communities from Barre Woods Harvard Forest LTER site, Petersham, Massachusetts, United States - Inc-BW-H-2-M | ecosystem: Environmental > Terrestrial > Soil >...
CGGGACCTTGCCCGCGGCCTGGACCCCGTCGGTGTGAACGAGGGCCCCGTGTTCCCGGGCCAGGCGCACGGCCTCCGCTATCGGCTGAACGACGCCGGTTTCGTTGTTCGCGAGCATGAGGCAGAGGAGGGCCGTCTGCTCATCCACTTTCGCGCGCAGGTCATCCAGGTCGACCAAGCCGCGGGCGGTAACCCGCACCGTCTCCACCGGCCATCCCTCCCCGTCCAGGGCTCGGGCCGTGTTCAGCACCGCGTGGTGCTCGACCGCGGAGATCACGATCTTGCGCCGGGGCTCGCGGGTCATGCCCGCCACTCCCCGCAGCGCGATGTTGTCGGCCTCCGTCCCGCTGGCCGTGAACACGATCTCAGCGGGCGTGGCCCCGATGAGGGCGGCGACTTGGCTCCGGGCCTCATCCAGGGCGGCCCGCGCCTGCTGGCCGAACCAGTGTTGGCTCGAAGGATTGCCGAAGCCGTCTCTGAGCACGGGGACCATGGCCTCGAAGACCCGGGGATCGAGCGGCGTGGTGGCGTTGTGATCGAGGTAGACCCGCTCCATTGCCTTATTCTAGCGCGCTAATCGGTCTTCGCGTCCTCTGAGTCTCGGCCCGCGTTTAGCATTTAGCCCGGGCGTCGGACTCTTGCAATTCGCGCTTCCCTGGGCGCCCCGACGCAAGCGGCACGCGCCGCCGCGGCAGGGGGTTTGCGCCCTCCACGCGCCTGAATTCCCGCGGACCTCGCGGTAGTTCCAAAATCCTCAGCCCCTCTTGCCGGATGTTGATGGCCGCGTTGACGTCGCGGTCATGCTCAATCCCGCACTCGGGGCACGTCCACCTCCTCGCGGATAGTGGCAGCTTCTCCACGACAAAGCCGCAGGCCGAGCAGCGCTTCGTACTGGGAAACCACCGACTCACCCGCACGAAGGTCCGCCCATACCATGAGGCTTTGTACTCGAGCTGCCGCTGCAGCTCCGCGAGCGCCCCGTCCGCTAAGGCCCTGGACAGGTGACGGTTACGCAGCATTCCCGATACGTTCAGATCCTCGACGCAAATCATTTGGTTTTCGTGAATCACTTTCGAGGACACCTGGTGCAGCCACTCCCGCCGGCAGTCCCGAACCCGGGCGTGGCACCGGGCCAGCCTCCACCGTGCGCGGGCCCGCCCCCGTGAGCCCTTCTTGGCGCGGGAGAGTGCCCGACTCCGCCTTTTGAGCTGTTTCAGCCTCCTTTCCAAATACCGGGGCGGCGCGACCTTGGTACCGTCGTCAAAGGTGACAGCCGCAGAGAGCCCTGCATCCAAACCCACGACACGATCGGAGGTGGGGAGGGGTAACGTCTCCCTATCCATCGCCATAAACACGAAATAGCGTCCCGCCGCGTCGCGCTTCAGGGTCACCATCTTGGGTCGCCCGGGGGGTACCCGGGACCAAACGAGCTTCAGGGGTCCGAGGCCGGGCAGGACCAGGAGTGACCCCGCGACGTAGGAGTTCTTGCGTCGACTGTCGAGCTGATAGCGGACCGCCTGCTTCCCATGCTTCTTCTTGAAGCGTGGATGGCCGGCCCGCTTGGCGTAGAAGGCCTTAAAGGCCTTTTCCAGATCCCGAATCGACTGGGTGAGCACGTAGCTCGAGACTTCCCTGAGCCAGGGCACCTCGGCCTGCTTCAGCTTGGTAACTTGGCGCGAGAAATCCACCCAGGTGACCCGCTCGTGCCGCTCGCGCCAGGCCCGCGAAATCGTCTCGAGGCCGCGGTTATATACCCAGCGTGCGGCCCCGAACTCCCGGGCCAGGCGCCGCTGCTGCCGCGGTGTCGGGTACGCCCGGAACTTGTAGGTGCAAATCCTCAATCTCGTGCTAGCCTTCATCAAGAGGGCGCACCGAGCCTCTGCTCACGCAACCGGCCCGGGCGAGTCCCACTCCGGCTCCGAAGCTTCGCACGAGCGACTGCCAGAAGAGGTCCGTTGATGCCACCGATCGTGGCCCTCTTGACCGACTTCGGGACGGCAGACCCCTACCTGGGCTCCATGAAGGGGGCCATCTTGTCCGCTTGCCCGGCGGCAACCCTCGTCGATCTGGTCCACGATCTGCCCCCGCACGACGTGGCCGCGGGGGCTTTGATCCTGGAAGCGGCCTACTCGAGCTTCCCCGCGGCCACCGTGTTTGTGGCCGTCGTGGACCCCGGCGTCGGCTCGGCACGGCGCGGCCTGGCCCTGGGCGCCGGTGGCTACCGTTTTGTCGGCCCCGACAACGGCATCTTCACCTGGGTCCTCGACGAGCATCCCGACGCGCGCATCCGCGCCCTGACCAACACCGCTCTCTTCCGCTCCCCCGTTTCCCCGGTCTTCCACGGCCGAGACGTGTTCGGGCCGGTGGCCGGCCACCTTGCCCTGGGGCTGGACCTCGAGCACGTGGGCCCGGCCGTCTCCGATCCCGTGCTCCTCCCGCGCGCGGCCGTGCATCGCCGGGGAAACACGGAGTGGGAAGCCACGGTCGTGCACGTGGACCGCTTCGGAAACCTGACCACAAACCTCCGGCAACGGGACCTGGAGGAGATGGCGGCGGGCGGGAACGTTCCCGGCGGCATCGTGGTGAGCCTGGCCGGGACCACCCTCCCCCTGGTGCGAACCTACGCCGACGTGGGGGAGGGTGAGGCGTGCGCGCTCATCGGCAGCGGCGGGCGCCTGGAGGTGGCGGTCCGGGAGGGGAGCGCCGCCCGACTCCTCGGGGTGGGGACGGGCGCCGCGGTGCGGGTGAGGAAGGCGGGGGGGCGGGAGTGAGGCTGCCCACCGAACCATGCGCGCCGTGGGACTCGTGGTAGTATGGGCCACTAGCCTCTAGATCCATTGGTTTTCGTAGGTTAGCAACATGCGTGAGGTTGTGATCGCGGGGGCGGTGCGGACGCCGATCGGGAAGTTTGGCGGGGCCCTCTCGGGGCTGTCCGCCGCTCAACTCGGGTCGGCGGCAGCCTCCGAGGCCCTCCGCCGAGCGGGAGTGGCCCCCACCCAGGTGGAGGAAACCGTGTTCGGCTGCGCCCGTCAGGCGGGGGGAGGACCGAACGTCGCTCGCCAGGTCTCCTACCGCGCGGGGGTCCCCCCCGAGGTCCCCGCCTTCACCGTGAACATGGCCTGCGCGAGCGGCCTCAAGGCGGTTGACCTGGCCTGGCGGGCGATCCGCGACGGCGACGCAGACGTGGTTCTGGCCGGAGGCGTCGAGTCCATGAGCCGCGTGCCCTACCTGCTCACGGGTGCCCGCTGGGGCTACCGCATGGGGGACCAGCCGGTGGTGGACGCGATGTACCAGGACGGGTTTCTCTGCCCGCTCGCCGAGCAGCTCATGGGGGAGACCGCCGAGGGACTGGCCGCGGACTACCGGATCTCCCGCGAGGAGCAGGACGCCTTCGCCCTGCGCAGCCAGGAGCGGGCCGGACGCGCCCTCCGCGCGGGACGCTTCGAGGCCGAGATCGTCCGCGTGGCGGTCCCGGGCCGGAAGGGGGAGGACGAGGTTCGCCAGGACGAGCACCCCCGCCCGGAGACGACCCGGGAGTCGCTGGCCAAGCTCACGCCTGTCTTCACGGACAACGGGGGCACGGTGACCGCGGGCAACTCCTCCGGGATCACGGACGGAGCCGCGGCCATGGTCCTTGTCTCCCGCGAGCGCGCGGCCGCCCTGGGCGTAAGGCCCATGGCCCGGATTCTGGGCGTGGCCTCCGCGGGCGTGGAGCCCCGGCGGATGGGCATCGGGGTGGTGCCGGCGGTCCGTCGCCTCCTCGAGCGCCTCGCGATGGGTCTCGAGGGCTTCGACCTCGTCGAGGTCAACGAGGCCTTCGCGGCCCAGGTGTTGGCCTGCGACCGCGAGCTCAAGTTTGATTCCGAGCGTCTCAACGTGAACGGAGGCGCCATCGCCCTCGGACATCCCATCGGGGCCACCGGGGCCCGCATCACGGTGACCCTCCTCCACGAGATGGTCCGCCGGCGGGTGCGCCGGGGCCTGGCCACCCTCTGCGTCAGCGGGGGCATGGGGCTGGCCGCGGCCTTCGAATCTCCGTGAACGGGTAGAAAGGGGACCTGAGTGGTCGACGATCTGGAAGATCCCCACGATTCCGATGTCTACGCCCCCCCGCGGGACGCGAGCTACAAGTTCATCCAGCTCGCCACCGTGCAGGGGATCTCCCGCATCACCCTCAACCGGCCCCCCGCCAATGTCCTCTCCATCGACATGATGCTGGACCTCAACACCGCGTTCGAGTCCTTGGAGTACCAGCGGGACGTGAAGCTGGTCGTGCTGGTGGGCGCGGGGAAGTACTTCTCGGCCGGTTTTGAGCTCGCCGATCACCTGGGAGACCGGGCCTACATGATGCTCGAGGCCTTCGGGCGGATCTTCGAGAACCTGGCCAAGCTCGACAAGCCCACCCTCGCCGTCGTGGGCGGCCCCGCCTTGGGAGCGGGCAGCCTGCTCGCGGTGGGCTGCGACATGGTTCTGGCCGGGGCCCAGAGCGCCAAGTTCGGCCATCCCGAGATCAAGGGGGGAGTGTTCAACACGGTGGGGGCCGCCCTCCTTCCCCGGCTGGTGGGCCGCAAGAAGGCGCTCGAGATAATCATGGGGGGCGCCAGCCTGACCGCGGCGGATGCGGAGCGCCTGGGTCTGGTGTCCCGCGTCTGCCCCGACGACAAGCTGGAGGCGGAGGCCGCCGCCCTCATCCAGCGCTTCCAGGAGTCGAGCGCCCCCGTCATGCAGCTGACCCGGCGGGCGATCGTGGGGGGGCTGGACCTTCCCTTCACGGAGGCCCTGCGCCACGCCGAGGACGTGTACCTGAACCAGCTGATGGGGACGGCGGACGCCGAAGAGGGCTTGCGGGCCATCATGGAGAAGCGCCGGCCCGCCTGGAAGGACCGCTGATGGCGGAGGCGGAAGCCGGTGGGTCGCACGGGGGTTGGGACTCGGTGGCGGAATCCGGACAGCTTTACGAGGCGGAGCTGATGGCCCTGCGGCTGCGGGAGGCGGGCCTGGAGGTCCGCGTCCTGGACCAAAGCTACCGCCAGGAGCCGGTGCCGAGCGTCCGGTCCTTTGCGTTGGTGCGGGTGCTGGTCCCGGTGGAGGACGCGGCCGCCGCCCGGCGGGTGCTCGCCGAGGGCGTGGGCCTCCCCGAGGACGCGGAGGAGTCGCCGGGGCCCCCCGACCGAATCGAGGAGCCGCATTCATGATCGATTTCGAGCTGTCGGAGGAGCAAAGGGCGGTTGAAAAAACGGTCCGGGACTGGGCGGGCAAGGAAGTGGCGCCCCGGATCCATGACCTCGACCGCGAACACCGCTTCGAAAGGAGGTTCCTCAAGGACATGGCCGACCTCCAGCTCCTGGGGATCTGCATCCCCGAGGAGTACGGGGGGGCGGGGATGGACTACATCAGCCTCGGCCTCGTCTCGGAGGAGCTCGAGTACGTGGACACCCACCTGCGCGTGATCATGTCCGTGCACGTGGGCCTCAACTCGATGAGCCTCTGGTGCTGGGGCACGGAGGAGCAGAAGCGGAAGTATCTCCTCCCCCAGGCCCGGGGGGAGAAGATCGCCAGCTATGGCCTCACCGAGCCCAACGCCGGCTCCGATGCGGTCGGGATCCAGACCACCGCCGTCCGCCGGGGTGACCGCTACGTCCTGAACGGCGAGAAGACCTGGATCAGCCTGGCCGATGTGGCCGACCACTTCCTGGTCATTGCCTGGACCGACCAGGACAAGAAGAAAAAGCGCGACCACAGCGGCCTGAGCGCGTTCATCGTGGAGCGTGGCTTCAAGGGCTTCACCTCCTACAGCATGAAGGAGAAATGGGGGATCCTGGCCGGCAACACCGGGGGCTTCCACCTGGCGGAGGTGGAGGTGCCCGCCGAGAACCTCCTGGGCCGGGAGGGCGAGGGCTTCCGGGTGGCCATGTTCGCCCTCGAGAACGGCCGCTACACGGTGGCCGCGGGAGCCACGGGCCTGATCCGGGCCTGCCTGGACGCCTCCGTCAAGTACGCCCGGGAGCGGAAGACCTTCGGGGTACCCATCGGCGAGCACCAGCTCGTGAAGGAGATGATCGCGGAGATGGTCTCGGACTACGACGCCGCCCGGCTCCTCTGGCTGCGCGCGGGCTGGCTCAAGAACCAGGGCAAGCGCAACACCCGGGAGACCTCGGTCGCCAAGTGGTTCGCGACCGTGAAGAGCGAGCGGGCCGCCTCCGATTGCGTCCAGATCCACGGAGGCAACGGCTTCTCGGACGAGTACCCGGCCGGGCGCTTCTTCCGAAACAGCAAGGCCGCCGTGATCTACGAGGGCACCCGCGAGATCCACAAGATCATGCAAGCCGACTATGCTCTCGGCTACCGGCAGGACCGGCCGCGGCGGGTCGAGCTACCCGCCTACACCGTGGCGGCCCCCGCCAAGTAGGACCACCCGACCTCAAGGCCAAGGAGCCCATCTATGATTCGTGACGATCTGCCCCTGGAGTTCGTGAGGGTCGTGGAGCGCGCGGCCATCGCCGCTGCCCACACCATGGGCCAGGGCGACCGCAAATACGCCGACCAGGTGGCCGTGGAGGCCATGCGGAAGGAGATGGAGAGCGTCGACATCGAGGGCACGATCGTGATCGGCGAGGGGGAGCGCGACGAGGCTCCCATGCTCTTCATCGGCGAAAAGGTGGGAAAGGCGGGAGGGACCCCCGTCGACATTGCGGTGGACCCCCTGGAGGGCACCAACCTCTGCGCGACCGGGGCCCCCAACGCCATCGCCGTCCTCGCCGCCTCCGAGAAGGGGGGCCTCCTGAACGCCCCCGACATCTACATGGAGAAGCTGGTGGTAGGACCGTCCTCGAAGGGAAAAGTGGACATCAACGCCCCCGTCGAGGACAACCTGAAGGCGATTGCCCGCTGCCTGGACCGGGAGGTCAACGACCTGGTCGTCATCGTCCTGGACCGACCCCGGCACGAGAAGCTCATCTCGGAGATTCGCAAGGCGGGAGCCCGCATCCGGCTCATCGGCGACGGCGACCTCTCGGCGGGGATCACGGCCGCCCTTCTGGGTACGGGCGTGCACGCGGTGATGGGCACGGGGGGGGCGCCGGAGGGCGTGCTCACCGCCGCGGCCATGCGCTGCCTGAACGGCGAAATCCAGGGCAAGCTCGTGTTGACCAAGCCGGCCGACGCGGAGCGGCTCAAGAAGATGGGAATCGTCGACCTCCAGCGGGTCTACGGCACCGAGGATCTGGCCCCCGGCCGGTCCGTCGTCTTCGCCGCCGCGGGCGTGACCGACGGCTCCCTCTTGAGGGGCGTCCGTTTCTTCGGCGAAGGCATCCGCACGCACTGCCTGGTCATGACGACCATGCCCCACCAGGTCCGGTTCATCGACACCATCCACGCCAAGGACGATCCCAACATCAAGATCCGTTTCTGAGGGCCGGATCGGGCCAATCGCATCCCCAGGCCACGAAAAGTGAGAGCCGGTGCGGCTTTCACAGCTCTTGCCCGCTGTGATGGTTGGCACTTCCCAACACAACCATCTCGTGTAAAAGGACTTTTGTTCCTCAGAGCCGGGTCGTAGGCCGCGAGGGGCCAAAGCGGGCTGCGTGCTGCCGCTCAGGGGCCGCTTCCCGCGGAGTCTAGTCCCCTTGATGAGTTACTGGCGGAACCCTCACTTTTCCCTTGACATTGGAGGCTTCCTTTGCTAGCTTCAGGTAGCACTTTAACTATTTTTCCTAAGTGCGGGCCTAGCTTCGGTTCTAATTCGTTAGCGCCGTTCCAGGAACCGGGCGTGCCGGTGAGGGGCGGAGTCGGGACCAGCCGCAGCGAGAAGAGAGAGAGGCGCCCGTGGCTCTGTTCGGGAAAAGGAAGGGACTCGTTGGCGTCGATATTGGGTCCTCCGCAGTGAAAGCGGTTGAGCTGAAACCCGGCGGAAAAGGGGGCGATGAGTACCAGCTCGTGAACATCGGTACCGAACCTCTGCCTCCCGAGGCCATCGTGGACGGCGCCATCATGGACTCGGGGGCGGTCATCGACGCCATCCAACGCCTCTTCACCTCCCAGAAGATCAAGACCAACGAAGTGGCCACGAGCGTTTCCGGCAACGCCGTGATCGTCAAGAAGATCAGCCTGCCCCAGATGAGCACGGAGGAGCTGGCGGAGTCGATCCACTGGGAGGCGGAGCAGTACATCCCGTTCGACATCCAGGACGTGTCCCTCGACTACGAGGTCATCGACGGGGGAGGGTCGGGCGGGAACATGGATGTGCTCCTGGTCGCGGTCAAGAAGGACAAGATCAGCGACTACACCTCGGCCATCTCCCAGGCCGGGCGGTCCCCCCTGGTCGTCGACGTGGACGTCTTCGCCCTCCAGAACTGCTACGAAATCAATTATGGCATCGACCCCGGCCGGGTGGTCGCCCTCCTGAACATCGGGGCTTCCATCATGAACATCAACATCGTCAAGGGGGCGACCTCCATCTTCAACCGCGATATCGCAGTCGGAGGCAACCAGTACACGGACGCCATCCAGAAAGAGCTCAACCTCTCCTTCGATCAGGCGGAGGCCCTGAAGAAGGGCGCCCGGGTGGAGGGAGCCGCTCCCGAGAACCTTCACCCCATCATCCAGGCGGTCTCGGAGAACATTGCCCTCGAGATCCAGAAGACCTTCGATTTCTTTCGGGCCACGAGTTCGGAGGATCGAATCGACCGGATCTTCCTCTCCGGGGGAACGGCCAAGATCCAGGGGCTCAGGGACTTGCTTGCGGAGCGCTTCGAGGCGGGGGTCGAGATCCTCAACCCCTTCAACAGCGTGACCTACAACCCCCGGGACTTCGACCCCGAGTTCATCAATGAGATGGGTCCTTCGGCCGCCATTGCCGTGGGTCTGGCCGCTCGAAAGGTGGGGGACCGATGATCCGCGTCAACCTCCTCGCCACGGAACGACCGACCCAGAAGTCGAAGAAGTCCACGGCGCCCTCCACTCCCGGCGCGCTCCAGGCCTACCTCCTCCTCACCCTATTTGCGGGCGGCATGGCCTTCGCCTGCGCGGCGGCCTGGTGGTACGAGACCTCCGTGCTCCAGGACCTGGACACCAAGATCGCCGCCGACGAAAAGCGCCAGCGGGAGCTCCAGGCCATCAAGGTCCAGGTGGACGCCTTCCAGGCCAAGAAGACGCTGCTCGAAAACAAGGTGAATCTCATCGAGCGGTTGAAGGCGGAGCAGAAGGGCCCCGTCCACATGCTGGACGAGATCTCCAAGGCCCTGCCCGACTTCGTCTGGCTCACGAACCTCGACGAGAACGCGGGCCGGGTCACGCTGCAGGGGGAGAGCAACGGCTTGACCTCGGTGGCGGACTTCATCAGCGCCCTCCAGCGAAGCGGGTGGTTCCCGTCCATGGACCTGGTCTCCAGCGACGAGAACAACAACATCATCAAGTTCAACCTCCAGGGCAATTTTCTGGATCCGGAGCTAGCCGCCAAGCAGAAAGCGGCGGCCGCGGCGGCGGCGGCCGCGCCCCCGCCCCCCCCCGCAGCGGCCAAGAAACCCTAAGGCAGGAGGGAGGAACGCCATGGCGGACAACAGCCTCACCAAGCTCCCACTCGCCGGCCAACTGGGGGTTTCTCTGCTCCTGGCCGCCATCATGGGCGGGGCCTTCTATTACTTCTGGTACTCCGACAAGCTCGACGAGGAGAAGGCGAAGCGAGCCAAGCTGGAGCAGCTCCAGATCGACATCCGAAAATTGGAGGTCACGGCCAACAAGCTCCAGGAGTTCCAGCGCGAGGTCCAGCTGCTGGAGGCCAAGCTCGAGACCCTGAAGCGCATCCTTCCGCCGGAGAGGGAGACCCCGGACCTGATGCGGCGGGTCCAGTACCTGGCCGCCCAGTCGAACCTCGTGATCCGGAGATTCACGCCCGCCGCCCCCGTGACCAAGGACTTCTACCAGGAAGTTCCCATCAACGTGGACGTGGAAGGCACCTACCACATGCTCGGGCAGTTCTTCGACCGCGTGAGCCGCCTCTCTCGGCTCGTCAACATGGGTAGCATCAAGATCCACAGCCAGGCGGCACAGACGGCCTCCAACACCATCGCCGCCTCCGCGGTCGCGACGACCTTTGTCTACGTGGAGACGCCACCCGCCCCCCCGCCGGGGGCGCCGCGGCCGGCCGGCCGATGAGGAACCCCATGATGAGGCTGCTCCTGCTTCTCGCGGCCGCCCTCCTGGTGGCCGTGTCCAGTTCCGCCCAGGCTCCCCCCTCCCCGGCTCCCAAGGCGGAAGGGGGGGACGTCATCAAGGGAATTCTCGAGCAGGAGTTGGAGCCCCCTCCCGGAGGGTTCACTTACAACCCCCAGGGGCGCCGGGACCCGTTCGTCAGCCTCCAGAGGCCGGTGGCGGCCGACCGCGGGCCCAAGACACGCAAACCCGGCATGGAGGGCTTCCTGATCCAGGAAGTCGCCCTGAAGGGGATCGTAAAGACCGCGGGGGGCGGTGCCGGGGTGGCGTCGAAGCCCGGTTACATCGCCATCTTTCTGGGCACGGATGGCAAGTCCTATTTCGTCAACGTGGGCCAGCGATTGTTCGACGGCGTCATCACCGCGGTGGACGCCAGTTCCGTGAGCTTCCGCCAGGAGGTCACCGACCCCCTGTCTCCGGTTAAGACGCGGGACCTGAAGAAGAGCCTGTATGGGTCCGAGGAGGCGAGGCAATGAAAGCGAAGCTCGCTGGGTCAGCCCTTTTTGCGGCCGTCATCCTGACCGCGGGGGCTCAGCCCACGCTGGCCCAGGAGCGCACCCCGACGGCCATTTCCGACATTCGCCAGGAGAGCAACGACCACTCCACACGGCTGATTATCGTGTGCACGGGTCCTCTGGCCTACACCTACTACAGTCCCGACCCTCTGACCCTCGTGGTGGATGTCCCGGAGGTGGACGCCTCCAAGATCCCCTCCCGCATCAGCGTGGGGACGCGGGAGGTCGAGTCGCTGCGGGTCACCAGCCTGGCCCGCGCGGACGGGCGAAACCTTGCCCGGCTGGAAGTCCGCCTGGCCAGCCTCGTCCCCTACCAGATCTTCTCGCGCGGCAAGGACTTGAACCTGGTCTTTGAGCGCCCGGCCGCTACCGCGGCCGCCCGGCCGCCCGAAACCGCCCCTTCGGCTCCCGCTCCCGCCGCTGCCGCGCCCGCCCCCGTCGAGGTGGCCAAGGACGAGCCCCCGGCTCCGAGCGCGGACAAGGTGGCGGCGCCACGCCCGGAGAAGGCCGCCGCCCCGGACAAGGCGGCGGGGTTGGAGAAGGCCGTGCCCAAGAACGCTCCCCATGCCACCCAGATCCTTGGGGTCGCGCAGGCGGAGGACGCGGGACAGCTGACCTTCACCGTGCGCGCCAACGGGCGTCTGCAGTATCAGGACTTCTTCCTCGGCAACCCCGACCGGCTGGTGGTGGACTTTCCGGATGTGACGGCCCGGGCCGCAGTGCGGGCCCTGGAAGTGAACCAGAAGCCGGTGCGAAAGGTCCGCCTGGCGCAATTCAGTGCCGCCTCGCCCAAGGTCGCCCGGCTGGTCCTGGACCTGTCCTCCCGGGCCCCCTACCGGATCGTTGAGGGAGCGGACGGGCTCAAGATCCTGTTCGGGGAAGGCGGACACGAGCCGACGCCGGCTCCGCTGGCCGCCCTGCGGACGGCTCCCGAGCCGGAGCCTGCTCCCGTCGCGGCCCCCGTGGCGGTGCCGGTAGCGGTCGCGGCCCCCGCCGCTCCCAACCCCGCCCCCGCCGCCCTCAGCATGCCCGTCCTCCCCGAGCCTCAGATCCCGGCCAAGGAGTCGTTCGAGGGGCAGACCATCGGACAGACGGGCAAGACCTTCACCGGCCCGCCCATCAGCCTCGACTTCAAGGACGGCGACCTCCAGGACATCTTCCGACTGTTCGCCGACATCAGCGGGCTGAACGTGGTCGTGAACCCCGGGGTCAGCGGGAAGGTCACGCTCAAGCTCACGGAGGTGCCCTGGGACCAGGCCCTGGACCTGATCCTCAAGACCAACGGGCTCGGCTACACCCTCGAGGAGAACGTCATTCGCATTGCCAAGCTCACCGACCTCCAGAAGGAAGAGCAAGACCGGCGCAAGCTCCAGGAGGAGAAGGCCCTGGCCGGGGACCTCATCGACTACACCAAGAGGATCTCTTACGCGAAGGCCGGCGAAATGTCGGAGGTCATCAAGAAGGCGGGCGCCCTCTCTGCGCGCGGTCAGATCAACGTCGACACCCGCACCAACACGATCATCATTCGCGACCTTCCCTCCTACGTGGAGAAGTCCAAGGACCTGATCGCGGAGCTGGATCGGGCCACGCCCCAAGTCGAGATCGAGGCCCGGATCGTGGTCACGACCCGAAACTTCACGCGTGACCTCGGCATCCAGTGGGGATTCAACCAACAGTATTCCCCCCGCTTCGGCAACACGACGGGGGTGGCCTTCCCCAACTCGATCATCCTCAATGGTGGCTCCGTGCCGGGCGCGGGCTTGCCCGCGGACCAAGGCGGACAAGCCTCCAACGCGGGCATCGGTGCCGCCGCCCGCGGGTACGCCGTGAACCTGCCCGCTTCCCAGTTCAACTCCGCGATCGGCATCTCCCTGGGCAACGTCCTGGGCAGCTTCAACCTGGACCTGGCCCTTACCGCCCTCGAGCGGCAAGGCCGCGGCCGTCTCCTGTCCACGCCCAAGGTCACCACCCAGAACAACCAGCCCGCCGAGATCAAGCAGGGCGTCCAGATCCCCATCCAGACCGTGGCCAACAACACGGTCACCGTGGTCTTCAAGGACGCCGTGCTCACCCTGAAGGTGACGCCCCAGATCACCGACGCCGGGACCGTGATCCTCAACCTGGAGGTGGAGAACAACGCCGCCGACTTCAGCAACCTGGTGAACGGGATCCCGCCCATCAACACCCAGTCCGCCAAGACCATTGTGCTCGTGAAGGACGGGGCCACCGCGGTGGTGGGTGGCATCTATCAGAGCAACGAGCAGACGAACCAACAGAGGACGCCGTTCCTGAGCAAGATCCCCCTCTTGGGTTACCTCTTCCGGAACCGCTTTGTCACCTCCACCAACAACGAACTGCTGCTGTTCATAACGCCTCGGATCACGAAGGGGTAATGGCCATGAACGGTATGTTGCCCGAAACGAACCCAGCGCCGCGCGAGGCGGCCAATCGCCGGCTGTACCCCCGGCCCACGAGCGAGCTCCGGAGGAGCCCTATGAAGCTGCTGCCCGCCATTGCCCTGGTTGTGCTGGGGGGTCTGCTCATGACCTCCTGCAACCTCAACCCCGACTACGCCAACAATGGCAACTCGCCGATCCTGCTCAACATCACGAGCATCAACGCCGGCGCCCAGCTCGACTCGGATGTGGTCTCGGGGGAATTGGCAACGCCGCCGCTGGCCTTCGTCTGTCCGGACGTCGTCGGCGTCCGGGTGGAGAACCACCTCA
>Ga0210384_10005706_pt1 | contig 13449 bp, 14 predicted proteins | sample IncBWH2MmetaG_FD_160574 | JGI IMG/M metagenome (GOLD analysis project Ga0210384, IMG submission 160574) | Forest soil microbial communities from Barre Woods Harvard Forest LTER site, Petersham, Massachusetts, United States - Inc-BW-H-2-M | ecosystem: Environmental > Terrestrial > Soil >...
AAACGCATCTTCCGCCCGAATTCAAAATGAGTTGTACGATGTCGTATTTCATCCCGAAAAGTTTCAGTTAGCTCTTGATCGCCTTAAGAGTATTCATGAAAAAGCTCTAGGCGAAAAAAAAGCGGAAAAACTTATCGCCTAACTAAAAAGTTGGTCTTCGTTTGGGCGCCGTACCCACGGCGCCCGCGGCTTACCACACAGCTCATAACCATCGTTGACAAAGAAAGCCCTTCTGTTACCTTTTCTCACATCAATCGCGGGAATAGCTCAATTGGTAGAGCGTTGCCTTGCCAAGGCAAAGGTCGCGGGTTCGAGTCCCGTTTCCCGCTCCAAATTTTAGAGAGAATTCTAAGGACCTTTAGTGGTCCTTCTTTATTTGAAAGTTCAGCAAAATTTGTTACTCTCAAAAAAGAGCAGTTTCCCCAGAGGATCTCTCCTTCTTAGGCCTCCTCGTAGCCATACCACGTAACAAAAAAACACCCCTCAATTAGAGATCGGAAAGGTTTTTTATCAATGAAATCAATTATTCAAGAAGCATCGTCTATTGCCAAAGCCATTGAACAAGGCTGGATCAAAGCGGGCAAACCAAAAGAATTTAATGTTAAAATCTACGAAGAAGCTGAAAAGAATTTCTTAGGCTTTACCACAAAAATGGCCAAGGTTGGCATTTTCTTTAGCGAACGACCATATAGTCGCGATAGTCGCGATGGCCGCCGACCTCAACAACACACACCTCAACGCCGCCGCTTTCAACACCGTCGCGATGACCGACGTGATGACAGACGCGATAGCCGACCTGATGGTCGCCGTGACGATCGTCGAGATGACCGCCGTGATAGCCGTGATGAAGGCCATAGAGAAAAATGGTACAAGCCGCAAGAAGAACATCCTCAAGAACGTCCGCACCAAGAAGGTCAGCCGCGCCGCCAAGATGAACGTCAACACGGCCCACGGCATGACCAACGCCAGCAGCACCCACGCCCAGAAGAACACAAGGGCGAGCAAGGTCAGCACCGTCAACAACGTCCTTATGAGCCGCGCTCTCAAGAAAAAGACCCTCATTCACCTGAGCCGTCTTCTCATGACCGCGACTCGGACTCAAACGAGTAACTAACGCCACTTACAGTATCCCTACCTTTGTATGAGCATCATGTACGGCTTCGATCAAGAATCTATTATTGCACAATGTACACCGCGAGGTGCGGGCGCGCTTGCACTCTTGCGGCTCTCGGGCATTGATGCTTTAGAGATCGCCGATTCTTTTTGCAAACCAAGCTCGGGTAACAAAATAACTGCTCTGCCATCACACACCATCCATTACGGTACGGTCGTCGATCAAAGCGCCACGGTCATTGATCGCGTCATGTTTATTGTCATGCACGCGCCAAAACATTTACCAGTCAGAATACAGTAGAAATCACCTGCCATAATAATCAATTTATTATCGAAGCAATTATTGAACAGGCAATCGCCCACGGCGCTCGCTTAGCACAAGAAGGAGAATTTTCTAAACGCGCTTACTTGAATAACAAACTAGATCTCGTACAAGCGGAAGCTATCAATGAACTCATCCACGCCAACACACAGATGGGCCTTAAAAAATCACTGGCACAGCTGGAAGGAAGTTTTTCACAATGGATTGCAACGCTTGAGCAAGAACTATTCAAAGCACTTGCTCTCTCAGATGCAAGTTTTGAATTTATTGATGATGAAGTAAGCTTTGGCGACCAAATTCTTATAATTATCAACAATGCTCTTGCTACCATTGCCACCATCAAGAAAACTTTTAATCAGCAACACCATATTCGCCAAGGAGTGCGCATTGCACTCATCGGTTCAGTCAATGCAGGCAAATCTTCTCTGTTCAATGCCCTACTTAATCGCAACCGCGCCATCGTTACCCCGGTAGCCGGTACCACCCGTGATGCTTTGGAAGCGGGACTGTATCGCCATGGTATTTATTGGACACTTATTGATACCGCCGGCATACGACACACCGATAATGCCATAGAGCAAGAAGGTATTGCTCGTTCGTATCAGGAAGCGCAGGCGGCAGATATCATTCTTCTGGTTAAGGACAGTTCTCGCCAGATAACGGAGCAGGAACAAAAAATTTACGAAGATATAGAACAACGGTATGCGCAAAAAATTATTCTCATGCACAATAAAAGTGATCTTGCTCAAGAACTGCCGCCCAACACAACAGCTCTTCTGGTAAGTAACAACAACAAAGAGGCTATTCATCTGCTCGAAAAGACAATCGAAGATAAAGTTGAAAAACTTTTTACCGGCATGGAGTCACCGTTCTTACTCAACCAACGACAATTTAATTTGGTGCTCTCGCTGGAAAAAAAATTACAAGCACTCACTGCCATGTTCTCGGGCACCATTGAATATGAACTTATTTCGTATGAACTTAAAGAAGCGCTCACGTGCTTAAGCGAGCTTACCGGTCGATCAATAAGTGAACAGGGCATGGATACCGTATTTAGAAGTTTTTGCATCGGGAAGTAACGGATCCCACAAACCACAACGTATCATTGTTTTTTGGCAATAAAAAAGCCCCTTTTTCAAGGGGCCTTTTTTTAAATTGTGAGAAACTTTAGGAAGCTAGTGGGAAGAGCTCAACACGACGGTTTGGTGCTTGAGCATTTTTATCACCACCAAGGATCACTGGCATTTCTGTACCACGACCAACTACGGTAACTCTGTTGGCAGCTATACCTTCTGATTCAAGACGACGAGCAATTTCTTGCGCACGTTGTTCAGAGATTAATAAGTTGTAAGATTTTGATCCTGCTGAGTGACAAGCGTGTCCTTCAACAACAACTTTTTCACCTTTTGCTACAATTTTCTTAGCTTGTTTAACATCTGATTCAACTTGTTCTTGTTGATCAGCTCTTACGCCGTAACGGTCAAAGTCGAAATAGATTGGCTTGAATCCTTTTGCATCAGTTTCAGCAACCCAAGAAACTTCATCATTTTTAGCAACAGCTTGAGAACCATTTTTTAATTCATCTTCTAGAACAAACGCTTCTACTTCTTCATCAAAGAAACTGCTCTTTGCATCAGCGCTTGCGAGTGGAATGCTCATTGATTTGTCATCAGATCTTTTATTCTTTTTTTCTTTTTTATTAGTTTTCCCGCAACCACCTAAGACAAAAGGTACGAGAAGCGCGAGGGCGAAAAAATTTTTCATAGATACATTCCTTGGGATAAAAAGTGATACTTGCGAAGCAGAAGGTAGCACACTTTTTCACATCTTTCTAGAGAGCAAGTTTCTAGCTCCACCGAGAAATTAAATTGCATGCACATTTTTCGAAGAAAGAAAATATTTTTTAACATATTCTCAATATACTAAAAACAAAAGCTCCTCGCATCAGACTTGCATAACCATTGTCTGCTTCTACGAATTTTTCGTATTCTTCTGCAATTCGCGTTCTATTGAAAGATTACTCGCTGGCGACTGCTGAGCCTTTAAGAACAAGTTTTTCACCACTGCCTAAGAGTTTGCCCTCTTGCGCAATGTGTACGGTTCCTTGATGTGAAAGCGTATAGCGACCTGTGCTTAAACCTAGTGACGCTGCCGAAACTTCATAATTTTCATTGTTTTTTGTGTGGTATTTGTAGGACCTTCCAATCCAAGGCAAACTTCCCCAAAGAGCGTTCTTCGCGCTCAGACTCTTTGTCTTTTCTTTGCCGGATTTGGTTTTATAAATGGTAAGGGTAACACGTTTGTCAGAATCATTAATAAAAGTCACCGAGCCTCCCTTAGACCCATGGGCAACCACATGCGCTGAAATACCAACAACAGCAAGCGCCACCACTAAACTTTTTCTTTTCATACGACTTTCCTTTCTTTCAGTGAATACAAATTTTAAATCCTTGTCCCGCACTATTCAAAAAGAGTCAATCAAAAAATTCTTGACCAAAAACTCTTCTTTTCTTTTTCTGTCGCCCAGGATGGCTGACCTAAAATTGACTGTTGGACATACGCCCCTTCGTCTGCATCCCCTTCTTTGTTCCCAACAAAATCAAGTTTGTCTTCCCCTATCAAAAACTTGGCACGCACAATACGTATTGTTCCCCTATCTCTATCTTTACGAAGATAGAATTTGTATACACCTGTTTTTAAGCCATCCTCATCTGTTTCCCTTGCTTCAATGCCATATTTAATGTCTTTTTTAACAAGGAATTCATAAGACTCCCCTGTCCCAAGAGTCTTGCGGATCACCCCTTTTTTATCATGAATGGAAAAGGTAACATCCGATTGTTCATCATCATTGATAAAGGTCACGTATCTGTTGGCTTTTTTCGCAACTGCATACCCGGAAAAACCAACAACAGCAAGCGCAACTACTAAACCTCGTCTTTTCATACAAACTCCTACCTTTTGTGTTAAATCTTATTTATGGTAAAGTAAGAATATTATTTAACTCAAGTCAAGAATCTTCAGAGAAACAATTTCAAGCTTATTTTCCTCGCCACCATTTCAATACGAATCAAGTCCGCAGCAAATCTTCTCGCCAAAAAGCTCTATTTCCTGATAAAAAAGAGGTCTGAAGGCCCAATCCTTCTACTTGCCTCCATTATGAGGTATATTGGTTAAAAAAGAGCTCCAGTAGTACAAAAAAATATTAAATTTTTAGGTTTCAAAATACACAATGAAAAAAATACTCATCAATGATAGCGCCTGGCAAACCCGCGTCGCTATTACCCGCAATAAAGACGATCTCCAAAACATTTATCTCGCTCCTCATTCGCAAGAAAGCCTTGAAAGAACTTACTTTAAAGGTCACGTCTCTTCTGTGTTACCCGGCATACAAACAGCCTTTGTTGATATTGGCCAGGAAAAGGCGGGGTTTTTACACATTTCTGAAATTGATCGTGAACTTGCCGCTGAAAAAATGGGACTTTTCCAGGACAGTGAGGTCTCGCCCACCCGCCCCGAACAACCACGGCCTACACGAAAAGCCATGGATATCAGCAAAATTCTTAAGGAGGGAACCCCCATTCTGGTGCAGGTAAGCAAAGAACCTATTTATGAAAAGGGCGCCAAACTTACCACCTGTTTTACCCTGCCTGGGCGCTTTATTGTTCTTATGCCAAGCATTCCTCGCATCGGCATATCAAAAAAAATAGAGTCTCGCGAAGAACGAGCCCGCCTGAGAGACATCCTAACCCGTCGTCTTCCTGAAGGCATGGGAGCCATTATTAGAACATCATCCGAAAGTGCTGATGAGGCAGCAATCGCTAAAGACGTTGCATTTCTGGTGCATACCTGGCACTCCATCTTAAAAAAATTTGAAAAAGCCAAGCCACGTGAAAAACTGTATGAAGATCTAGATCTTGCACTGGCGATTGTGCGCGACAACCTTGATGATGATGTTGAAGAGATCATTTCAGATAGCAAGGAAACGCAAGATCGTATTTATCGCTTTGTAAAAAACATTGCTCCTGAATACGCCAACAAAGTTAAGTATTACGAAGGGCCGCCGGAATTATTTGATCGCTACGACCTTGAAAGCCAAATAACTGCCGCCTTACAAAAAAAGGTACGGCTCCGTTCAGGCGGATCAATTGTTATTGAGGCAACTGAGGCGATGACGGTTGTTGACGTTAACACCGGTCGCTTTACGGGAAAATCAAACCTTGAAGAAACTATTTTGAAAACAAATCTGGAAGCAGCAGAAGAAGTTGCTCGCCAGTTGCGCTTACGCAACATAGGCGGACTCATTGTTATCGACTTTATCGATATGGCTACTCCAGCAAACCGTCAACGCCTATTTAAGCATTTTGAAAAAACACTGAAAGAACGTGATAAGTTCCAATCAGTCGTTCTTAAAGTTTCTGAATTCGGCCTGGTACAAATGACTCGTAAAAGGTCGGGCAAAACGCTCATGCAACAACTGACTGAGGACTGTTCTTGTTGCCACGGCCTTGGTTTTGTTCGTTCGTTGCAAACCGAAGCTTTTAACGCCTTACAAAAAGTCGAAGCGATTTTGAAATACGGCAAAACAAGTGGGGATGTTATTTTCTCCGTTAACGCTGACGTGTTTGAATACCTCTCAACGGTTGAATATGATTCCATTCTGAAACTGGAAAAGCAGTTTACCCGTAAGGTTATTTTGCAAGGGTCTGAGGCTCTTGAGCTTGATCAGGTAGACATCCAGCACGGCAGGTCAATCGCGGACTAGCCACTAGCCCGTACCTGGGGTTTTTGCCCTCCATTCAAGCCAACAAAAATGTTCTCATTACCCACGGCAACATACCTGTTCTTGGTACCAAAAAATTAAATCAATGCTATGCTAATCACGCATTTTTGAAAGCCGTTCGCTTGTAAATTCAACGACTAGAAAGTCACTGAAAGGATTTTTTGTGTCCCACACTCCTTCCGTCCTCGATAATTATCCAGATTATGAACTTACTATCGGCATAGAGGTTCACGTTCAGCTTATGACAGCCACCAAGATTTTTTGTACCTGTGCCAATGAAATAACCAAAGAACCAAACAAAAATATTTGTGAGATCTGCACCGGACAGCCCGGTGTTTTACCCGTGCTTAACAAAAAAGTTCTTGATTTTGCTATTCTTGCCGGCCTTGCCACTAATTGTTCCATCACCCGCGTCAATGAGTTTGATCGCAAACATTATTTTTATCCAGACTTGCCCAAGGGATACCAAATCACCCAAGCATACAAACCTATTTGCACCAAAGGGCATGTTCCTATCCGCCTGGAAGATGGCAGCATAAAAAAGATTAGAATCAACCGTATTCACATGGAAGAAGACGCGGGGAAAAATATTCACGCCGCATCGGGCGAAAGCTTTGTTGATCTCAACCGAGCAGGAACGCCGTTGTTAGAAATCGTAACTGAGCCAGACATGACCAGTACCTATGAAGCAAAAGCATACCTCAAAGCATTGCACAGCATTGTTACCTACCTCAACATCAGTTCTGGCAACATGGAAGAGGGAGCGTTTCGTGCTGATACCAATATCTCGGTGCGCAAAAAAGGACAAAAAGAGTATGGCACCAAGTGCGAACTTAAAAATATCAACTCCTTCAAATTTATTGGCGATGCCGTTGAATATGAAATTGAGCGGCAAATAGAGTTGCTTGAACAAGGGGGCAAGATTCGGCAAGAAACAAGGCTGTGGGACACCAAAGATAAAAAAACATTTGTTATGCGCACCAAGGAAGAAGCCGCTGATTACCGTTATTTTAATGACCCAGATCTTCCCGTTATCCATCTCGATGAACCATGGATCGAGCGCATGCGCGTCAGCATGCCTGAGTTACCGGAGAAAAAATTTGAGCGATTGATGAACCAGCATAATTTGAGCGCGTACGAAGCTGAAATTTTGGTTAATGATCGTGAATTGGCTGATTATTATGATACTGCTCGAAAATTAAGTGAGAGCAAACAAATTATCAACTGGATTTTGCGCGACCTCATCAGTTATTTAAATGAGCACAAGATCACCGCCTCACAATGCAGTCTCACGCCACAAAAATTAGTGGAGCTTATCCAACTTCTTGAATCCGGGAAAATTAACAACCACGCCGCAAAAGAAGTTTTTTTAATTGTTGCACAAACGGGTGCTGCCCCCGCACAAGTCGTCAAAGAAAAAGGGCTAGAACAAATTGGCTCGAGTGATGAGCTGGAAAAAATTATTAAAGAGTTGGTACAAAAACATCCGGATGAAGTTGCGCAATACAAAGCAGGAAAAGATAAAGTGTTTGGGTTCTTTGTTGGCCTTGCCATGAAGCAAACACAAGGCAAGGGAAATCCGAAGATGATTCAAGAGTTGTTGAAAAAACATTTGGGATAATCACTAATTAAAGGAGTCGCTATGTTCTCAATCAAATATTTTTGCGCATTGAGTCTTATAACCAGCACCGCCATCATTGGCATGTCTCCAACTTCAGAACTCCCATCTGAATTGCCCATTATGGATCACATCATGGCTTTCCACGACCTGCATCAATTCAATCAACAAATCGTCATGTTTTACACACGCACCAGCCATCCTGGCGGCGACGATCCTCAGCCTCTCTTTTGCGGATATCTTAAGAATTTTTCGGAAACTGGCGACCCCAAATATCGCATCGCACTTCTGCGTCAACCTGGCGAGCCACGAATCGCTATGATTATGCCATTGTGGATGCGAATCGCTAACCAAAAAGAATTAGCTAACATTAAAAATCAAATTCAAAATCAAGGCTATCATTTTGGTAAAATAAATGACGTTGATCAGAACGACATTAAAAAAATAGTTGGCATCTTCCGAGCACAATCAGACAAAAATGGATCACCATCGCAATGAAAAAATTCTTTTTGCTGTGTATGGCCATGCTCCTACTTGCAAATTGCGACACCTCCCACAACCACGACTCCTGTTGTAATCATTCCCACCACAACAGTACTGATCCGCTCACCATTGGATTTGTTGGTGACATGATGTTGGGAAGATTAATGAGTAAAGAAATTAAAACAACGGGATGCCAGCACCTGTGGGGAACCACTTTACCGCTGTTGCAACAGAACGACGTCAATATCGGCAATCTAGAAACCACACTCACGCGCGGCAATAAAATCGTCCCAAAGGTTTTTAATTTCAAATCAGATCCGAACAATGTCTGTGTGTTAGTGGAGGGAAATATTGCCATCGTCAATTTAGCAAACAACCACAGTCTCGATTTTTCTGATGAAGGACTTTTTGAAACCATTGCCACGCTTAACAAAGCTGGCATAAAACATGTTGGTGCGGGGAAAAATGAAAAAGCGGCGCGTGCACCCGTCATCATAAAAAAACAAGGGACCAAGATCGGCATCATAGGCTACACCGACAATGAACCGGGGTGGATCGCAGAAGAAAACAAACCAGGTACTAATTACCTTAAAGTTGGTGACGTTGGACGAGTGAGCGCAGACATCAAAGCGCTACGCCCCAAGGTCGACATTCTTATTATTACCCTACACTGGGGTCCCAATATGCGCCAACGGCCAACACGAGAGTTCATTGATTTTGCCCATGCCATGGTTGAGAGTGGTGCCGATATTATTCACGGACACAGTGCGCACCTTTTCCAAGGCATAGAGATTTATCACGGCAAACTCATCATGTATGATACCGGTGATTTCATTGACGATTATGCTGTCGATGAACAGTTGCGCAACGACCGTTCATTTTTATTTCAGGTCACCATTGCAGACAAAGAAATTAAAGCAGTGCAGCTCATACCCGTGATCATCCAAAATATGCAGGTGAATGTTGCGCAGGGAGAAGAAGCGCACGCTATCCTCTCACACATGCAACAACTGTCCGGGGAATTTGGTACGAAGATCAGTGATGAGGGAAAAATTAATTTTTAGAATTAGTTCTGATGCTAAGAGCGCATGTTCACTTTCCCCAAGAACTTTTATCAAATGATGCCGCACAACCTCTCCCTGCTAGGGAGGATGTTAACGAACAAAGTAAGGCATATTGGATAGAAAATACCTAGGAATAAGATCAACCGTATGATCGAGATGATCAATCACATAGACCGTTAAAGATGCATCTTGATACTTATCCAATGCAACGGTGTTGAAGCCTATAACCGTTCTCATATTTCTATCACCCGGAAAGCGCTTAAGGGCCACAAATTGAATTTGTGCGCGGGGACATACAATGCTGAACTCGGAATTGGGTTTTAGCGTGCCTACAGGAAGGAATTCCCCTGGTTGCATGGAAGAATAACTCATTGCTAATCTTACTCCATGGCGCAGCATACGTGGTTCAGCCTTAAAAATTATCTGCACTTTTTCATCTGACATGTCTACGCAATTCGCGCTCACTTTGCCACCCCTGGTGATTGCAGAAACGAGAGGAAGCATACATGTCTTTCTTTGTTCCGCAGTATCCATTGCTGCAAGCGAGCAGAAGAAAAAAAGAGTGTTCAACGCTATGCCATTTATTTTTGTTTTTTTTGAAATTTGAAAAATCATGATTGCCTTCCTAATTAAAAGTACCAACCTAGATCTATACAAACTCGACAGAATCTCTATCTAAATCCTTCTTCCCATCAAAGCGCTGGTCTTGGACCATTACTAATTTTTCTTTAGAAGAACCAACATTAATATAACCGTCGCCAATAACCATCCCTTCTTCACCATTATGCTCTATGATCACGGCCCAACACCGAATGTTCTTTGCCCTAGGACACTCAACAATACAATCTGATCCAGGCCCAAGATCTCTCGCTGCGGTAAACTCACCAGCTCCTATCAATATCCTTATCTTCGGCAAATTCCCTACCAAATTAAAAGTGATCCGCACGGTATCTTTATTTACATCATATACGTTTTTTATTTTTTGCAACGTCGCCGTCCCCCCATCCTGCATAGCTCCTGCTTTCGAGCACGCAAAAAGCACCAGTAAAAAGAACAACGCCCCGCCTTTTTTTGGAGAGCTTGAAATTTTAAAAACCATTTCACCCCTTAAAAAAATAATGAGTTAGACAAGCGCTTTAATCATATCTGTTTTCCTTCCAGCTTAAAAATTCTTGCGCGATTCTTTTGCCCTCCACTAAGCTATTCTTCGATCCATCATTACTAAGGAGAGTTCATGATAGATAACTGTACGTACAACAAAGCAAAAGTTTTACACCACCTTGCAAAAATAAATTGGTTTATTGAGCAGCATTGCAAAAAAGATGCAAAAGCCGCCAAACACAGTGGCTGTGACAAACTTTTTAAAAGCATCCAAAAAGATTTAGAAAAAAATGTGCGCCTGCTCCAAGAAGCACTCAGCAAATAAAATTAGCAGGTAAAAACATCGCCCTGCTTCTTTACCAACCCCTCAGCACACAACGCGCTCAGATTTTTTTTAACACGCTGCGGCTCTTTATCGACCAGCTGCACAAGCTGCCCGTAGCTGAGCGGACTATGCTGGGTTAACATTTTCACAATCATGCCACGTATCTGGCGCTCTGATCCTTCAAACTTACTTTGTTGAATATGGTGCGCACTTCTACGACTTGGGTTCGGCATCTTCTTTTTCAACATCACGCCATAATCCATCAGCGCGTAATACCATTCCCGTGGATTTTTTGTATCAACCGTTTTTTCCACCAGCGGAAAAATTTCTTTGTCGGTCACCTTGTCTCGCCCCTGGAAGAAAAAATGAATGAAAACTGCACGAATGTTGGTTTCAATAAATAAGGTTGGTTTGTTACCTGCAAACGCACAAATGGATGCAGCGGTCGCAGGCCCAATGCCGGGAAAGGTTACCAGAACCCCCGGATCATCCGGCAACACACCGCCATACTCTTCCACCACCTTCTGCGCAATTTTCTGCAACGCGAGTGCACGCCGGTTATACCCAAGCCCTTGCCACTGCGCCAGTACTTCACGTAACGGTGCACGCGCCAGTGCCTCAAAAGAAGGAAATGCGGTGATGAAGGAATCAAACTTTTTTTCTACGCGATGGGTTTGGGTTTGCTGCAACATTACTTCCGATACCACCACCCGGTAAGCATCGATGTCCCTGCGCCATGCAAAGTCTCGCTTATTCTTCGCGTAATAATCGTACACAATCGCCGTAAACTGTGTTGTGGAAATTGTTGTTGGTAAAACCATAGATACCTGCTGTGAAATCATAGATACCTGTTAGCGCACACGGCCTATTTTAAAGATCGCCAACTTGTTCGCATCTAAAACTTTTTTCACGGCAGCTTTTACATCATCCAGCGTAATTTTCGCAAAGTCCTGTGCCCGCGTATCAAAATAATTTGCAGGAAGCTTGTAGCGCTCGAGTGCTAAGAAGGTCGCGGCCATTGCTCGATCAGCTTCAAAATTATCAACCATGGAGTTAATAAGCGCACCACGCGCCTGGTCAAGTTCATCAGGTGTAATGGTATCTGCTATTGCCGCTATATTTTCTTTAATCGCTTTTTCCGCCTCGTTCAGGCGGTCGTTGGAAACAATCGTTCTGATATAAATCATGCCAGGCTGTTCATCTGCATGCGCAATGACCGACCCACCGATGGTGTAAAAAAGACCCGTTTGCTCACGTAATTGGAAAAGCCGCGAACTCATAGAACCAAGCACGCCGCCGGTAAAGATTTGATCGAAAATTAAAAGTTTATCGAAATCAGGATTGGAGCGATCAATAGAAAGCCCGGCAAAAACAAGAACAACCTGGTCTCTGTTGATCGGGTAATTAATTTCCACGTACTCAATCTCTTGTAATGCCGGATATTGTAGATCAGGCACCTGCGGCCCCTGCCACTGTCCCAATGTTTTTTCAAATAAGGGAGCAACGTCGTATTGGTTTAAGTCGCCAACAATTGATAACCGTGCGCCCTGTGGGGTCACATATTTTTTGTAAAAATCAAAAATGTCCGCACGCGTAATTTTCTGTATCGACTCCAGGGTGCCGATTTTACTTTTACTGTACGGGTGCCCACGGTACACGTGCTGGCGCACTAAGTCAGAAGAAAATTCTGACGGATCGTCCCAATAATTTTTGATATCAGAAATCAATTGCTGCCGAATTTTTTCTACCGCCCGTTCCTCAAACAGTGAGTTCTGCAGGATATCGGCAAAAAGAGTAAGCCCTCGTTCCAAGTCAGGGGTGAGCATACCGAGCGTCATGTAACCGGCAGATGATGAGACCGCCATACCGTATGACTCTATTTCTTGCGCCAACTCAGTACCAGTGTGTTGCTTTGTTCCTTCAAGCAACAAAGCGCTCATAAAGGTAGCAAGGCCTTGGAGATTTTCAGGGTCGTAATAATGTTTTGCTTTAAACTCGAGAATGAGTTCTATCTTGGGAAGATTTTTATTGTCGTAGAATAAAATCTCAAGACCGTTCTTGAGTTTAAATTTTGCATGCTTTGGGTAATCAAACACCCCTGGCATAGCCGGCACAATAGTTTTTGCTTCAACCGCCGGCTGCACGGGCAAGGTGCGCACGCGTCCGGCAAGGATCCGTTCATCTTCCTCGTCAGAGCGTTCCTGCAAAACCAGCCAATGACTTTTTTCTTGTTCCGGAAGAGGGAGCAGTGTGCCCACATGGGTCAGTGTTGGTCTAAAATAATTTTGCAACAGACCAATAACATCCGCTGTTAATTTTTTTGGGTCATCTTCAAGATATTTAAAAAGAAAATTTTCGTCCCCACTGGATAAGAAGAATTTGCCGATCATGTATGCTTGCTTTTGATTGCTCTCTAACAATCCCAAAAAATCCTTCTCTGCTTGCTTTTGGGCACGCAGTGACGCGGGCGCCGGGATGCCGTTATGGACTAAGGAAGCTATTTCCTCATGAATAAGGTCGATGATGCGGTCAATGTCTTTCTCACTCTTTGGTTGGAACGCTATGAAGAAAAGTCCGGAATCAAAAAGGTCGTAGCTGAACGCTTCTATGTCGGTGACCAGTTCTAGTTCGTCAATGAGTTTT
>Ga0210384_10005707_pt1 | contig 13445 bp, 12 predicted proteins | sample IncBWH2MmetaG_FD_160574 | JGI IMG/M metagenome (GOLD analysis project Ga0210384, IMG submission 160574) | Forest soil microbial communities from Barre Woods Harvard Forest LTER site, Petersham, Massachusetts, United States - Inc-BW-H-2-M | ecosystem: Environmental > Terrestrial > Soil >...
TTTATTATGGCGGAGAGGGGGGGATTCGAACCCCCGACACCCTTTTGGGGTGTAACTGCTTAGCAGGCAGCCCTGTTCGGCCACTCCAGCACCTCTCCGCGACGTTCAATGAGTGGATGGGATGGCGGCCTGCAGCGCTAGTATAGCATCAAGAAAATTGGCACGAAGGGGACGATTATTTTTCTGCAGGGACGGCGCGGAGACGCAAAAATATGAGCACACCCATGGGATGCGCGCCATAGATTGCGTCAAGAAATGCGGGCTTGGAGTAAAGGGTGTATTGGCCGCCGAGAGCGCTCGAGACATGGGGAATGAAGTTGAACTCATGGTCATAGCCTAGCGTGTAGGCCTGCACGCGCGCGAGAAACCGCTCGTCAAAGCCGGGAGGTAGTGGATTGCCGCCAAGAAGCAACTCGTTGGTGCGGTCCACATTTTCGATGCGTGTCCAGGCATAATTGTATTGCGCGAATCGCACTGTACTTTCGGCGAGGTAGCTGTTGAATACCTGCCCGCTGGGAATGTCGCGGTTGCGTCCCCAAACCAGCGTCGAGGCCCAATTGCCGCGTGCTAGCGGGCGGTTGTAGGTGACAGAAGCCGTCATACGCAGGGTGCTGTCGGCGGGTAACAACTGCTCGGGGCTTTTGAGGCGCGTGATGGAATACTGGCCGCTCCAGTTTGGCGCGGGATTAATTGTGAGCCGCGCGGACCAGGAATTGATCGCGCCGGCGTCGACGTCCCAGCGATCCTCGTCGGGCTCGCGGCCGTGGAAAGCGGAAGCTTCAATGCGCGCGATCTTGTAGGTCAAGCCGACGGTCAGCACATCATTCGCGATGTGCGTCGAATCTTGCAAATGATGGCCGAGCGGGGCGAGCACATCTTCACCGGCGGACACGCGATGGGCATAGGCCTCCGGACCCATGGCCGGGTCGCCCACCGGTGCGGCATAGAAAGAGAGCAGCGTGTTTTCGCCGAGCTTCAAGTCGTACAGCATCGCCAGCTCCATGAAAAAATCGTGAGGGTGCTGGCCGTCAACGATGGGCCTTCCGAAGGCAGTCTCGCCAAGTTGAAAAAGTTCCGGGTAACGGCGGCCGGTGATGGTAGCCGGGTCGAGGCTCAGCATCACACGCGCGGTGAAGGTACCCGGGCCGAGCTCGCGCTGCGCCATGGGCATCAGCCAGCTCGCGCCGAAAACTTTGTCGGCTCCTCGAGGTCCACTCTGCTGCTGCGAGGCCAGGAAGCCGCCGCCGTGGAACATCAGCATCCACGAGCCCTTTTCAGTCATCAGCATTTCGTGCGGCGTGGAGGCCGGCTCGGCGCTCGTGCCGGCGCTGCCATGGTGGAGAATTTCCTCGAAGAACGTGGTGGGCTGATGCATGCCCATGGCGTGGGCGCCGTGTCCCGAGCTGGACGCCGTGCCCTGCTGCATCCCCGGCATATTTTGCATATCTTGCGGAGGTGCGGGATCGACGGTCGCGCAAGCCTGCAAATCGGGGCAGCAATCGGGAAGCCCACAGATGATTGGATCCAACTCGGCCCCCAGCGCCGGTGTCGCGAACAGCACGGCGAAAAGCGCTACAGAAAGTTTGCGTGCGGAAATTGGTATCTCCCTCTTTGCGGACAATTCTTAGAGTCCGCTCCCCACCTTAAAGTTGCAAGCGATATTGCCCTGAAGTTTCGTGCGGAGCGCGATTGCATTCTCCCTAGAGTTTATCGCCAGTGTGATGTTCCCGAATCTGGAAGCGCAGGAAATCGTGAATCGCAGCGAGAGCTTCAGGGTTTTTCGTCGAAATCTCCACGCTGCCGCCGCGGTCGCTGGCCACATATTGGTAGGAAATTTCCGATTTCAAGCGCTTCATCACCGTGACGCCCGGAGGCACCTGGTCGTGGACCAGCATGGGAATGTCGAAATCGCCTTCGCTGAATGCTTTCGCAATGTGCTGTAGATGGTGCTGAATGGCGTCGCGGCTCGCGGTGTCCGCAGGATCGTTGACGGTCACTTGAATTGTGCCGCCGGCAGAATTTTGCAGGAAATGATGAGTAGTTCTTGCGGCATCGAATCCCATGGCGTGATCGCCTCGAGAGGTGGCGTCGCCGTGGTGCTCATCCTTCGCGTCATCCTGGGCGCTTGAAATGTTCGCGAGGATCGCGACCGAGAAGATCGTTGCGCCCGCCATCACCCAGATACATGCTGTGATCCTCATTGAGTTCTCCTCTTCCTTTTCTCCAAACCAGAATGCACCAGCGGCGATTTCATTCCCGCTAGCCACGCCGAGCCGGCTGCGAGCGAATCGAGCAGACCGGCACGCTTTCCTTGAGGCGTTTTCTGCAGCGCCGCTTCCCAATTCCGCAATGTGGATTTCAACAGGCGGCACAGGCGGTCGAGCTGTTTTCTGCGGCGAGTAAGCTCCACGAGTTTCTCGCGCGCGAGTGAATGCACGTCGCGGCAGGGAGTGCCGCCGGAATCGCGGCGGCGTAGAATGCGCGAAAGCTCGCTGATGGTGAATCCAACCGCCAGCGCACATTGGATCAACTTCATGCGCGCGACGGTGTCCGCGGGAAATCCGCGATATCCACTCGATGATCGCGCCGCCGCAGGGAGCAATCCTTTCCGTTCGTAGAGACGCACAGTAGCCGGGCTGACGCCCGCCTGGCGCGCGATTTCTCCGATACGCAGCAGTGCCAAGTGCAATTACTCCTGAATTGAAAGTATAGAGTGTGGAAGCTGTTGCAGGGTCAAGCGAATTCTCTGGCGCCACGGCCCTAACGCCATTCCCATCAAAAATTGCCACGTAAGGGCGGATCTTGAACGGTGGCTGCCCGCCCTTCGGCGGTTGCGCGGAAAATCCCCGACTCGTCGGTGTAAAAATTGAGGTAGCCGAATTTTCCGGCGCGCGCCGTGAGTGCGTAACTCCCGATACGCCCCGTCGCATCAGGCTTGCCTGGAAAATAATCTAGCGTGTAATTCGCCGACTGCGCCTCCTGCACAGCAGTCCGCACGCGATCTCCGAGCGCGTCGATCGAAGCAGGGTATCTGCCCTCGGAGGCATGGTAGGTGGACAGGACCGCGTGAATCACTGCCAGGGCATCTCTCACGCGCCCCTCCGACTCGACCTTTGAGCCGCTGAGGCGCCAAGGTACCGCAAACCACGCGACAGCCCACAGGAATCCGACCACAATTCCCAGAATCAGGACGATACGCAACGGGCTGGATTTCTTGGTCGGCGCCGCGGATTCGCTGGCGGGTTCAGTCGTCAGATCCGCGCCACAATAAGGGCAAACTTCCGTGGCCTGGTTAATAGTCTGTTCGCACTCCCTGCAGGTGTACATTGCGGGGCAATTTTAGCAGCTTTCGCGAAACGACAAACTGCTGTCCTAGCACGCGGGACAAATTCACGCTACGGCAAACGAATCTTTCGCGGCATTCACTTCAATTCGTTCTTGTACACGACTCCTTCTTTCATCACAAAGCGCACGCGCTCAAGTTCGGTAATGTCCGCGAGCGGATCGCCGGCCACCGCGACGAGGTCGGCGAATTTTCCGGGCTCAACCGAGCCCAGGCGGTCGCTCCAGCCCAGCATCTCCGCGCCCAGCGAAGTACCGCTGCGAATTGCTTGCATCGGGGTCATGCCATAGTCCACATAGTAATGAAATTCTTTGGCCTCATTCAGGTTTGGATCGGTCCAGGGAAAGCCGCCGGCATCCGTTCCCATCACGATCTTGACGCCTTTCTTTATGCCCTGGCCGAATGCCTTGCGCTCAAGGTCAACCATCTTCAACCAGTTGCCGCCGCGGCCCGGCGCCACATAGGCACCGACCATTACCGTGGGGCACCAGTACACGCCCTGCTTCGCGGTCAGGTCGAGCAGTTCGTCCGTGTAGCCGTCGCCATGCTCGATCGAATCAACACCTGCACGCAGTGATGCGGCGATGCCGTCAGAGCCGATGGAGTGCGCCGCCACTTTATGTCCGAGGCGATGCGCCTCTTCGACGATGGCGCGCGCTTCGTCGTCACGGAAATTTACTTTGCTGTGCAAGACACCATCGGGCGTGAAAAAGTATCCGCGGTCGGAATAATACTTGATCCAATCCGCGCCGTGAGAGATCTGCTCGCGCACCGCCAGGCGTGCCCCATCAACTCCGTCAACATACTGCACGCCGCGCGGTACTTGAATCTCCCAGGAGTAGCCGAGCAGGGGATACATCCCCGTGGGAGTCATCGCGCGCGTGGACGTGAAAATGCGCGGGCCGGGGACCTCGCCGCGCTGGATGGCCATCTTCACATCTACGTCGGCGTACATCGCGCCTTCAGTTTCGAGATCGCGAATCGTGGTAAAGCCATGGTCGAGCGCAATGCGTGCGTTGCGCGCCGCGAGAATGACGCGGTAGGGAATGGATTGCTTCAGCAATTGCTCGTCATAATCCGCGGCAGTCACGTCGCCCTGAAGCAGCACGTGGGTGTGCAGGTCCATGAGTCCGGGCAGAACAGTGGCTCGGGAGAGATCAATCAAATCGACGCCTGCGGGCGCCGTGCCTCCAGCCGTGACAGAGGTAATTTTTCCGTCTTCAATCAGAATCAGGGCGTTCGAAATGGGCTGATCGCTCTTGCCATCAATCAATTTCCCGGCGCGAACGGCCACGCGTTTTGGCGATTGCGCGCTGAGAGAAATTCCACACAGAAGAGCGACGAACAGAATTGCAAGGCGACGCACCATGCCATCCTCCTCAGAAAAATATTTGCTGCGGGCGATTCGGCGGGACTATAGGCGAAGTGCAGGCAGCTTTACAAGACGCATTGCGAATCTAAAACAAGGGACACAGAGGAGTGAGTGCGCGGCAGAGTGTTCAGGTATCATCTCGGTCAGTTGAGACACACACATGGCGCCCAGCCAACCACAATTCGTTTCCATGGCCATGGCCGAACAACTGCTTTTTGTCGCGGCCGCGCCCTCAGAGTGGAACCTTACCGCTGAACAATTTCAGACCGTGCTCGAGCGCAGCGTTGCAAAGCGGTTTTCATGCGCAGGCTCGAAATCATTTCCCGATTCACAGGCGGTCGAAAAATATCTGAACTCCTTGCATGCGTCGGACTTGGCCCTGGCCTGCGCTTGCAGTGCGGGAAACGACGTGGCCTGGGAATACTTCATCGCGACTTACCGTTCGCAATTGCACAGCGCAGCCTGTGCGATTGCCGGAGAATCCAGCGGGCACGAATTGGCGGATTCGCTTTACGGCGAATTATTCGGTTTGCGTGAGTCCCAGGGCATCAGGCGCTCGCTATTCGATTATTTCCACGGCCGAAGCAAGCTTGGCACCTGGCTGCATGCCATCCTGGCGCAGCGCCACGTGGATGAATTCCGCCGCACCCGGAAGACGGACTCGCTCGATGATACTGAGGGAAATGACGCCGACGGAATCGCGCATAAACTGACCGACAGGAGCGGTTCTCCGGATCCCGAGCGCCATCGCTACCTGGCCATGATGCAGGCGGCGGTCGAAAAAGCGCTGGAGGCGCTCGAGCCCCGCGATCGCTTGCGACTGGCCTACTATTATGTGGACGAGTTGACGCTCCTCGAAATAGGCAAGTCATTGGGAGAACACGAAGCCACTGCCTCGCGCAAAATCGAGCGCACGCGCCAGGAGGTTCGCCGAATCGTGGAAACAGCGCTGCGCGGCGAAAAGAAACTGAGCGATGCGCAATTGCGGCAGTGCTACCAGTACGCGCGCGAAGAATGGCCGTTTGATTTGACGCGCGCACTCTCGGCGGAAGATTGAGCGCATTGGTCCGGCAAGATTTTTGGAATTGAGCGTACTAAGGAAGGAGAATTGAAGCATGGCTCCGCGGGATGACGACAAGGCGATGGACGGCTTGCTCCGGCGTAGCCTTGCCCGCGACGCCGCTGCGGGCGACACGTGTCCTGAGCCGGATATTTTGGCCGCCTACTACGAACGGTCGCTTGACGCTGAGGAAATGGCGCGCCAGGAACAGCATTTTTCGCGGTGCTCGCGCTGCCGCGAACAGCTTGCCGCCATTTTTCAGGCGCAAAATGTGACGGAAATCCCGGTAGAGCTGGAAGTAATGGACGCAGCCGGGGTGGTACCGCGCGCCGCCACCCCTGCCCGTGCCGCCGCAGGCCAGCCGAAACCACATGCACATCCCGGGATATTCGACTGGCGCTGGCTAGCTCCTGTCGCCGCGGCGATTCTGGTGGTTGTCTTTATCTATGGGCGCAACGCCACTCATTTGGGCAAGCAGTCGCCTTCTGAAAATCAGGTGGCCTCGACGAAGCCGGAAGCGGTGCCGCCATCCGAGCTCACGAACAGAGAATCGAGCACCCAGTATCCGGCGGCGCCAATCCCTACACCACCTGAGCCGCCTGCGAAAAGCATGGGGAAGTTCCAAGTGGCCGCGCCGGCTGTGAGGCGCGAGTTGCCGCAGGTGGCGAAAAATGCTGCGCCGGCGGCCCCATCGACAGATCAGCAGAGTAATTCAATCGAAGTGCTGCGTTCGGAAAACGAGGGTCGTACTGAATTGAAGAAACGCGCCGGCGCCGCGACGAGCGCCGCCATGGAGAAGCAGAAGCCTGCGCAGATGGATTCCTATTCCGCGGCCAAGAGGGAAGCCAACGTCGCACAATCTGCTAATGCGCCAAGTACTGCTCCAGCGCCCAACGCCGCAGCACCCGCGCAGGACCAATCATCCGCGGGAGCGCGCGGGGGCGTTGCTGAACAGAAATCCATGGTTGCGGGCGCTGCAAATGGCAGAAAGCAAAAGCAGGCCGACGCCGATGCCTCGACCAGCGTCACGGTGATGTCTCAGGCCCTCACCGTGCAATCGGCCGCGCCAATAATCCAAACACCAAATCCAGTCGTGCAATATCGCATCCCCGGCGCCGGATTGGTCGAGCGCTCGGACGATGGCGGGGCCACCTGGCAGACCCAGCGCGTGAAGGCAAGCACGCAGATTCTCGCTGGCGCTGCGCCCTCAGTAAATGTTTGCTGGCTCGTGGGGCGCGGAGGCGTGATCTTGATGACCTCGGACGGAAAAAAATGGAGAAGGATTCAGTCGCCGGCCGTTGTGGATTTTGTCGATGTGACGGCCTCAGACGCCTCTTTCGCCACAGTGACTGCCGAGGATGGCCGCAAGTTTTCAACCCAGGACAGCGGTAAGACCTGGCAAATGATGCAGTAGGCCGGGCTCCCCTCCTCGAAACCCTGCAAGATTTTCCTCACTCCCCGTTCTAAATTGTGGAACCATTCTTGTTCAAAGGAGACGGCCCTTGCGCACACAAATCTTAAGAAATTTCAGCACCGGAATCATCGCGGCGATTTTCCTGCTGCTTGTGTTTGCGGGAAACTCGCATATCTCGCGGGCCCAAGAGGCAGGCGCGCCTGCCTCAAGAGCAAAATCGGAAGGCGCGGCGACCACCGATAAAGACCAGGTGGATCTCGCGGTGACTGTCTATAATTCGAATATCGCGCTGGTCCGCGATGTGCGGCAGATTCATCTCCCGGCGGGCATGTTTCTGCTGCGTTTCGAGGATGTGGCTGCGTCCATCAATCCTGCGACCGTGCATTTCCGCTCGCTGAATGACCCCACGAAATTAAACGTGGTCGAACAAAACTATGAATACGATCTACTCGATCCACAAAAATTGTTGCTGAAATACGTGGGCCGCGAAGTCACTCTGGTGCGCCACGAGCAAGATGCCGGCTCGACGCGCTGGGTGGAAACGAAAGCGCTGCTGCTCGCGGATAACAATGGGCCTGTTTGGAAAATCGGAAACGAAATCGTCACCGGGATGTCTGCGGATTCCTATCGCTTTCCCGACCTGCCGGAAAATCTGTACAGCCGCCCAACACTGGTGTGGTCACTCGAGAATCGCGGCGCTGCGGCGCAGAAGGTGGAAGCTTCCTACCTCGCGAACAATATCAATTGGAACGCGGACTACGTGCTCACCGTCGGCCGTGACGAAAAGGCCGCCGATCTCGACGGCTGGGTGACGCTCACGAATTCAAGCGGTGCGGCCTACAACAACGCCAAACTGCAACTCGTCGCGGGAGAGATCCATCGCGCGGTTCCCTCTGCGCCGCGCCCGGCCATGGAAGCGATGATGGCAAAATCGGCGGCGGCATCGCAGTTCCAGCAGGAAGGATTTTCGGAGTACCACCTGTACACTCTCGGGCGCCGCACCTCGATTCAGAACAACGAATCAAAGCAGATCAGCCTGTTGAATGCCAGCGGTGTCGCGGTCGAGAAATATCTTTCTGTCGAAGGCCAGACGTATTACTACCGCAATTCTCAGGGAATAGGTAACCCGATCCCGCAGCCGGTGAAAGTCGCTTACCGATTCAAGAATGAGGAAAAAGTGGGGCTGGGCATGCCGCTGCCCGCTGGCACTGTCCGTGTGTACCAGGCCGATTCAAAGGGCGGCGTGCAATTCGTCGGCGAAGACAATATCAGCCACACGCCAAAAGACGAGTCTGTGAAAATCTACGTGGGCAACGCCTTCGATGTGGTTTGCGAGCGCAAGCAATTGGATTACAAGAAAATTTCCAGCAATCAATCCGAGATGGAGTACCAGATCTCTCTGCGCAACCACAAAGACACGGCTGTAACCGTGGAAGTTCGCGAACCAGTGGGCGGCGACTGGGAAGTCGTGAATTCGAACTTCAAGTGGACCAAGCTCGATGCCACCACCATCGGATTCTCGATTCCAGTGGAGAAGAACGATGCGGCCACGCTCGATTATCGCGTGCGTGTAAAGTGGTAGTGCTCCTGGCGGGAATTAGCGCTTGCAGCAGAGCTGTTTCTTTTCGATCAGGTCCAGTTCGTGCGCGAAAATCGGATTGGCCGGGAACTGGGCGCTGAGTGATGCGAGCAGGGGCTGCGCTCGCTCTGCTTGATGCTCGCGCTCGTAGGCCAGGGCCAGAAGGATTTTGGCGAAGGGTTGCAAGTAATGTCCGTGTTCCGCGGCCGACTGCATCTGCTGCATTCCGCGGGTCCGGTCGCCGTGCACGCCGCCAAACCACAGAAACGCTTTCTTGTAACCCGGCAGGCAGCCGATCACATAGTTGCTCATGCCCAGCGCCACATAAGCGTCCTTCTCGTCCGGGTTGATGGCCAGCAGCGTGTTGGCTTCGCTCTCGGCCTGGCGCATCAGGCTGAGCGCCGGAAGTTGTTTCTTCTCGATCATGGCCATGTAGTTGGATTCCATTCCGTCCGTCATGGTCAGCACCAGCAGGCCGTGGGCGTCGTGCGGATCTGATTTCACACGCCTCTTGGCTACCTCCCGCGCTTCATGATTCGCCCTCAGAAAATCAGAATTGCGATTCTGGGAGGGATTTCCCTCCACTCCGCCGAGAAACTTGTCGTCGTTCAGAAAAAAGTCCGAGGTGAGGACGCCCTTCTCGTTGAATTCCTCGAAAAGATAGCTGGCCGCCTCCGCGACTTTGCCCAGCGGGTCATCGGGGCGGGCTTTTTGATAGGCCAAGAATCGCTCGCGCGCTTCTTTGAATTTCAATCCATAAAGAGCGTGGAATCCTGTGTCGAGCATTGCCAGCGACGTGTCCGCCTCCATGCGCGGAATCTCTGGCACGTTCGAGGGTTCAGGCGAGTCCTGTGCAATAGCAACAGGCGCATGCCACAGTGCGACGCTGAGGCACATGGCGGTACAGGCTCTCATTGCTTGGAATCTTAATTCTTTTCGCAAAACTTCCTCGGCTACAAACTCATCCAGAAGGGGACCGCAGTTGCAAACTGACTGCCCCAGTATATTCGAGTGGAGTGGGACACGCCTAGTTGTATGTGTTCGAGTTGCCCAAGTTGACAGTCTGCGGTTTTCCCCGCCCGAGGATGGTGGGCACCTTAGAATCAAAGAGGCAAGTAATATCGCTGGCCGGCGCAGGAGCGGCAAAGCGTCCGGCCTTCAACGGAAACCTCGCGCTTGAAATTTATCCCTTCGCCGCATTCTTCGCAAACGACGCGCGGCCCTTTGTACCCCGGCAAATCCTCAGGTAGGATTTTCACGCTCACCCATTGCTTTTCGAACAGGTCTTCATCGGGGAGAACACGGTAAGCCTGCTGCTGCCCCTGCTCTTTTTCAAGCGCGGGAAACATTTCACAGGCGCGTTTCTTGGAATCCTCGCGCGCCACGATGCGCACCGCTCGGCCAGACTGCAAATCCACAAACGTGGCCGCCACTTTCCCCCAATCAAAAAATTTCAGCGCGCGCTTTCCCAGCCGGCACCCCGCCACCAGCGCCACCGCATCCGTAACGCAGCGATCGATTTCCACATAGGTCACCAGGCGCTTGCGGTCCCGCAGCGGATCCTCGATGCCCAGCTCCCGCAGCCCAAACATCGCCAGGCGCACGCCCAGCACTTGCCCCGCGCAAATGTGCCCGTGCGCCAGCGCGGCCTCGCCCAAGTATTGATCTAGAGTTTTCATTTTTACATCAAGACTAATCGGCGCGCTGTGGTGTCGCGATTGTCGCAACCGGCGCGCCCGCTTCGCGATGTCTCCGCCGAATCAGGAAAGCTCCGATACACACAGCAAGAGATAGCGCCAGGAGCGCGCCGTCGCGAAGCAATGTTTTTGTGCCCAGTTGCTCGCCCGGCCCGAAGCAGCCACAACTTACCTCCAGGCCAAGCGCGTATGTCCGCACCATCACGCCGAAAAAGCCGCCCAGCAGCAGGGTGGTGATCAGCGACGAATATTGCAGCGCGATCCCGCTCAAAAGCCACAATCCCAGGAACAGTTCAAACGGCGGCAGCGCATGGGCAACGAAATTTACCGCATTCACCGGTAACAATTGGTAGGAGTCCACCTGCATGGCAAACATGGCCAGCGAAGTTTTCACCGAACCAGCCGACCACGCCATCCCGCCCTGCGGTTTCAGCTTCGCGTAAGCAGCAACCAGAAAGACTGCCGCAAGCGCAATTCTCCCGACAAAGAGGAGAATTCTTCCGATGTTCGCGGGTGTGTCTTTGGTCATAACGGAATGCTCGTGCTACTGGGTCAGGAGCGAGTCCAGAAATTGCTTCATCAATGGCCAGGATACGAATCCAGAACCAGGTGCCAGCCGCTGCCCTCTCTTGGATATCACATATGTCGGGGTTGCTTGCACCGGCACCTGCTTACCCAGTGCGATGTCCTGGTTGATGTAAGAATCAAGCGAACACCCTTGGCCAGCCTGTACTGCGGGCCTCAATTCTTGAGGAGTCTGAGCCAGGCAGGGTGCCACCAATTTCTGCACGCGTTTGAAGTCCGCCGGATTCAGCGCGCTGGCCACGAACTTCTGGATATTGCCGTCGGCGCCCCATGCGCGAACATTGTCGTAAAGTGCAGTGTCCACCTCCTCAAATTTTCCGATTCGCGCAGCAGCTGTGCCCCAGCGAGCCGCGTCCCAGTTAAATCGATGGTCCGCAATTGGCAGAGGAAAATCGCGGTGGATCAAATAAACTTTTCCCGAAGCCACATAGTCATTGATCATCGGGCGCAGGGTTTGCTCGAAGAGTTGGCCGCACATTGGGCACTGGTAATCGCTGAACACTTCCATGGTGATCGGCGCGGTCGGCGAACCCACACCCTTATTCGGCGGGCCCACCTGCTCAGCTTGCGCCGCCTTGGGAGCCGATTTCGCGGATGTCTTAGCTGGCTGCTTGGTCGAAGCAGCCGCTTGCGCTTGCGCCCGCGCTGGGAACGTCCGCACGCCACCGAGAACAAACATCGCAAGCGCGACCAGCGCAAAGATCGTTCCCAGGAATCTCCAGTGAGACAGATTCGTTCTTGAATTCAACGATGCCTCCTCGATTTTTGACTCAACCGAAAATCCATTGTAACTCGAATTCCGCATTCCTGGGCGTCCATGCTCCTGTAAGTGCTGTTTGGGGATACGTGCCCCATGGGATGCTGACAGCCATCCCATTGGTTAGCTAAGGAGCCGAAACGGCACTGCAACGACCCATATGGGTCAAAGCCACATCTAGGAGCGTCAAAATCTGTTGATAAGGCACATTAATTCAAATGGATAGGAGTAAATTAAGAACTTGACAATGACACACTCAACGTGTATGATAGCCAAGGTTTAACAACTTCCTTTACCTGGCACAGCCAGCGCTACGTTGTCAGAGGAGCAGATCCATGAGCAAGATTATCGGAATTGACCTGGGCACCACCAACTCCGTGGTTGCCGTGATGCAGGGCGGCGAACCAACCGTCATCCCCAATCAGGAAGGCGCGCGGACGACCCCTTCGGTGGTAGCCATCACCAAGAGCGGAGAGCGCCTGGTGGGCCAGGTGGCCAAGCGGCAGGCGATTACCAACCCCGAGAACACCGTGTATTCCATCAAGCGGTTCATGGGGCGCCGTTACGATGAAGTGCAGGAAGAAGTGAAGCGCGTCCCTTACAAAGTTGTGAAAGGCCCGCATGATGATGCGCGCATTGATATCGCCGGCAAGACTTACAGCCCGCCGGAAATCTCCGCCATGATTCTCCAGAAACTGAAGACTGCAGCCGAAGACTTTCTGGGCGAGAAGGTGACTAAAGCGGTCATCACCGTCCCCGCCTACTTCAACGACAGCCAACGCCAGGCAACAAAGCAGGCAGGCGAAATCGCCGGACTCGACGTGCAACGCATTATCAACGAGCCCACAGCGGCGGCTCTTGCCTACGGTCTCGACAAGAAGAAAGACGAGACTATCGCGGTGTACGACCTGGGCGGCGGCACCTTCGATATTTCCATCCTCGAAGTTGGCGAAGGCGTCGTGGAAGTGAAATCCACAAACGGCGACACCCACCTTGGTGGCGACGATATCGACCAGCGCATTGTGGACTGGATGGTCACCGAATTCAAGAAAGAGCAGGGAATTGATTTGAGCAAAGATCGCATGGCCATTCAGCGCCTGAAGGAAGCGGCGGAAAAGGCCAAGATCGAGTTGTCGCAATTGATGGAGACGGAAATCAACCTGCCTTTCGTGACCGCGAACGAATCCGGCCCCAAGCACCTGCAGCAGAAGCTCACGCGCGCCAAGCTTGAGCAGTTGATGGAAGACCTGCTCCAGCGGACCGTGGGGCCTGTGAAGCAGGCATTGAGCGACGCGGGATTGTCGCCGGACAAGATCGACGAGGTGGTTCTGGTTGGCGGTTCCACTCGCATTCCGCGCGTCGTGGACATCGTAAAGGGTCTCTTCAATGGGAAAGAGCCACACAAGGGCGTGAACCCGGACGAAGTAGTTGCAGTCGGTGCGGGGATCCAGGGCGGCGTGCTGGGCGGTGAGGTGAAGGACATCCTGCTGCTCGACGTGACTCCGCTTTCCCTGGGTGTGGAAACCCTCGGCGGCGTGATGACCACTCTCATCCCGCGCAACACCACGATTCCCACGCGCAAGTCGGAAACTTTCTCAACCGCCGCGGATAATCAGACCTCCGTCGAAATCCATGTGC
>Ga0210384_10005708_pt1 | contig 13445 bp, 9 predicted proteins | sample IncBWH2MmetaG_FD_160574 | JGI IMG/M metagenome (GOLD analysis project Ga0210384, IMG submission 160574) | Forest soil microbial communities from Barre Woods Harvard Forest LTER site, Petersham, Massachusetts, United States - Inc-BW-H-2-M | ecosystem: Environmental > Terrestrial > Soil >...
TTTTTTCTACGTTCGAGACCCCCAAATGGGCTGGGGATCCCGCTCCAGGGGACAGGTCGAAACCTGTGAACTCAACTGCGGACACTACGAAATGCTCCGGGAACCGCACGTCCGTCTCATTGGTCAAACGCTCGGGAACCGGTTGCAAGCGATAAGAAAGCAGCAAAAGCTCCACTCCGCGCTGTGGGATCTATCCAGCGATCCAAGCAACTTGTTTGATTCTCGAACGCGGGCGGAGACTGCCGCCTAGCAAGGAGCTATGCAATCCGAATGAGTACGACTCCGGAAACCGCAGCAGCCTCGCAAATCACAGCGTGCTCAGCGGGGGCAATGGCACATCCGACCACATGGGAAACATCAACCGGCTTGGCGCGCACTCCCGCCCGCCCCGTCAAAGTCATTCATCCGCCGGCCTTTTCCATAGGCACAATCTCCATCGGCCTGCGCACTTTGGTCCAATATTCCGATCTGCTCTACACCTTAAGTCTGTTCCGCCTCAGCGTGCGCTACAAACAGTCCGCTCTCGGCTGGACATGGGCCGCCCTTCAACCGCTCGCGTTGATGGGCATATACACGATCATCTTCACTCGAATCACGACCGTTCGAACGGGCGGAGTTCCCTACCCGGTGTTCGTCTTTTCCGCTCTTCTACCATGGATATTCTTTTCCAGCACGATCTCCAGTGCGGTGAATGGTCTGGTCCTCCATCCCAACCTCCTTACGAAGATGTATTTCCCGAGAGAAATCATCCCATTGTCGTACATGGTGGCGAGCCTGGCGGATTTTTGCATTGCCTCGACCATCCTTGGCGGATTGATGGTCTACTACCAAGTGCCCCTAACCTGGCATTTGCTTTACGCGATACCGATCGTTGTCATCCTGGTGGGCTTCGCCGCCGCGATCGCTCTGTTCTTCTCGGCAGTGCAAGTCCGCTTTCGCGATGTTGGCCTGGCCATGCCTTTCCTGTTGCAGGTGTGGATGTTCACCGTTCCGGTTGTGTACTCCTTGCAGTCCGTGCCGCAGCGGTTCAGGAGCCTCTATCTGCTCGATCCAGTGGCGGGCTTGATTGAGGGTTTCCGCCTGGTGGTGATCCATGGCGCTGCGCCCGATTTTCGGACCATGGCTCTTTCCGGGGCGGTAACCATTGTGAGCCTGCCGCTGGCCTATGCCTTTTTCAAGTCTTCGGAATCGACGATGGCAGATTTGATCTGAGTGGATGTGATCTCGGAACTGACCTGAAATGATCGACCTCAAGTTTAACCAGGTATCGAAGAAGTACAACATCCGAGCCAACGGCGACTCTCCGAAACGTTGGTACGGGCGAGGCTTTCCAGGGAGAAAGAAGCCGGGGCAGATGTGGGCTCTGCGCAATGTCAGCTTTCAGGTCAACGAAGGGGAAGCGCTCGGAATTGTCGGGCACAATGGCGCCGGCAAAACTACCATCCTGAAAATTCTTTCCGGCATCACCACGCCCACGGCAGGCGAGATCACAATCCGCGGGCGGCTGGTCGCGCTGGTCGAAGTAAGCTCGGGGTTTCATCCGGAACTTACCGGTGTTGAAAACGTCTATCTTCACGGAGCGATGCTCGGAATGCGGCGGTCGGAAATCCGCCAAAAACTCGACAGCATCATCGAGTTTTCAGGCGTAGGCAGGTACATCGAAGTGCCCGTCAAACGATACTCATCGGGCATGTTTGTCCGCCTGGGCTTTGCCATTGCCGCCCACCTCGATCCCGACATCCTTCTGCTGGACGAAGTCCTCGCCGTCGGCGACGCAGCTTTTCAGGCCAAATGTCTCGAAAGGATCGCAGAACTGCGAAAAGACGGCCGCACCATGGTCTTCATTTCTCATGATCTCGCCGCCGTTTACCGCCTGTGCGATCGGGCCCTGCTGCTGAGCCACGGCTCCATCCTATCGGACGGCCCTCCGCGGCAAGTGATCGACGAATACCAGCAGATGACCTTCGCCGACCAAGGTATGTCCGCGAACGAGGAGAGCGATACCGCGATACCGGCCAGGTGCACCAGCATCTCGTTCTCCGCACCTGAGTCTCCCGAAGGAATTCGAACTGGCCACCCTCTCGTAGCGCGGCTCGCCTACAAAGCTTCGAAGAATATCCCCGATGCGGTCTTTAGAGTCTCGATTTATTGGCCGAGCGGATACTTATGCGCTCAACTCACAACCGAGTCATTGAGCGGAGGCCTCCAACTTGAGCATGGGACTGGCATCGTCGAGTTTCAATGCCCCACGTTGCCGGTGGTTCCCGGGCTCTACCGTGTCGATCTGGCAATCGAATCGAAAGGCCTGGAGATTGATGTACGCCAGCGCTGCGCAACCCTTCGCGTAGAGCCCGGTAAAATCGCTTACGGCGATTTCCTCATCGAGAACACCTGGAAGATTACCGAGACGCTCCCCCCACCTCACCTCTAAGAAACAATTGATTGGCGCGCTCGAGACCACGATCTGGTGGAGAGCAGGGCGTCCTCGCCCGGCCACCGAACCGCTTGACGGCGAGACGCCCATCGCTCCACCGCTTCTTGCACGCCAGTTTATGATCAACGTTAGAAGTGAGGCAACGTCACGCGATTCAGTGCAGAGGTCACAAGCGTCCCCGCGAATGCAAGGTCCACATCCAGCGGAGTAAAGAAGTTCATCCCTGATCTCCAGCCAGCGGGTGCTTCCGGATGCACCCCGGAAAGAATTACAAATCCTTTTCCCCAGTACCCCTCAGTTAGCGCGGTGCTACCGTTGGGATACTTGCCGATGATTTGTCCCCAGCCTGAAAGGTCCGGACCGTTCTGCCAGTAAATATCTAACTTAGTCCCGCCAGGAAATGAAATGGCTACGGCTTCCTTGTGAATTCCCTTGAAGTAATCTGCGTACAAGTTAAACCATACTCCCGAAGTCAAGTCTACCCCGTTGTATTCGGAATATCCTCCGAAGAATCCGCCGGCGCAGATTCCGAGGTAGTTCAGGCCCTGAGAAACAGCGTCACGAACCGTTGTCGTAGCCTTCGACGAGAGATTATGGCCAATGGTTATCGAATTCCCGCCAGGCACAATGAACAACTTGTACGCCATCAGTTGCGATTGGCTCATGCCATCGAGTTGACTGGAGTTTGCCGTGTGATAAGCGAGCCCCTTGGCCTTAACTACGTTCTCGATCGCCGTTACGTCGTTCGGACTGGTGCCAGTCCCATTGAAAATAAGGACAGGAGTTACATTTACATTTGCATTTCCTTGCTGCGCAGCCAACGAATCGGAGCCCGCTTTGCCAACGACAGCGGAAGACGGGACCGAATTTCTCGTGTCCATCACCGCCGGTGCAGAACGGCTCGGCACGACCAGCTTCCAATCGGGAGAGCCGGAGCGATCCAAATAGCTCGATCCCAGGTAAGCGACACCCAGTTCTCCGCCGTAGTAGTTGACGATACTCTCGCCGGTGGCATCGTTGACAAGAATCAGGTCGGGATGACCGTCCCCATTCATGTCTTGCATCCCCACCGCAGTCCACCCGCCGAAGCTACTACTGTTCAGCTCCTGACTTGCAGTGACGGCGGTCCCACTCGCTCCTCCCAGATAAGCAACCATCACCTGGCGCGTAGAAGAATTTTGAAGGAGGAGGTCGGGATGACCGTCACCGTCAAGATCCGCGGCTCCGACCACGTTCCATCCCGTTGCAGACAGCGGGCTGATCGTCTCGCTTCTTAGAAGAGTAGTTCCTTGAGAACCACCAAAGAAATTCACAGCCACTTGTCCCGTTCCCTCATGAACGGCGATCACATCCAGGTTGCCATTGCCGCCCAAGTCAGCTACAGCTCGAGCCGTCCATCCCGCTCCGAGGGACGCCAGGGAAGCCGATCCCAGAAACTTCTCATCCTGGCCGTAGAAATTGACTGCCAGGGCGCCGCTCGAACTGTCGGAATAGACCAGTCTCTTCGTGCCATTGCGGTCGCTAGCAGTTGCGCCGATCAACACCCATCCTGCGGCGGGGGTTGACGTAAGCTTGGTCGCGCTCTGCAACCGCGCTCCACGCCACGTGCCGGAGACGGTCTGCCCCGTGGACAACTGCATGCGGTAGAGATGACTGATGGAACCGGGCGCGGCGCTTTGGGCCTCAGCGAAAACCCCGACCAAAGCAGCGATAACGACCCATCGGAAGATGCTGGTGAGAATAATAGCCTTGAAGCCCAATGGAAACTCCTTGAAATAGCTAGCAGGTCACGTGGAATGCCGCAAAAGATCGATACGGGTTTTTGCTGCTTTCCCACATGACTGCTTAATCTGAGCTTGAGTACGGTGATTCTATCCAGACGATCTCGCCGAAGACAAACACGTTAGTGCATGTGACCAAAGTCCATGTGACTACGGTCGCCCATTGGCCGGCTGGCAGGCAGCGAGCCCCGAAAATGAGCGTGAAAGAGGCGGTTCTTGTTGCCGCAAAACTCGATTTTGAGTTTTGAATTTGGGTGGCGCAGCGGTTCACCGCTGCCATCACAGGCTTGTTTTCAGGACCGGCTTCAGCCGCTGAGGCGCACGGGCCCGCAGTTCAAATCCGCGCGCCCTGACCAATTCCCGACTCCCGCTATTTCCCCGCTCCAGCCGGTTTCAGAACCGCCGTATTCCGCTCGTCGGCGGCGATCATGCGATAGAACTTTTTCAGCTCGTCCATTTTGCTGACGGGAACGCTTAATTCCTTGATTTCCAGGGCACGCCTATAGTGCAACACCTTGACGAGGTGTTTGAGAACTGATGGCTGAGAGCTGACGGCTGCTTCCTACAGTTCGTACTTCTTCATCAAGTGACGAAACGACCGGTAGGAAATGCCGAGCACGTCGGCGGCCCTGACCTGCACACCGTGGGTTTGTCCAAGTGCGGACTGCAGGAGCGAGCGTTCGATCTGCGCGACATAGTTTTCCATGTTCACGCCCTCGGGCAGAACCGAGCCCGCGGCAATCGTCGTGCTAATAGCGGTCTCCGCGCCGGCAGCGACGGCGCGAGCCTTGGGACGCTCAGCGGGCAATTCGACGCGCAGTTCGCTGGTCATTTCCAGCGCCACCGCCCGTTCGATCGTGTTCTCCAGTTGCCGGACGTTGCCCGGCCAGTCGTAACCGGTAAGAGTTTCGAGCGACGCCGCTTCGACGCCGTGAATGCTCTTCCCTGCACCGGGCGCATATTTCTTCAGAAAGTGATTCGCGAGCAGCGCAACATCCTCCCGGCGCTCGCGCAAGCCCGGCACGCGAATGGGAATGACGTTCAGGCGATAGTAGAGGTCCTCGCGAAACGTGCCCTCGGTTACCTGTCGGTCGAGATCGCGGTTGGTGGCGGCGATGACGCGCACGTCCACCGGAATTTCGCTGGTGCCGCCCACCGGACGGACGGTGCGTTCCTGGAGCACGCGCAGCAGTTTGACCTGCATGGGCATGGTCATCTCGCTGATTTCGTCGAGAAAAATGGTGCCTTGGTCGGCGACTTCGAACAGTCCGCGCCGGTTCTGGTTCGCTCCCGTGAAGGCGCCTTTGACGTAACCGAAGAGTTCGCTTTCGAGTAGCGTCTCCGGAAAGGCGCCGCAGTTGACCGAGACAAACGCCTCGCCGGCTCGCGGTGAACAGGTATGGATGGCCCGCGCAACCAGTTCTTTACCGGTTCCACTTTCACCGTAGACCAGAATCGTGCTGCTGGTGGTGGCGACGGTGCGGATGGTCTGCTTCAGTTTTTCGAGCGCCGGACTTGCACCGATGATGTTGTCAAGCGAGTTGCGCGTGGCCGCGTCGCGGCGGAGGGCAAAGTTCTGGCGGCTGAGCGATACTTTCGTGAGCGAGCGGGCAATGGCGAGTTTGACCTCGTCCACCAGTCCCGGACTCTTGCGGATGTAATCAGTCGCGCCGCCCGCCTTGACCGCCTGCACCGCAGCTTCGTAGTCATCGACCGCAGTCATCAAAATGACCGCCGATTCCGGAGAGATCTGGTGCGCGTGGCGCAGCACTTCGACGCCATCCACGCCCGGCATCTTGATGTCGGTAACAATCACGTCGAACAGCGCGCTGTCGATTTTGCGCTTAGCCAATTCGCCACCGGTGACGGTTTCCACCTTGTGGCCATCGCGGCGCAGGGCAATGTCGAGCAGTTCGCAGATCGAGCGCTCGTCGTCACAGACGAGAATGTTACCCACGCGTTCCTCCTGCGGCTGCCAGCGCAGCTCCGGCGTATGCCGATGCGGAGGAGGAGGAGATTCCGCCGGCGGCGCCCTGCTCCATGCGCCGCAACCGCACCACGAAACTGGTGCCCTTGCCGACTGCCGAGCGCGCCCACACCTTGCCCTCATGCGCCTGGACGATCTGGTACACGATGGCCAGGCCAAGCCCGGTTCCACCCTCAAAGTTCGACTGGAAGGGCTCGAAGATTTTTTCCGTCTGCTGCGGGTTTATGCCAGGACCGGTGTCAGCGAAGCTCATCTCCCAGTCCAGGCCGCGTTCGGCCAGGGCCACGGTCAGCGTTCCGCCTTTGGTCGTCGTCTTTGTCTTTATTGCGCGCACGGCGTTTTCGCAGAAGTTCCAGAACACCTGTTTGAGCTTGTCGCCATCGGCCAGCACCCAGGCTTCAGACTTCGGGAAGCTGCGCTCCAGCTTGATGCCCGTGTTCTCGGCGGTGAGGCGGTGTTCAAGCAAGGTGAGAGTGTCCTCGAGCAACGGAATCAGATTGACGCGCTCAAAGCGATATTGCTTCCCCCGGGAGTAGGCCAGAAAGTCAGTGATGATGTTGTTGAGGCGATCGGATTCGCGGATCACAATCTGCAGAAGCGCCCGCTCTTCGGGATTCAACGCCGGCGCATCCGACAACATGCTGACCGACCCCGCGATGGAGGTAAGAGGATTTCGGATTTCGTGAGCGATGGCAGCGGCCAGGCGGCCCACGGCAGCGAGGCGATCCTGCATGCGCACCTCGCGTTCCAGGCGGCGGATCTCGGTGAGGTCGTCGAATGAATAGACAAAGCCGAGGTCACTACTCGCACTTACGTTGAGCGCGGAGACCATTACGCGAAAAGTCTTGCGGAAGCCGTTGACGGCCTGGTAGCGGACTTCGGCATCGGCGCGGGCCACGCCAAAGTTAGGCAAGGGATCCTGAAACAGATCGCCTACAGAGCGGCCGCGCAATTCGGTTTCGGAGATCTCGAGCAGGTGCTGGGCCGCTCGATTGACCAGCGTGATGCGACCGTCGAGCCCCGTCGTGATGACGCCGCCGCTCATGGACTGCACGATATTTTCGTGGAGCGCCTGCAGATTTTCGAGCGCGCCGCTGGCATCCTTCAGTTGCACATCCACTTGGCGCAGCTTGCTCATCAGCAAACCAGCCAGGTAGGCGATCGCGAAATAGGCAAACAGGTTGACGAAAATCACCACCTGCAGCGCCTTCAGCTTGGGATGCGAGTTTGAATATGAAGGAATGATCAGGTAGTAATCGAGTTCGAGGATGGTTCCGAACAGGATGAAAGCGAGAGCCGCGCTGAGATATCCCCAGCCCCGCGGCAACAGCATGCAAGCGACAACGATGACCAGGGGATAGAGGAAATTCAGTGAGCTATCGATGCCGCCGGTTAGATGGACGACCAGCGTGACCATGGCCAGATCGGAGAGCACCTGGAGAATGGCCTGCAGGCGGTGCTCGCTCCAGACCGAAACCAGAAAAAGGAAGAACAGCGAGAGCACGAACCACAGCACCATCCCGGTAAGAAAGGGCATGATGGACAGCGGGCTGGGAGTGAGGCGGATGACGGCGAGTTCGATGGCGAGCAGGACCATCAGGATCAGGATGCGAACCTTCACCAGCCAGGTCAGCCAATTTCGCTCATCGGAGATGGAGTACATAGATTCGGTCGATGGTCGTTGGTCGTTCGCGGTTCCTCGCTGCTGCCCGATCGCCGCTGGCGATGGGGATGTTGCGCCCAACGACGAACAACTAACGACCGACGACCGTCCTTCTATCCCGCCAGTTTTCCGATCATCGTGAACAACGGCATGTACAGAGAAATAACGATGCCTCCGATGCTGACGCCGAGGAGACCAATAATGACCGGCTCCAGCATGGCCAGCATGTCTTTGGTGGCCGAATCGACTTCATCTTCGTAGAAGTCCGCGATCTTCTGCAGCATGGAGTCCATGGCGCCGGTGGCTTCGCCAACGCCGATCATCTGGGTCACCATGTTGGGGAAGACGCCGCATTCGCGCAGCGGGTCGACAATGGTGCGGCCTTCTTCGATCGCCTTGCGCACCTTCATCAGCGCTTCTTCAAGCACGGCATTGCCCGAGGTGCGGGCAGTGATGGCCAAGCCTTCGAGAATAGGAACGCCGGAGGTAATGAGCGTGCCCAGGGTTCGGGTGAAACGCGCGACCGCGATCTTGCGCAGCAGCATGCCGATGATGGGCAGCTTGAGCAGCATGGCGTCGAAGTAATAGCGGCCACGCGGATGCTTGCGAATCTGCTTGACGCCGAAGAAGATACCGACGCCACCCACGATAAAGAACCACCAGAAATGGCCCACGAAGGCACTGAGGCCGATGACGATGCGGGTCGGCAGCGGAAGCGCAACTCCCAATCCGACAAAGAGGTTCGCGAAGATCGGCACCACCCACTTGAGCAGCGCCGCCACGATCACCATGGCGAGGGAAACGACGGCGACCGGGTAGATCAGCGCCGACTTGACGGCCGCGCGCAGCTTGACCGCCTTTTCCACGTAAATCGCGAGGCGCTGCAGGATGATGTCGAGAATACCGCCGGTCTCGCCCGCCTCGATCATGTTGGTAGTCAGGTCGTCAAAGATGACCGGAAACCCGCGCATGGCGTTGGCCAGCGTGGAGCCACCTTCGACCGTGGTCCGGACACCGAGCAGCGTTTTTTGAAAGGCGGGATTCTCCTGGTTGGCGCCGAGAATCTCCAGGCACTGCACCAGCGGCAGGCCGGCATCGATCATGACCGAGAACTGGCGGAAGAACACCGCAACTTCCTTGACCTTGACCTTGCCGCTGCCAAACGTGGGCAGGGAGAATTCCTTGCCCTTCTCCCGGATGGAGCCGGGCGTGATCCGCTCCTTACGGAGCTGCGAGGCCAGACCGTCCTTGGTGGAGGCCACGCGCTCTCCCTGAACTTTCTCGCCCGAAGCGGTCTTACCCGAAAACGTAAAAACCGGCATGATTGTTTTCTCCTTAACGAACTGGGTGTCAAGTCTCAGGTCTTAGGTCTCAGGAAAACCTGACACCTTAAGGACCGCAAGATGTAGCGCCCAAGCACCTTATCTCTGAAACCAAGACCCTAAAACCTGACCCTGATCTCATCGCTTTGCCGGCACAGCGCCTTTGGCCAGCGGAGTCGTCACACCTCCACGGTTAACAAAAGTGGCGCCGCGCGAAATCATTTCTTGCAGTTCGTCCTGATTGCTGGAGCGCGTCATGGCCATTTCCAGTGTGATTTGCTTTTGGAAATATGCGCCGGCAAGTGACTGGTTGAACGTCTGCATGCCGTACTTCTCCTGGCCGGACTGCATCGAGGAGTAGATCTGGTGAATCTTGTCTTCGCGGATCAGGTTGCGCACCGCCGCATTGGGCACCAGGATTTCCATGCACATGGCGCGTCCTTTGCCGTCGATTTTTGGCAACAGGCTTTGACACATGATGCCTTCGAGCACCAGCGAAAGCTGGGCACGGATCTGTGATTGCTGGTGCGCCGGAAACACGTCGATCACGCGGTTGATGGTGGAGGAGGCAGAGTTCGTATGCAAGGTGCCGAAGGTGAGGTGGCCGGTTTCCGCGATACGCAGCGCGGACTCGATGGTTTCGAGGTCGCGCATTTCGCCGATCAGCACCACATCCGGGTCTTCACGAAGGGCAGCGCGCAGGGCGTCGGTGAAGCTTTTTGTGTCTGAGTGCACTTCGCGCTGGTTGACCACGCAGTTCTTGTTCATGTGCACGAATTCGATCGGGTCCTCGATGGTGAGGATGTGTTCGTGGCGCTCGGTGTTGATCTTGTCGATCATGGCCGCCAGGGTAGTGGATTTGCCCGAACCGGTCGGCCCCGTCACCAGCACCAGCCCGCGCGGTTTGTCGCACATCTTGCTGACGACCGGAGGCAGTCCCAACTGGTTGAACGATTTGATCTCAAACGGAATCAGACGGAACACGCAAGCCGAAGCGCCGCGCTGGTTGAAAACGTTGGCGCGGAAGCGAGCCAGTCCTTTTAAACCGAAGGAGAAATCGAGTTCGAGGGTTTCTTCGAAACGGTGCTTCTGTGAATCGGTCATCACGCTGTAGGCCAGTTGCTTGGTCTCGGCCGGCGTCAACTGGGGCAGGTCGAGCGGCACCAGATGTCCGTGCACGCGGATTTGTGGCGGCGAGTTGGTGGTGATGTGGAGGTCGCTTCCATTCATCTCCAGCATGCGGCGGAGCAGATCGCTTAATGAGAGAGCCATAGTTTTCTTTCTTTCCTTCTTCGCCTCTAGTGGATCGTTTCGCGAGCCACTTCTTCGAGCGTGGTCCAGCCCTGCGCGACCTTGATGAGTCCGCTGCGCCGCAGGGTGATCATGCCGCGTTCAATCGCTTTCTTCTTGAGTTCGAGCGCCGAGGCGCCAACCAGAACCAGTTCCCGGATCTCGTCATCCACTTCCATCACTTCGTACAATCCGGTGCGTCCCTTGTAGCCGGTCTTGTTGCAGGTGGCGCAGCCCTTGCCCTTCATGATCTGCACCGTCTTGGACTCCTCGGGCGTGAAGCCTTCGTCGATCAGGGCCTGCGGAGGCACATCGACCGGCTCGGCACAGTCCTTGCAGATCCGCCGAATCAGGCGCTGGGCACAGATCAGATGAACCGAAGTCGCCACCAGGAAAGGCTCGATGCCCATGTTCATGAGGCGCGTGATCGTTTCTGGTGCGCCATTAGTGTGCAGCGTGGATAAAACGAGGTGGCCGGTGAGTGCGGCCTTGATCGCGATTTCCGCGGTTTCAAAGTCGCGGATTTCGCCGACCAGAATGATATTCGGGTCCTGCCGCAGGAAGGCGCGCAGCGCGGCCGCAAAATTCAGGCCGATCTGCTCCTTCATCTGCACCTGGTTCACGCCGCCCAGTTGGAACTCAACCGGGTCCTCGGCGGTCATGATGTTGGTATCGGGCTGGTTCAGTCGCGAAATGGAAGAGTAGAGCGTGTTGGTCTTGCCGGATCCTGTCGGCCCCGTGACCAGCACCATGCCGTAAGGCTTCAGAATGGCCTTCTCGAATTTGACCAGGGACTCCGCCTCGAAGCCGAGCTTGGTCATGTCGAGGCGCAGATTTTCCTTGTCCAGCAGCCGGAGCACAATCTTCTCGCCCCAGAGCGTGGGCAAAGTGGAGACGCGGAAATCGAGCTGCTTTTTCTTGCCGCCGATCTGCATCTTCAGCATGATGCGGCCGTCCTGTGGCAGCCGCTTCTCGCTGATGTCGAGCTTGGCCATGATCTTGAGGCGCGAAGTGATCGCGTCCTTCAGTTTTAGTGGCGGATTCATGATCAGTTGAAGAATGCCGTCAATGCGGAAGCGGACCCGGAATTCTTTTTCGTAGGGCTCCATGTGAATGTCGCTGGCTCCGCGCTTCACGGCATCGGTGAGCACCAGGTTCACGAGCTTGACGATGGGAGCTTCGTCGGCCGCTTTCTCCAGTTCCTTGAGTTCAAGTTCCTGCTCTTCGCCCTGAACCTCGACATCGGCAGCGTCGCCCATGTCGTTCATGGACTGCATGACCTGCTCGAGCTCTTCCTCCTTGGAAGTGCCGTACGCCTTATCGATCCCCTCGATGATGGAACTTTCAGAAGCAACGACCGGTTCGATGTTGAAGCCGGTCATGAACTTGATATCGTCCATCGCAAAGACGTTGGTGGGATCCACCATGGCGATGGTGAGCGAAGCGCCGACGCGGCTGAGCGGTAAGATCTGATAGCGTTTTGCGGTTTCGTAAGGAATCAGCTTGACAACAGCGGGGTCGATTTCAAAATAAGAAAGATTGATGGCGGGCACGCCGTACTGGCGCGAGAGAAAGTTGGTGACGTCCTCATCCGAAAGGAAACCCAACTTCACCAGCGCGGAGGCGAGCCGGGAGTGAGAATCCTTCTGGAGCTTGGTCGCCTGTTCCAACTGCTCTGGGGTGATGACCTTTTCTTTGACGAGCAGGTCACCCAGCCGCTGAGACATATCTCTCCTGTATTTCCGCGTAGTCCGGAGTCAATGCGAAACCGCTGATTTCAGGGAGATCAGCGAGGAAGCTTTCGCACTGACACAAATTGTCAACCCAATGAGTATTCCGGAAAAGTGACTTAGGTACTTGTACTTCGCGGGAGGTGCGGATACCCCCCGATATTGACCGCATTTCTGCCAGCAATTCCCCGTATTTGGGAAGATCACTACGCGTCAGACCATGCCCTTCGGTGCGCGACTGCGCTAGCCACAGAAGAATTTCCCCGTGGACCCCGGTGAATCCCTGCGCCCCCTGTGGTTAAGGTTCCGCACTCGCAGCTAAAATGCTGACTCCGGGTACTCCAACCCCGCACGTGACCATGAGCGAAACCAAACACGAGGCGATCCGCGCCTACTATCACACGTTGTTCTCCGCCTGGGGACGCCAGCACTGGTGGCCGGCGCAATCGCGCTTTGAGGTGGTTGTTGGAGCATATTTAACGCAGAACACTTCCTGGACGAACGTTGAGAAGGCGCTCGGCAACCTCCGGAAAGCGCACCTTCTGACCGCCAGCGGAATCCGGCGCACGCCTCAGCCTAAGCTTGAGCAATTGATCCGCCCGGCAGGTTACTTCCGGCAGAAAGCGCAGCGGCTGAAAACGTTTGTGAGCTTTCTCGATGAGCGTTACCGCGGATCGCTCAAGCGGATGTTCGCGCAGCCAACCGCCAAACTCCGCGACGAACTGCTCGCGCTCAATGGCGTAGGGCCGGAGACTGCGGACTCGATTCTGTTGTATGCCGGCAATCACCCGGTCTTCGTTGTGGACGCTTACACCAGGCGCATTCTGGAACGTCATTGCCTTGTTTCGAGCACTAGCAGCTATGACGAGATTCGACAGCTATTCGAGCAGGCACTGGGCGAAAGCCCCCCGCCCCAGCAGAGCTTGGACGGGGCACCCGCTGCGGTGGGGATTCAAACTGACGCAGCCGAGACCGCGATGGGGCCGCGTGGTTCGTCTCATCGTCCTTCGCGCGTGAGCGCAGCCGACCGCACTGCGCTGGTCCAGGTGTTCAATGAAATGCACGGGCTGATCGTAGGAGTCGGCAAAACTTATTGCCTAAAGGCACAACCGCAGTGTGAGCAATGTCCTTTGCAAGAATTCCTTCCTGAGGCAAAGTGAATCGGCGGCAGTTCGGAGGGAGTGACAACATGAAATGGCGAGTGCTTGTTCCGGTTTTGGCGGCGGCAGCCCTTCGAC
>Ga0210384_10005713_pt1 | contig 13431 bp, 13 predicted proteins | sample IncBWH2MmetaG_FD_160574 | JGI IMG/M metagenome (GOLD analysis project Ga0210384, IMG submission 160574) | Forest soil microbial communities from Barre Woods Harvard Forest LTER site, Petersham, Massachusetts, United States - Inc-BW-H-2-M | ecosystem: Environmental > Terrestrial > Soil >...
TGTTTCAGTGCCAGGCGTTCCGCCAGCGCCCGGATCGTGGCTTCCTCGTTTTCCGGGAGCCCCCGGATGGCCAGCAGCAGCAAATATTGCTGCGGTTCCAGGCCCGCCGCGCGCGCCACGGCGTCGCCTTCACGGATAAAGCGCCGGATTCGGTAGCGCAACTCCGCCAGGGCGCGGTACTCCTCGGTGGTGATCTCTGCCGCCACGAACATAGTATATCGTAATGCGATATACTATGCCACTCGCGCAGACGTGAGTTTCGTCCGCGGTTACTCCTGAATGATGGCCAACGGATTTTTCCACGTCGGCCACAGATCTATACTTTCACCTCAGCGCAAACAGCGCGGCGCGCGTCATTCTGAGGGCATCCGACGAGGATGCCCGAAGAATCTCAACGGATGCTTGCGGATCAGAGTCGGCGCCAGATTCCCCGGCCGGTTTCATCGCGTCGCCTCAGAATCACAGCCGTCCCGATTCCTGCCGGTGCGCGTTGGTTCTTGCCGTTAGAAGAGCAGACTACAGGGTCTTGCGGAAAGCCTTTTGCGTCTTGTAATGCTCGTAACCCTGGCGCTCGTAGAATTTGTGCGCTCGCTCCCGGATTACGTTGGAGCGCACATTCATGGCCGTGCATCCGCGCTGTCGCGACCATTTTTCCGCGGCATCCAGCAACAGCGCGCCGGCTCCGAGGCTTCTCTGTCCTTCCCCGACAATCAGTCCGTTGACCTCCGCGCGTGTGTCGCTCTCAAGCACGTGCGCCACACTGGCGTGCAGCCATCCCACGATTCCGGTCCCCGGCAGGTCCGCGACAAACACAACATGCTCCGCTGCGGGTTTCAGTCCTTTCATTCTCCGCAGGATCTGCGCCGACGTCGCCGGATAGCCCAGCTGACCGCTCAACACGGCGACTTGCTCCGCATCGCTTTTCTTTACGCGGCGAATTTTCACTTTTGCATCTTCCATCGCTTTAGTCATTCTCTCAAGCCACTTTCTTTCGCAGCCTCACTTGCACGGCGTCACTTCTCAATTCCCGCAGCGCGTCCGCGGCAATCCAACGGGCTGACCGCGACTCCTGCTGCCGAATTCTCTGCGCTGCGCGGACCGCGGCCCGGTTCAACCGTACATTTCTCTTGCCGATATTGCGCAGCGCCCAATTCACGGCCTTGCGCACAAAATTCCGCTCATCCCACGCTTCCCGTTCAATCACTCGCAGGAATCGCTCGAATCGTGCATCGGGCGCCTTCTTATCCTTGTAACTTAGGTATGCAACCAGGGAAAAGGCCGCGCGTTTCTGAAACTCCGCGCTCCGCCGGCTCCATGCGTTCACCTTGCTCCAGGCGGAACCGGCATGCGCAAACAGGTAGCAGCACGCCGCATCAACTACATCCCAAGAATCGAAGTCCCGCACCCATCGTTCCATTTGCGCGGACGTAACTTTTCCCGGTTCCCCAATGAGCGTCACGAGAATCCGCGCTTCATGGATTCCCGAAGCCCAGAGTTGTTCGGCGAGTTTGTGGTTCCTGCCGATCCGCCGCGCCAGCCTGTGCAACACCGGCACGGAGATTCCGTACGCCTTAGGAACCTTTACGCCAAAGTACGCCATCTTCGCCCGCACCTTGGGATTGGCGAGCTTCTTCAATTCGCGCAGAACGGCAGCACAGCTCCACTTTCCGGTGCGCGCAGGAACGCTGCTCTTAGAATGTCTTATCCGAGTCGAGGAGGATTGTGACCGGCCCTTCATTCACCAGCTCCACGGACATCATCGCCTGGAAAATCCCCGTCGCTACGTTGACGCCGAGCGCGCGCAGCGCAGTGTTGAATTCTTCGTACAGTTCTTTCGCCTTTTCCGGCGGCGCCGCGGCAATGAAACTTGGCCGCCGCTGTCCCCGCGCATCGCCGTACAACGTGAACTGTGACACCACCAGCGCGCTTCCATTGGTCTCGAGCAGCGAACGGTTCATTTTCCCCTGCCCGTCTTCGAAGATCCGCAGGTTCGCAACCTTCTCCGCCATCGAAGCCGCCACCGCCGCGGTATCTTCCTTGCCGACGCCCAGCAAAATCATCAGCCCCGCGCCAATTTCTCCCGTGACGCGGCCCTCTGCTTCGACGCGCGCCCGGCTCACCCTCTGTACGACGGCTCGCACTCCAATTTTCCTTCTCTTTTCTGCGATCCTCAGCGCTCTCTGCGTCTCCGCGTTGTCTTTCTCATGCTTTTCTCGCTTTTCCGCGCCGTGGAAGTGGCAACATAGCGAATCCGCGCGGCGCTGGTTGGCAACGCGGACAAAAATAGCTGCTCCGGCCCGCCACGATCGCTCGCCGAATGAGCGTCCCGCACCGGTAACACCGCTTTCCTTCACGCCCGTAGGCGCGATGATGCCGCTGATATTCTCCCGGCTCGCCTTCAGCGTCAAGAAAATCGGAAATCGACGAGCCGCGCAGCACGATCGCTTTTTCCAGAATGTCCCGCAGCACGCGATGTAACGTCCTGGCCTGCTTTGTCGTTAATTGCGCTCCCAGCCGCGCCGGATGGATTCTTGCTCTCCACAAACTTTCGTCGGCGTAAATATTTCCCACGCCGCGCAGCACTCCCTGATCCAGCAGCAGCGCCTTGATCCTCGCGCGATGTCCACGCACTTGAGCCACAAATTCTTCGCGGCTCACAACCAGAGGATCAGCGCCGAATTCCTGCAACTCCTTTTCAAGCGCCGTGCCTTCCAGATATGCCATACGTCCAAACCTTCGGGCGTCGGTGTACCGAAGCTCCCGCCCATCATCGAGCAGAAAACAAACATGCGTATGTTTTTCGTGAGGTTTCGCCGCGGGAAAAGCTGCTATATGCCCGGTCATCCCGAGGTGAACCAGCAACGAGCCCGCGACACTATCTACATTCGCGGCGCCACCTGCGCTGGACAAGGAGCTTTCAGTTCTGTCCGGCTGCCCAAGCCGCAGCAGCATGAATTTTCCGTACCGCTCCACCGCCGAAATCCGCCGCCCCGGCAAGTGCTGCTCCAGCGCTGACGGATCATCGATGAAATCAGTTTTCCCGAGCGTCACGGACAAAATCCGCCGCCCCAGAATGCTCTGGCGCAAGCCGCGTGCGATTGTTTCGACTTCGGGAAGTTCCGGCATTCAAGTTTGCGCGCTCCACGATAGCACACGCGCCGGGACGATTCCCGCTGGCAGAGCCGCGATACGCTCGGCGGTTATTTCTTGTGATAGTTGGGATACGGCGGATGCGCCGGAATCACCACGGGATTTTTCTTCAAAGCTTCCAGCGTAACCTCCACCGCCTTCTCCAATTGCGGATCATGCCCCGCAGCGACCGAGGCCGGGTCATTCTCCACCTCGATGTCGGGCGTAATACCGTGGTTTTCCACTTCCCATTCACCATGCAGCCCGTAAATCGCCACGCGTGGCGCGGTGACGAAACCGCCATCCATCAGGGAGGGATAACTGTAAATTCCGACCAGTCCGCCCCAGGTCCGCGTGCCCACCAGCGGCCCGACTTTATCCTGCTTGAACATCCACGGCAGCGCATCGCCGCCCGAGCCGGACATTTCGTTGATGATCATCGTCTTCGGGCCGTAGATCTGGCCCAGCGGCGAACAAAACGCGTCTCCCTCCCGGGCGATCGCGCAGTTGCGCAGCGGCCTCTCGAGCGAATCGATGATGAAATCCGCAATCGCGCCGCCGTGGTTGTAGCGTTCGTCGATGACCGCGGCCTGCTTCCCGACCTGCGCGAAATAGTAGCGATTGAAATTCGTGTACCCGCCGGTGGCCGTGTCCGGAACGTGTACGTAAGCAACTTTACCGCCGCTCAGTTCGTCGACTTTTCTCCGGTTGTCTTCTTCCCAGGCATGGTTACGCAGTGGAAAATCGTCCGAGAGCGGCACGACGGTTACTTCCCTCGCATCTTTTCCGTCGGAATTCTGCCCCACTCTTATTTTCACCTGCGTGCCCGCCGTGTTTTCAAAGAAACTGTGAACATCCGCGGGCGTGCGCACGTCCCGCCCATTGACCTCCAGCAAGTACTCGCCAACCTTGACGTCCACGCCCGGCTGCGTCAGCGGCGCGCGCAATTCCGGATTCCAGTTTTCGCCATTGTAGATCCGCGCGAAACGGTACCGGCCGTTTTCCACTTTGTAGTCCGCTCCCAGCAGTCCCCCTTTTACTTTTTTCGATTCAGGAACATCTCCCGCGCCGATAAACATGTGGCCGATGGTGATCTCGCCCAGCATTTCGTCAAACAGATAATTCACGTCCATCCGACCGCCCGCGGCTTTCAAGTACGGTGCGTATTTTTTCTCCGCGGCATCGAGGCTCAGACCGTGATGATTCGGATCGTAGAGAAAATCACGCTCGATGCGCCAAACTTCGTGGTACATCTGGTTCCACTCCACGCGTGGATCGACATACACTTCCATGCCATCGAGTTTCAGCGCGCCATCGCCGGGCTTTGGAGCTGCCGCGGTTGGAACGATGAACCAGGTTGTGGGGGCCCCCGAGCCGGAATCAGGTCCAGGAGGGGGGCCCTGCCGGTACAACGCTTTTTCGCCGTTTGCGGACAGGTCGAAAACACTCACGTCTGCGACGAATGGCTCCGTCTTTCGCGTGCTCAGATCAAACTTCGAAACGCTCAGGGGCGTCGGTCCGTCCAGCGGCGGAACCGAGGGCTGTTCCACTAAGAATAGGATTCCCGTTTTCCCCGGCAGCAACCCCGAATAATTCGCCGCCTTGATCGGCATGGCCACGATCCGCTGCCCGATCTGATCGAGATCGATTGTGACGTTGACTGGTTCTTCTTTCTTTTCGCCCTCTTTACCCTTGTCGGCATCCTTGGACTTATCAGTCTTCTCCGTGTCCTTTGCTTTTGCCGTCTCGCCCCCTTTTTCAGCCGCTTTTTCTCCCGCAACTTTCTCTTCGTCGCTTTCTGGTTGTGCCGGCGAGGGATCGCCTTTCTTCAGAACCGCGGCGTACACGCTGCGCGCGATTGGATGCTGCGCACTCGAAAGATCGAGCCACGCCGCTGACAATCCCAGGTTCGTGCTGGCCGCAAAATAAAGCGTCTTTCCGTTCGCATCGAACACCGGGTAACGCGCGTCGCTGAGCCCGTCGGTGATTTCCGAGCTCTTTCCCGTCTCGAGTGAATATACAAACACGCTGTGCAAATGATTCGTCAGGAATTTCGCGTAGCACAGCCATTTGCTGTCGGGCGACCAGGAATGATCCATGGCCTGGAACGGGGTATCGAATCGATCCGCGTCCACCTTCACCGGCGCGCCTTTCTCAATGTCCACGTACCAGAGATTCATCCGTTTGTCCCGGTAAGCGATCTTCTTGCTGTCCGGCGACCACTTCGGTTCATAAAAAAACGACGGCGGATTGCCTAGAGCGATTTTCTTCACCGTGCCCAGCCCCGATTGTTCTCTTAAGTGCAGCGCATACTCGCCGCTTTCATCCGAGAAGTACGCGATCCATTTGCCATCCGGCGACCACGCCGGATCGCGCTCCGCGACCGCGGTCGTGCGCGTCAAGTTGCGTGTTTCACCTTTCTCGGCGGGAACAGTCAGAATTTCCCCTCGCGCTTCAAATACCGCACGCGCGCCGGTGGGCGAAATTCTGGCGTTCTGGATTTTGTCCGCGACTTTCACATAGTGCGGCCGCGTCGCCGGCAAATCCCCTGCAATCTGGATATTTAGTTTTCTGGATTTGCCGCTCCCCGGTTCGAACAGGTAAATGCTTCCGAACTGCTCATACACCAGCGCGTCGGGCCCCGCGGAAACAGCTTTCAGGTCGAGCCCGTTGTTGGCCAAGACTTGCTTCACAGCCTTTGACTTCGTGTCGTACGCGAAGAGCGTTACCGGTCCGCTGCGGTCCGACAAAAAATAAATCGTGTCGCCCACCCAGACTGGATTCGCATCGTTCGAGTTTTCGCGCGGCAATTTTTCCAATGCCAGGTCGCTCAGCCGCACGATATAAATCGGCGTGGTTTGTCCGCCATGATAGCGCTTCCATGAGGTTTGCCATTTTTGATTGGGAACGTAAGCAAACCGTGTTCCATCTGGTGAAAACGATCCCGTTTCTCCGCGCCACATCGGCAGAGCTTCCGGGACTCCGCCCTCAACCGGAACCGTATAGAGACGATCGAAATCCGCATAAGCCTCGCGTGGCGAATTGAAGAGCACTTTCTTGTTGTCCGGCGTCCAGCCCACAACCACGTCGGCTCCGGGATGCCACGTCAGGCGCTTCGGCTCGCCGCCCTGCGCGGGCATCACGAACGCATCGACGTTCCCATCATATTCGCCGGTAAATGCGATCCAATTCCCGTCAGGAGAGAAAAACGGCCCGGCCTCGTGCCCGCCGGTAGTCAATTGACGCGCCTCCCCTCCCTGGCGCGGCACGCTCCACAAATATCCGCCGTAGGCGAAAACAACGTCTGTGCGTCCAAGCGTAGGCGACTGCGCGAGCAGCGGCGTTTCCTCTGCCGCCTGGACTAAGGCTGCAATACAAAAAAACACCGCGAGTAGCATCACGATACGGAGCCGCATGTTGCCTCCAAAAAATGTGACTTCGAATTTGCCGGAAGAAAAGAGCGACCGCTCAGCCCATTATTTCCGAGAAACATTTGTGCCCGGTGGGGGCCAGAAACCCGGATCGCTGATCGCCCGGGAGTCCTCTTTCCCCGCGTATTTTTGCACCACTGGCCCGATCGTGGAAGCTTTGCCGATCACCACGAAAACAAGATTCTCCTTCGGAAAATGCTTCTGGATCACCTGCCGTGCTATTTCGGGAGTCACCGCATCGATCCGGGCTTCCAATTGATTTACTTCGTTGTCGTCGAGCCCGTAAAATTCGTTCGCCGCGATGCGCCGCGCCAACTGCCCGGAGGTCTCGATCGTCGGCGGAAATTGGCCCTTCAGGTAGCTTTTCGCCGATTTCAGTTGCTCCTCCGTCACGCCTTCCTTGTGCAATTTCTCGAGCGTCTGAAGGGCCAAATCGAGCGCCTGAACGGTCGATTCATTTTTTGTAAAGCTGTACATGGCGAATGGTCCCGGCGTCTTCCGCGAATCGAAAAACGATCCTGCCCCGTAGCTCAGTCCGGATTCCACGCGCAGCGCCTCGTTCAGCATGGAAGTAAACCGCCCGCCGAACAACGTATTCACCACGCGGATCGCCACACGATCCGGTTCGGTCACGGCCGTCCCAAGATTTCCAATCGCGAAATAGGTCTGCGTAGCATCTGGCTTGTCGATTAGCAAAAGTCGCTTCCCCTTCACCGGCGCAGCCGAGGGGATAGGCAAGGGCTGCACAGTCTTCGCCGGCCACGCCCCAAGCACATCTTCCAATTTCTTGCGCATCTCGACCGTGTTGAACTCCCCGGCAACCGCGAGGATCGTATTCCCCGGCGCATAGTGCGTTTCGTAGAACTTCGCGATTGCTTCACGTTTGATATTTTTCAGAGAAAGCTCATCGCCACCGCCGGGCCGCCCGTAGAGATGCCCGCTCAGCAGATAGCCGTCGTAATACGAAAACAGGACGGACTCCGGGTCGTCCTTTGCCGCCTTCACTCCGTCGATGCCCTGCGCCAGCAGCTTATCGGCTTCCTCCAGCGGAAACGTCGGCCGCAACACTGCGTCAGCAAAAAGATCCAGCCCGCGCGCAAGGTCTTTGGTCAAAAACTCCGCGGAGATCGTCGTGAAGTCCGGGCCCGCGCCGGCATCAAATGCTCCGCCGATAAAATCCAGGTCCGCGGCGAACTGCTGCGCAGTGCGGGTTTTTGTACCTTTGCGGAGCAATTCCGCCGTTACCGAAGCGAGCCCTTCCTGCCCCGCAGGGTCCGCGGCCGATCCTGTTTTCACGATCGCCGAAAAACTCACCATCGGCACGCCATGTTTTTCCATCAGCAGCACGGTCAAGCCGTTCTTGAAAACAACTTTTTCATGGGGAGGAAGGCGAAGCGACTGCGCGGATGCGGCCGAACAAATCATCAGGCTGAAAGTCGCCAGAGCCAGGAGGCGAACAGCATTCCTGAATTTCATTGTTTTGCCTTCTCCTCATTTTCCGGAAGCAATGTCGCCACGGTGCGATTGTTTGCTCCGAAATACGTTTTGGCCACGCGCTGCACATCCTCCTTCGTCACGCCGCCGTAGTTCTTCGCCGCTTCGAACAGCCGGTTATAGTCACCGAAGAAAACTTCATACGTTCCAATCGTGTTTGCGCGCCCGCTGATCGTACGCATCTGCCGGTAAAACTCCACCAGCCGGATGTTCTTGGCCTTCTCCAGTTCCCGATCCGCGATGCCCGTATTTTTCACCCGGTCCAGCTCTTCGTAGATGGCTTTCTCGCACGCCTGCGGATCCACTCCCTGTTTTGGCTGCGCGTTGATTTCGAGCAGCGTCGGGTCGAAGGCGTTCTCGACCTGGCTCTCGACCCCTAGCGCGATCTGGTCCTTGTCCACCAGCCGCTGGTACATTCGCGAACTCTCTCCCTGGAAAACCACGGTTCGCAAAATATTCAGCGCGTAAAAATCCGGACTATTCGTTCGCGGAATGTGGTACGCAATGCTGAGTAACGGAAGTTCCGCGGGCTTGCGAACCACAAGCCGCCGCTCGCCCAATTGCTCGGGTTCGACCGTCGTGACCGGCGGAGGTGGAGCGTGCGAGGGAATCGGCTCGATGAATTTCTCGCATAGCTGAAAGATTTCCTCCGGCGTGACGTCTCCGACCACCACCATCGTGGCATTGCTCGGGGAATATCCCATTTCAAAATGGTGTTTCAGGTCCGCGATCGTCCAGTGCTCGATGTCGCTCATCCATCCCACCACCGGCCACTGGTACGGATGCGCCACAAACGCCGTCGCCCACAGCTGCTCGTCAAGCAGCCCGTTGTTGCTGTTATCGACGCTTAGCCGCCGCTCGCTGGCCACCACGCCGCGTTCCGATTCGATCTTTTGCGGATCGAAGTTCAAATCCCGGATGCGATCGGCCTCGATGTCAAAAATCAAGGGGAGCGTGGAATGCGGAAACCAGTCCTGGTAGACGGTGACGTTCTGCGTAGTGTAGGCGTTGTTCGAACCTCCGTTCCCCTCCATCACTTTATCGAGCTCACCTGGCCCGTATTTCTTCGCGCCGTTAAACATCATGTGTTCGAAGAAATGGGACAATCCGGTCGTTCCCGGCCGCTCGTTGCGTGACCCGATCCGGTAGAAAATGTACATCGCGACGTTCGGAATGCTGTGATCGCTCTGCACCAGCACCTTCATGCCGTTTTTTAGAGTGCGCGAGGTCATGGGAAACTCCTGCGCTCGCGTCCGCGATGAGACGAACACCAACGCGCACAAGAGTACCCTTACGATGAATCGGTTTACTTTCATTTCCCCCACCCTTGGTCCGAACCCCACTAGTCAAACGCAAATCGCTCTGAAAATGTTTAGACGGAAGTCTGTCCTTTTATGGCAGCAGCGCAAACACCCGCACTGGACCGCCCGAGCCGCCTTCCAGCTTGATCGGCGCCACCACGAGAAAGGCGCCCTCTTCCGGCAATTCGCTTAAATCCGCCAGGTTTTCGAGGTGATACAGGTTCGCTCCCAGGGCCGCGTGGTGCACGGCAAAATCTCCGGAAGCGCCGTAGTCCACGCTCAGCGTGTCGCAGCCCAGTCCGCTGACCTTCCGCTCAATCAGTAGCTTTGCCGCCTCCAGCGAGTATCCGGGAAAATGCATCCGCCCATCCGCGTCCTGATTCCGGTAGCGCTTCGTGTCCGGCCAGCGAGACGCCCAACCCGTCCGCAAAATCACAATCGCGCCCTCTGGAATCTGCCCGTGGCGCTTTTCCCACTCCGCAATTTTTCCAGCGGGCATCCGATAATCCGCATCTTTCGCGCCCTCGGCGCGCACGTCCAGCACCACGGCCGGCCCAAAAAATTTCTTCGTCGGAATCTCGTCCAGGGTCATCTTGCCGGGAGCAAAATGCACCGGCGCATCCATGTGCGTGCCGTAATGCTCGAGCATCCAGAAGCTGCGAGTGAAATACCCGTCCTTCTCGACGGTGGCGTTCACTTTTGTCTCGAACCATCGCGCATCGCCCGGCCACGGCACCAATTTGTCGTTGATTGCATAACTCAGATCGATCACCCGCGTCTTCCCCGACGGAACGCCTTCCAACAGCTCGTGATTGCGCGATTTTTGCGCGGAGAGTGTCATACACGCGGTCAAGCAGAGCACGATGATACCCGAGCGGCAAGTAAAAGCCATCTCTCACCTCAGTTTTTGCTTCGTGGAAAATGGTTCGGCGTTCAGCCACTCCCGGGCTACGCCTCAGGGCAGCGGAATTCCTGGCGACGCCACGATTCCCGCCATGCGCAGAATTTCCTGATACTCGATGTCCGTAATGGATGAAATCAGCAACCGCACGTTTTTCAGCAGCTTCATTTTCCTCAGCGCAGGATTGGCCCGCAGCTCTGCCAGCGTCACCTGGCGCGGCAGCCGGTCAAACGCGCGCAAGTCTGCCACCAGGTTCTTCCCCTTGTGATCGTGCGGATCGGGGTACGGGTCGCGCGTCACTTCGGCAATCGAATACACCGACCTCTCCGGCGCGGAGTGGTAGCAAAGAACGCGATCCCCTTTTCGCACCTGCTTGAGCGCACGGAGGGCGTCAGGTTTTGCTTCCGCGCCGTGCCACATCTCCTTGCCTTTAACGAAGAGTGTGTCCCAGTGGTAGTGATGCGGGTCGGCGCTGAAGATCCAGTAGTGTCGTTGCGGGGTCGAAGTCGCCATCGAGACGTAAGTCGGCAGAACTATACACGCGGTCGAGGGAAAAGCGAAACAAAATGTGGGGTTTAGCGGGTATTTCCAACTGGAAATCCGGATCTGTTATTTGAGTCTGGAGCATCTGGGCAGGCAAAGACTAAGCTAAACTATTTATTTTCAATTAGTTAGAAAGTGCATCAACCGACATCCACGAAAATATCGTCTCCCCGCACTTCGACGGGATAGCTGGCCACTCCCACCGTCGCGTTCTGTTTGATCTTGCCTGTCGTCACGTCATACTCCCAGCCGTGCCACGGACAAGTAACAATGTTTCCCTCAAGAACTCCCTCACCTAGCGGCCCGCCTCGATGCAGGCAGGTGTTGCTGATTGCGTGGAACTTCCCGCCGACATTCGCTATCGCGACGGCTTTCCCGTCCACCTGAAATTCGCGGATCGTTCCCTGCGCCACCTCCGCCGCCTTCCCCGCCCGCGCAAACGCCATTTTTTCTCCTTACCCCGCCTGGACTGAACCGGTACGGCCGAAATCGTACTTTCGCTCGCGAAGTATATCTCCGGCTCAAAATCCCGTCAAAGTCCTCAACTCTTGCGCGCGGGATCCTGGACTCTGCGCGCTAGCGAATTCCAGTACGACGCTGGCCGCAATCGCTGCACAACGTCGACTTGGCGCGCATCAAAACCTATCAGGATGCGCCCTTCCCGGCGCTCCACGCCTTTCAAAATGCGCTCTGCCGCCGCTTCCGGCGAGGTGCGCGCAAGCTGCGCCAGCCTTGCTACGCTCTCGTCCTTCCTGGCCTTTGGCGCATTTGTCCCCAGCCGGCCGCGTTCCGCGATGGGCGTTTGAACCCCTCCCGGATGTACGCACGAAACGAACACTGGTGTGTTTTCCAGCTCATGCCGCAAGGCCTCGGTGAATCCGCGCACCGCAAACTTGCTGGCGGAATAAGCGCTCTGCCCGGCAGGCGCCACCAGCCCGAAAACGCTTGAGATATTTACGATATGTGCGCGCGGTTGCTGCTTCAACATCGGCAGGAAATGCTTCACGCCGTACACCGTTCCCCAGAAATTAATTCCCATCAGCCAGCGCAGATCGTCCAGCGATATTTCTTCGAATGATCCGTGCAGCGCCACTCCCGCGTTATTGATGAGCAGCGTTACCCGCCCGTGCCGGCTGATCACGTCCTCGGCAAACGCACGTACCCCCGTTTCATCGGAAACGTCCAGCACGTGTGTCGAAACACTTGCGCCTTTTCGGGGCAGCAACGCCGCGGTTTCCGCCAATCCCTTTTCATCAATGTCCGCAAGCGCAAGCTCCGATCCGGCCTCTGAAAGTTTCCGCGCCAGTGCCCGCCCGATGCCCGACCCGGCCCCGGTAACCACCGCGACTCCGCCGCTGAGGAACGCCATCGAAAAACCTCCGGCCCCGGAACTCTTATCACAGTTTGGAATATAGAGACAAACGCTGCATTGGATTATGAAACCTGAGGAGATTGCTTCAGCGGGACTCCGACTTGACCTGGTTGCGCCCTGCGCGTTTCGCCGCATAGAGCGCCTTGTCCGCTTGCCGGACCAGCTCGCAGAATTCTGAAGGTTCTTTCTTGTTGAATCCGGCAATTCCAAAGCTTGCTGTCACTGAAATGCTCTCGCCGCCAAGATTAAATTTTCGTGAGGCAAGCTGCCCCCGCAGGCGGTCCACCGCAATACCGATGTTCTTTTCGTCGACATGCGTCAGAACCAGCAGAAATTCATCGCCCCCCATTCGCCCGCAAATATCCGACGCCCGGGTATTCTCTTTCAGGATTTCCGCGAATTTCTGCAGCACCAGGTCTCCCGCCTGGTGGCCGTAGTTGTCGTTGACGTTCTTAAAGCAGTCCACGTCCGCATGTACAACCCAGAAGGAATAACCGTGGCGTGCCGCCCCGCGCAATTGTCGCTCCGCCCATTCTTCGATCGCCCGGCGGTTCGGCAAACCGGTAAGGGAATCCGTGTTTGCCATCTCTCCCAGCAGCTTGTTCTTGGCATCGATTTCGCGATGCAGTTCGATGAATCTGCACCCTACGCCGATCCGCGCCAGCAGTTCCCCCCGATCGAATGGCTTGGTAAGGTAATCATCCGCCCCGGCGCTGAGTCCTTTTACGACATCTTCCTTCTCCGTGTTGCTGGTGAGCAGAATTATGTATGCGTACCCTCGTTGGCCGGTTTGCCGGATGCGCTCGCATAGTTCCGGACCGGAAAAATCTGGCATCATCCAATCCGTGATGACAATTTCCGGCGCGTGCTTTGCGAACAGCTCCAGTGCTTCGTTCCCGTTCTTGGCCTGGAGCAAGGAGAACCGTTCGCCTTCCAGCGCGTGCTCGAGCGATTTGCGCCCGACCGGGGAATCGTCCGCCACCAGAACGCGGTAGGTTCGCTTGTGGCTTGTCATTGGATTTTTGCTGTCAAAGCGCCAAACACGCTTTCGCGTTAAACGCCCTGTGAGAGGGAACTGATCTATCTTAACAACCAGGGGGAAGGCCAGCTATTTTTAAAATGAAAGGTTTTTCAGAAACGACAACACGTCGGCTCATGCGCCGGCGCTTTGCACCTTGGCCAGCAATTCCACGAACTTCTGTTTCCGCTCCGTCTGGTCGTTGCCGCCTTCGGCTTCCGCCAGTTGCGTGATGTTAATCG
>Ga0210384_10005714_pt1 | contig 13430 bp, 16 predicted proteins | sample IncBWH2MmetaG_FD_160574 | JGI IMG/M metagenome (GOLD analysis project Ga0210384, IMG submission 160574) | Forest soil microbial communities from Barre Woods Harvard Forest LTER site, Petersham, Massachusetts, United States - Inc-BW-H-2-M | ecosystem: Environmental > Terrestrial > Soil >...
ATCCGCGCCGTCTAACGTTGCTGTTGAAACCGTTGCGAACTAGGAGCTTTGTCCCTTGCAGTAACAACAGCCGGCGCGACATCCCGAGCTCAGGAGAAAGCTTCTCATTTTTGGAATGGGCGAGGCGCGCGCCAGCGCCGACCGAGCGCGGGAATAATGGCGCCACCGAGATTGGCGAGCTTCGCGTCCGGAAACGGCGCGCGATCTGCGCGGGGATTCAGCGATCCTAAAAGCGTCTTTAGGAAACGTCCCAGAGCCCTAAATTTTTCACCGAAGCTGAACTTAATCGAGCCGCCATTCGCGCGCACCACCAGTAGCGTCACGTCGTCGGCAGCCAGATTGTTTGGAAAACGATCGGTGAGTTCCTCCAGCAGTGATGGAATCAGTTTCTCCGCAGGCAGTTCACCCAGCAGATTGACTATTCGCAGCAGTCCATCCTCACCGAGCATCGCGCCGTCCGCATCGCAGGATTCGATCAGCGCATCGGTGTAACTGAGGATCGAGTCGCCGCACTCGAGTTCTATGTCGAGTTGCTCGTAATCCGCGATCTGAAATAGGCCGAGCGGAATGTTCTGCGCCCCCTTCTTTTCGGGCTGGTCCGGGTGCCCGAGAAACGACCAGCGGGCTTCCGCGGTGCGATAAATCAGCGGCCGCGGATGCCCGGCATTGCAAACCGAGAGCCGCCGCGTGGGTGCAAAGAACGTGCTCACCACGGCGGTCGCGAAACTGCCGTGGCTTGAGAGCGCGCTGAACTGCTCGTTCAGCAGCCGCACGAATTCCTTCTGGTCCAGCCGATTCACAAAACGCCGCATCAGCGTGCGCAGATCCGCCGCCGTCGAAGCCACCGACTGGCCGTGCCCGGAAACGTCGGCAAGCAGCAGCCGGCTGATGCGTCCGGTCGCGCAGCTGGAAACGTAATACACATCGCCGCCGCGTTGCGCCTCGCCGTACGGTTTGCTGTACACCCACACATCCAGGCCACCCAGTTCGACGCCGCTCGAGGTAAGCTGGCTCCCGCCCCATACCTCCATGCACTGCATTTGCTGCGCGGGCGAATTCGTCATCAGTGCATTATAACGGTTGAGGCGAAATCGAAGCCTTCGATGCTAGGGCGGTCTGATCCCATGAGGGTACTGCTATTCGGCGCAAGCGGAACGGCCGGCGGTGCGGTGTTAGAGGCCTGCTTGGACAGCGCTGTTGTGCTGGAGGTGCGCGCCATCGTGCGCAGGCCGCTCGGACCGGCTCAGGCAAAGCTGCGCGAGTTCGTGCACGCGAACTATCTGGACTACGCGCCGGTAAGGGAGGCGTTTCGGGCCGTGGATGCGTGCTTGTTCTGCTTGGGCGCATCGGTCACGCAGGTGAGCAAAGAGGATTTCGTAAAAATCTCGCACGACTACGCCATCGCAGCCGCGAAGATGTTGTCCGCCGAGAGTCCGGGCGCCGCGTTTCACTACCTAAGCGGGCGGGGGACTCGGGCGGACAGCACCATGTTTTGGTCGAAAGTAAAGGGACAAACCGAGAACGAATTAATGGATCTGGTGGACGCGAACTGCTGGAGGCCTGCGTTTATCGATGCCCAGCCGTCGGCGAGCTTGCTGAGAATTTACGCCCTGATCCGGCCAGCATTTCGGTTGTTGAAACCGTTCCGCTCGCTCTATGTGGCAGGCGAGGAGCTGGGAAGCGCGATGTTGCAGGCCAGTAGAGAAAATCTGCGGCGGCGGGTGATCGAGAATCCGGAGATTCGCACACTCGCGGCGCGTTTTGCGGCAGAGCAGGTCACCTGAAGGACCGATTTCTGGCCAGCGCTAGCGTCGAGTAATCATGCTGGCCCCGCGAGCTTGGAGGGGATGCCCAAGGTTCCTTCCACCACTTCCACGAAATTTCTCTCCTCGCGCAGGATCAGGCGCTTGGTCTGAGCCATCGAAAAATTCTCCAGCGCTTCCGGATCTGACTTCAAGCGCGCTCGGTAGCGCTCATAAGCCGCGAGACTTTCGAATGCAATTAATCCCCAGGCCACATCATTCGTCCCTTCCTGTGGCAGAAAATATCCCACCAAGTGGCCGCCGCATCGCGGAATGATGCGCCCCCAATTCTCGGCGTATTTCTTGAACCCATCACGCTGGAACGGATCAATCTGGTAGCGGATCAAGCAAGTGATCATCAGCTAGGCCCTCCCAACGGGACCGATGGCCCAAACGGCGGCGTGTTTTCTTAGTGCAGCTTCTCTATCTGCTGCTGCACCTGGCTGCGAAATTCCAGCGGGTGCGCGACCTTGTGAAATGGCTCGGGAGTCCCACCCGTACCGATCACCACAATCGTTCCGTAACCCAGCATCCTGCCCACTGCCGTCTCGCTCACTTCGATGCTCTCCACTTTGGCCAGCAGCATTTCGATTGTCTTCCGGCTGACCAGACCCGTCTTGATCACCACACGCCGGTTGGTTACCGCCATCTCCGTCGCGTTCCGCCGCATCACGCCCATTAGAATCGTCACCACGCCGCAAACCAGCAATGCAACACCCCCTGCTTCCATGGCGCGCAAAGTCTTGCGATCCATTCCGGTGTGGCTCATTGCGTAATACAGCAGAAGCACCCCGGAGAGCCCGAGCACCAAGCATCCCAGGATGATGTGCCGAAGCATCACCGTCCAGTGGAGCCGAGTCTGATAAATCAGCGTTTCACCGGCAACCAAATTCGATTCTACGTAGCTCATCGGCTCCTGCTCACGAAGCGTTCAGCCGAGGTTTGAGATCCGGGCCATGGTTCGTAATTCAGAGAGGCTATCATAATTGTCGGCAGAGTCCTCCCGTCGGCCCGGTCTTGACCCCTGAAGAGTCGAGATCCTGGGGAAAATTCTGAGCGCTACCGCTCCTTGAAGAGCGCTTGATTGTGCCTATAAAGTAACGAATCCTACGGTGATTACCTGATGTCCATCGCGACCGAAGCCAACTCAAAATGAGGTGATTCGCATTCCCTTTGCTGGAGCTTGAAAATGGGCCCATTGCAAATTCTGATTGCAGACGACAATCCGTTGGTGAGATACGGGCTACGAATTTTGCTGCAGCGTCACGAAGGCTGGACTGTCTGCGGGGAGGCGGCAGACGGGCTGGAAGCCTTGGAAAAGGCCGCCCGTCTGAAACCGAACGTGATTCTTCTGGATATATCCATGCCCAAACTCGATGGCTTGAGTGCCTTACCCCTGCTCCGAGAAAAAGTCCCTGATTCAGAGGTCATCATTCTGACGCTGTTCGAAAGCCTCGATATCGCACGCACGGCGGCCAGTGCGGGAGCGCGAGCCTATGTCGCAAAATCTCTGCTGGTGACCCATCTGGTGCCGGCCATCGAAAAGCTTGAACTTACCGGCAATCTACCGCGCTCTTGATTCGCGATCGAACTGGCGCCCCCGACCGTAGACCCGCAGTCGCGGTTCCCTCCCGGTCCACCTCCTAGCGACGGGGCTCTAGGACCAACCGGTTGCCCTGTTTTGGGACCACTCAGTGCCCTTCAATTGACCGAGAAATTCTCTTACCTTCCATCCGATTTCATCGCGCACGCGTCGAAAGACCACCCGCTTCTCGTCATTGGATCCTTCGACTCGCTCTGGATCAACAAGGCTCCAGCGAAAGATGGCACGGGCGAAAGGCCACACCGGAAATCTCTCTTTCGACGCGTCGCAGATGGTCACGACATAGGAGAAGTGGTCCTTGAGCGACTCCGCGACCTGTTTGGGGTGCTGTCCGGAGATGTCGATTCCCACTTCCTTCATGACATCGCGAGCGAGTGGGTCCGCTTCCGCAGACTGCGTAGCCGTGCTTACGGCTAAAAGTTCATCGCCAGCGAATTGCCTGAGAAAGCCCTCGGCAATCTGACTGCGGGTCGAATCGCCGGTCGAAAAGAACAGAACTCTGGGTTTGTGATCCATCGCGAACCATCCTCGAGGATTTTTTAGCCTACTTCGATCCGTTGCACGTGAATCTGAGAGTTTGCGGCGTCCAGCGTACCAATCACTTTCACCTGCTTGCCTTCAAACTTGGCGACCAATTTCTGATCATCCAATTGGTACCAGAGCTTCTTGCGTTCGTCTCTCAGCACGTACCGGCCGCCATTCATCCAGATGGTCCCCGTGAAGGTTTCTGCCTGGGTCCGCTCGCCGGACGGATCTTGCCGCGCGAACCGCTGCGGTTGGGATCGTCCGACTTCGGCCCAATCCGACCTTACCGCCGGCACAACGGCTCCGAAGACGACCGTCATCATGGCCATGTTCAAAACGGTGTTCTTGCGCTTCATAGCTCACCTCGAACCATCCAACCGACGGAAGACGCACTTCAATCTCCGTTGCCGAAGCGGAGAAATTACTCCTATGAATTCAACCTCTTGGAATCGGGCTCGGGATTGACTTTCAGATTTGACCGCCACAACCCACCGGGTAATTTCCTCCGCGCCCCAGGCAAATATTCCCCCCGGCCGTACTACAGGGAGCCCTGTAGCGCAGGACAAAACAGGGTTGACGGGTCTGATAACACAAAAGTCACACAGTGTTGCCCAAGGAACAGGCCCTAGGTACAGTGAGAGAGAACTCCTCCGGGCGTGCCGGATATTCGAAGCGATGAATGGAGAGAAACAATGAAAGTCATCACCAGTGCGGCATTCTTTCTTCTACTTTCGATTCCCACCGTTCTTGCGCAAGAAGCACAAAAGCATAGTGCGCCGAAACCCGTCACCGTGGACATCCTCAGCGCCCAGGGCCAGAGCGTAGGCACCGCCCTGCTTTCCGAGGCGCCGCATGGCGTGAGGATTAAACTCGATATCAAGAACCTGCCTCCCGGCCCGCACCTAATGCACATTCACGAGTTCGCGAAGTGCGAAGCGCCTGATTTCAAGTCTGCGGGAGCCCATTTCAATCCCACCGGCGCGAGCCATGCCGAGCACGGCCCGACCGCCATGCCTGCCGGTGACATTCCTAACTTTGTGTTGACGGTTGCCGCCGATGGCACCGCCCACACAAGCGTAATCGCTCCCAGCGTGACTCTCGGCACCGAAAGCAATTCCGTCTTCAGCAATGGAGGAACCTCCCTGGTGATCCACGCGGTCGCTGTGGAAGTTTCCGCCAGCGCGCCCCCGCGCATCGCCTGTGGCGTGATCAGCAAGCCGCAATAGCCAAGCCCGACGGATGGACCGACCCGCCCGGGCCCGCTGCTTCCCGCGGGCCCTCGGTCGCGCTCGGATCCCGCCGACAGATGGTGCCGGCTTCACTCGCGGCCCGACCTCCTGCCTGTTTCCCCCGACAGGTTTCATATTGCCCAGCGACGAAAAATCAGTGTGCCTCAGAATCTCGACAGCGCGGTCGACGAGCGCCGCGGCTACTTTTTGAGGGCCCGGATGCCGCAGGCCTCGGCAACCTGCTCGGTCGAGAGGGGTCCGGCGGGGGAATCAGGCATGTCGAATTGCATGACGATTGGGTGGCCTTCCTTATCGGGCACCGTGATTAGGATGGCATGCGCGTGCAGCATCTTCCTGAAATCAGCCTTGTCGAACTCCACGGAAGATTTGTCGAACCTCGGCGGCCAATCGTCGTTCACCGGCTTGCCCTCATCGAGTCGATAGCTTACGGATACTTCGGGGTAGTAGGAAATGCCGGTCTTGCGTTCCTCAATCTCGACCAGGTGGATTTTCAGTGGCCTGCCAACGACTACTACGCCTACACGGAATCTTCCTTTGCCGTCGGAACGGTCCTCCGGCGTGCACTTCAGCAAAAGACTGGGAGCAGATGCGGGATTGCCCTCGACGGGCGCGAGGAACTTTCCGGCCAGACTGAATTGACGGCGGGGCTCGTCAACCTGATCGCTGGATTTCGATTCCTTCCAACCCTGGATCACGGCCGCTTGCTCTGTCCCGAGGTCGAAGTGCGATCCGGCTGAAGCAAGCAGAACGAGGAGCAGGAGGTGAGTTTTCATGCCGTCCGAGTACACCCGCGGATTTTGAAACGCTAGGCAATTCGATGCGAACCGAGGTCCCCCGGTTGCCAAAAGAGGCGGCATTCGCTTCAGACCGCGCAGAGGGGAAGATCCTCGGAATTCGCCGACGGTCCGCGCCAAACATCCGTCGAGACTCGTGAAACTTCCCCGCCCTCTGTGCTTGCTGCAACTAAGTCATGGCAAATCTGGCAATCAGTCTGACTTGCTCCGGCTGGCGGGCGGCACGATTCCGTTCATCCGCAAATATTCGACCAGCTGTCCGTAATGATCAAAGGCGTGGGCCACGGCAAACGTTGCCAGACGCAGGCGAGGCGATTTGCTGTGCTCGGGGGTCTCGAGCATGTTCTCGGTAGTCAACCTAGCCGCAGCCTTGTGACCCAGGGCAAAAGAATCCTTCAGGAACTTGATGATGTCGGCTTTGGTCTTCAGGTCCTCAGGACCGTTCCCGTCCTTTAGGCCTTCCGGCAACGGATCCCCGGTAAGCGGAGACCAAATGAAATAATTGGAAGCGCCGACATGCTTCACCTGCGCGGCAAATGAGCGCACACCCTTGTAGTCGCTCCCTGGAATGTGCAAACTCTCCGGAGAAAAGTTGAATTTATCCTCGGGCATGGCTTCGGCAACTTCCATGATTTGCTTTTCGATATTGCTGATCTCGCGGTCCACCACGGAGGCTATTGTGGCCGGAGGCTGCTCGGAGTGCTGCGCCTCGGGCGTGCTCGGGGCTGGGGATGTTTTTGTGCCTTGCCCGCGCGCGGTCAAGGCAAACAGAAGTACCGCCAACGCCGAAAAGACTGGTATTTGCTTCATTCCCGTGCGTCTCCCGAACTAGAGAAGAACGAATTACATTCAGAAATCCAGGCTCGTCAGTTTACTCGTAGCGGAGGGCGGTGAGCGGATCGACGCGTATCGCGCGCCGCGCCGGTAAGTAACAAGCGAGAACCGCCACACCGATCAGCAGAAGCGCGACACCCGCAAACGTAACAGGATCCGTCGGCCTCACCCCGTACAGTAGTCCTGCCATTAAGTGCGACACGATCAGCGCACCAACAAGCCCAACCCCGGCGCCGGCAATGGCCAGCCCCAATCCTTGACGCAAAACCATCTGGAGGATATTCCGCCGTTGCGCCCCGAGCGCGAGACGAATCCCGATCTCGTGAGTGCGCTCGCTTACCATGTATGAAATCACTCCGTAAATTCCAAGACCCGCGAGAAGCAACGCGGTCAGAGCGAACAGGCCAATCATTTCCATCGAGAATCGCCTCTCGGAGAGAGACGCAGAAACCGTCTCGTTCAGCATCTGCGCACCGAAGACGGGAAGTTCCGGGTCCACCGACTGCACCTGCTTGCGCACTTCGACTGGAGTCGCAGCCGGATCCAGTCGTCCGCGCAAAAATATGGCCAGATCCTTGGCCCGCCGCTGGTACAAGCTCAGATAGATTTGCGGAGGGTTCGATTCCGCCAGTGATTCTGTTCGGGCATCCGCAATCACACCGACGACTGTGGTCCAGGAAGCGTTCGCTTGCGCTCCGCGCGCGTTGATTAGACTGAGGCGTTTGCCCAAGGCACCTCCGTTGGGCCAGTACGTGCGCGCCAGCGCTTCGTTGATCACCACGACTTGTGGAGCTTTTTCGTCGTCGAAGTCGCCAAACAGCCGCCCGCCGAGCAGCGTCATTCCCAGTAAGTGAAAATATTCTGGAGTAACGACTAACCCGTCCACCAAGGGAGACTGATTGCTGGGAGTCTCGCGGCCTTCAATGATCAAGGGGTAGGGGTTTAGATCGTTTTGGCCATGACCCAAAGGAACGGACGCCTGATCGCCCAGCGCTACCTCTTCCACCCCCGGAAGCGTTTTGCCGCGACGAAGTATTTCGCGCAAGAACGGTGCCTCTTGAGCGACGGTTCCATAGATGTCGGTCTGCGGGTCGTTTGGCACAGGCAGCCAGGTGTGAACCGCCATTACATTCTGAGGGTTGAATCCTAGCCGCACAGTCAACAAATCCCAAAAGCTTCGCACTAGCAAGCCCGCAGCAATCAGCAGCACCAAAGAGAGAGCAAACTCCGTTACCACCAGCAAGCGCCGAGCGCGAGTCTGTTGCCCGGAGCCGGTCGAGCCCCGCCCTTTCTGTTTGAGCGCAGCCGTCAAATCCGCCCGTCCGGCATGCCAAGCCGGAGCCAGACCGAAAATCGCGCCAGCGACCACAGTGGCGCCGAGCGCGAAAAGCAATACGGACCAATTAATCAATACTTCGTTGAGCCGCGGCAGGCCTTCGGGCAAGATGCGCAACAGAAACTCCTTGGTCGAGAGCAGAATCGCCAGACCGGCTATCCCGCCGACCAGCGAAAGAATCAAGCCTTCGGTTAGCAGTTGCGAAATCAGCCGTCCACGTGCTGCTCCGAGCGCTTGCCTCACGGCCATTTCGCGCCCTCTCGCGCTGGCGCGAGCGAGCAGCAGATTCGCCACATTCAGGCATCCGATCAACAGCACCAATCCGACGGCCCCCAGGAGCAGAATCAACGATTCCCGAACATTTCCAACCACGGTCTCCGCGAGCGGCACCAAGCGCACTTTCCATCCGCTCTGCGGCGGATAATCTTCTGGGTATTCTTGCTGCAAAGACGCGACCAGCGCGTCTATCCGGTTCTGCGCTGCTGCCATCGTCAGTCCAGGTTTGATTCGGGCGATCGCTTCGGGAAGGAACCGCGACTTGCGCAACGGCGGGGGGCTGGGCGGGGCGTCAAAATTATTTGCGAGCCAAACTTCGACGTTTCTCTCGACCGCTGTTCGCCCCGGATCGTGGAAACCGGCCGGCATCACGCCGACCACGCGATACAAGTCGTTGTCGAGCCGCAGGCTCTTCGCCAGGATATTCGGATCGCTTCCGAAGGCCCGCTTCCACAGGCCGTCGCTGATGATAGCTTCCAGATTGAATCCGGGCGTGTGATCCTCGGGATGAAACGCGCGACCCAACCGCGGTTCGACGCCCAGCAACGCAAAATAGTTCGGTGCCTCGCCCAGAAATAGGGCTCGCGTGGGCTGAGAAGCGCCCGTGAGATTCACCGAGCCCGCCCCGCCCAGGGGAGAAACATATTCAAAGATGCCCGAGCGCTCGAGGTCATGCCACTCGGGCACCGATATTCCCACGTCCTTCCCTCCCACACCGGAAAGATCGTCCTGGATGCTTACGAGCTGTTCCGGTTGCGGGTACGGCAGGGGGTGCAACAACGTGGCATCCACCACACTGAAAATCGCTGTGGTGGCTCCGATGCCCAGCGCAATCGTCAAAACAGCTGTGGCCGTGAAGCCGGGAGATTTGCACAGCATGCGCAAGGCGTAGCGGCTGTCCTGCCAAAGGTGCTCCAGCCAGACGAAGCTCCACACCTCGCGCGTATCCTCCTGCACCCGCGTCACGTTGCCGAACTTCCGCACCGCCGCATAGCGCGCTTCGTCCCGAGACATTCCGCGCTCGACGTTGTCCTCGGTCTCCCTTTCGATGTGCTCGCGGATGGCCTGCTCGAGATCCTCCATCATGCGTTCGCGGCGGTTCATGATTCGCCCTCCTGTTCCGCGGGCCGGAGGATCTGTCCGATGGCCCCCGCCAGCTTGTCCCATTTGCCGGTCTCGACTGCCAGTTGCCGCCGCCCCTTGGCTGTCAAGCGGTAGAATTTGGCTCGCCGGTTGTGCTCCGAAGTCCCCGCTTCGGATGAAATCCAACCCCGCTTGATGAGCCGGTGCAGAGCCGGATAAAGCGACCCCTGTTCCACCTGCAATACCTCGTCGGAATTAAATTCAATCGCCTTGGCAATGGCGTGCCCGTGCGTCGGCCCCAGCAGCAGCGTGCGCAGGATCAGCAGGTCCAGCGTGCCTTGCAGCAATTCGATGCGTTCCCTCTGCTCTTTAGTAGACATTCTAGGTGAGGCTACCTTTCTTCCAGTAGAATGTCAAGGGGAAGGGCCTCCGGAGAGCCGCGTGCAAATGAGAGTGCCTGCGCCAGGCTTTCAAGAGCAGACCCGGGGCCGTCATGACTCCCGGCCGATTGGAAATCCTTCTCCCCAGTGAAGCGATTGCGAGGGATGCATTTGTCGAGGCGCGGGGAGGCTTGTATATTGTTTCCTTCTCGATCTCGAGAGGAACCATCAGGTTTCCCCTTGAGGCGCAGGGCACAAAGAAAGGAGGGATTACCGGCGGTATGAGTGGTCCCCCCAAACACCTTCTGAGGACCTATCTTCTGTTCCCCGTGATCGTCATCTTAGGACCATTGGGTAATGTCCTGCTAAGCAAAGGCATGAAGGAAGTCGGGGCCAGCGTGAAATGGGCACCCACGGATCTATGGCCCATTTTGATTCGCATTTTTACATCCGGGTACGTCTTGTCCGGCATCGCATCTCTGGTGACTTTCTATTTCATTTACATGTTGATGCTGACCTGGGCGGATTACAGCTATGTGCAGCCCGCCTCGGCGCTCTCCTACGCCGTGGTCAGTCTTCTCGGCTACTTGTGGCTGGGAGAAGTTGTTCCACCATTGCGTTGGGTGGGTATTGGCATCATTTGTGCGGGAGTGCTCGTCATTGTCGGCACGCCTCACCGCACGACTCACGGCGCAAATCTGGCGGAAACGGAGAAAGCATAAGCGTGCGTGAATTCCTTCTCTTAATTGCAATCGTAGTCCTGGGCACGGGCGGGGAGCTGTGCATGACGCGTGGCATGAGAACCATCGGGGAAGTCAGCGAATTCCGCCCGGCTCGATTGGCGCGCTTCCTGGGGAGAGCAATGCTTACTGGCTGGATGTGGCTCGGTCTGGGGATGATGACGGCGGCATTTTTCGCGCTCCTCGCGACGTTGTCCATCGAGAATGTCAGTTTCGTGGTCCCGGTGACGGCTCTCAACTATGCCGTGGGAGCGGGCGGCGCTTCCTTAATTCTGGGCGAACGCGTCAGCAAACGGCGCTGGATTGGCGTCCTGGTCGTGTGCCTCGGCGTGAGCGTAGTGTGGCTGAGCAGGCGATAGACGGCAGAAAGCGAACAGTCCCATTGCGGATGGGTTCAAAAGACCCCAGGTCGAGTGCCCGGGTCGAACTCCCCCCGGAAGGCCACTAGCCCTAAAAGGCGTCAAAATTGTTGTTGTTGTCTCCGTGGGAGCGTTGCGCCAGCCGTCTTTGGGAGACGTTGACGACCCAGGATGCGATGTTGGCCTGGGTGACCGGCAAAGGCAGCCGGCTCAGCATCGATTTCCAACTATAAAACTTCAGATACATGTCCTGAACGTTCTTTTCGATTTCTTGGGCTGTGAAATTTTTGGGCTTGATGTGGCAGAACTCTCCCGGAAAGCGGCCGATGTCCTCGAGTCTCAGGATGCGATCCTCGGCCTTCATTTTCTCGTAAAACATTGTCCCTTTCTCAGGGCACAGGATATTGAAGTAGGCCACGGGCACCCTCTCTTTATGCAGGAATTCCATTGTCGATTCGAACACACCGTGGGTTTCGGTGTCCCATCCGAAAATGAAATTCAGCGAATAGCTGATCCCGCGCTTGCGGAGGTTCGCCAACATCTCGCTGTAGCGATCGACCTTGTTGAACTTCTTGTTCATTCCTTTCAGCGTATCGGTATTGATGCTCTCGATGCCCATGTTTACATGCAGCAGCCCGCTGCGCTCGGCCAAGTCCATGTACTCCTGGTCGTTGCACAAAAAAGAAGTCCACAGGGCCGACCAGCGCAGCTTTAAGGGAATCATCGCTTCCATCAGCTCCATCGCATGCGCCCGCTTGCCGCCGAAATCGCTGTCTCCGAAGAAGACATACTTCGAACCAGTGTGCTTAATTTCCTCGATTACATCCTTCACCGGCCGCACACGAAAGCCCCCGCCCAGATACAGCCGTTCGGAGCAAAACTCGCACTGCATGGGGCATCCTCGGGAAGACATCAACGAGAAGGTCTTGAATCGCCCGTATCTCCGGAGGTCCAGTTTGTCCCAACGCGGCAACGGTAAGCCCGCAATACTGGGCATTTGGGGAGCACGGTAGACTTTTTGCAGCCGACCGGCCGCGGCGTCTCGGAGCATCTGCGCCCAGATCGGTTCGCCTTCACCGATTCCTATGGCGTCGGCGTGCTCAGCGGCTTCCTCCGGGTGAAACCAGATATGCGGGCCGCCCATAATTACCGGGATGCCCCGGCTGCGGAACTCAGCGGCAATGTCATAAGCGCGCAGTGAGTGTACCGTCCAGGTCGTAATCGCTACCAGGTCCGGTTGGCAATCGAAACTGAAGTCCTGGAGTTGCTCATCAATCAGAGTGACATCCCACTCGGGCGGAGTCAGCGCTGTCAGATATGGAAGGGCAAGCGGAACCAAGGCTCGCGACCGGGACTTGAATACGGTCCGGTCGGCCTTGGACGCATAGTGCGAGGGTTGGATAATCAGAAGCTTGTGGCCCACGTCTTGCTCTCTACCGCACAGTCTCAACTTTGAGTTGCTCTCTCCGCCGACTTGCCCGGGCCACCCTCGATCCTGAAGTGGCCTTCCTCTAGCGGAATCTCCGTCCCTCGGTGCAAGAGGCTACAATCGTCGCCCTCCTGGGTCAATACCAAGTCTTCTGAAAAGCGCCCTTGCTCTAAACCGGTCGGCCGGGACTGTTTCCGCCGTCTGAGGAATCTCCCGACCCGTCAACATCTCCTTCCCGCGCCCTGGTGCACAGCTCCGCGCTTGCTTCTCGACCCGCGCGATCGGCTTCACAAACTGGCTAGCTACAATGACCGCCAGCGAAAAACGTCCTACGGGTCGCGATTCCCGAGATGTCCCGTTCCCGCGCCCATTGAATATTGCGCTGATAGCAGCGATGGGAAATCCAGTTCGTGTCCCTTACCGACGCGGAGCACCGTAACTGAACAATTCTTGGCATTCCTTCCGCAGAAATCCGCCGATGACCGGGATGCGGTGATTGCCCTTCTCTAGCACCAGCCGGCAAGGGATCAGGCAAGCTCGCCACTTGTAGTCTTCCGTGCCGCACTTGCGTCCATATGCGGCGATGTCCTGCTGCGAAACGCCATAAACGACGGCGCCAATTCTAGACCACACGCAGGCGCCGGCACACATGGCGCAAGGCTCGTGCGTCGAGTACAGGACGAAGTCCGGCAGGTAGCGACCATAGCCGCTCGATACGTATTTGAGCGTCTCCAACTCCACGTGTTTGATGCTCGAGCCTGAGGTTTTTACCCGATTACCGGCACTGGCAATCACCACTTCGCGCCCACCCGTAACGCGCGTGATCACCGCGCCGATGGGATAGTCTCCTCGGTCACCGGCGCGTTTCGCCTCCTCGATGGCCAGCTTCATGAACTTCTTCCGCGCTTTGTAGGAAGCAGGGATCATGCGATAGATTACATCGGTTTGTTGGCGAGTGTTACTCAGGATCTACGGTAAGCGCTGGGAGCCCAACGGGTCCATGGAATACCATCTAATTA
>Ga0210384_10005716_pt1 | contig 13427 bp, 11 predicted proteins | sample IncBWH2MmetaG_FD_160574 | JGI IMG/M metagenome (GOLD analysis project Ga0210384, IMG submission 160574) | Forest soil microbial communities from Barre Woods Harvard Forest LTER site, Petersham, Massachusetts, United States - Inc-BW-H-2-M | ecosystem: Environmental > Terrestrial > Soil >...
GAGGATCACATGCGTAGGTTGCGTGGATTAGCGCTCTTTATGGCTGGACTCGCCCTCGGGATTTTCACGACGCAGCCCAGTGCCGCGCCACAAGAAAAAGTGACGGGTCTCAGGCTGAATCATGTCGGGATGTACGTCAAGGATTTCGACGAATCTATGAACTATTACACCAAGGTCATGGGCTTTCGCGAAGCGTTCTCAATCAAGAACAAGGAAGGCAAACCAACTCTCGCCTATCTTCAGATAAATCACGACACGTTCCTGGAACTGGCCCCGGCCGGCGCGGACCGCCCGGTGGGGCTGTCACACGTTGGCATCTGGGCCGACGATCTGAAATCAACGGTCAGTGCGCTACGGCAACAAGGAGTAAAAGTCGAAGACCCTCGAGCGGGAGCAACCAATGCGCCCCTGACGAATGTGATCGATCCCAACGGGTTGAGGCTGGAGTTGCTTGACTATCCGCCAGAGTCGCTTCAGAGAAAAGCGATCGATGGTTGGAAGTGAATTAATCTTCTCGATATGTCTCTTTCGGCAAGAAATCTTTACCGTGCCGAGGCGCGCTTGGAAGCAATCTGTGAGCCGGTGCTCTCTCCCGTAGGATCGACGAAACCAATTCGATCGCCGAAGTATTCCGTAAACCAAACTCTTCCCTTAATATCTGCCCCGATGAATCGGGCGTAGGAACGATCCGGCCGTTGCGGGATCGGGTATTCGGTGAAGTGTTCGGTTTTCGGATCGAATCGAGTGACGTTATTCCCGCTCATATCGGCAAACCAGACGGTGCCGTCGGCCTGGTTGTAATTGACTCCGTAGACGGTTGCATTCGGCGTGGGAGGCTTGTAAAACTTAATCGCTCCCGTCTTCACATTCAATTTCCCGAATCGATGCCCCAGAAAATCACCGAACCAAAGATTGTCCTCCGGGTCCACAATAATGCCTCGAATGCTGACCGTGCCTTCGGGGTGAATGTCCTTGGTTTCACCGGTGGCGGGATTCAGTTTGACAAGCGTACCCAGAGCGATTTCACTGAACCATACCATGCCCTCATTATCGACGGTGACGTCATAGGACCTGCCCTGGGCAGGGTGCGATTCTCCTGGAATTTCTCCCCAATCCTGCATCGTCCCTTTCGGATAAGCCGCCGGAACCGAATATGGGTGCGAAGAGAACTGCTGCTTTTTCACATCAAAGCTCCACAAGTCTCCTGAGGTTCCTCCCGAGAACCAAACATTACCCGAATGATCGAGGGTCAAAGTATGAGCGGGGGCTTTCTTTTCCCGCCAATAATATTGTTTCACCTCGCCGGTTTCCGGATCTACCGAGGCCAGCTTGGCCGGGTCATTGCTGTGTGCCAGTGCCACCCAGTAGCGTCCATCACTCGCCACCGCACCTGTGTGCGGGCGCGCCTTTTCGGTCAGCAGCGGATATTCCTGAAAAGTTTCCGTCTCCATGTTGAACCGCGCCGCCTTGTTGCCGTAGAAAGATTCTTCCCCGAACCACGCGACATTCGTTTTTAGATCGATTTCAATGCTGTGCGGGCGGGAGATTTTCGTTGGCACGTCATACTGAATCAAAGTCGAGCGCAGGGCTTCATCGGAAGGCTCAACGTGCTTCACATGGGCCTTGAGGTCCGATGCGTCCGCATCCAGATTGAAATAGGCGGAGGTGGGGCCAAAATATTTTTCCAAAGCCGCGCTCAATGAGTCAAGCTCCTGTGGCGTTACATTTGCAAAGGGTTCGTCGGTGGCCCCCTTGGCCATTTGAGGCAGGAAGTCCCTCCACTCGGAAGCGGATTGCCCGCGCCTGCGTATGATGGTTGGCAGGCTGTGGCATTCAATACACCTCGACCTCAGGAGTTTCGTCTCCGCAGAATCAGGCAAAAGGCTTTCCAATTCTGAACCGGTAAGGCGCGCCAGGCTGAGATTTGCAGGCGACAGGCTGAAGTTGGTTTCTCCTGCCTTGGCAGTGTCCACCGAGGCTTTCTTAATGGCGAAGCCATACGCCTCGACGGTGACATCGTATGTTCCCGCGGCAACGGCAATCTCATACTTGCCGTCCGTCTGCGAAAAGCGGCTGATCGTTTTTATGCCTGACTTGGCACTGACGATGGCCCCACGAACGGGTTTGCCGGAACTGTCAGTGACGACGCCTTTAATTACAAGGGTCGAGGCAGCAAGAGGCATCGTCGCGCAAACAGCCGCTAGAAAAACCCACAACATCCTGCGAGCGAGTGTTTTCATATGTCTCCTGACTCAGGCGGGAGCCCAGCTGCACCCCGAACGGGCCATTGCCGTTTAGTTGCGCCCTAATGTGCGCATCCTAGCAGTTTTTGCGCGGCACTTCCAGAACAGCCAGCCTCGCGCCAGGCATCAAATCGCATGTCCAATTCCATGGTTGGTTTCCAAGTCCAAGATTCGCAAGAGGCAACGCGGAATGATGCCCAGTTTGCCTTGCCCTCTAATGCAAGCTGGTGGTCCGGCCCATCCAAGAAGCGATATTCTTCAAGGAATCATTGGCTGTCTCTGTGGCATAAAAATTGGCCGAGTCGTCTGGAAATCAATTGCTTGCGAAGTTCCAACCGTAGTGTTATTTTTCTTCTCAATAGGATTTTATATGGCAGCTTAGGCCATCGCTGTGTACCTGAAGTATTTTTTAGGTACCGTCAGCATGACCGAGGAGCACTCTCTTGTTCGGAAGTTGAAATTTCATTTGAGCCAGTCGAGAACGCCGAGGCGTCGAAGCCCGGCCGGCTTTCATACTGTGAGGATCATCATGAAGCAGACCTTTGCAATTGGTATCGGTGGCGCGGCCGGTCAAGGGGTTGCCACGCCGGGCGACATTTTCGCAAAGATCTTTAGTCGTCGGGGCCTACACCTGAACGCCTACAACGCCTATCAATCGATTATTCGCGGCGGCCACACTTTTCTAACCATTCGTACGGGACCTGAGAAGGTCACCAATATGGGTGACCGGATCGACTTGATGATCCCTCTGAATCAAGACACCATGGATCGCCACCTGGGGCTACTCAGCGCCGGCGCCGCCTGTATCTTTAATGCTGACACGATTAAGCCGGGAACCCCCGGTAGCGGCGTGCAGCTCTGCCCGCTTCCGGTTTCAAAGTTGGCAGACATTACCCGAAATAAAGTAGCCCAGAACACGCTCGCAATTGGCGCTGGCCTCAGCATGATGGGCATCGGGTTCCAGTCGCTGGAGGACGTCATCAAAGAGCAGTTCCAGAAGAAAGGCGACGCCGTGGTGGCCGAAAACGTCGGCGTGGCGCGGGCCGGCTATGATTATGCCGCCTCCAACTTCAAGCCTTTCTCCAACCCGCTTCCCAAGACGGAGAATCGTTACGCGATTCTCAGTGGCAACACGGCGATGGCCATGGGGGGCGCGGCAGGGGGCGTGAAATTCTATTGTGCCTACCCGATGAGCCCAGCGACCGGTGTTCTGCACTGGATGGCGGCGCACGCGCGCAAGGCCGGCATCATGGTCCGGCAGGTGGAAGACGAGATCGGGGTGATTAATATGGCCATCGGCGCTGCCCACGCCGGCGTACGTTCGATGTGCGCTACCTCGGGCGGAGGCTTCGCTTTGATGAGCGAGGGCCTTGGCATGTCCGCAATGATTGAAACCCCGGTAGTCGTGATCGACTGCCAGCGAGCCGGCCCATCCACGGGGGTTCCCACCAAGACCGAACAGGGTGACCTATGGCAAATGCTGGGCGCCGCTTTTGGCGATTACCCCCGAGTGATCGCCGCGCCGCTTGACATCGGCGACTGCTTTAAGCTCATCCCCGAGATGTTCAACATCGTCGACCGCTTCCAGTGCCCCGGCATCGTTCTCTGCGATCTGTTGCTGTCAGAAGGTAGGCTCAGCGTGGATCCGAAGGATCTGGACTTCGCCCCCACGATTGATCGGGGCGAGCTGATTACCACGGGCAACGGGGCGTCCTCTGAGTCTGCCACGAACGGGGGTTACAAGCGCTATCTGATCACCAAGAGCGGGATTTCACCGCGCGCCATTCCTGGCGTGCCTGGCTATACACACACGGCTGGTACTGATGAACACGATGAAAACGGCGTGCTGATCAGTGACGAGTTCACTAATCCGACCAAGCGCCGCGCCATGATGGAAAAGCGCATGCGCAAGATGGGCGGGATTGAGGCCACCGTTCCACCGCCCGCGCTGCTGGGGCCGCGCAATGCCGATGTTACCTTGATCGGATGGGGGTCAACCAAAGGAGTGATCGAGGAAGCCTGTGAGCTTCTGAACGAGCAGGGAATCTCGGCCAATCAGCTACAGATCCGCTGGCTCGTCCCGCTGCATGGCCAGGCGATTCTCGGCATTCTGAAAGGCTCGCGGCACACCATCATCGTCGAGAACAACTACAGTGGCCAGTTTGCCCGTTATCTGCGCAGTGAAACCAGCTACGTCCCGAGCGGCTATATTCGCAAGTACGACGGAGAACCGTTCATGCCGCACCACGTCGTCGAGGCGGTGAAGCAGCAGCTCGCTGGGAAAACGAACCTCTCAGTGCCCGTGCACGAAATCATGGTCTAAGGAGAACAGAACAATGGCGACCGGTGTAGCACCTCCCGAGCTTCAAAAGATTGCCGATTTTAAAGGCAAAGTCGATCCCGACTGGTGCCCCGGCTGCGGCGATTTCGGCGTACTCGCGGCCGTTCAGAAAGCCCTGGTCGAGCTGCAGATTCCCAACCACAATGTGGTGACCATCAGTGGCATCGGCTGTTCCTCCAACTTTCCCGGCTTCATAGAGACGTATGGGATGCACACCCTGCATGGCCGGGCGCTGGCGGTCGCCACTGGGATGAAGCTCGCCAATCACGAACTGACCGTACTGGTGACGGGCGGCGACGGCGATGGCTTCGGAATCGGCGGCAACCACTTCCTCCATACCATGCGCCGCAATGTGGACCTGCTCTACATTGTCATGGACAACCAGATCTACGGCCTCACCACCGGACAAACCTCACCGACCAGCCGCGTCGGCATGAAAACGAAAAGCATGCCGTTCGGTAACATCGAGGCGCCAGTCAATCCCATTTCCCTGGCCCTGGCCGCGGGCGCCACATTCATCGCTCGCGGTTACAGCGCCGAGCAGAAACACCTCACCGAGTTGATCAAGCAAGGCATCAAGCATAAGGGCTTCTCGTTTCTGGATGTCTTTAGCCCTTGCGTCACCTATAATCATGACAATACCTACCAGTGGTTCAAGCCGCGCGTAAAAAAGCTCGAGGACGATCCCGCTTTCGACTCGGCTGACTGGACTGCCGCAATGGGAAAATCCCTGCTCTGGGACGATGAGATCCCCATTGGGAAATTTTTCGAGCGCACGGACGTACCCACTTTGCACGGCGCCGAGCCGGTTCTGAACGAGGGCCCCCTAGTCCGTCACGGCCTTCGGATACCTGTCGACACGGCCAGGTCGTTCATTGAAGAGTTGATGTAGCGAGGCGGGTATGCCGTCACGGCGGTAATGTGTGCATCGTCTCTCTCCGGCCGCGGCCATGTGCTCCGTTTGACCGTTAGGCCGGAGTTCTGGAAAGTGGGTGCCTCGTCGAATCCTTGGCCTAATGTCGCCTTCTCACTCGAAATCACTCGCCAATGGCTCGGCAGTCCTAACCTAATGCTGGGAAATTCCATCGGAGAGAGTCGTTAGGGACATTAGAACCAAGCGGAAAGGAGGATCGCCATGGCCGGGCGCGTCATCAAGAAAAAGAAACAGGATAAGAGACCGACCGATCGCGAGGAACTTGTCCAGAGGCGATTTATGGAAATTGACGTGGACCCGGGCCACGATGCCGAACTCGCCTGGATCGATAAAGTTGAAGACGCCGAGACCGAAAGAACCGTTAAGCTGAAGGGAAATCGTCTTGGCACTGCCAGTCCGAAAAGGCGGGCGGATTGACGTAGGGTTATCCGGGGTTTCCTATCGCCGCAATGCGATCCGCGCCAGAATCGCGCAGCGTCATCGACAAGGAAGGCGCGTTAGCCCGGATACTGGCTGTTAATGTAATTGTGCAATTGGGATATGGTGTGCTGCTGAGCGGAAAGCATCCACTTCACAAGATCACCGATTGAAACTACTCCCAGGATTTTCCCATTTTCTACCACCGGCAGATGGCGAATGTGCTTCTCCGTCATGATTCTCATGCTGTCTTCGATTGTCTGCTCCGGAGTCACAAAAATCGCGGGACTCGTCATGATTTCCTTGACCTGGGTTTGTTTGGAGGACTTTCCCTGCAAGATAACTTTACGCGCGTAATCTCGTTCGGAAACGACGCCGAGCAGATTGCCTTCGGAGATTACCAGAAGCGCTCCCGCATGCTTGTCCGCCATGATTTCGATCGCTTCGTAGACACACGCTTCCGGTGGGACAGACCAGACGTTCTGGCCCTTCTGTTTCAAGATTAATCGTACCGTGTCAATTAGGTTCATGGATGCCTTTGTTGCTGCAGTGCCTTTAAAAAGAATCTCGGATTTTCGTTTAATGACAGCCCTTGCGCATGAACATACGGCAGCTATCTTGTCATGTCAAGTTTAGATTGTCATGGCGACCTATCCACCGTCCCAGAAGGGAATCGCCATACCCAGTCGGCACAGCTTTGCCAAAGCAGAAGTTCTGCAACAGAGCGTTTCTTCTAGTATGACAACACCAATCTTCGCCGGTGATTATCGCCCAAAAAGTCCAAAGTAAGATGCCTTCCCGATTACATGGCCATCCATCGCTTTCAAAAGATCCGCGCGAGGTGATCCTGCCGGCAGGTCGAGCTTCGTGTCAAGCGCGTAAATTTCGAAAATGTAGTGGTGGGGGGTAGCGCCGGGAGGCGGGCATGGCGGCTGATATCCATTTACACCGCGGATATTTTTGCCTTGCACGATGCCATCGGGTGTCGAATCCGGCTTCACCGCTGCAGCCACGGAAGTCGAACTGGCGGGCACTCCCCAAAAGATCCAGTGCGTGACGTCCATCGTGCCCTTCATCGGGGCGGCGTCGGTATCATGCATAATCATAGCGAAACTGGCGGTGTTATTGGGCGGGTTGGTCCAAGAAAGGGCCGGCGAAGCCGCGTTGGGATCCGCGCATGAAAATTGCGTTGGTATCATCGAGCCTTCGGGGTATGCGGAGCTGGTCAATTTGAATTTGGAAGGCGGAGGCGGGGTGGCCGGTTGTTGTGCGGAAATGCTTGCAGTTCCCGCCACCAACAGAAATGCCAGAACAGTGAGCGATTGCATCAGTCTTGTTCGCATCGTATTTCCTCCTCAGATTTCGTTCTGAAGCCCTACTATACCTTGAAAAAATCGCTTTTACCCGGAATCTCCCATCTCCAATTGGGATTTACTTCTAAGGGTCGGGACGGGCGCAGTTGGCGGCAACGGTTTTGTCATCCCAGTCCTAGGTCGCGAGTACTTGCAACAATAGCTCCTCCGAACCATTGAGTCCATCGGCCTCAATTGCGAATATGGAGGCCGGAAGGCGATCAACGTAGGAGGAGCATACCTTGGGCAACCTTGTTTTTCATAATCAAGGAAGTGGCAATGAAAGGCTCTGGCGTGCCGTCCTGGATAGCGCGATCGCAGATTGGGTGCGCGGTCCAATCCCCCACAAGCGCAAGGCCGAATACTTCCTATTTCAGGATGAAGTGGACTTCCCGTACGTTTGCCGGTCCGCCGGATTAAACCCGGAATCCTTTCGGGAGACCCTCTGGACGATTCGCGCCCAAGCCGCTTCCGACTTGAACATGAACGTCGCATAACGACACGCCCTCGTTCAAATCTCAAACCACGCGGTTCGAAAAACCGTGGGCGTTTCGGCTCCTGGATCAGCCTGATTCCCTGTGCTTCTTCTTCGTGTTTAACCCGTTCATCTAGAGTTTGTTGGAGGCTGCCCACTTATGTCGGAATGCGGACCGTCGAGACTTTCCATGTGCCCATTCAGTAATCACGGAATTCCGTCCTGGGATGGGTCTCGAAATAAGGACGGTTTGGAAATCTATTCGCACAAGATGGAAACACTTTTCACCCGGCGAAGGCTCATCCGAGTCTTTTGCAGACCAATCAACGCTTTCGCGCGGTGGCCCCGAGCTAACTCGTTTGTTTGTTCATTGCTACAGGTGTACCACACGCGAGACCGGCTGGAGATTTGAGTGGTGTTGGCAGGGCGATTGCTCCAACCCAAGCGTCGAGGGAGATGTATGCATGGTGAACGCCGGTGGGTGAACTGTCGGCAACGGCAGCTAGATTGCTGACCAAGGGCTTCAAGACTGTGCCTTCGATGCAGCTGAAGAAGAGTTGCCAGCCAAAAGGTATCGATGATCTGAGGATAGGATTCCGGTGGCGCGACGATTCGTGGGTTATTGATTGTTTATGACCTTTCGATGAAAACGCACTCGGAAAATCGAGATCCGGAAGGCGTCGTACGCTCTCAGGAAGTGAATTCTAGGAGTTCCTAGTGCAGCGAGTTAGCGGTGAACGTTTGACCAATTCCAGCATCGGCGTAGAGGAACAAAAACGCACAGATGCCCACTTTGAAGCGGCGTCGACCTACTGGAAGGACATCTACGAATTCGACGATGTAGACGCAGCCATCTACAGAAACCGTCGTTCTGTCGTTCTGGAACTCGTGCAAAAACTCGCCTTATCTACCGATTGGCCCATTCTTGAAATCGGGTGCGGTTCGGGCTTGACCAGCCTCGCGCTGGCCCAAGACGGCTACACGGTACAAGCGACCGATTCGGTCGACGCCATGCTCAAACTTACGCGCCAGCATGCGGAGGAAGCCTACGTCAGCGACCAGATAATCACAAGCATACAAGACGTCCACAATCTTGATTTTCCGGACAATACCTTTAGTCTGGTCTTAAAAATTGGAGTGGCACCGTGGCTGCATTCCTTGGACCAGGCAGTCCGCGAAGTGGCGCGGGTCCTTCGGCCCGGCGGATACCTGATCACCACTGCGGACAATTGGTGGCGCCTCAATTATTGGCTTGATCCTCGTTATTTTCCCCCGCTCGGACCGGTTCGGCAGGGAGTTCGGAGCGTCCTGGAGCGGCTCGCTCTCCGTAAGCCTGGCGGAGCTTCCGCCCGTTTGCATTCGATCAGGGAATTCGATGCCAGCCTTGCCGGCGCAGGGCTTGAGAAAATCGAGGGGAGGACCGTTGGGTTTGGGCCCTTCTCTTTTCTCGGACAAAAATTGCTGCCCGATGCATCTGGAGTCAGGGTGCATCACTGGCTGCAAAGCCTCGCGGACCAGGGAGCCCCAGTCGTACGGTCCGCTGGAACACACTACATCGTTTTGGCCAGGAAAGGAGTGACTCCGTAGGGTTTACCACGGGGTACAAAATATGCGTAAGACAACCAATAAGCGACCTGTGAAGAACCACCTTCATACCAGCGATTATCTGAGGATGATCGGCGTCCCCGAAATATTGCCCGCGACCAGCCCTTTCGACCCTGGGTACGACCCAGCGACTCTCGAAAGCCACCTGGAGCAGAGCTCTCATTTAATGTCCATTCTGAAAATCTCCATGGCTTGCTGGATGGTCGCCAAGGAGAGTGCCACGCGCCAGAAGGTGGCCGCCGCGAAAAAGCACCACGTGCCGACGGTGACTGGAGGAGGCCCGTTCGAGGTCGCTGTGGCGCAAGGACATCTTCCCGCCTATCTCGATCTTTGTGCGGATATCGGTGTTACGCGGATCGAGTGCGGTGAGGGATTTACGGAAATGAATCTAAAAGCTACGGACGTCCTCAAGATGGCCTCGGACCGGGGACTCGATGTCCAGTTCGAGCTGGGCAAAAAGCATGACGGCGCGTTTACCGATGATGGCGTAACTCAATTGATCGAGCAAGGACAGAGGTGGCTGGACGCAGGTGCGCTCCAACTGGTAGTGGAAGCGCGAGAGAGCGCGAAAGAAGTGGGATTATTTGACGATTCGGGAAATCTGAACCGCGGATTCGCGGATCGTTTTGCAAAGACATTCGGGTTTGACACCGTCATTTTCGAGGCTCCCAACAAACCAAGCCAATTCGCCTTGTTGAATCACTTCGGCCGCGAAGTGCACCTGTGCAATGTGCGGCTGGAAGAACTCCTTCGTGTGGAAATCTACAGACGGGGACTCCATTCGGACGCATTTGCGCACGACAATTTGCGGCCGGTCGCTCCAAAACCGCCCCGTCGATCAACAGAATCGGTAGAGTGGAGGGTCCCGCTGTATGCCAAATAGGGTGGTTATCGATTGCTTCCAGGAAAATCCTGAATTTCTCCGTGACGGCTATGCGGTCGTTGCCATTGACGTGATCCGCGCGACGACCACAGCGATTACCGCCGTGGCCACGGGCCGGCGCTGTTTTCCGGTCCCGTCGGTGGAAGCTGCGAAACTCGTTCAGCGGGAACTCCGCAACGCCTTGTTGGCCGGAGAGGTTGCGGGACATTTGCCGGAAGATTTCGAAGTGAACAACAGCCCGGTCGAGATTGCCATGCGCAGGGATTTCGAACGCCCTCTCATTCTGCTCTCTTCTTCGGGTACCAAACTGGTTCATGCGGCGCGGGAAAGTGAAGTCACTTACCTGGCTTGCTTCCGGAACCATTCGGCGATGTCCCGGCACCTCATCGCGCATCCCTGCAACGTGGCCTTGATCGGCGCGGGGACGCGGGGAGAGTTTCGGGAAGAGGATCAGATTTGCTGCGCCTGGATTGCGCGTGAGCTGATTGCTGCCGGTTACGAAGCGGAAAACGAACGGACCACTTCCATCGTCGAGCGATGGGGCACGGCCGATGTCGATGCTTGCCTGTGTAGCAGGAGCGCGGAGTACCTGCTGAAATCCGGGCAAACGATGGATCTGGATTTTACTTTGGAACACGTCAACGACCTGCCGGTTGTCTTCCAGATGAAGGACGGCGAGGTAGTCGCGGTTCCCCAGCGCAGCAAAGTGGAAATGCATCTCAGTCTCCCCGGTCTGGGTACACGAGTCACTAGAGGAATATGAAAATCAACGATGCGACAACGCCAGTCGTCGTTTTGAGAGGAGTGGAGTCGGCAAGTCACGGCGCCCTCGGCATTTTGCGGAGCCTCGGCCGGCTGGGCGTGCCCGCCTACCTGGTCGCCTGCGATGCGGGAACCGCTGGGTTCTACTCCCGATATTGCAAGGGCAGCATGGTGTGCAACGTCGAAAATGGGAACGCGGCGACATCCGTGAAATCCTTGCTTGACCTGGCCAAAAAAATCGGGCGGCGTTCCATCCTGATCCCCACCGATGACAACGCCGTTCTCTTTGTCGCGGATCATGCCGAAGCTCTCCGCGAACAGTTTCTCTTTCCCCCGATGTGCCCCAAACTGATCCGCGAGGTCAGCAGCAAGAAAGGGATGTACTTTCTCGCCAAGCAACATGGCGTCCCCACACCGGAAGCCGCATTTCCCACCTCGCGCCAAGAGGTGCTGGACTTTCTTTCCCGCGCCAAATTTCCCGTCATGCTCAAGGCGATCTACGGTTCACTGCTGATGAAAGTCAGCGGACAAAAAATGTTCATCGTGCACACCGAGGCCGAGCTGCTGGAAAAATATGACGCCCTGGAAGATCCGGCCAACCCAAACTTGATGATCCAGGAATATATTCCTGGCGGAGACGATACCGTCTGGATGCTCGACGGCTATTTTAACGATCGATCGGATTGCCTGGTCTCCTTTACCGGGAAGAAGATCCGCCAATATCCCCCCTCCCAGGGCTCTACGTCCCTGGGAATTTGTCTTGAGAATGAAACGGTGCGCCAGACCACGACCGACTTCATGAAAAAAATCGGCTACAAGGGGATCCTGGACATTGGGTATCGCTATGACGCGCGCGACGGCCTATATAAAGTCCTGGATATCAACCCTCGAATCGGTTCCACGTTTCGTCTCTTCGTGGCCGAAAACGGAATGGATGTCGCCCGGGCGCTGTACCTGGATTTGACAGGACAGGAAGTCATTCCCGGGACCGCGCACGAAGGCCGTAAGTGGGTCGTTGAAGATCAAGATTTGGTTTCCTGCCTTCGATACCACCGGGACGGAAATCTAACTTTCAAGCAATGGGTCGATTCCTTCCGGGGTGTCGAGGAAGCGGGATTCTACGCCTCCGACGACTTGTACCCGTGTCTTACCAGGGTCCTCGCCCTTTGCGGCCAAGCCCTCAAGAAATTAAACCCCTTGAGCGCGTGACGAATCTTGCCGCGTTCATTCGTGGCCGGCAGAAAAAAGAGATCGGAGATCCACGTTTGACAAAAGATTACTGAGGATTGGGTGCGAGAAACCTCAGTGTTTGGCTTTGAGATTTTGCGGCCGCAGCTTGATTGCCGATGATGGGCAAATAAAATAACCTTGAATTGAAATGGGGATTAGGAGACAAGCTGCAACAAAGACTATGAAACATCACACCGATCCACCAAAGCGTTTGTCTGCCCATAAGAAAGTCTGGATCGATCTGGACAATTCCCCACACGTCCCTTTCTTTGTCCCCATCGTTGAATCGCTCCGGAACGAAGGCTTCGAGGTGATCCTTACCGCTCGAGACGCTTATCAAGTCTGTGACCTGATTAAGTTTTACGGACTGCCGGCCCAGGTCATCGGCAGACATTATGGAAAATCAAAAATCTTGAAACTACTGGGGACCGGCTGGCGCACCATTCAATTGGTAGCGATGATGCACAGAGAGAAGCCGGATATTGCGGTATCCCATGGGTCGCGGGGATGCATGATGGCCTCTCTGCTGCTGAAAATTAAAGGTCTAACCATCTCGGATTACGAGTTCGCCGGCAAAATAGACTTTATGAGAACCCGGTGGGCCGCCTTTCCCGAGGTCGTCCCGAACGACCGCATTGAAGGCCCCGGAGTTACTATCTTGAAGTATCCGGGCATTAAAGAGGACGTGTACCTTTCGCGCTTCCGGCCGGATCCGGAACTAAGGACGCGCATCGGAGTATCTCCGAATGACTTGCTCGTGACCGTTCGCCCCCCTGCTGGAGAGGCTCATTACCATAACCCGGAGAGTGAGGCATTGCTGACGGAAGTTCTAAATAATTTTTCGGGCCATCCCGACGCGCGCGTCCTGCTGCTCCCTAGAAACAAGAGACAAGAGAACGAATTGAGAGCCGCTTGGTCTGAAAAAATTTCCTCCGGCAAAATTCTAATCCCGCGCAGTGTCGAGGACGGTTTGAACATCATCTGGAATTCCGACCTGGTGGTCAGTGGCGGAGGAACCATGAATCGGGAAGCCGCCGCGATGGGGGTTCCTGTCTACAGCATTTTCCGCGGGGCCATTGGAGCCGTCGACCGCTACCTCGTGGACCAGGGCCGCTTGACTCTGCTGGAGAGTGTCCAGGACGTCAAAACGAAGATCAAAGCGGTTCGGCGTCAAAAATCCGAACT
>Ga0210384_10005717_pt1 | contig 13426 bp, 10 predicted proteins | sample IncBWH2MmetaG_FD_160574 | JGI IMG/M metagenome (GOLD analysis project Ga0210384, IMG submission 160574) | Forest soil microbial communities from Barre Woods Harvard Forest LTER site, Petersham, Massachusetts, United States - Inc-BW-H-2-M | ecosystem: Environmental > Terrestrial > Soil >...
TATCATCAAACCATGAGCTGGCCGGACCGCCTCAATGCAGATCCGCTTCACTCCTGGTTTCGCGATTGCCTCCGCGCCGCCTGCAGGCGAATGAGTTGATGCCTAGCGTTCATCTCTGCCGCGATTATCCGCGAGTGTCATATTCAAATCATTCCAACGGGGAATCAAGCCATTTTCGACGCGGATGAGATTTTGGCGATGGACATCGCTCAGTCCTTCTTGCCAAACGGATGGTCTTCAATCAGTCCCCAAAGGTCCTCGCCGTCTTCGGAACCGCGAGCGCCGATCTCAATCAGCAAACGTTTGGTGGTGGCTTCGTCGGCGCCGATGACATGCATCAGCGTGCGGAGTTTGCGCCAACGTTCGGGAAACCGTTCGTCCCGGAGCATCTTTCGCAGGATTTCTTTTCTAGGCTCGTCCCTTTTTTTCTTGGCTCGCTGTTTGAACCATTCGAGAAGAAGATTCCCGCCGATAACCAGGAATCCGCCCGCAATCCCCCCGATCACACCGATCCAGGCCGAGTTATCGCTATGTTCTTCTCGGTACGATCCGCTTGCTGAAGTACTCGTTGGTTCGGCCGCCGTATACTTCGGCTCAATACCAGCAACCTCGATTTGTGTCAGAACTTCGGGAAGCACGCCGGGTTTCTGTGAGAACTGTTCGAGAGCCGGTCGAGCCTCTGGCACTTGAGAAAGAAGTTGGACGCTGGCCAGTTGCACGTCGCGCGGTTGTTGCACATCGAGCAGAGTAGATACAGATTTGACGAGGGCAGCAGTCTTCTGTTCGGTAGGAAAAGCGTCGAGGGCAGTCAGTCCAAGAATCCTGTTGTCCTCCGACTCTTTCGGATTGGACGCAATGGTGAGGAGTTGCTGAGTGAAAGCTTCAGGCCACAAGGAGATAGCGTCGAGCGCCGCTTGTCGCACTTGTGGATCGGGATCGGCCGCCATCGCCGCCACTCCGGGAATGGCTTGCTTCATGCGCAGCTGGCAGCTTGAATACGCGGCGGCGGCCCGGATTCGCGGATCGGAGTTGGTTAGCAAAGAGATAAGAGAAGGCGCCTGTTCTGGTGTGGCCCTGGCGAGAGCGCGGATTGCCGCGAGTCTTGCGGTCGCCGGCTGTTGATCGGAGAGCGCGATGCGGTTAAGACCGTCAAAGCCTTCTGGCGCATTCAGTTTCGCGACCGCCCTCGCGCAGCTCTCCTGGGCGCCTGGATCGGTTTGTAGCTCTAGGCCATGTAGCGCAACGGGAACGAAAATTGCATCGCGGCGTTCGCCAAGACCCGAGCAGATCTCGGTTGCGTTCTTGGGGTCGGGTTGACCGATCAGTTGTGCCAGCTTGAACGTTGATTGCTGGTCGTGTGTCTCGAGCAGCTTTCGAATCGTGTTTACGTCGGGGGATGAGGAATTCCTTCCGCTTAGATTGGTCTGGGCGGAAGCAGTATTCGTGGCACTCTTGAGCTTTTGTGCGGCGGCGGCCCGTTCTTTGCTTTGGGGTACTCCTGCCGCCGCACTCGGAATCTGCGCCGCGGATTGGCCGGCTAGGAAAAAGAGGAATGCAATGGATGCAGTCCATGGCACTCCCCGATCAGTGCTTGCCATCAGATGTGCCTCCCTCGGAAGTCGCGCCAAATTTGATTGTCTTGAGCCGGGTCCAATCGCGCTGGGACTGTTTATCGCGAACATAAAGGCGGATGTACCACGCCGCGGCGTGGAGGGCGGTTTCCCGCGCATCGGCAAAAAGCGTGCGTTGGAGAGTGTCTTTGTGCATGCCAGGACCGACCGGGCGGCCGTGATCGGTGTCATTGGCTGGCAAGAATTTCGAGTGGTCGGGGTAGCGACCGGTATGCAAGTCGGTTCGCAGGAGAGCGAGGAACTCGGAGTACTTGGCGGGTTCGAGAAGCACTTCTTCGAAAGTCGGTATGGACCCGACCAGATGGTCTCCGTTCTTGGCGACCGACTGACGGTAGAGTAGAACGTAATTGGAGTGGGAGTAGAAATCCTCGACCGCATGTAGCGCTTTTCCAAACTCCCAAGGATCGCGGTTGGTCTTCGCGAGATTGCCGTCAATCAATCGGCTGAGTTCCAGGAAATTTGCGGCGACGGCCGGGAAGTTGAAGTCGTTATCGAAATGGAAGCGGGGTTCATAAGGCCCATCCAGGATGGGCAGCCCGCCTTCTACCAGATCTGCATCGTTGGCACCTTTCTCCATCTGGTCCCTTTCCCACTGGGAGACGGCAGATGGAGGGAACTGTGCGAGCGCATCGGTGGTAATGGCTCGATGAACGGATAAGACAAAAGCGTTGAGCGAAGGTAACGTCGGACCGCAAAATGCCCACAAGCAAAGCACGATGACCAAGGCTGGGGCTTTTAATCGCATCGGTTGAGGATTGATTAGAACCCGTAAGATTGTCCGAATTCGGCTTACGGTGATGTGAATGAGGCGCGGCCTTCCCGCACAACGACATAGCGTACTCGAAGAGGGCGGGCGTAGCGTTAACATTCTGGCATTTTTGTCATTCATTGATAGATTTTGAATCCGAGCGAAAGCGTGTTGACCGGCGTGAACGAAGGCGGCTGCTCTCCTCGCTGGAACTTAAACACAATCGCATTTTGCAGCCCGAAAAGGTCCGTCCGGAATAACGACCCGGAGTTCAATTCAATTCGCGACTCCAGATAGCCCCGGAACTGTCTCCTGGTCGCTGGTTCGAGGTAGTAAGAGGTATCGGTGGCGCCCAGGGTGAGGAATCTGGCGAACTCGACCGAGGAATCGAGTTTGACGAAGAAACGCGAAACCGAATCTCCGAGCACGGGATTGGGCATCCCGGTTCGACGAGTGACTCCGCCTAAATCGTATCCGGTAGAGGGCTGAAACTTGTAGGCGGTGATTTTGGGGTCTTTCGGAAAGGTTCCTGGCTTTTCTCCAGTATGCGCGAGCCTATATCGGAAGATTTTGTGGTCTTGCGTCTGCTCGAAGTTTAGGAATTTGGGTGTCAATTCCGTGTGCCAGTAAGCGGTGATGACTTTGAAGTCGCGGTCGGCATCAAAGCGAAGCCCATTGGTGAAGATGAATTCCTGCAGAAAAGCCGGTGGACTTGTCTGGGTGGATTTTGGCCCGATCACGTCGCCTGCAAGATTACCAAGGTTGCTTTTGGAGACCCTGCCAAGATCGAAATCGAGACCAAATGTGGTGCGGTTCAGGGATTTCGACGACTTCATGGGCAGAGTGTCGACATCCGACTCCAAGATCGGACGCAGCGCCGCCCAAACGGGCCGCTGGTCGGCGTTGACATTCCAGCTGAGCAGGGAAATCACAGGTTTCCAGTGCAAAGCGAATACGCCGGTATTTTTTCTGGTTTTGGCTCCGGTCGAAGCGACGTTGACGATCGAGCTCAAGGTGGATTCAAAATAAAAGACCGAAGTGGCTCGCTCCACCTTGGCAGGCGAGAACGTTACCCCAGCTGCCACGCTTACGAACTCATCCGTGGGCGTCTTGCGAAGGCGAGAAGCTAGGTCGGCGGGCATCTCTTTCAACGGGAATTGCACTTCCACTTTGTAGGGTTTTGTGCGGAGCGGAAACGTGCCGTTGCTTTTGAGCGAGAAAGTACCGAAAGTCGAACCAAACGCGTTTTCCGACTTGAATTCAGAGAGGGTAGAGGCTTGCGTTTGCCGATCGGCAACGTAGTCGTCAGGGGAGAATTTGTAGTTCAATCGGACGTGTGCGGGTGCCGTACGGAAGGTATCAAAGAGCTTCCGCGCATCTTCGGTTGGCGTGTCGTTGTCGAGCTTAACGACGATTTTCGACCGATTGCGGAAAGGGTACTTGTCATCTTCAAGCAGCAATTGAATTTCAAGCGGAGCGATCTGCTGGTTCTTCACCGAGACGTGGGTCGTGAACTCGCTCGCTTCCCCAGCCCCGCGAATTAAAATTGTATATTTCCTTTCCTTTTGCGGGTCGAGAAGCGAGATGGGCTGCCCTGAAAAGTCGGTAAAGTCAGAAAGCAAAAGAACGAAGTTGGGCGGCGGGGGCATCGTGGAGCGCGCCTTGATTTGGATTAATCGTCCGGTTTCGTCCTCGTAATAGATGAGCGTCTTTTGCGGATCGAAGCTTTGTGGGCCCGTGCCGATCGAAACGACATGCTTTGTCGGGTCTTCGTGCAATGGCTCTAAGAAGGAGATTCGAACGGTAGAAGTCGCGGCCTCGAAGGTTGCTTCGACAATCGGACCGTCGGCACGGATAACGCGGGGGAAAAGCAGAAGGAGAAAGCTGAGTAGGAGGGCTGGTCTCATTTGGGTTATCTCGAATCAAATGGGATACGGTCCCCAACACGGAGTTCTGGGTGTCTGCAAGGACCAAACGCCTCGCTCCCACTGGGCAATCGTGGTCGTCGGCGGAGCCAAGATGGGAGGTGCGGCCATCATGGAATCGAAGGGGGCAAAGACGTGACCAGCGTTGGTCAGTTGCACGAGTTTTAGTTGTTGTCCTGGATCCCACGAGGGTGAAAGCTGTTGCATCGTGGTTGTCGACGTCAGGCGGTCGAGCGCGACACCGGACCAAACTGCGATGGCCATCCAGACTCTCGGCCGAAAGAAGCGGTCGATCCAGTCGCCGCACGAAGTGGGTGGTTCAGCGGCGGACGCCCCGGCGGCAGTCGCCTCAGCAGGGGCAGTTGCGAGAGATGCCAGGGAACCGGTGGTCAGGTTAGAGACAGCCGGTGCGAGCGTCGCGTGTTGTGGAAAGTAGAATTCGCGATGCGGCTTGATCATCTGACCCCATTCCTTGCTGATGGGAGGCTTACTCTTTCGTGGGGTGGGTTTTGCCTTGGACATGGTTCGCTCCTTAGGAATGTCGAGGTGCGGATAGAATTCCCGAGAGAGAAGAAGGATTTGTCGCCGATTGCGAGGCTGACGATCCGCTTTGTCGAAGGATGATCGGTGACTTATTACAGGAAGTCAAGTCAATATTACGTTTATAACCCTGGCCATAATAACGCTTGGTCGAGATCGGGCCGGTTGCCGAACAACGCGTAATTTCTTTGCGCCAGTAAGGGTTAGCTCGCGACAATTCGGGTCTTCGGCAGGAATACTTATCGTAAGGACCAGAATTTCGCTTTTGCGCCTAACATCCCCGTGCCTGCGACTTCACCTTTAGTGCAGCAGAGAGTAGAGACCATGAACTGGCTCTGGCAGGCGCTTCCTTTCATGACATTCCTGCTCGGAGTCGCCCTTGGGGCGACGGTCATGTACATCGCGATGACGCTTCGCTGGTGGAAGCTACGGCAGCGGCTGGCGAAGGGCGATGGCGCAATACATGCTGAGGAATCCATCCAATAAATTGATTGCGACCTTCGTAATAACGGCGTAAAACATACCGAGCAACATACCGTTCCTTCCTTAGAAAGCAGAAGAGATGACCGCCCAACCGTTTCGGCAATATACGAGTGCGGATATGGATCGATTGAAGAAGGCATGGCCAGATCTCGGTTCGTCGGTGCTCATCGATTTGCATCTGGAAGAGTTTAAACCTGCGCAGTGGCGAGAAGCGAAAATCGACAACACGTTTTTTCTCGGTTGTCATTTCGACGGATTCGAAAGCCAAGCGCTCCTAGCGCAGCGTGATGCGGCGATCTTGCCTCCCTTCAAAGGGCTACCTTACGACCCATTCCGGTATCAGCTTTACACGCCGGACGAATTGTTCAAGGAGACTGCGTCGGGCGTCAGTCTCGATCAGGCGATTTATTGCGACTACATCGCGAAGGGAAGATTGACCGCCGATTTGATTGAAGCGCTCTGTCGGCGCATCCACGATGACGGGATCGATGACGCTCTAGAGGGACTGCGCCGCAAAAAAGATCCGGAGAAGTTTGTCGGTTTCATGGGAGGGTCTTCGAATAAACGGTCAGATCCATTTTACAAGAAAACAGCTCAGCTGGCCCGCCTCCTTACGCGGGAGGAGTACTTCGTGGTATCGGGTGGAGGCCCAGGGATGATGGAGGCTGCGAATCTGGGTGCGTACTTCGCGAAGCATACAGATGACGAATTCGATGCTGCGATCAAGACTCTGAAAGAGGTCGATGATTATTCCGATATAGAAAAGTGGATCGCGAAGGCGCGCGAAGTGAAATCTAAGTTTGGCAAGGGTTGCGAGAGCTTGGGGATTCCCACATGGTTCTATGGTTTTGAGCCGACCAACATGTTTGCGACCCACGTTGCGAAATACTTCGATAACAGTATCCGGGAAGGCGGCTTGGTGCAGATCGGGCGCAGGGCTGTCATTTTTGCACCGGGCAGCGCAGGTACGAGGCAAGAGATTTTCATGGATGCGGCGCAGAACCACTACGGAACCACCGGTCAATACACGCCAATGATCTTTCTCGGTCTTCGGCAGTACGCCGTCGATACACCAGTTTATCCGCTCATTCAGTGGCTAGCGACAACCAATTATAAGGATTTGCTGCTCATCGGAGACGATCCTGAAGAAATCGTGAAATTTATTAGAACTCACCCGCCGGTTCCGAAGCCACCAAAGAAGGACGACCGCTGCGGATTTATTCCGAAGGAATAGGTCGAGGGGATCCAGCGTATGCCATTACAACGCCTCCGCCGAGTCTTGGGCGGAAGATACCGCGTAAGCGTCGAGAGTAGTCCTCAGCTAGTCCAAAACGTAAATCGCAAGATGGCGAGACGAAGAGCGATCCTCCAAGCGAAGCAAGTGGCCGTGCCTGTTTCCAAGAATGCGACGGTGATTCCCGCACTCGCGGGACGCAGAAATTGGAACATTCGCGCAATTGACCTGCTGCGAAAGATTGGTTATTTGACGACTCCGAGTTGGGTCAATATGGCACAGCTCAGTGCGAGCTGGGCCACGCGGCGGTATTTCTGGGCGGTGGCCGATCCTGGGCAGGGCGCTCCCGCCGTTTCCGAGTTCCGGCTCAGCTCTGATGCCAGGGCAATGGACTTCCATCAAAAGACGTTGTTGTCGGATGAGTTTGGAATTGGAATGGCGGGATTGTTGGTGGAAAGTTTCTTCGAGACGGACGCGTTTTCGGACGTTTCCGTAGCCCTGGGAGATCCGGTGGCATTCCAAGACATCGTCCAAGAAGGCGAGGCACAGCCTGACTATTTGATGTGGGCAGAAGCGGGGAACACACCGTATTACCTTGTCGAATGTAAGGGCTGCCAGACCAATAAAAATACCAGTTATGACCAGTTGCGGCGCGGGCTTGAACAAGTGCGGACAATTCAGCTCGGGCCGGGGCCAAGGCAGCTGCTAACTCTGGTGATCGCTACCTGTCTATTAGGTGACAGGACAGAAATCCTTGTGCTGGATCCGCCTCCTGGAGGTGACGACAAGTCGAAGAGAGAGAAATCGAAGGCGAAGTCACGAGAGCGAGAATTTCGAGTGGAGGACCGAAAGATATTTCATCAAAGGGCCGTGATCGCCCAGGAATCGCAGTTGTTGAAATGGGCAGGGCAGTACCGGACTGCGAGCGCGCAGGACTTGAAGTTGGGGCGCTCAGCGCCCGAAGGAGCGGCACTGGTGGACGTGCCCCTCGAGACAAAAGAGACTGCCTTCGGCGAATTTCGGGGACGATCACAGCCGCTCTTTCCGGAACTGGGAGACGGAAATCTTAGAATTTTTACTGGCGTCGAAGCAGAGCTGTTGGAATCGATCCGGCAGGAACCGACTGAGCTGCAGCCGCTCGAAGAGCAAGGCGTCCATCCTCGTAAGCATATCGACGCTGGAGCGGGCAGGGAGCTTCCCGGGACCATCAGCATCGGTAACGACGGCAGTTGCATGATTGTTGAGGGCGTGTGAGCGACTATCCTCCGAAGGTCTACAAATACATGCCGCCTGAGCGCGCTTCGAGCGTGCTCGGGAAGCTCCTGATTCGGTTTAGCCAAGTCTCTGTGATGAACGACATAGAGGAATTCAAGCCTCCTATCGAGGGACTAGCTACCGAAGCGTTGTTTGAAGAGAAGGTCAGAGAAAGGGCGGATCTGCTCTATCCGGGTTTGATGGAGCTAGTCGAGAAGCAGGGCCCGGCGTACATGGCGAAGCTCCGCAAGCAAGCGGCGGAAAATCTGCCGCAAACGATCAAGACCATCTACGAAATGAATGACAAGAATTTTGGAATTCTGTCCCTCTCCGAGGACTCAGCCAGTGATTGCATGTGGGAGAAATATGCGGGCCAGGGGCGGGGCTTTCTCGTGGAATTCGACTCGTCAAATTCCTGGTTTTGGCAAAGGGTCGCCAAAAACGATGACCTTCGCCACCTTCGGCGGGTCACCTACGTTGCGGACCGCACTCCTGCCTATCTTCTTGCCCTCACCGCACAGGACTATCTATATACGAAGGAAACGAAGTGGGCCTACGAGAAGGAATGGAGACTCATTCTTAATTTCAACGGCGCGGCGTCGAAAGTCGGGCAGGACAACACCGGGACTGACATTCTTCTCTTTGCAATTCCGCCAGACTGCGTGGTGAGCGTTACGGTCGGTTGCAACGCGACTAAGGAGTTCCTTGAGCAAGTAGGAGCCGCACTTTCCGGAAATCCTTCGCTCACTCATGTATACGTTAAGACTGCAAAACGAAACCAAGGCGGCTAGATAGTTCGCGGCCTCTAAATGCGAACACGAAGGCGACGTGCTCGCTCCCTGAAGGCCGCTTCGCCGCCTTCGAGGATATTGCAAACGTGTTTGCGGATTGTGGGATTCTCAAGACCACCCGCTTCATAGGAGATTTCCGGAAGGAAGCCGGGTCGATGCGGACCACAATGGGCGACGATGACTTGATCCGCGTCGGTATTCACGACAAGGTTCGCGTTGTGGGTAATGAGGATGATCTGGCGCCGACGTTTCGCTGCCCGGAATCGCCCGACCAGATCTTGATAAATGGATTGTGGGTCTAGATTTTCTTCAGGCTGATCAATCATCAGCGGTCGATCGTCTTCAGTATCAATGGCGACGTAGAGAAGCAACAGGACAATCCCGCGAGTTCCGGGGGAGAGTTGCTCGATGTCCACGCCGTCATACTGCAGGCCGTAAGACACCCGAATGTGGGACGTCGCATAGAGCCATTCGGAAATCCTGCGGGCCCAGACGGAAAACGCTTCGCCGTCGGAGCGTTTGACGGGCGCATGTTCCAGTAGCTCCTGCTCATGCTTTTTGCGAAACTCGGCCATGGCGGTCGAAATTTGAGCCGCGGTGCCCTGTGCCCATGCTGGCAACAACTCAGTTCTGGCGGTTTCTGCGAGTGTCCCCTTTCCTTTGAACGGCCCTAACTCGCGAAGGTCGAGGAGTGCCTCCCCGGCCTTCGCCCACGACTCCAGGTCGATGGTTCTTCGCACGGAAAAGGAAAGTTTGCCGAGCTCGCCACCTTGGGAAGAGAGATTTGCTTTTAAGGGAGCATAGAGGTCCGTTAGTTCGCGCTCTTCCTCAATGATCGCGTCGAAAATGCCGGCGTAGGCGGCATTGCGCTCCTCGAGAAGTTGAGCGATGCGCCCATCAGCTTTCTTTGCCAGTTCAACGTCTTTGCCCAATTTCGCCAAGGCCGATTCGTCCTTGGAGATCTTGTCGGAGAGCCGTTTGAATTTCTTGACGTTCTCCGCGTCGATGCCAACGAGTGATCGCAGCCGGGCCAATTCTTTTCTCAGCAGCGTGAGGGTTTGTTTGGCCAAGTCTGCATTTTGTGGGAAAAGCGGTGTTGCTGCGGGAGGCGCCTTGGGGTCAGGTTCGATCTCGTTTTTCGCAGGCCCGGAGATTAACTTGACATGCGCCGCCGCAACCTTTAGTTCCTCGCTCAGGATCGATTCAACGTCTCCGGTAAACACGAGGCGGAAGGCTTTCCACTGTTCGGTCGAGAGTGCTGCATCGGCATACTTTTCTTGCAGTTGCTTCCAGTGTGCCGGAAGGGAGTTTGCCTTCGTCTCTTTCACCGCTTGCTGCAAGGCCAGCAACGAGTTGTGGCGAGCCTGCGCATCTTGCACTCGACGCAGCACGCCATCTACGGCGGTCGAGAGCTGCTCCAAACGGTCGGCTCGTTCTTTACTGCTCTTGCTGGTAAGTGTGCTTCGCTCCTTCTTGTCCTTATCGATGGACTTCTTCTTGTCCTCCCATTGCTTTCGCAGATTGGGAAGGTTCGCTTTCCTGGCCCTCTCCGCAGTAAGGGACTCGGCGGCTTGCTCGAGGGCCTGCTCCTGGCCCTGCCTCGCGCTCCGCGCCCGTTCGGTACGGATTTCGAGAAATTCTCGGAAGCTCGAAGCTCCCATCCGGTTCTCGATTGCGTGAGCCTGGAAGATGACGCGTTCAATCTCACCCAGCAACTCGTCTTCGAGGCCTTCCGCGGAGCAAAGCTGATCCACAAATTGTTGCGAGAGATACTGCACGCGAGGAAATTCCGGCGCGTCCACTTCCACGTCCTTCGCCAGTGGGGCCTTGGTGGTTTCTCCCGAATCCCATGTCAAGGTCGATGAAGCGCTCTCTAAATGTTCTTTGGCGCGCCAAATGAACGAGGCGTCGTTACTGGTGGCGGACAGCCCGTACCCGCCTGCAGCGATGAAGTCGGTCAAGGCAGTCTTGCCGGAGCCACGAGCGCCGATGATGGCCACCAGGCCAGGGTTCAACGGGACGACCGAAGTCTTGAAAAAGCGGGCTTTTGAAACTTGCAATTGTGCAATCGATTGCGAAGGAACAGCACCGGTCGGGGGTTCGGTATCGACTAATGCGCGGCCATCCGGTTCGATCGAAGCTTGCCGGAGCGATTCAAACGTGAGGTCGCCTTTGATCCAGCAAAACCGATTGAGATCCGGTTTTCCAACTCTCTCGAGAGTATGTGCATCCGAGCCATGCAGGCAGGGCTTCGGACCGCGCCACTTGGCCGTGAGCTCTTCCATGCCCACCGCCCCTCGTGCCAGCCAAAACTCACGCTGTTGGGCATGGCTGGAAAAAATGATATCGGAGAAAGCCTCGATCTCCCGGCGCAAGGCGGCAAAGGAGGCGTCTTCCTTGAGGCCAGCTGTGCCGTCGGTACCACCGCCGGCGACTGCTACGAGCGCGTTGTCTTGAATCCATGCACTGCGCTTCCATACGTCCCGCAACTGGTCGAAATTCACTTTGAACTGTGCGGTGCCTTCCTCGAGGGCTTTGCGGTCGTCCCTGATTGCTTTGTTGAAAGCCTTTCCGAGGCGGATCAAATCAGAGGCACTGCAGTGGTATGGCTCTCCCTGGAACTGGAACGTTAGCTCTGATAGGAAGCGTTTAATCGAGTCGCAGTGATCGGAGTCTTCCGGCGAAAAGAGAATGTGAACATTGATCCCTGGGCCTCGGGCGGTTTCGATACCGAACCGCATCTCGACATTGGGAAAAACCAGCGGAACACCCTTGAGCCGCCCTTTAGTTCGAAACCGTAGGAGTTCTTCGTACGTGCCAATGCTGTAGTAGTCGGTAACACCGAGGGCGCGTATCGGTGGGTTCGATTCTTCAATCCGGGTGAGAAAATCATTCCAAGGATCGGGGCCTTTGAACTGGTCGCCAAGAATCGTTCCCGGCGTGTGAATATGCGGGTCCCACCGGTTCCAGAGAGAACCGCGAAGGTTCGCAACGGGGGCTGGATTTGCCATCTGAACATATTAGCCGTGCGAGTACATAGAAAGAAGGTTTATAAGATGCACGTAACGCAGAATCGCTTACTTGGCATGCGCTGAGTTTTAGTTGCATTGCATGTAGCGAGCACCTATTTATAGGAATACAGCGGATGAAGGCATTTTGTCTCACTCAGAAAAAGTAATTTGAAGCTTGTGGTGACGAATACCCTCATCGCTGCAGACATACAGCGCTCAGTCGCTTTCTATCGTGACGTCCTCGGCGCTACGGTGCTGTGCGAGGGTGAGCCGACGTTGCTGCGGCTCGGGAACATTTGGCTCACGATCAACGGCTGCGGTCCGACCAACGACAAGGCGGAAGTCGTCGCTTCGCCGCCGCGCGATCAAAACGTTCTAAGCATCTTTCTAAACCTCCGTGTGACGGATATCAGGCGCTACTATGACCTTTGATCTTCGCGGGGCGCGAAATTCATAACTGAGCCTAAAGCTCACGCAACGGAATTGCGGTGCTACATGCGCGACCCGGATGGGTATTTCATTGAGGTCGGACAAACGACCATGACCGCGGGCCCTCTGGACTTGTACGACTGAATTTTTGAGGATGTTCTGAAGTTCTAAAGAATTAAATGAAGGGCATGGTACCCAAGGAACAGTGCCGCTGCGCGGTCCTGCGTCATTTCGGCAGGGTCAAGAGAAGGGAATTGGCGGGACTGGGGACCCTGAATGTGGGTGGAGCTGTGGGTTGAAAAGGTCTCACTTCCAGACACAGACCCTTGTGATTGCACGGTTTGATGCCGAAACTGATCGCAGCCGCATCTGCCGCTCCCAGGCAGCGGTTCCATTCTACGTGATGCCGCTGACATCCCAGATCGCCCGTCAGACTTGAACCACCAACCTCGCCCTTATCAGTGCGGCGCGGATAGGTTTTACAACAACTTACAAAAATGCGGGGACTGCCAAACGCCGCGTAAGTCGTTGACAATCGCGCAAGACATTGCGTCCTGTTGGTTGGATTGTGGGTTAGAAAATATCTCGTTCCAGCCCGAGGACGTTTCCCAGCTAGGGTTCTATCCATTTGCAACAGTTCCCAGGACTGTCGCACCATCTCCAATTCTGATTCTCATTGACCATAGTAGGCGTGTCCCTGCTTCAGAACGCTCGCTCTGAACCCTCAACTCGCCCCCCGAGGTGTAGCACATCGACAGGCTCGCCCACCCGAGCCCCGCCTCAATTGTTCCGAAGTGAATAGGGGAGGTGGGCTATCCTGTAGGTACGCCGACCTCGATCTTCGCAGTCAACTGGGGTTCTGTATGACAGTCGTGGATACCTCAAGACAACTAACCGGGAACGCAAAGCTTTGGCGATATCTGTCGTTGGACAAGCTTATTAATCTTCTCTCGACAAGCACACTGTTTTTTGCGCCTCTTTCATCTTTCGTGAAGACGGACCCGTTCGAGGGCTACTTACCAGCGGCGGCCATGAATGGTCTTGCTGAACTGTGTCGACGTCCCATAAGGGACCTCGAGTCATTTGTCCCGACACTCGAAGATCACTGCAAACGTGCAAGGCGAGAGCTTACCAGTGCTGAGCGGGAAATGTTACAGCACCAATTGGAGGATCTTAAGACCGCACCGAAGCGCTTTTTCCAAGCCATTATGCAATGTCAAACTGTGAATTGTTGGTATGCCAATGACGGTGAATCTGAGGCGATGTGGAGACTGTATGCGGATAACGGCAAAGCGGTCGCCATCGAGACAACTGTCGATACTTTGAGAGAATCCATCCAATCCCAGGAGTCAGAGCACAGCGTGCACATCTATCCGGTTA
>Ga0210384_10005719_pt1 | contig 13422 bp, 10 predicted proteins | sample IncBWH2MmetaG_FD_160574 | JGI IMG/M metagenome (GOLD analysis project Ga0210384, IMG submission 160574) | Forest soil microbial communities from Barre Woods Harvard Forest LTER site, Petersham, Massachusetts, United States - Inc-BW-H-2-M | ecosystem: Environmental > Terrestrial > Soil >...
GCCGCCTCGTGGTCGTTGAGCCGGGTGGCCGCGCCGAGGATGCCGTAGATGACCTCCGCCTGCACGCCGTCGCGGTCCATGTCCTTCGCCCGCAGCGCCGGAGTCGTCGGTCGGGCGACGCCCTTCTTGCCGTCATCGTAAAGACCGGTAGCCGCCATGACGTCCACTCGGTGGTGCTTGCCGGCCTCGTACTTGGAGCCGGCCGGCCCCACGCCGCCCCAGAGGCCGAAGTTCGTGCCGTTCTTGGCAGTCCAGAAGGGGCCGTCGGGCCCGTCCTTGACGTAGGGCATGCGGTCCTTGAGCGCCGCCGACGCGTTCGCGGTGAACAGATCGGGTGGGATCCAGGGCAGGTCGATGTGGCAGTCGGCGGAGATCCGTTGGTAGCGCATGACGCCCCCTTTGGCGAAGACCGCTCGCCTCTCGCGTGTGGCAAGAGCCTAGCGACCGGCGGGGCCCTCGTCAAGTTACCGGGCGGCGCCCCACGGGCCGGTTTCGCGGCAGGTCTGCCTTTGCGCCGGCCGCCAGTTGACTCCGGCTCCAGCCCGCGGCACCATGCCCGGGCCGCCATGCTCCAGGGCATCCGCGTCCTCGACCTCTCGCGCGTCATCGCCGGCCCCTACGCCGCCGCGATGCTCGGGGATCTCGGCGCCGACGTGATCAAGCTGGAGCGACCCGGCCGCGGCGACGACCTGCGCGCGATGCGCGGCAACGGACAGATGAGCGCCTCGTTCGCGGCGGTGAATCGCAACAAGCGCGGCATCGCGGTCGATCTCCAGAAGGCGGAGGGCGCCCGGCTCGCGTTCGATCTCGCGTGCCGCGCCGACGTGATCATCGAGAACTTCTTGCCCGGCGTGGCCGAGCGGCTCGGGCTGGGTTACCCGGCGGTCCGCGAGGTCAATCCGGCGGTCGTCTACGCGTCGGTCACCGGCTTCGGCCAGACCGGCCCGCTCGCGCGCAAGCCCGGCTACAACACGATCGCCCAGGGCATGAGCGGGCTCATGGCGCTGACCGGCATGCCCGGCGACCCGCCCACCCGGATGGGCGGATCGATCTCCGACGTGGCGGCCTCGTACATGACCTTCGGCATGATCAACGCCGCGCTGGTGCATCGCTTCCGCACCGGGGAAGGCCAGCACGTGGACGTGAGCCTGGTCTCGGCCAGCCTCGGTCTCCTGCCGGACCCGGTCGCGATCTACTTCGACACCGGCGAGCGGCCCAGGCGGGCGGGCAACCGCAACCTCAACCTCTCACCCGCCGAGGCGTTCCAGGCGCAGGACGGATTCGTGAACGTGGTGCTGATGAACCCGGATCAGTGGGGGCGCTTCTGCGCCGCGCTTGGCGACGTCGCGATGGAGACGGATCCGCGCTTCGCCACCAACCAGGCGCGGCTCGCGAATCATCCAGAGTTCAAGAAGCGCGTGGAAGCCGTTCTGGCCTCTGCACCCGCCACCGAGTGGGTCACGCGTCTCGAGGCGGCCGGCATCGCGGCGGGCCCGATCTACGAGTTCCACGAGGTCTTCGAGGATCCGCAGGTGCGTCACCTGGGCCTCGTGGCCGAGGTCGAGCAGCCGGGGGCCGGGAAGGTGAAGATGCTCGCGTTCCCGGGGCGCGCCTCGGCCACGCCGCCCCGCATCGCGCGGCCGGCGCCGCTCCTCGGCGAGCACACCGCTGAAGTGCTGGGCGAGCTCGGGATGTCGGGCGAGGAGATCGACCGCCTGGTCGCCGCGGGCGTGATCGTCCTCGGCGTGCGCTAGGCAGCGCTCGCCAGCTCCAGTAAGACGAAGCGATCCCGTCCTGCGTTTACACGCATTTTCGGGAATATTCCGCGCGCTCTCTCTCGTCTGATCGGGCAGGGAGGACACGTCATGCCACGCCAACTCATGAAGCTATTGTGGATTCCACTGGCCGTGCTCGTGCTGGGCGGCTGTGCCATCGTGCCGCTGTTCCCGTTCGCGTACGCGCCGCCGCCCCGTCCCCACGTGACCTACGTCTATCCGGCCTATCCGTACGGACCCCGCTACTACTACGGCCGCTAGGAGTATCGTTGGCGGGTGCGCCGCCCACCGCCCGGGTTCCGCTGGCTGATCCCGCTGGTGGGATTCGTGGTGGTGCTGGCGGCGCCCACGCCCGCCGGTCTCACCGTCGAGGGCCAGCGGGTGCTCGCGGTGGTCGTGCTCGCCATCGGGCTCTGGGGGCTCGAGACCGTTCCGGCCGGCGTCACCGGTGTCATCACGATCCTCGGGCTGGTCCTTACCCACGCGGTCACGGGCCTCCGCGAGGCGCTCGTGGGCTTCGCCGATCCGATCGCGTACTTCCTCATCGGCGTGCTGACGATGGGAGTGGCGGTGGCGAAGAGCGGTCTGGCCGAGCGGGTGGCCCACGTGCTCCTCGCGCACGGCCGGGGCAGTGCGAGCGCGCTCTACGCTCAGCTCCTCCTGGCGATGCCGCCGCTCACCCTGATCCTGCCGTCGGCCACTACCCGCACCGCCATCCTCGTCCACGTCTACGATCAGGCCCTCGAGCTCGGCGGTGTGCCGCCCGGCGCCCCGCTTTCCCGCGCGGTCATGCTGGCGCTGAACTCGGTAAACCGTCTCTCCTCCACGATCCTCCTCACCGGCGGGATCACCCCGATCGTGGCGGCCGGACTGATCGGCACGATCTCGTGGACGCGCTGGTTCGTGCTCATGAGCGTGCCGTACGCGACGCTGCTCGTCCTCGCCGCGGCCGCGATCTACCTGCGCTATCGTGCGGGCTTCGCGGCGCGGCTGTCGGTGCCGCCCCGACCCGCGCGGCAGCCGCTCTCGGGCGTGGAGCGGCGCACCGCGCTCATCGTCGCCGGCGCGGGGCTGCTCTGGCTCACCGACGCCTTCCATCATCTGCATCCCACGATTCCCGCTCTGCTCGCCTTCGTGTGCTTCCTGCTGCCGGGCATCGGCGTGCTCACCTGGCGGCAGTTCGAGCAGGAGGTGGGCTGGACGAACTTCTTCGTGATCGGGGCCTCGCTCTCGCTGGCCCAGGCCCTCGCCCGCTCCGGAGCGAGCGCGTGGCTGGCCGCCGGCGTGGTGGGCGCCGCGCACCGGGTCGCGGAGTCGCCCGGCCTCGTGGTGGGGGTGCTGATCGCCGCGTCGGCGGCGGTGCGGCTGATGATCCCGAACATCACCGGGTATCTCGCCACCACGATCCCGGTGGCGATGTCGGTGGGCACCACCGCCGGGCTCAACCCGGTGCTCTGCGGGCTCATCGTCACCATCGCGGGCGACGCGGTGCTCTACTACCCGGCCCAGAGCGCCTCCTCGCTCGTGGTCTACGAGCGGGGGCACCTCACCGCGGGCGAGATCTTCCGCTTCGGGTTGCTGATGACCGCGCTGGCCGCGCTGGTGGTGGTGGCGGTGGCGCTGCCCTACTGGGCGCTGGTGGGCGAGCCGCTCGTTGCCGCTGAGCGGTCAGCGAGGCTTGTCGAGGACTTCGCGGACCTTCCGGATCAGCTCGGCGGGCGGGAACGGCTTGCTGAGGAGCAGGGTGCTCTCGTCGTGCACGCCGTGCCGGAGGATGGCGTCCTCGGTGTAGCCGGACATGTAGAGGACGCGGGTGGCCGGGCGGGTGGCCCGCACGCGGTCCACCAGCTCACGCCCGCTCATGCGCGGCATCACCACGTCGGTCAGCACCATGTCGATGTGGTCGCCTTCGGTCTCGGCGACGCCGAGGGCCTGCACCCCGTCGCCCGCCTCGAGCACCGTGTAGCCCTGGCGCTCCAGGACCTCGCGGGCCAGCGCGCGCACGTCCTCCTCGTCCTCCACCAGCAGGATCGTCTCGTGGCCGGTCGCGGAGGCCGACGAGGCCTCGTCACCCGGGCCGATCTCGGCGGGCGCTTCAACCTGGGGCAGGAAGATCTCGAAGGTGGTGCCGCCGCCCGGCACGCTGCGGACCGAGATCGCGCCGCCGTGCTGGCGCACCACGCCGTGCACCATCGAGAGGCCGAGCCCGGTGCCCTTGCCGGGCTCCTTCGTGGTGAAAAACGGTTCAAAGATGCGGGCCTGGGTCGCCGCGTCCATGCCCACGCCGGTGTCCATCACCCGCAGGACCGCGTACGGTCCGGCGGGCAGCGCCTCCGGCCGATCGGAGGCCTCGAGCCGGACGTCGGCGGTCTCGACGCCGAGCGTGCCCCCTCGCGGCATCGCGTCGCGTGCGTTCACCGCGAGATTGAGCAGCACCTGCTCGAGCTGGCCCGGGTCGGCGTTGACGCGTCCGGCGCCGGCGCCGAGCGTGAGCAGCAGGTCGATGTCCTCGCCGATGAGCCGCCGGAGGATCGTACCCATCTCGCTCACCGTGCCGTTGAGGTCGAGGATCTTCCGTTGCAGCACCTGCTTGCGGCTGAAGGCCAGGAGCTGGCGGGTGAGCCCGGCCGCGCGATCCGCAGTCTTCTGGATCAGGTCCACGTTCTTCCGGAGGGGATCGTCCGGCTTGAGCCGTCCCAGGAGCAGTGCGCTGCGCCCGGTGATGACGGTGAGGAGATTGTTGAAGTCGTGGGCGACCCCGCCCGCGAGGCGGCCGACCGCTTCCATCTTCTGGGCCTGGCGTAGCTCGTCCTCGAGCTGCCGGCGCTCGGTGACGTCCATCATCGCGCCGATCATCCGGGTGGGCCGACCGTCCCCGTCGCGCAGCACGTAGCCCCGATCGTATACCTGGGCGTAGGAGCCGTCGGCGCGCCGGCAGCGGTACTCCGCGCTCCAGCTCTCGACCCCGCGGTCGATCGCGGCGTGGATGTCGGTCGTGACACGTCCGCGGTCGTCGGGGTGGATCAGCTCGTACCACCATCCGATGTCCGGGCCGACCTGCTCGGGGGCGTAGCCGAACAGAGTCTGGATTCCCTCGTTCCACCAGAGCGCCTCACTCACCAGATCCCAGTCCCACACCGCGTCGTTGGTGGCGCGGGCCACGAACTGGAAGCGCTCCTGGCTCTCGCGCAGCGCGCGCACGAGGCGCTCCGCGGTGCCGCGGGCGAGCTGCTCGTCGGCGAAGAGCTGGGCGTTGCGAATGGCCAGCGCGGCCTGGGCGGCCAGCCGCACCAGGATGGCCTCGTCCTGGTCCGTGAACGGGCGGGGGGAGCGATTGTCCACGTAGAGCAGACCCTCGACGCGATCCTCGATGAGCACGGGGACCGCCATTTCCGCGTGGATCTCGTAGCGCCGGATGCGGTCGTGATACTCGCGCCCGATCCGCGGATCGTGGAGATAGTCGCTCGTGCGCATGGGCCGGCGCGCCGCGAGCACCTGCCCGCCCAGTCCCTTCCCCGGCTCGACCCGGGTATCGGCGAGGCCGTCGTACCACGGCGCCGTCCAGTAGCGGAGCAGCACGACGTCGGACTCCGGCACGCGCAGCCCGATCACCGCGCCGTCGCTGCGGCAGAGCTCCCGCGCGGCCTCGGTGACCCGGGAGAGCACGGTCTCGAGATCGAGAGAGGCGCTGATCGTTCGTGACAGCTCGGCCAGGATCTCGGCCTCGCGCCGCCGGCGCTCCGCCTCCGCGAAGAGCCGCGCGTGCTCGAGCGTGAGCGCGGCTTGGTCGGCCAGGGTCTCGGCGAGCTGCACCGCCCGGGCGTCGAAGACGGAGCCGGTCACGTTCCGTACCGCGAGGACGCCGATCAGCCGATCCTGGGTGAGGAGCGGGACCGCGAGGACCGCGCGATCCGGCAACGTCTCGAGAAGCCGGCGGAATTCCGGGTCGACCTCCATGCGCGGATCGACGGGGACGTCCGGCGTGGTGACGGTCCGACGCTCGCGGACGGCGAGACCCACCGTGCCCGATCGAGAGTCGCGCACCGGCTGCCAGCCGATCGCGGGGTCGGTATCCTGCGAGACGGCCAGGGCGAGCAGGTTCGTCGAGTCGCCGTCGAACCGATACACGACGGCGGAGCGCCCGCCCAGCAGCGCGCACAGGCTGTCCGCGATGCGCTGGCCGACGACGTCGGGCTCGAGCCGCTCCGAGAGCAGCCGGCCGATGCCGGCGAGGACCTTCGTCTCCTGCACCCGAGCCTGCTCCTCTCCGAGGAGGCGCGCGTTGTCCTGTTCGAGCTGCCGGATCTGCGCGCGCAGGGCCACGATCTCGTGTGAGTCCGTGGCGCCGTACGGCTTGATCGGTCCCACCTGCCTGCCTCCCTTGAAGGATCGCCGCCGCTTTCGAGAATGGAGCGAGGGAGAATGGAGCAAGGACCAAGCCACGCGCAACCTGTTGAATTTCATAGGACTTCCAGGCCAGGCGGGGCGCAAAGTGTCAGAGATTTGACCGAAATGAGCATTCGTCGCAGCCGCCCCGGGGACAGGCCTGGCGCCGAGTGCTACCATGACCGGGCACCGTCGCTAGCCGCTCAACCTTTTCCGGGAGATCCGCTCATGACGACCGACGCGAAGGCGATCAATCATCTCTGGACGCACAAGACGCAGGACCACCCGTTCCTGTCCGACGAGGAACTGGTCATCGATCGGGCCGAGGGCGTCTGGGTCTGGACGGAACGGGGCAAGAAGCTCATGGACGGCTTCGCCGGCCTCGCGGTCGTCAACGTGGGCCACGGGCGCCGCGAGATCGCGGAGGCCATCGCCGAGCAGACGGTGCGCCTGGCGTACTACCCGACCACGCGGCAATTCTCCAATCGCCCGGCCGCCGAGCTCGCCGCGAAGCTGGCGACGCTCACCCCGGGCGACCTTCGCTACACGATGTTCGCGGTGAGCGGCTCCGAGGCCAACGAGCGCTCGATGCAGATCGCGCGGCAGTACTGGCTGGCCGCCGGGAAGCCGGGCAAGTACAAGGTCATCTCGCTCCTGGGTGGCTACCACGGCGCGACCATGGGGACCTTCGCGATCTGCGGCCTGCCGCACCTCTCGCAGGCCTACGCGCCGCTCGAGGTCCCCGGATTCGCGAAGGTGGCGCCGCCTCATCCGTACCGTGATCTCGCCGGGGGGACCGAGGCGGAGCTGATCGCCCGCCGCATCCGCGAGCTGCGCGAGGCGATCATGCGCGAGGGCCCGGAGACGGTGTCGGCGGTCATCATGGAGCCGGTGATCTCCTCCGGCGGCTTCATCATGCCGCCGATCGGCTGGCTGACGGCGGTGCGCGCGGTCTGCGACGAGCTCGACGTGCTGATGATCGCCGACGAGGTCATCACCGGCTTCGGCCGCACCGGCCGGTGGTTCGCGTGCGAGCACGACCAGGTGGTGCCGGACCTGATGTCGGTGGCCAAGGGCATCACCTCGGGATACATTCCGCTCTCGGCCAGCATCGCGCGCGGCCGGCTCGCGGAGGCGTTCTCCGACACCACGACCCAGGAGAACGTGCACCCCAACACCTACGCGGCCCATCCGGTCGCCTGCGCGGCGGCGCTCGCCAACCTGCGCATCATGGAGCAGGACAACCTGGTCGCGAACTCCGAGCAGATGGGGACGCGCCTCCTCGAAGGCCTCCGCCGCGCCGTCGGCAAGAAGCCGATCGTCGGCGAGGTGAGAGGCCGCGGCCTCATGGTCTGCGTCGACTTCGTCCAGCCCGACGGCTCGGGCAAGCCCCTGGATTCGAAGCACGTCGCCGAGCTGGACCGCAAGGCGTGGGACCGCGGCGCCATCATCTACGCGCGCGGCACCGTCCTCCGCCTCGCTCCGCCGCTCTGCATCACCCCGGACGAGGTGGACGCACTGGTCGCGGTCGTCGCCGACAGCGTCGACTCGTTGGAGCGCGACCTCGCCCGCTAGCTCAGGCGAGGAACTGGCGGCAGAGCGTCTCCCACATGATCGCGGAGAGCTTCAGGCTCTCGGTGTCCACGCGCTCGTTGTGGCCGTGGAACATGAGCGGGTACTCGGTGTAGGGGATGCGGAGCGACTGCAGCCCGAACCCGTACGCGGGCACGCCCTGCCAGCGGAAGAACTTGGCGTCGGTACCTCCCGTGGTCATCTTGGGCACCACGCGGCCACCCGGCATGAGCTTCGTGACCACCCGCTGCATCTCGGCCACCAGCGGCGTGTCGTGGCTGCTGAGCGAGCCCTGCTGGCCGCGGCCCTGGCGGATGGTCACCCGCGGCGCCAGCTCGCCGAGCGCCTCGAGCAGCATCGCGTCCACCTCCTCCGAGGTCACGCCGGGCAGCGCGCGGATGTCCACGTCGAGCTCGATGCGATCCGGGATCACGTTGGTCTTCACGCCCCCGTGGATGACGTTGGGCGAGAACGTGGTGTGGGTGCAGGCGTGGGCCTCGCGGGCCAGCGCCAGGTTGTCCATGCCGCGCACCGTCTCGAGCACGCGCGCGGGATCGGTGAGGCCCGCGGTGAGCTCGGGACCGAGCTCCATCGCCTTCACATACTCGCGCCACACGTCGGGGATGCGCGCCTTCGGCTGATAGGCCGCGATCCGACGCACCGCCTCCGACGCGGTCACCAGCGCGTTGTCGGTGCGGAAGGGCCGCGAGCCGTGCCCCGGCGTGCCCGCCACCGTCAGCCGTCGCCAGTTGGCGCCCTTCTCCCCCACCGTGACGCCGAGCACGTGCCCCTTGCTGGTGGGGATCGGCACGCCGCCGCTCTCGGTGATGACGTAGTCCGCCTTCACCGCCTCCGGCCGCCGGTCGACCAGATGGCCCGCGCCGAGATTGCCGCCCGCCTCCTCGTCGGCCACCGCCAGATAGATGAGGGTGCCGCGGGGCCGGAAGCCGTCCTTGGCGAGGCGCCGGGTGGCGACCGCCATCGTGGTCGTGAGGTTGAGCATGTCGATGGCGCCGCGGCCCCAGACCACGCCGTCCACCAGGTCGCCGCCGAACGGATCGCGCTTCCAGCCGTCCGGGCTCACCGGCACCACGTCGGTGTGGCCCATCAGGAGCAGCCGCGGAGCCTTGGGGTCCGTGCCCTCGATGCGCGCGATGAGGCTCTCGCGGCCGGGCTCCGAGGTATACCGCTCGCAGGCCACGCCCGCGCCCGCGAAGTAGTCCTCGAGCGCCGACACGCTGCGCGTCTCCTGGCCGGAGGCCACCGTCCCGTCGTTGACGCACTTGTTGCGGATCAGCGTGCGCAGCAGCTCGGTTGCTTCGGTCTCGATCGCCTGCTCGTCTCGCATGGTCGTGCCCTGAGCCTCCCGCTCCTCTACCCGAAGTTCCTGATGATCCAGCCCGCGATGGAGTGGCGCGCGGGCCCCGTCGGCAATTCGCCGCGGGGGAACCAGCGCGCGTCCTCCAGCTCCTCGTGGTCGATGGTGATCTCGCCGCCCGCGTAGCTGGCGACGAAGCCGATCATGATCTGGCTCGGGAACGGCCAGTTCTGACTTCCCACGTACTGGATGTCCTTGACGTCCACCCCGACCTCTTCCTTGACCTCGCGGGCCACGCAGCCCTCGAGCGACTCGCCGTTGTCCACGAAGCCCGCCACCAGCGCGTAGCGCCCGGGCGCCCAGATCGCCTTGCGCGCCAGCAGCACGCGATCGCCGTCGCGCACGAGCACGATCACCGCCGGGTGCAGGTGCGGATAGTGCTCGTAGCGGCAGCTCGCGCAGCGCTTGCCCCACTCGCCCTCGAGCCGCCCGGAGGCCGCGCCGCAGCGCGGGCAGTGCCCGCTGGTGGACTCCCAGTAGAGGAGCTGCATCGCCATGCCGCCCAGGGTCAGCAGGTCGTCGGGCAGCCGCGTGCCCTGCATGGGCACGAGAGTCTCGGCCTGATAGCCTTCGGGCACCGGTGCGCCCTTGGCCAGCGCCGCGACCCAGCAGGGCGCGCCCGCCAGGGTGCCGAGCCAATGCCGCGGGCCGAGGCCCTGGTCGAAGCCGGGCGGCGCGCCGTCCATGGACTCGCCGGCGGGGAGCCGGAAGCCGGCGGCGTCCGGCGCCACCATCAGCTTCTGCTCCTGCACGATGAGCCAGCGCCCGCCGCCCTGCGGCATCGCCCCGCCGCGCTTGGCCGGGATGAACTCCCCCCGCAGGCAATCGACGTTGAAGGGCAGGTACACGGACAGCGGGGTCATCGCGGCGCCGAGTCTAGCATGGAGAAGTCGTGCTATTCTCCCCGCCGTGCCGGACCTGCTCGCGTCCCTCGCCGCCTCCGTCGCCGCGCGCCTCGTGGCGCGCCGCGAGACGGTGGCCGTCTCCGAGTCCTCCACGGGCGGGTTGATCTCGGCCGCGCTGCTGTCGATCCCCGGCGCCTCCGCGTACTTCGTGGGCGGCGGCGTCATCTATACGCAGACCGCGCGCCGCGGCCTGCTCCAGCTCCCCGACGACGCGGTGCGGGGGATCCGCTCCAGCACCGAGGCGGCGGCGCGGCTCAACGCGAAGACGGTGCGCGAGCGCCTCGGCACCACGTGGGCCCTCGCCGAGACCGGCGCGGCGGGCCCCACCGGCAACCGCTACGGAGACGCGGCCGGCCACTCGTGCTTCGCGGTCGCGGGCACGGTGGAGATGGCCCGGACCCTCGAGACGGGCCGGAGTGACCGCGAGGCGAACATGTGGGCCTTCACGCGCGCCGCGCTCGAGCTGCTCGACACCTGTATCGAACGAGCGGAGAGGACAACGACATGAGCGAGAGCACGATCCGCGTCGGCTTCATCGGAGCCGGAGCCAACACCCGCAAGCATCACATCCCCAAGCTCAAGGCCCAGCCCGGCGTCGAGCTGGTGGCGGTCGCAAACCGGACCAAGGAGTCGGGCGAGCGCGTCGCCCGGGAGTTCGGCATCGGCCGGGTGCACGGGGACTGGCAGGAGATCGCGCACGCCCCGGACATCGACGCGGTGTGCATCGGGACCTGGCCCTACACGCACTGCGCGATGACCATCGCCGCGCTCGAGCAGGGCAAGCACGTGCTCTGCGAGGCTCGCATGGCCATGAACGCGACCGAGGGCCGGCGCATGCTGGACGCCTCGCGCAAGGCGCCGAAGCTGATCGCCCAGCTCGTGCCCGCGCCGCACACCCTCGAGGTGGACCGGACGATCCAGCGGTTGCTCGGGGAGGGCTACGTGGGCGAGGTGCTGGCGGTCGAGCTCTTCTCCTCGGCCGGCCGCTTCGTCGAGCCCGCCGCGCCGTTCCACTGGCGGCAAGATCTCTCGCTGAGCGGGCACAACATCCTCAACATGGGCATCTGGTACGAGGCGATGATGCGCTGGCTCGGGCCCGCCCAGCGGGTGACCGCGATGACCAAGGTCGCGGTGCCTCGGCGCAAGGACGGCGCGGGCGCCACCCACGAGGTGAAGGTGCCCGACCACGTGGACATCCTGGCCCAGCTCGCCAAGGGCGGGGTCGCCCACCTGCGGTTCAGCGCGGTGACCGCCCTGGCCCCGTCGTCGGAGGCGTGGATCTACGGCAGCGAGGGCACCCTGCGGCTCGAGGCGGACGCGCTCCGGCTCTCCGGCGGCCGGCGCGGCGACGCGGCGCTCCGCGAGATCCCGGTACCCGCCGAGACGCGGATCGGCTGGCGGGTCGAGGAGGAGTTCGTCAACGCCATCCGAGGGCGCGAGAAGATCTCGCGCACCAACTTCGAGGATGGGGTGCGCTACATGGAGTTCACGGACGCGGTCACCCGCAGCGCCACCACCGGCCAGACCCAGGACGTGAAGGACCTCTAGGAGGGGGGAAGTGACTATTCGGAGCGGTGCCAGTAGGCGACCCGCCCGAAGATGGAGTCCCACGAGTTGGGCTCCACCCCCTGCAGGTTGTTGGCGGCGGCGTGCAGCACGTTGCGCCAGGTGACCGGGATCACCACCGCGCTCTGCACGACCAGGTCGTTCATCTTGATGAAGAGGGCGGCCCGCTTCACCGGGTCCATCTCCGCGTCCGCCTTTCGCCACAGCCGGTCGAACTCCGGGCTGCGCCACCGGGGGATGTTCCGACCGGTCCAGCCGTTCTCCTTCGATGGGATCTCCCACGAGACGAACTGGGCCATGAAGAGCTGGGGATCGAGGCCGGTGAAGACGGTATAGGCCTGTAGGTCGGCGAGGAAGCGCACGTTGGTGTCGACGTTGTTCACGTCGGCCGCGAAGAACACCGAGGCGGGGACCGCCTTCACCTCCATCTCCATGCCGGCGCGGGCGGCGGCCTGCTTGATCACCAGCTGGACCTTCTGCACCGTCGCGTTGGCCGCGGCCTGGAACAGCATGCGGAGCCGGCGGCCGTTCTTGGCGCGGACCCCGTCGGCGCCGCGCGTCCAGCCCGCCTGGTCCAGCAGGTCGTTGGCCTTGTCGACGTTGAACTCCCACGTGCTGTTCTGCGAGCGGAACCGCTCCGGCGAGTTGAGGAAGTTGGCGGTGATCTGCCCGGTGCGGCCGACCAGATGCTCCTGGATCGACACGCGATCGATCACCAGGCTGAGGGCGGTGCGCACCGGCTGCTCGGTCAGGAACGGATGCGGGGCCTTGACGCTCGAGCGCTCGCCGTCCACCTCCCGCCACGGATCGGTCTGGTTGCACTGGATGAAGCTGACCCCGCTGCTCGGGATGGCCATGACCCGGCCCTTGCCGCCCTGCTCGATCCGCCGCAGGATCTCTTCCTCGACCAGCAGGTAGTAGGCGAAATCGTACTCGCCGGTCTGCAGCACCGCGCGGGCCGCGCCCACCGCGTCGCCGCCGCACTTGATGTCGATGCGGTCGAAGAACGGACGATTAGGCACGTGGTAGTTCTTGTTCAGCTCCGCGCGGATGAAGTCCCCGGGCCGCCACTCCTGGAGGCGGTAGGGCCCGGTGCCCACCGCGGGAACCATGCCGATGGCATCGCGCGCGCCGTGGCCCTTGACCGATTCGAAGATGTGACGCGGGAGCAGCCCGCCGCCGGTGAACGCGGACTGCCAGAAGGGCTGCGGCCGCTTGAAGACGACCTTGACGGTGGACTGGTCGATGCGCTCGATGCGGGTGATGTCCTCGTAGGCGGCCTGGGTGCCCGCCGCGGTGGCGGGGTCCATCGCGAACTGCCAGTTGAAGATCACGTCGTCGGCGGTGAAGGGCGCACCGTCGTGCCAGACCACGTTGCGCTTGAGCCGCCACACCACCCACTGGCCGTCTTTGGCGAGCGTGCCCGCCTTGCGGTTCGGCATCTCCTCGGCCAGCACCGGCACGAAGGTGCCGTCCGCCGCCGCCGCCGCGAGCGGCTCGTAGAAGATGCGGGAGACCGTGAAGTCGCGGAGCCCGCGGCCGAAATGCGGGTGGAGGAACGTGGGCGCGTCCCACATGAGGACGCGCAGCGTGCCGCCGCCGCCGCGCCGCGTCGGTGTGAACTCGGCATCGCGGGGCTGGGCCGCGGCGGGGGTCCGGCTCAGGAGCGCGCCCGCCATGGGCGCCCCGAGACCGACCGCGGCCATTGCCTGCACGAACCGCCGGCGCGTCAGCCGGCCCTGCTCGACCTGAGCCATCGTGTCCCTGAGCGCCTGCTCGTCCATTTGGTCTAGGTCGTCCTCCCGGTGGGGGGTCCGACACGGATAGCGCGAGCCGTCCC
>Ga0210384_10005722_pt1 | contig 13411 bp, 10 predicted proteins | sample IncBWH2MmetaG_FD_160574 | JGI IMG/M metagenome (GOLD analysis project Ga0210384, IMG submission 160574) | Forest soil microbial communities from Barre Woods Harvard Forest LTER site, Petersham, Massachusetts, United States - Inc-BW-H-2-M | ecosystem: Environmental > Terrestrial > Soil >...
TCGTTAGGCAAAAGAATGTGTTGTCGGTCCTCGCGCAGTGTCTTGGAATCGCCGGGCTGGTGACGATTCTTTGGTGGGCGGTTGGCTATTCGCTGGTGTTCTCCCATGGCTCGCCGTTTTTCGGTGGATTGAAGTTCGCCTTTCTCCGCGGCGTGGATTCCCAACCGAACGGCGATTATTCCTACTGGGTCTCGCAAAACGTTTTCTCGATGTATCAACTCATGTTCGCGATCATCACCCCGGCGTTGATCATCGGCGCGGTCGCGGAACGAATGCGATTTGCCGCCGTGCTGGTGTTCGTTGCGATCTGGATGTTTGTCGTTTACTTCCCGCTCGCCCACATGGTCTGGGGCATCGACGGATTCATGAACGGCGTCTGGAATTCATCCGCGAAGATTACCGCGATCGATTTCGCCGGCGGAACGGTCGTCCACATGTCGTCCGGTTGGTCCGCGCTGGTCCTTTGTTTGTTGCTTGGGCCGCGACTCGGCTTTCGCAAGGAAGTGATGGCGCCGCACAGCATGGTGCTTTGCATGGTTGGAACCGGAATGCTGTGGGTTGGTTGGTACGGATTCAACGCCGGCAGCGCGCTCGGAGCTGATGGAATCGCTGCCAACGCTTTTACCGGGACTACGCTCGCGACGGCGGTTGCGTCGTTCACCTGGGCAATGCTTGAGTACGCGCTCCGTGGAAAACCAAGCGTGCTCGGATTTTGTTCCGGTGCGGTCGCCGGCCTTGTCGTGATCACGCCCGCTTGCGGCTTTGTCGATCCGACCGGCGCGATCATCATCGGCATCGCCGCTGGCGCGATTCCGTTCTTTGCCTGCACTAAATTGAAATCGTGGTTCCACTACGACGACGCGCTCGATACTTTTGGTGTGCACGCGGTTGGCGGAACGCTCGGGGCATTTCTCACCGGCGTGCTGGCAACGGCGAGCGTAAATTCAAATTTGTCTGTGAGCGCAACCGCTCCTCTCAATCCCGCGACCCAAAATGGTCTCGCCAAAATTGTCGGTCACACGCTTTGGCTCGAACAATCGAAAGCGATCGGTATCACGATTGTGCTCGCGGTCGTTGGAACAGTGGTCATCGGATTCGTTGTTAACGCGGTGATCGGTCTGCGCATCGCGCCCGACATCGAGCGGCAAGGACTCGACATCAACGAGCACGGCGAAGAAGGCTACATCACTTCGTAGATACTCTTGCTCGAGTCAGCATTTGCCTAACGAATGGGCTCGGACTGCCGGCGGCGGTGTTCGAACCTCTTGTCATGTCGAGCGGCAACGTGACGTTGCATCCAGTTGACAGCGGCGAAGCCGCCATAACTGATAGCCTGCCCTGAGCGAGCGTCGCGAGTCGAATGGGAGACATCTCTCGCTGTCCGCGATCGAAGCGAGGAATAAGAAAGAATGACAGTAAGAGATTCCTCCACTTCGGTCGGAATGACAAAAAACGGCCACTACGGCATCGGAGTGCCGGCGGAGGGGCTCGAACCCACACGATCTTGCGATCACTGGATTTTGAGTCCAGCGCGTCTGCCAGTTCCGCCACGCCGGCGGTAGGAAATGGGAGCGGGAAGATACGAATCAGCGTAGACGATGCAAGGTGTCGAAGCCTGGTTACGAAACTAATTAGAGCGGCTGCAAACTGCGTGGCGGACCGAAAACTTCGCGCAAAATAATCGCGTTACGCAAACCTTCCGGCGACGCGAGCAGTTTGCCTAACGATTGATCGAACGCGGAAGCGAAGGTGTGCGTTTCGTAACCCGACGTTATCGGCGACAACGTGACGGGTTGCTGCGGTGTTTGTGGCGCTGCTGCGGAAACAACCGTGACTTCACCGACTGGAAAACTTCGGGGAGATTCGACGACGACCTTCGCGGGCTCGACTCGCCTCGGTTCCGCCGCCGGAATTTTTCTGGAAATTTCCGACCAAGCACCTCGCGGCGGCTGAACTGGTGCAACGGGCCGCGGAGGAATGTTGGTTCGCGGCCGGACGGGTGGCGGCGGCGTTGACGTCGTCGGTTGGCCTAACGCTTCAAGAAATTTCCGAACTCGATCTTCATCCGTCTCAGGTTGTTGTCGCGGAACCGGTGGCGGCGTTGAGGTCGATCTTCGCTGTGTGTCGCCGGGTCGTTTGTTCGATTTGGTAGCTGCCCGCGTCAGTACTTGAAAGAAAAACGCGATCCCGATGAACAACAGGAACAGCAGATTTTCGAAATGAACAGCTGCAATCATGAAAAGTTGAAGGGTTGAAATGGTTTACTTCTCACTATTCACCTCTCACTAATCACGTCCCCTCACTGCGCGGTTTATCTGTTCCCGCGATTGAGTCGCGCATCGAAGTGTCGGCTTGGACGTTTTTCATCCGATAATAATCCATCACCCCAAGATTACCGGCGCGGAACGCTTCGGCCATCGCCATCGGCACTTGCGCTTCGGCTTCAACGACTTTTGCTCGCATCTCCTGCGTTTTCGCGCGCATTTCCTGTTCGACGGCGACCGCGGCTGCGCGGCGAACTTCCGCCTTCGCTTGGGCAATGCGTTTATCGGCATCCGCTTGTTCGCTCTGCAATTTCGCGCCGATGTTGTCGCCCACATCGACATCGGCAATGTCGATCGACAAGATTTCAAATGCGGTGTTGCTATCGAGTCCTTTGGCCAGCACGGCTTTGGAAATGCGGTCCGGATTCTCCAAAACATCCTTGTAAGAATCGGCCGAACCGATCGCGCTGACAATGCCTTCGCCCACGCGCGCGATGATCGTTTCCTCGGTCGCGCCGCCGACGAATCGATCGAGATGCGAGCGCACCGTGACGCGCGCTTTCACTTTCGCGCCAATTCCGTCCTTGGCCACACCGTCGATGGTCGTCCGGCCCATCGTCGGATTAGGGACGTCGATCACTTTCGGATTAATGCTGGTCCGCACCGCTTCGAGCACGGTCTTGCCGGTGCCCTTCGTCGCCAAATCGATGGCGCAGGCGCGATTGAAGTCGAGCGAAATGCCCGCTTTGTCCGCCGCGATCAATGCCAGAATCACCTGACTGACATCGCCGCCGGCGAGGTAGTGCGCTTCCAGCGGATCGCTTGGAATCTCAATGCCTGCTTTCACCGCCGTGATTCGATTATCGACGATCAATCCCACCGGCACGCGTCGCAATCGCATGCCGATCATTTTACCCATGCCGACTGGCGCGTTTGCGATCCGCGCGCGGAGCCAGATGCCGAAGAAATTGAAAAGAACGATTGCGATTACGAAGCCGAAAACGGCAAGCACGGCGATACCAACGAGATAAAGGGGTTCCATAAGTGGAGAACGTAACTGTAGCCGCCTCGCTCTGTCGAGGCGTTCTTCGTTATCGCAAGAGCACGGCGACCCATTCGACAGCTCAGGGCAAGCTCAACGCCGTGGCTACAATTCCAATTTGCAATCGGCGCGAGACGGAATACGCATTGCGCGTTGTGACAACGAAGAACACGCGAGCTGCGGTAGTTGGCGCTTCCGGTTACGCCGGCGAAGAACTGGTGCGCTTGCTTCTCGCGCACCCGCAGGTCGATCTTCTCGCAGTCACCTCGCGCCAATTCGTGGGTAAACCGCTATCCGAGATTTTTCCTCGATTCGCCGGCGTCGAAAAAGCAAAGACACTCAAGTTTTCCGACGCCGATCCCAACCAACTCTCGCGCGACGCGGAAATAATTTTTCTCGCGTTGCCACACGGACTCGCTGCCGAATTTGCTAAACCGTTGCTGAAAGCCGGCGCGCGTGTCGTCGATCTTAGCGCCGACTTCCGCGTTCACGACGCCAACGTTTATAAAGAGTTTTACAGAAACGATCATCCCGCGCCAGACTTGTTAGGCCAATCCGTTTACGGTTTGCCCGAGATTTACTCCGAAAGCATTCGGAGCGCGAAACTCGTTGCTTGTCCGGGTTGTTATCCGACCAGCATTTTGTTGCCGTTACTGCCCCTCGTGCGCGAGAAGATTGTCGATCTTTCACGGATTCTGGTGACTAGCTTGAGCGGGGTAAGTGGTGCCGGTCGCAAGGTCGAAGCGGACTACCTCTTCGCCGAATGCAACGAAAGCGTTCGTCCCTATGGCGTGCCGAAGCATCGACATCTTTCCGAGATTGAACAGGAATTGTCAGCGGCGGCGAAACAAAAGGTCACGATTCAATTCACGCCCCACTTGATTCCTGTTAATCGCGGCATCATTTCCACGATTTATCTCGATCTCAATGACAAAAAGGCAGACATCGCTGCGATTTATCAGCGCGCGTACGGCAGCGAACCGTTTGTTCGTTTGTTAGACGAAACTCGTTTGCCCGATACGAAGAACGTGGTCGGCACCAATTTCATCGACATTGGTTGGAAGATCGACAATCGCACATCGCGACTGGTGTTAATGAGTGCGATCGACAACATCGTCAAAGGCGCGAGCGGCCAAGCCGTGCAATGTCTCAATCTCATGCGCGGTTATTCCGAGACCGCAGGACTGATTTGAAAAATTCCTTTGTAGAAATTCCCGGCTCGATTTGCGCGCCGCGTGGATTCAAGTGCGCTTCGGTTTTTTGCGACATCAAAAAACTCGGTACCGGTCAAGGTTCCGAGAAAGGTCGCAAAGACGATTTAGCTTTGATCGTGTCCGATGTGCCGGCGGCGGTCGCGGGAATGTTTACCACCAATCAAGTGTGCGCGGCGCCGGTGAAAGTGAGTCGCAAGATCGCGTCTGGGAAATTAGCGCGCGCAATCGTCGTGAATTCCGGAAACGCAAACGCTTGCACCGGCAAACAGGGAATAGCCGATGCCAAACGAATGACCGAAATCGCGGCTGCTTCTGTAGCGGCGCTCTATGAGCGTCGCAAAAATTCAAACCGAGCGACGGTCACAGACCGCCGCTACAAAATAAAATCGGACGACGTGCTGGTTTGTTCGACCGGCCGAATCGGCGTGCCGATGCCGATGACAAATGTCGAGTGCGGCATCCAGGTATGTGCGCCGCTTATTGCAAGATCGACATCTAGCGCGCGAAGAGTTGCGGAAGCGATCATGACCACGGACACGCGCTGCAAAGAGATTGCGGTCGAATTTAAAATCGGTGCTCAAACCGTCCGGGTCGGCGGAATTTGCAAAGGCGCGGGCATGATTCAGCCCGGGATGGCGACGATGCTCGCGTTTATTACGAGCGATATCGCGATCGAGCCGAAACTTCTCAAGAGCGCGCTTCGCGACGCCGTCACGAAAGGTTTCAACCGCATCACGGTCGACGGCGACATGAGCACTAACGATTCAGTGATCATATTCGCGAACGGATTGGCGGGAAATACGAAGATAGAAAGTGGAAAGTCGAAGGCATTCGAGATTTTTCAGATCGCGCTCAATCACGTTTGTCTGGAGCTTGCGAAAATGATCGTGCGCGATGGCGAAGGCGTGTCGCGATTTGTCACTTTGCATGTTCACGGTGCACGAAGCTCGAGCGACGCGGAGTCGGCTGCGCGCGCAATCGCGAATAGCTCGCTTGTTCGAACGAGCTGGTGCGGCGGCGATCCAAATTGGGGTCGGGTTTTGTGCGCGCTTGGTTATTCAAAAGCGAAGGTCGATGAAGCGATTGTCGATGTCGGTTACGCTGAGCCCGCCCGCCGCAAAATTGTTTTTGCATTTCGTCGTGGGCGTCCGACAAATGTCGCCTTGAAAACGCTCGCCCAAATCACGACCGCGCCCGAGTTCGATCTGCATGTCGATCTTCACCTCGGCCGCGCCGAATTCACGATGTATGCGAGCGATCTGACTGAGAATTACGTTGCGTTCAATAAAGGCGACGTGAACGACCCAACGACGCTCGGGGGTTGAGATGGAAGAGATTATTTCCAAGGCGGCGACGCTGCTCGAAGCGCTGCCGTACGTTCAACGCTTTCGCAGCCAGATTTTCGTGGTGAAGTATGGCGGCAGTTTCATGGATTCGCCTAACGAAGAGGAACGGCATCGGGTCGCGCGCGATGTCGTCTTTCTCGAAGCGGTCGGGATCAATCCGGTGGTCGTTCACGGCGGCGGCAAGGCGATCACGCGCGCGGTCGAAAAAGCAGGTTTGAAAGCGGAGTTCGTCGGCGGCCAGCGCCGCACGGATCAAGCAACGATTCAAATTGTCGATGAGGTTCTTTCGCGAAAAATCAATCCGGAAATCGTCAAGACGATTGAGGACTTTGGCGGCAAAGCGCGCGGATTTGCCGGCTCGGACATTTTTCGCTGCCGCAAATTGAAGCGAGACGATGATGTCGATCTCGGATTCGTTGGTGAAGTGGTTGAAGTGAATACCGAACCTTTGCGCGACTGTATTCGGCGCAGCGTGACCCCTGTGATTAGTCCAACTGCGCGCGGTGACGATGGAAAGATCTACAACTGCAATGCCGACATCGCGGCCGCAAGGACCGCAATCGCGTTGAAAGCGCGACGGCTCGTTTTTATGAGCGACGTGCCAGGGTTACTGCGGAATCCGAACGACAGTACAAGTTTGATGCGACATTTGCGCGCTGACGAAGTCCCGGAATTGAAACGCGCAGGAGTCATCGATGCTGGGATGATCCCTAAGGTGGACAGCGCGGTCGCGGCGATTGAGAGCGGTGTCGAAAAAGTGCAATTTGTCGATGGACGAATTCCGCACTCGGTGTTGCTTGAAATTTTTACGGATGCGGGCGTCGGGACCGAGGTCGTACTGTGAAGGCAGTGGAAAACGTCGAACGCCGAACATCGAACACTGAACATCGAAGGCAGAACGTGGAAAAGACATTCGAGAAATTTGTTGTGCCGTCGTATGCGCGATTCGATTTGGTGTTGGAGCGCGGCGAGGGGAGCTATGTCTGGGACGTTAACGGCAAGCGCTATCTCGATCTCGGCGCCGGAATCGCCGTTAGTTCGTTAGGCCACGCCCATCCGGAAATCACCGCGGCGTTAACTGAGCAGTCGCAAAAGCTGATCCACGTTTCGAACCTATATTATAATGAACTGCAAGGTCGCCTCGCTCAGCGGATCGTCGATCGGATTGCGCCCGGCCGGGTTTTCTTCTGCAACAGCGGCGCGGAAGCCAACGAAGGTTTGTTCAAGTTCGCGAGAAAGTTTGGTCACGACAGCGGCCGTTACGAGATCATTACCACGATCGATTCGTTTCATGGGCGGACGCTGGCGGGAATCGCCGCGACCGGTCAGGAAAAAGTGAAAAAGGGATTCGATCCGGCAGTTGCTGGATTCAAGCACGTGCCGTTCAACGATCTCGAAGCAATGCGTGCGGCGATCACAAAATCGACAGTCGCGATTTTGGTCGAGCCGGTTCAGGGCGAGAGCGGAATCAGGATTGCAACGCCGGAATACTTGTTAGGCCTGAGAAAGCTTTGCGACGAGAGCAATCTGCTTTTGCTGTTCGATGAAGTGCAGGCCGGACACTTTCGAACGGGGAAATTCCAGAGCTGGCAGAGAATCCTTGAGGATCAGAATGCCGATTTGCTGCCGGATGGCGTGTCGATGGCGAAGGCGCTCGGCGGCGGGTTCCCGATTGGCGCATTTTGGGTACGCGAGAAATGCGCCGATGTTCTGTCAGCCGGAACTCATGCGACAACGTTTGGCGGAACGCCGCTGGCTTGTGCGGTTGCGTTGCGAATTTTCGATGTAATCGAGCGCGAGAATCTCGCCGACAACGCGCGTTCGCTTGGGCAATTCATGTTGAACGAGCTGCGCGCTTTGCAAAAAAAGAATCCGGGAGTCGTGCGCGATGTTCGCGGGCTTGGGTTAATGATTGGGATTGAGTTCGATCCAAAATTTCAGGCGGTCGAGATCGTGAAAGCGCTGCATGAAAAGAATGTTTTGACTGTGCCGGCCGGCAATTCGGTCATCCGGTTGCTGCCGCCGCTAAATTTGAGCAAGCAAGAAGCCGAAGAAGGATTGCGGGCGATTGGCGAAGTGGTTGAAGCGTTGAACGGATGAACCGTTGAAGCGGTGAAATCGTGTGCTTTTGGCTCGCTTTAACTCTTCAACGCTTTAACGGTTCAACGAATCCATGAAAAACTTTCTTAGTGTGGAACAGACCAACCGCGAAGAGATCGAACGGATTTTGTGTGCGACCGGCGAATTCAAAAAGAATCGCTCAAATAATTCAAAGAAGCCGCTCTCCGGACAAACGTGGGCGCTGATTTTTTCGAAGCCATCAACGCGGACACGGGTTTCGTTTGAAGTTGGAATCCGCGAGCTTGGCGGCGAATCGATTTACATGAACGCGGCGGACGCGCAGCTTGGCCGCGGCGAACTAATCAAGGATACCGCGCGAGTGATGGCGCGAATGATTCATGGCGCGGTCATCCGGACCTACGCGCAAAGCGACATCGAAGAGTTCGCGGAATTTTCCGGCGTTCCGACGGTCAACGCGCTGACTGATGAGGAACATCCCTGCCAGATTCTTGGCGACGTTTTCACGATCATCGAAAAGAGCGGCAAGATCGAAAACAAGGTTGTCGCGTTTATCGGCGACGGTGTTTCGAACACTGCGCGATCGTGGTTGTTCGCCGCGAGCAAGCTCGGTTTTGAATTGCGAATTGCGTCGCCAAAAAAATATCAACCGAAAAAGAAATTGGTCGAGAAGGCTGGCGGCCGAATTCTGTGCACGGACGACGTCACGGCAGCGGCGCGCGATGCCGACGTGCTTTACACCGATATCTGGGTTTCGATGGGCAAGGAAGCGGAGGAAGCGCGTCGTGAGGCGGAGCTTGGACCTTATTGGATCAACGAAGCCGTAGTGAAACTAGCGAAGCCCGACGCGTTGGTGATGCATTGTTTGCCGGCGCATCGCGGTCAGGAGATCGACGAAAAGACTTTCGAAGCGCATGCGCAAACGATTTTCGATCAGGCCGAAAATCGATTGCACGTGCAGAAAGCGATTCTAGCGGAACTGGTGAAATAAAATCAGACAGGATTCAAAGGATTTACGGCCGACGCGAATTGAATTCGGAAAACCCTCACCGGCGCTTCGCGTCCGCCTCTCCCCGAGGGCGAGGATGGAGGTGAGGGGCATCGGCTTGGCAAGGCGCCAAAATTACGCAGCGCGTGTTGCGTTCGCGGTAAGATTTTCATAAGAGGAAGCCATGAAACTGATTCGCTTTCATGTTTTGGCTGCGATTGTCGCCGTTCCTGCTGCGACCCTCGTCTACGCGGCTATCTCCGACGTCGAGGTCCATTGTTCGCCGAAGCGGGTGGATGCGAGCATGCCGAAGAACGTTGGCAACGACCGAACGGTTTCAAAAGAGCACTGGAACTATGATGTCACAGTCGAAAACAAAACGTTCAAATCGTTAGCCGGAATAGAAGTCAAATACGTGATCTTTTATAAGACTGAGGAACTTGGTTCGAAAGAGGAACCGAAAACCGAGCGGGTGACTGGCAGCAACGCGATCGCCGAACTGCGGCCGCACGAGAAGAAATCGTTCAACACTAATTCGGCGGAGCTAAACAAATCGCACCTGACCGGGCATTGGTATTATTCGGGCGGTGAGCGGATCAAGGCCGAGGACACGTTGATCGGAGCGTGGTTTCGGGTTTATCAGAATGGGCAGCAGATTGCCGAATACGCCAATCCATCGACCCTGATTACGCAGCAGAAGTGGGAATAACAGGAGCCGGGGCATTTGCCCGGCGCTGCGTAGGCCTGGCGGGCGACGGTTCCGCTCAAATTGCTATGGTAATTACAGAATTAGGCGCTGACGAAGCCATTTACACCCCGGTAGGATTCTGTCTGATACCGTAAAAATCAGTAATTCTTACAAAATATTTTATTGACTTATTGGCCGAAATTTGACCAAATCGCCACCACTCAAAAGGGAATTTAACGGAACAGTGTTTATGATGAAGAAACTTGCTTTAGGAATTGTGTCGTTAGGCGTGATGGCAATCGGTGCGTACGCGGCGAGCAACGCGTCGGATAACGCTGGCAATTATAGCAATCCCGCGGGCTGGACCGGTAATGGCGGTAGTGGTTGGGGTGGTGCGTGGACATTTACAACGCCGGCTAACAGCGGTGATTTTCTCGGAGACTCAACGACAAATGCCTCGAATCCATCCGGTGGCATCAATTCAGGTAATGGTCTCGCCTGGGGATTGTTTGCCAATACTGGCGCAACCTCCGACGCGACAAGGCCGTTCAGCGGCTCGCTCTCGGTCGGTCAGACATTTTCGCTGCAGATTGATCAGGGTTTCCAAGATGCCGGCTCGACCGTTGGCTTTGGCTTGCAGAACGCATCCGGCCAGAACCTCTTTGAGGCTTACTACATCGGTGGCGATGCAACCAACAGCTGGAAGACGAATTCGTCTGCGGGTCAACAAAACCTCTCACCTAACGTCGGGTTTAGTGGCGACGGTTTCAACGTGACATTTACCTTGCAAGCGGGAAATACCTACGCAGGAACGTTTTCGGATATGCACGGCAACAGCGCCAATTTCAGCGGTACGTTGTCGACCCAAGCTGGCGGCGAAGCCATTTCGCAAGTTCGCCTGTTCAATTCCAACGCAGGTAACGGTGGAACCAACGACCAGTATTTCAATAACATGTCGATCACGAGCGTTCCGGAACCTGGCACAATCCTTTCGTTCCTGTCGGGTTCGTCCTTGTTAGGGGCGTTTCTCTTCATTCGCCGTCGCCGCGCGTAAGACGACAATCGAACTTTTACTCCCACGACAATGACTAAGAAACTCGCCCTCGTTGTAGCGCTGGCGAGTCTTGCTGGGTTTGCGCACGCCGCAAATAACGCATATGACGAGGCTGATTTTTCACCCTACGAGCCTGGAAATAGTTGGATGAATGGTCAGAATGGTGGCTTCGGTTTTGGTTCATGGATTCTGACCGACACAAATCCCGGTAATGGAAGCCAAAACGGTTTTTTCATGGGTTCATCTTCCGCCAACGGCAACGGCAATTCCGGAAACATCAATACCGCGGGCGTATCCTGGGGGATGTATGCGAATAGTGGCCAAACCGCCAGCGCAGTGCGACCGTTAACGGGTGGAGACTTGGGAATTGGACAGGAGCTCGACTTTAAGATCGACAACGGATTTTTGAATGGCGGTTCGCAAGAAGGCTTTAATCTGCAAACGACAGGCGGAGCGAATCGCCTCGAGTTCTCGTTCACCGGTGGCAATGGTGATTACATGTATACCGACAATACCGGGACTCACGATAGTGGAATCGGTTTTACAGCCGACGGGCTCTCGATCGCGTTTACGCTGACCGGTCTTGATACTTATACCATGGACGTTACGCCGAATGGCGGCGGAACTACAGTGCTCAACGGAACCCTGGAAGGCGTTGGAGGAACTGGTATTGATCAAATGCGGTTCTTCGATGTCAACGGTGGGAATGGCCAGGGCTCTGCTGGCGATTTCTTTGTGAATCAGCTCGAAGTCGTTCCGGAGCCATCCACGATTGCGGCTGGTGTGCTCGCGGTAGTTGGAATGTTGGCAATGCGTCGCCGTAGCGCGAAGAAAACGGCATAAGACTGGCAAATCACTTTCTGGTTAACTCCATAAAGGCCCCGCTTCCGAGCGGGGCTTTTTGTTTACAGAATAACCGCGGATTTCGCGGATCACGCAGATGATTGATCAGTTTCATCCGCGTAATCGGCGGTTTCTTGAGGATTTGTCAGGCATAACCGAGCGAAAATTCCGAAAGAATTTGCGAGATTTTCCTAGGAAAAAGGCTTATCATTTAGATGAATCTGTTCCCTTCAAAAAAGGCGACGCGAGACCATTTTAACCCCCTAAATTCTTGATGAAGTTTTTCGCACGCCGCGCCCTTGCTGTATCCACGTGCGCTGCGGCCTTTTGTTTCTTCGGCGCTCATCTGCTTCGCGGCGAAGCGATGATCCAGTACTTCAACACGAGCTGGGACGAGATCGCGCAAAAGATGCCGGAGTTGGCGGAGGCCGGTTACGATTCGATTTGGATTCCGCCACCAACCAAAGCCGGCGGCGGTCTTTCGGTTGGTTACGATTTATTTGATCCGTTCGATCTCGGAAGCAAAGACCAGCGCGGTTCGGTCAGCACTCGTTACGGCACGCAGGCCGACTTGATCAACATGATCACGACCGCGCACCGATTCGGCATCCGCATTTACATCGACAACGTGATGAATCATCGCGGCTTCGATGTTCCCGGTTATAACGCCAGCACGCCGATCGACGTCTATCCCGGTTTGTTGCCGGAAGATTTTCATTTGCAGCTGACGGCGGACGGTTTTTACCGCAACTGGCCGGGCATCAGCAATTATTCCGATCAATGGCAGGTCTGGAACCTGAGCACGTCGAACCTGGTGGATGTCGCGCAGGAGCCAGGAACAACGAACGCGAATTTCGGACTGACCGAAGGATCGACCTTTCCGAAAATTGCGTTCGTTAGGAATCCGAATAACCCGGAGTACTACTGCTACGACGCGAACGGAAATTATGTCGGTTTCGGTGGGCTGTTAAATCTTGCGCCAAATCCGCTACCGGCGGGATTTGCGACGGCTCATGACTGGGCAGTGAATTACATCGCGACCCATTCTGGCGCTTACACCGAGTACGTTCAGGATTATTTGAATCGTGCCGCGCGCTGGCTGGTTGATCAGGCCAAAGCGGATGGACTGCGACTCGATGCGATCAAACATGTTCGCTACGATTTTTTTGGCGCGAGTTTCGGTGCAGACAAAGATTACAGCGACTACGGCTATCTCGGGCAAGCCCAGCGGCAGTTTAATCTGACCCGCGGATTTAACGATCCGAAGTTCAACAACGGTTCCGGCGACAGCACCACGCAATCGGATTTGCGCGAAACGACCTTCGACACTGAGAGACCGCGCCACAATCTGATGTTCTTCGGCGAACATCTTGGCGGCACGGCGCAGCAACCGTACATCGACGCCGGCTCACGATTACTCGATAACAATTTGCAGGGAACGTTAATTAACGAGTTGCCGACCGGTCCGCTCAATGGACTCGATTCCGATGGCGGTGGCGGATTGCCGGGCGGTTCAGGCATTTCAGTTGGCTACGCGCAGAGCGCCGACAACGGCTACATGCCGAAGATTTCTTTGGCGCACGCGTTTCTGCTTTCACGCGCCGGACTCTCACTAATTTACACTGACGGAAATCATCACGCCGGTGTGCTCGGCCAAATCAGCAAAGCATTTCCAGCAAATGCGAACACGAATTATCTCGGGCAGTACTCGGATCCGCGCGTTCCGAACATGCTTTACATTCATAATCAGTTCGCGCGCGGAAAGCAGATCTCCAAGTGGAGTGATAACAACGTGGTCGCATTCGAGCGTCAGGATAAACGCGAGAACTCGCTCATGACCGACGGCGACGGCACCACCATGCTGTTCATGATGAACGGCAATAGTGTTGCCGG
>Ga0210384_10005723_pt1 | contig 13410 bp, 7 predicted proteins | sample IncBWH2MmetaG_FD_160574 | JGI IMG/M metagenome (GOLD analysis project Ga0210384, IMG submission 160574) | Forest soil microbial communities from Barre Woods Harvard Forest LTER site, Petersham, Massachusetts, United States - Inc-BW-H-2-M | ecosystem: Environmental > Terrestrial > Soil >...
GCCGATCGCCCCGCTCGAGATATGCGACACACTTTGATCGTGCCAGCAACTAGGGCCGCCACCGCGATGCCTACGGAAACCACCCGTTTCCTAACGCCAGAATTGCAGCAGTGAATATGATCTTGCGGTCAAACCATCTAAAGAATGTTCACAGCTCTCGCCGCCAGCAACGCGAGCACCGCCAGCGAAATGGTCGCCTGTATCATCATCAAAATCTTCGCCCACCGGGAGAGAGCCGGCGTATCTGCGGGTGATAGCGCCGTGCTCGTGTTGAAGGCCAAGAACAGGTAATCAACAAAATTGGGTGACCAGCGAGGATCGAAGCCAGCCTCAAGATTCATCTGCGGAAACAGGAAGGCTCCCTTCTTATGCCCCGAAGCCTTCTCGCGTTCGTGCGGACCGCCTGCGTCAAGCCGCCAGTACCACAGTGCAAAGACGAGAATGTTTGTCACCCAAAGCGCGACGGCTGATCGGAGCAAAATCTTTGGCTCGATCTCCTGCTTCGGAATAGCTGCCACCAACAGGCCTAGAGACCAGATCATTGCCAGGGTCAAAATCCCACTGGCAGCGTACCCAATCGTCTTGTCAGCCCTGTGATGGCCGACGCGATGTGAGATGATTGTGGAGACAATCAACGCAGCCAGGACCGCCAGGAGCAACCAATCAGGACCGACAGACAGACTGCTGGGCAGTGCTGCATATAGCAATCCACTCGCAAGCATCGCTATTATGGCGAGCCAGCGAGGTTCTTTAGCGCTTTGCTCCTTCTTATTGGTAGTGATCGCCACCGCCAGAGCATAACGTAGAGCGGTTTCGTGTTCCACTCGATCTAGAGCAGCCTGTACGGGCGAAGGTGCCCCAGGACTCAGACGTCGGAAGCGACCTCGGCATCAGGTAGGCACGTGGGGACTCGAACCCCAGACCTCTATCGTGTCAAGGTCCAGTTTAACGGTAACTGACTGACATCCAACCGCACTGGCCGCCAGCTTTAGCGTTGTAAGGAAGTCTCAGGAACCGGTAATGGACCCTAATTGGACCCGGATTGAAACTCCTGATAACTGACCCTACCTGCGGGGGCGCTTCAGTTTGAGGTTTTCCCTACCACGCCAGAGTTGACGGATTGAGCTGCCAGTTGAAATACGCCCCCTGCAAGAAGTATCAGTCTGAATTCCGGAACCAATTCTAGAACAGGAGTTTCAGAGCTAGTTGGATCTGCCGAGCCGATGTGGTTGCGTCGGGCCGGGTGATCGTTTGCGTGGACAGACCGAACGTGTTGGTCTGCTCTACTATGTTGCCGGGCTGCCGGAATTGGGGATGATTCAGCAGGTTGAAGAACTCTGAGCGGAATTGCATCCGGAAGCGTTCGTTGATCTGGATGTTCTTCATCAGCACCATGTCGACATTCGTATAATGCGGACCGTAAAACTGATTCCGGCCCGAGTCTCCGATATGTCCGAGAAAAGTGTTGCTGAATGCCGCCAGGTCAGACGCCCCGGTTCTAACGCCATTCGCGCTGATTTGCGGTCCAGAAGTGGCGAACGGATTGCCAATCACATCAGGGTAGGAAAAGCTCGCGATCCCAGTACGTCCATTATCAAATGCACTGGTGAAGACTGTGTATGGATGTCCTGTCTGCGCACTGATGATCCCCGAGATTTGAATCCCCTCCAGCCCCTTCCCGAGCACACCCTGGCTGAGAAAGCTTTTGCCGGTACCGAAAGGCAGTTCGTAGGAGAAATCGACTACTCCCCGCTGCCTGACATCGTTGTCCGAGTTGCCGCGGGAGACCGTATTCGGGTTGCGTGAGTCAACCGGGAAGCTTCCTGTTCCCTGTTCGGGAGTGAGAGGATCATTTGAGTCGTCGGTGGCATGGGACCAGGTGTACGCCCCACCGATTTGCAAGCCGTGCGAAAGCTGCTTGGTCACGGTTGCCTGCAGGGCATTGTATCTCGAGTCCGCATTCGTCCTGGTGATGTTCGACGGCGGGAAATTAGCCGCCGTCTGCAGCGCAGTTTCGCGAATGGACGGCGGAATAACCAGTGTGCCCGGGTTGTTGATACCTCCATACAACGCGGAACCACTAATTACTCCTTGTGGATCCCCCGGCAGGCAGCCACCCTGCGCGACACACGAAGCAATGTTCTGCTGTATCAGAGCTGGATCGGGCGGCACGGCGTCGAGAATTCGGATAACGTGCGTCGCGTGAGACCCAACATAGTTGAGCTCAAGCACGGCACCTCCCGGCAGCGCCCGCTGGATGCCGAAATTCCAGTTCTGGCTTTCTGGCTGTCGAATGTTGGGATCGAGCAGGGTCACCACCTGGTTTGCTCCGTTCGAAAAGGTGGTTCCAGGCGCTGGCTGCGTTGCCGGAGACGGGATCTGCTCAGGAGTCAGCACCGTGGACGGGATATTCAAAAACGTCCCCTGGAAGGGCGGATTCGACCGTGCGTTGCCAAAAATATTGTCGAAGATGCGATCGTGGAAGATTCCGTACCCAGCCCGCACCGAGGTCTTGCCATCCTTAAACGGGTCCCACGCAATTCCAATTCTCGGTTCGAAGTTTTTGTAATCGTTGCTGTACACCTGGTGGCCCGTACCCGCTCCCACCAAGGTGAACGTGTAAGTGTTGGCAACGCTGTCGGGATTCTGAAACAGGTTCGAGAAGTTCCCGCCGGTTTCGAAAGGAACTCCATTGAACTGGTAGCGAAAGCCATAGTTCAACGTGAGATTGCGGGTAATCTTCCACGTATCTTGGATAAAACCATCGAATTCGCGCTGGCGGAAGTCCTTGTTATCCGTAGCCACGCGGGCGCCTGCATGGTTGTAAAACTGGGACTGGAATTGGCCGAACACGCCGCCGACCAGGAACCACGAGAGGTCTTGAATGGTCGAAGCAACGTTGCTTGCGATGGTCGGATCCAAACCCGAGACCGCTGCATCCTGGAATCCGGTACCCGAGAATCGATTGAAAAACAGAAGGGAGCGCGAGTTGAAGTTGTCGTCGCCCGATGAGCGGACGTCCCGGAAATCGCCACCAAACTTAATCGTGTGGTTGGATTTCACCCAGGTCACCACATCGCTGTAGCTGGTGGTACCCGTGTTTCTCGTTTGCCCCGCGGAATCGAACAGCGTATTGCAGCCGAATACATTGACAGGACCATTCAGAAAAGCACCATCCGGTACCTGGATGTCGACTCCGTTGCCGAAAGCGTCGGTTCCGGTAATTGGATTGAAGAGGTTACAGTTGCTGTTGAAAGCGGCATAGTTCTTGTTCCAGCCAAACTTGAACTCATTGATCAAGTTGTTCCTGAATGTTGAAGTCAGGCCAGCGAAGACGCCGTGCTGGTAACTTGGCGTGCTCAAAAGATCGAGGCCGGGAGCAAGTTCGAAGTGCCCCTGATTCGATTCAACACTGCGGCCATAAGCGTAACGGAGGGACAACTGCTCCTTCTCCGTAAGTTTGTGATCGATTTTCCCAGTCCAGGTGTAAGCGTTGAGACTATCCGGGCTGGCAAAATTAAGAGTTCCCGAGACCCCTGGGATTACATCTCCCGCATTTGGACTGGGCAGCAGATTCAGCAATCGTTGGATTTCAGGGTCGGGACCGAGCCCGGTCTGGTTGTCCGCAGCTCCGGCCGTGAGATCTATGGTCTGAGTTCCGCTGGCCGTCGGTACCGTGAAGACTCCGGACTTGAAAGCGGCCGTCGGCACTGTCCGGGACTGCGTCAGCGTGGTCCTGAACCGCTGATATTCGCCGTTTATGAAGAAAAACGTCCTATCCTTGATAATGGGACCACCAAGCGAGAATCCGAAATCGTTTCGCACGTAGGGATCTTGTGGCGCGGGGTCAGAATTGAAAAAGTCGCGTGCTCCCAGCGCGTTGTACCGTCCGAACCAATATCCGTCGCCGTGAAACTGATTGGTTCCTCCCCGAGTGATCACATTAATGATGGCACCGGTATTGCGGCCATACTCGGCATTGAAGTTATTGGTGATGACCCGGAACTCCTGAGTCGAATCCGGATTCGCACCCAGAATGCCGTTGCCGAGTCCGGGGACCGACGTATCATTGTTGTCGACGCCATCGAGAAGAAAGTTGTTATTACGGTCGCGGGAGCCGTTTACCGAAAACCCGTTATTGCCGTCGTTAGTCTGTATTGTTCCGGGTGACAGCAGAACCAGCTCGTAGGGATTGCGCGTGAGCAGGGGCAGATCGGTTATGGTTTTGGCGCTCACCAGCGTGCTGAGTTGGCTGGTCTCGGTGTCAATCGGGGCTACCGAGTTGTCACTTACTTCGACGCTCTGCTGTACGGTTCCCAGCGGCAAGGCAACGTTTACTACCAGTGCCTGCGCCACAGAGAGCGAAAGACGCTTGAACTCCGTCGTGCGAAAACCTTCTTTCCTGACGTTCACTAAGTAATCGCCCGGTGCGAGACCGGGAATCGTATAGAACCCGGTTGCGTTGCTTGTCCCGGAGCGTACGGCTCCTGTCCCGAGGTTCGTTGCGGTCACATCGGCGTCCGCGACCGCAGCGCCGCTGGGATCGGTCACAGTACCCGAAATGGATGCAGAGGTTTGGGCAAGCAGCGTGCCGCACAACAGCAGGCACCACGTCAGACAAAACACCCTAACTGATGTCATTAGTCACTCCAATCACATACTGCAATTTCTGTGAAAAGCCTTCTTTGCTAGGAGCGCGGACAATGCCATTTGTAGTTGTGATGAAGCTTGCTGGCAGAGACATGAACTCCGTCTGGGCAACGACGGCGCGGTGAGCGATACAAACTTTGGAAGAAGGTCCAGTTTCGAGCTATGGAATTTGAGATCGTCGAATGAGCAGAGTGAGCATCACCTTGAACCGGACAGAGCCGCCCGATCGACGATAGATTGTGGGGAAACCTTTAAAGTACGAACTGTTTGTTAGGAGTTTTCCGAGCGGCGCTCGATTGGCTTCTCGAAGAGGCAGACAGAGCCCATCATTCAGCTTCACGAAACATATTGGCGTTCCGGAGATTCGAGCTCCTGGACGTGGACGAGACTCACCATCGCGCTGTATTCGCGTCTGAAGTCACGGCTGGCCTATTTGTCGCATCTTAGAGCCTTGTTGAGTTCTCGAAGGATCCTCAGCAACTCATCGGGATCGGTTGATTTCCGAGCAGCGTCGCACAACTCTCTCCAGGTTTTCTGCTCGCTCTCGGCTCGCACAATTCCTCCAAGCGTTTGGATTCTGCCGGCAACTTCGCCCGTCCCGTCATCGACGGTTACCCCAGCCATGAAACCCAAACACCTCCGTCTCTGGTACTCGCGGTACCCCTTCCACGGATACCACTCGTACGAACGTCTCCTTGTTGTGACGTTCTTGAGTCTCACTATGGATAACTGCGCTCGCCAAGTTTTATTCCCTCAGTTGTTCGTTAGACTGCCCAAAAATCGCTAATGCTGCCCCAATGAGATGGACGATCCTCTCTTCAACTCCCTTCGTATTTCCGCTCGATGCAGCTGGAACTCGATTCGCAAAGCGACGACTTGCGCTCTTCTGAGACCGCAGCCCACGAGCAGTGCAGTGATCGCGTGATTGCGAAGAGCTCGTAGGCTGCAGGAGTTGTTTCGAGTCCTCATTTCTGACATGAGGAGCCTTTGCGGAGCATGCCGACCGTATCCTTCACTTGTTCACCTACGCTTCTACAAAATAAGTTTCAGCGCGAACTGCAGTGCACGCGGCGTGTAGTTCGGGTTGGTTATGACGATCTTGCCAAATCCTGCACCTTGAACCGCGTTGGTTGTGGGGGCGTCATTCTGATTGTTCGCCACAAAGTAGCTCGGTGTATTCGTTAGATTGAAGGCCTCCGCGCGGAATTGCAGCTGAATGCGTTCCGTCACCGCGAAATCCTTGAAGATAGACAGATCGAAATGCCGGAACGACGGGCCATACAGGCTGTTACGCGGCGTGTTTCCGATTGTGCCGAGAGGCGGAATGACAAATGCGGCTGGGTTAAACCATTCGTTGATGCTGGGGTTGGAAAGTGTCGCGGGAGCGACTTGGTTTGGACGCGTTGGTCCGCCGCCGATTCCATTAAAGACAGAATTCCCGAAGCCAGTGAAGTTGTCGGTGATGGTGAACGGGCTGCCAGAATTCCAGATGAGAACCGTATTGGCTTGCCATCCCGCAAGCGCCACTTTTTTGGCTCCGGTAAAGGTCTTGCCAAACGGCAATTCATAGGTGACGGTGCCAACAAAGCGATGGCGGAGATCGAGATCGCTGTTGCCGGTTTCGAATTGTTGAATGGCGAAGGGATCTGCGTTTCCAAAGCCCTCCTGGCCCTCATAGCTTAGCGTCGTGGCGTCGTCGATGGAGTGCGAGTAAGTGTAGTTGGCCGATACCGTGAGCCCGTTGTGATAGCGGCGCTGGAACGATGTTTGCAAGGAGTGGTAGCTGGAGCTGCCTATACTCTCGTATTCCCCGACTCCACCGAGACCCGGCAGGATCGCGGCAGTGGGGCGCGTATTGAAGCGCCCGTCAGGCCCACGCAAAGAGGCGGGCGCCGTAAGGGGATCCGGAACGTTGATGTCATTGATCACAACTGGCAGATGACGCCCCACGGAACCCACATATCCGATAGTGATGACGTTCTGGCCGAATTGCTTCTGCAGCAGAAGATTGAACTGCTCTACATATGATGTTCTGAAGTTCAGCGCCACGTTGTCGGGGAGAGACAAGCTGGGACTGTTAAGGGCCTGAGGAACCGGGATCGGAATCCCTTGTCCCAAAGCCGTGGTCTGTCCCAAGCCAGTTTGACAGCTTGGCAATGTGGAAGAACCTGTCGAGGTAGTCTCAATCTGGGTAGCCAGGGTAGATTGGCATCCTTGGCCGTTGATGCTTGGAGCGTAAACTCCATTGAACGGTGCGTTCTTCAAAGACGCGTTCGAGGTGTAGTTTCCGGGGAAGGAAGCAATGCCGAAGCCGCCGCGGAGCACGGTGTCATGCCCCAGCGAAGCGGCAAAGCCTACGCGCGGTTCGACATTTGAATAGGTAGTGTTGAGTCCGGCCGTATCGGATGAGGCGACGATTCCAGTAGTGTTAACGCCCTGGGAGTTGAGAACGGCAAGCGCATGTGCCGGGACCAGGAGTGTGTTGGTCGCTGGGTCAAAGTTGGAGATGCGGCCATCGGCTTCCGTAAACGGAGTGTATATGTCGTAACGGAGGCCATAGTTGAGGGTCAACCACGGTCTGACCTTCCAACTGTCTTGCGCGTAGAAGCCAGGCTCCCACGAGCGGTAGTTCGGAGTAAACAGGTCAGTGTTACGACCTTCTGCGGTAAATGCGCCGACCAGGAAAGTGGCTAAATTGTTGAGCGACGCCGATCCGCCATCCTCTGGTAGCCCAAAGTTGATGTTGCCAACTCCGTTGTTGCTCTGCTGGTTTTGCGCCTGCCGGCGAATCAAAGCAGCTCCAAATTTCAGGCTGTGCGAGCCGCGGTTATAGGTTACGGCTCCGTTGTATTCGAAGGTGTTGCTGATATCCACGATCGGAACAAAATTGCTATCGCCAAGAGGCGCAAAGCCAGCCACATTGATGAGGGGTAAGCCTGAGCTCGCCAGGGGGCCGAAGTTGATATTGCCGGGAAAACCCACTGCGGTAGCGGCATTGGTACCGGAGTTCGGAGAGTTGGAAGTGTTATCGATTCGGGTATACGCGGCCTTCAACTCAAGCAAGAGATTGGAGTTGAAGATATGGGTGTAGTTGAGTTGACCGTTATAGGCAACGTCTTTCGCCGGTCCAGCGAAGCCAAACTGGCCATTTCCGGGGTTAATGTTGACCCCGTTAATCGTAACATTCGGCAAATTCGTTGGAATGACCGAGCTCACGTTGTTAGAAGTGAATCGCGCGTAAAAAAGATTGTTGTTGCTGAATCGATGATCGACGCGCGCGTCGAACGTGGTACTGAACTGGGTTCTGTTGGGGTCGAAGAGGAAGTTGTTCGTTTCTTGTCCAGGTGCCCCGAAGTTGGGCATCGGATACAACTTGAACAGGTTGGCCGCAATCGGATCCACCGCCAGTCCGGCGGTCGCCGGATCTGCAGCAACAATTCCCGCCGGACCTAGAGCCTGCTCTGTTGCAGTGGGCACGGTGCTGGTTATGGGATTTTGGACGCCTGCAACCTGGCGGAAGCCTTCGTAAGCAAAAAAGAAAAACGTCCGGTCTTTAATGATGGGGCCTCCAACGCTGCCACCGAAATCGTTCTGACGAAACTCGGATTGGGGAAATTGAGGCGACGGGTTAAAGGGATTCCTGGCGTTGAACGCGTTGTTTTGAAAATACTCGTACAGCGAACCGTGAAAGGCATTGCTTCCGCTCTTGGTGATGACACTAACTAAGCCACCTGGCGTTCGTCCGCTCTCGGCAGTGTAGTTGTTCGTTTCTACCGTCACTTCCTGAATGGCATCGATCGAGGGTTTGACGCCGATGGTTCCGATGATACGTTCGTTGTTGTCCGTGCCATCAATTTGGGCGTTGTTGAGCTCAACGTCCTGTCCGTTCACCGAAAATGAACTGGTCTGGCGGCGATCGTCGGGGCGCTGGCCGCTACTAAGTGAATCAACACTGGCACCTTCGTTGGCCCCTGGTACGAACGTCACCAAGGTCGTCAAGTTGCGCGTATTGAGAGGCAGATTCTCCACATGCTGTTCGGGCACGGTATTCGCGACCGTGGAAGTCTCCGTTTGAAGCAGAGGACTTGGTGACGTCACCTCCACAGTCTCCGAGCTTTGGCCTACGTGCATTGTTGCGTCTACCCGGGTGCGATCGCCAGCGGAGACATTCACGTTGGATGTGAAGCTCGTAAAGCCCGGCGCTTCGATCCGCACCGAGTAGCTTCCGGGCAGCAGAAGGGTGAAAACGTATTGGCCGCCGCCGTTGCTTTGCGTGTTTCGGGTCTCGTTTGTCCTCTGGTTCGTGAGAGTTACATTGGCGTTGGGCACCACCGCTCCAGTCCCGTCGGTTACCGTTCCCACTACATCCGCTGTTGTCAACTGTGCATACATCAACACAGGCAATGTCAAGATCGCGCCCAGTAGCACCAAGAGCAGTAGAAGATGTTTGGGCGCCCGATTAACTGGCACTCCGGCAATCTGGTGATTGTCGATTTCCGGCAGTCTCTGTAAAGTTTTATTTCCATTTTCGCGAGGGGTCGATGCTCTATTGAATTTCACAGTGGTTCTCCTAGGTAGACTTCCCTCCTAATAGCACGGACATAACCAAAGGATGATGTGATGAATTGCCGCGGGAACGGGGTGAACCCCGCGTCGGCAAGGGCCAACATCAAGGGCTACCAAAATTGAAAGCTACCGGGATAGATATATGATTTGTCGGAGGACAATAAATCGGGTCCTTCTGCAATGGCGAGCTCTTCTTTTCAACGATTGCGGAGGGGTTTATGGAGGAGTGAAGGCGAAGGAACTGAGAGTCCCCAAACGGAAAGCGCAAGGCGATCATCCAGCGACAACTTAAATTACCAAATGTCTTTCAACAATTTTCTCAGCAGCGCTCGATTGGCTTTTCGAAGAGGTAGGCAAAGGCCGTCGTTCAGCTTCACGAACATGTTGCCGTTCGGTGGCAAATGGAACTCCTCGACATGGTCGAGATTCACGATTGCATTGCGATGAACGCGCAGAAAACGATTCGGGTCGAGAAGCGCGTGGAGATTTTTCATGCTTTGCCGAATCAAATGGGACGTCTTCCCCACATGCAGTCGAATGTGATTCCCTGACGACTGCATCCATCGGACATCATCGACTCTCAAGAGCACAATTTTTTCATTCGACTCAACTGCCAGTCGCTGCAAAAAGCGCCGGGGCGGTTGTTGTTGCTCCCGGTCGCTCGACCGCTCCTCAACTTCGAGCGCCATCCGAGCACCAGCAATTCGGGATCTTGCCCGATCCAGCGCGGCTTCGAAGCGCTCGGCATCAAATGGCTTTACCAGAAACTCGGTTGCGGAAGACGCAAATGCCGACACCGCCGACGAATCATAGGCGGTAACGATGGTTGCCGGCGCACACTTGACCCCCACAGCCTCCCAGCTCGGAGCTCGCCGAATCGCTGCTATATGTGCGTCTAATATTACGAGGTCCGGAGCGCTCTCCTGAATTGAGGACACCAGCCTGGAGTCGTCGACGCAAGTCACCGTCATCCCTGATTCACACTCGAGCAGTGAGCAAATGAGCCTGCGACTCACAGCGTCGGGTTCTGCTACCAACACTCGGATCGGTAGCGCGTGAGCCGATGCTCTCGTTAGGTTTTCAGGTATCCGAATAAAAGAGCCCAATGACATTTCACACCATGGTTAAGAGTAAAGTGACGTTATTCGAACCCACACTACCGGGTTACCTGCTGCTGGATGTACTGCTCATAGCCTTCGGTCGCAAAACACAAAGCACGATCGAAAAACTGGTCCAGCAACTGCAGTAATTCCATCTCGCCGTACATGTCGACCGGGCCACGGATAAGGCCCTCGCGCTGCAGGAATTCCCAGAGATGTTCCTTGGTCATGGCGATTGCCCAGCAGAAGTCGGAAAGCGAAACTCCCTGGGAGGCGCGCCGCTCGCCAATCTCAAAATAACGCTGCTCGATCTCGTGGCCCGTCTTGGTAAGCAGCCACTCGCTAGAGTGCTGCAAGATTTCGTGGATTCGTCGCCGCAATTCCCCGACCGGGACTTTGTGCAGATCGGATGTGCGGGAAGAAGTTTCGAGTTTCGCGACCAACTCGTTGGCGAGTTCGTCGGAATGGCGTTCAATCAGTTGAACCAACCTTAACGAGATCATGCCATGCCCTTTACTCGATTCGATGCTTTTTGTGTTCGAACAGACGCAGGCAAAGCGGTCGGCTTCCGAAAAGTTTTGTAATGAAATGTAATTCTTGTCTTGTCGTATTTGTCGCGCCGCTGTTTTGGAAATCGGCTTTCCTCCTGCCGCGTGCCGCGTATTATCAGGCCGAGTCGCGCAACTATATTGGGATTTTGAGGCCTGCAGAGTCGTAGGCCATCAGGACTGTGTAGGCCAACATTGAGGATACGTTCGCCATACCCTGATTGAACGCGTCCGCGGCGCGGCGTTTGTCGCAGGTGGTCCGGTTTGAACGCTATGAAGCAGGTTCCCGCACGCCTGGTAATGAATTTCACCGAGCCTGATCACCATCGCCCTCAGAAATCCATGGACCGTGGTCTGAAGGCTCTCCGCGAACGGGGAGAGAGCAAACTGACACCACTGCTGATGGACGATTCTTTTCCTTTATGGTTGCGTTCCAATTCCCTTGCTTATGATCTTGTTCCAGCAGTACTATCTGTTGGACACAACGACCAAACGATGAGATACCCAAGAGATGTCATTTGATTGTCAACTCTTTGGAGACTCGCGGTGACAACATCGCACGAAATTGACAAGCGGCACGAGACACTCCTATTTTCACTTTCTCTCCCTATTAGTTTGTTTCCAGCCATTTACAAAACTCCTCCAATCGACCGTTATTCCCGAATTTCAAGAAATATTTTTCCTGACAAAAACAGTCTCTAGACCCTGTTCTGTCAATCGGTTGCACCTTGGGCTGACTATGGGAGCTTTGCAGCGGCAATGCGGGAATCAGCGGGAGATTCGGAGCGAGCAAGATCAACAATTGGAGGCGTCCCGCGCTCCAATGGCAGTGGCTGAGTTCCGAAGTTCACGAGAGTACTACACACATAGCTGTCGTAGCCGGGGTCAATCATTCGGGGGACCCCCCGCTGCATCAAGTACCAGCGGCCGTGCAGGCAATTCTGTCCCATCCACAATTGTTGTCCATTTCGGCATCCGGTGATGCCACTGGAAATTTCGCGCTGCCTTAATGATGTCTTGCCGTGTGAGGGCCGCGACTTTTTGACTCGCCATGACGCTTCTCCTTATTCGTCACCATACACAAATTATTATTCATCATTAACAACAGCATGTCGGTTCTTCCGCACAGTGTTCTCCCAGCACGCGGAATCACGCGCCAATAACGCCTGGAGAACGGGGAATTTGGGAATGGTAGGCCCGAATGGACTCGAACCATCGACCTCTTCCGTGTCAAGGGCCACCTTACCACTACTTCCAGCCACTTACACACCATCGGAAGAGGGATCTGCCTCTGTTGCCCCAAGAAAACGATCCCGAGTCATCAATAAAATTCCACATGATGTGGTTGCCTAATCACAATTCTACACGCTGATAAACGGTCGGTTGTTCTACGTTAGGGAGAGCAGGAAGGCGATTTGCATCGCTTTTAGAAGGATCCGCGTGTGCTCGACGGCTACCCTTGCGCGACCGTGAGTTCCATCCTCCTGAGCGCGAGGAAAGCTATGATCCGGGTTCAGCAGGGTGGACAGCAAGAATGTGGATCGCGTCTGGTGGCGCATTGACGTTTTCGGACACGCCCTTCTTCCGATCCAACATACAGATATTGTGTGGACGCCACAATCTCGCCAAGCGCGACAACATTGAGTAGCGCTGGCATGGGTCGACCGACACCAGCGCTAGTCCGACTACAAACGCCAAGTGGGTTTACGTAGCGGCCAGCCCCCCTCCTGCGTACGAAAAATATCAGTTTTTTAACCGTTCTGAATCCGGTTCGAAGTACTGGGTTTTGAATGCCAGAAGTCTGCAAATGTACGTGGGGTTTTTTAACCGAGCCACAAATCTCAGTATCAGATCGGAGGCTTGGGAGGCCCAAAATCACGGTCAAGTGACCGCCCGGCGTTAGGACTGTTAATGAAGTTCACTGGGCGGCCCCATGAAACAACGAAATTATCGGCGTCATAGACGAGATACGTCACAGAACCCGCATAGGCAGATCCCCACGAGCCGGAAGGCAGATGAGGATTGAAAAGACTTCGGCGCTCGGAACAGAGCCTTCGGAATCGCGGAAAACCCGTTGGGGCTAAACACGCGGAAAGCCGTTTGTCTGGATACCGGCCTGTGAATTCTCGGTCTGTGATGGTAGTACCAGCGTAGGTGGTTGAGTCGCAGACCGTATCGGATTGCAATGGCAAGGGTTCGCACCGCCGCCTGGTGACTTGCTCCAGCGGCGCCGCACTGGCGTTCCTGTAGCCACAGAAAGTAGCGGAACGTAATTCTCCTAGCTGGAGCGAAATGCCGGCGTGCCTATTGCGGCACGCCGGCCTTGTTAGCTTCCAACCCCGGGTACCGGCGAATCACACTTGTTCAATCCCAGAACTACGATTTATTTAGGAAGCAGAATGGTCTCGTCGACAGACTCCGCCACCTGACGGCCCAGATCTTTGCCCGCGATGTGGTCGGAGCGGAAATGCTGCCCAGCGTAAATCCGGCTCAATCCCGCCTCCTGCGCCGCCGCTGAGAAGCTAGTGAAGTGCCGTGTCACTCCC
>Ga0210384_10005724_pt1 | contig 13409 bp, 10 predicted proteins | sample IncBWH2MmetaG_FD_160574 | JGI IMG/M metagenome (GOLD analysis project Ga0210384, IMG submission 160574) | Forest soil microbial communities from Barre Woods Harvard Forest LTER site, Petersham, Massachusetts, United States - Inc-BW-H-2-M | ecosystem: Environmental > Terrestrial > Soil >...
CCGGGCCGGGGTCCATCGCTGGAACGTGTGGCGGACCTACCAGGGGATGAACGCGGACGCGGCTCGCAGTCGGGCGGGCGCGCTCACGCCGTTCGCACCCGGCGAGCCCGGCGCGAGGGCAGCGTGAACCGACGCATCAGCGTCTGATACAGCTCGGGCGACAGGTCGACCGCCCCTCGACGGGGTGACGAGGTCGATGCCGACGAGGGAGACTCGGACCCAGGCGTCGATCACGATGCCCCTGTCGAGGGCGCGGTCGAGCACGTCGATGAGGCTTGTTCCGCTGGACGCCCGCTCGACGTCTATCGGCGCCGAGTATATAGGCAGGCGGCGCTATACCTGGGGGGCGGGCCGCGAGAGCCCCCGCTGACGCGGGGAGGGGAGCGACGAGCTCTGACAATGGCACCTTATGTCACGGTGACGGGCCCAAAGCAGGTGCGATCGCTTCCGGAGGCCACGGACTTCAGGGGAACCCGGGTCCAAGTCCCAGATTCCCACTCTATTCCCACATCGATTCCCATTGCCTTCAGTGGAAGGGCTCTGAAACAAGATGAGATTGACGCGGCGATTCAGACGACGGCTACCTCGAAGATGAGGCGACTCGCCTCACAGCACGACGGAACCTAGCTAAGGTGTTGTTCCTGCTCGAACCGCGCGGGATTGGAAGCTTCTGTGTCACTCCGTTGAATCCCGGAGAGATTTGGTGCCGAACAGTCCGAGCTGAACTGCGTGGGAAAGCCCGCGTGGACCGCGTTAGAGCACGAACAACCCTTCGCCGCGCGCCCTGTTTAGGCACGGTTTCCCTTAGTTAGTGCCGATTGAACGAGGTGCTGAATTCCAAGCCAGCCCCAATAGATGCGGTGGTGTGTGATCAAATCACATGCCAAGTCCATCACTTCGACGATCTCAATTTGGTTTCCGTCCGGTGCTTCTCGCGGATACTCCCAGATCAACCGGTGGCCATCGAAGAAGAACTGGTTCGGGATGCGATGCCACCGGACGAGGTGGTTTGGTAGTCGGCGCTTTCCTTCTGTAAAGAAGTGGCGGAGTTCTGCTTCACCCCGCACCACACCGTTGTCGGTATCGAATATCGCATTGATCAAAGGTGTTTCCAGCGTGGCGTCAGCTGCGTAGAGGGACAGCAATCCCTCGACATCCCCGTCACGCGCGTACTGGTCCCAAAGGTAATAGATTCGCTCTCCGTCAGACTTGAACTTATCCATCGGCTTTCTCCATGTCCGTACCGTGACCTTCAAGCCAACCTTCGGATGACAACAAACCAAACCTTCCATAACCGACGTTTCGCGATGCAGTCACTTTTTCGGGGATACTCCTTCAGACCTCGCCCGTCGGATGCATAGATCTGACGTGGGCCATCAGCTGAAGTGATCCAGATCATCGGCGATGGCCGCGCACCACCGCGGATACCAACGAATAGTTCTTCACGGCCCGGGGGCATGAAAACGCCTCCGAAGATACTATCCTTCGCTCCCCCTGCAGCGCGCGGTTGGGATTGGAAGTCCTGTGTCTATCCTTCTCCGTCGGAGGCTGGCATTCGGGGTCGCTCCAGGTCTTGCTCACCAGCCAACCCTAAACGATGCCAACGCCGATGAGCCCTACGTCCCTCATCCGAGACCTCTGTCACTGCTATTTCCCAAACTTTATCGCGGGCGGGAACTTGGGATCAAAAACACCTCTCGTCGGCGAAGCAACGATAAGGAAGGTGGCGCTTACGGCGTGGGCTACAGAGAAGCTCTTATCCGCGCTGACCCCTCCGGGGGCTTACTGCGTAGTCTGTGGCGGGCGCCGGCCTAACGCGCGATACACATCCTGGACCTGGTCGGCATCAAGGAAACTGCGGCGAAGACCGGGGATGGTGAGTTTGCTCGCGATAGCCTCGATCGTCTGAGCCGCCTCGATATACTGGCGTTCGGCGTCTCGGTCCCGACCTAAGCGAACGAACAGACTCCCCAACCCCTTCTTTCCCATCCACAGTTCGCGCGGAGTCCCGAGTGTCTCAGCCAGGTGAACGGACGCGATCAACGGGTCCAACGCTTCTTCGAGCCTGCCGCCCGCCACCAACGTGTCCGCCTGCAGCTGCTGAGCGCGCGCCATGTGCTTGGGGCGGCCGCACTGCGACGCCATCGTGAGTGATGCCGTGGCGTAGCGCCATGCTTCGTCGGGCCGACCCTCCGCCAACTCGAGCTCTCCCCGCGCCCGCAAGAAGGGAATCTCCCAGGTAAACCGGCCCCAGATATCAACCTGCAAGAGCTCTTGCGCCTGCTCGAGTGCGTTCTGAGCCCGCTCGTGGTCGTCTCGGTAGAGATTCGCCACTCCGAGTTTCACCAGCGAGTGACCCCGTGGCTCCGGCCACCGCCAGAGCCGTTTCGCCACGTCATCACCCTCTTCGTTTAGCCGGATGGCCGCCCTGAGATCGTAGACATCGAGGTACACCCCGGCCAGGCAGTTCGGGACACGGACAATGTACAGTTTGTCCCCCGCAGCCTCGGCATATGCCCCAAGCTCCTGATACGAGCGGAGCGCCTCCTCGTACTCTCCTTTGGCAAGGTGAGCATGACCCAAGACATAGAGGGCCAGTCCCATGGAGAACCCCGAGTGCTCTTGCCGCGCCAGCTCAGCCCCCTCCCTCAAGTAGCTGATGGCACGATCGAATTCTCCTCGGAACTGGAGGACACGACCGGCAAAAGTCAGGGTCTGCGCGCGGAGACGCGGCTCGCCAATCTCGTGTGACAGCCGGAGCGCCTCCTCGATATCGGCCGTGGCTTGGATCAGCGTTCCATCGGCCACTGCCGTCTCTGCCCGCATGCCGAGGCATCCCGCCTCCGAGGCACGGTCACCAATCTCGCGGGCGATGGCGAGCGCTTCGTTCGCCGCTTGGCGGGCGGGTTCAATTTTGTGAGCCCAGTTATAGACCCCGCTCAGGGCGATCAGAATCTCGATCTCCGGCTTCCGATCCCCGATCGACCGAACGAGATCGAGGGCGCGTTGGTACTCGGTCACCGCCGCGTCGTCCTCGGCCAAGATATTCAGGACCGCGGCATGTCTGGCATGGAGATGGGCGAGAACACTTGGCTCCACGCCGGCGGCATCCTTTTCAGCGACCTCCAACGCGCGGGCGTAGTGCCTCCGGGCCTCTTGGTTCGCAAACGCGTGGGCCGCCCGATCGCCGGCCAGGAGGCTGTAGCTCACGGTCTTACTCCATTCTTCCCCTTGCGTGAAGTGGTGAGCCAACTCCTCATAGTGCTCCGCAAGCCGATCGGGGTAGAGCTCCTCAATCGCGCGGCCCACGGCGCGATGCAGCTCCTTCCGACGCTGCATGAGGAGACTGTTGTACGCGACGTCCTGGATGACCGCGTGCTTGAAGATGTACGCGGGCTCCGGCAGGAGGCCCTGCTCGTAGATGATCTCCAACGCCTTGAGCTCGGCTAGCAGGCCTTCGAGCTGCCCCGGGAGTTCAGCGATCCGCTCGAGCAGGCGCCGCAGGAACTGGCGACCGATGACCGAGGCGAGCTGGACCGTCCGTTTTCCGCCTTCGCCGAGCCGATCCAAGCGGGCCATGATAATGGCCTGCATGGTGTCCGGGACGTTCACTTCGCGGACCCCCTTGACCATGCGGTAGCCCCCGTTTTCCTGACGGAGGACGCCCAGGTCGATGAGGGTCTTCGTGACTTCCTCCACGAACAGCGGCACACCCTCAGCTTTCTCCATGAGGGCCGTCTTGAGTTCGAGCGGAAACTGCTCGGTCCCGAGGACGCCGCCGGCCATCGTGAGAGTCTCGGCCTCCGAGAGATTCCGCAGGGTCAGCGTCGTGGAGAAGCTCCGACTGCCAAACGGTGGCGTGTAGCCGAGGCGATAGGTGAGCAGGAGCATCATCGGCGCGCTCGCCACCGAATCGGTCAGGAAAGCTAGAAACTCCTCCGTGCTTGTGTCCACCCAATGGAGGTCTTCGATCACAAACAGAATCGGACGGATGCTCGCCCCTCGGAGGGCCACCGCACGGCACGCATCCAGGATCCGCTTGCGCCGTGCGGAGGGCTCCATGGCCAAGATCGCCGGATCCCCCGGATCCACGGCTAGGAGATAGCGGATATAGGGGATGTGCTCTTCCAACTCCCCCAGCCGCCGCAGCCCATGCTCGACCTTCGCGATAATTTCAGGTTCGCCGTCGAATTCCTCGATCCCGAAGGTCTCTCGGAACTGATCGATCACGGGCAGGAACGGGATGGATTGCCCGAAGGACACGCACCGGCCCTCAAGCCAGGTGGCCTGTTCGCCGCCCCCGGCCACTGCACGTCGAAACTCCAGCAAGAGCCTGGATTTGCCTATACCCGCTTCACCGGAAATCGACACCACCTGGCCCCGGCCAGCCTTGACTTCTCGAAAGAGGGCACCCAGCGTCTCCAACTCGCGTTCGCGTCCGACCAAGGGGGTCAAGCCTCGTTCTGCCGCCACGTCGAGACGAGCCCGGCGACCTCGCGCCCGGACCACCTCGAACGCCCGGACCGGCGCGTGCCCCTTGATCGCAAGTTCTCCCATCTCCAGCGTCTCGAAGTAGCCGGCGATCAGTTTGTACGTGCCCTCGCTAACCAGGACGCTGCCGGGGCGGGCGAGTTGCTGAAGACGCGCGGCAAGATTCGTCGTATCTCCCACCGCGGTGTAATCCATGCGGAGGTCGTCCCCGATTCGACCGACCACCACGGGCCCCGTGTTAATGCCGATCCGCATCTGAAGACTGAACCCCTTCCGCTGCTGCAGACCCTTGCTGTAGTCGCGCAGCGCCCGCTGGATCCCCAGCGCCGCGTGCACCGCTCGGCGTGGGCCGTCCTCGTGCGCGATCGGCGCACCGAAGAGTGCCATGACCCCATCGCCGGTGTACTGGTTGACTGTCCCCTCGAACCGATGGACCTCGGCGGTAATCACGTCAAAGCAGTGGTCGATGAGTTCGTGGACTTCCTCTGGATCTCGCTTCTCCGCCAGAGTGGTGAATCCCGCGATGTCCGCGAACAGGACGGTGACCTGACGCCGCTCCCCCTCGAGAGCGGATCGTCCTTTCAGAATCTTGTCGGCCAGGTGCTTGGGGGTGTAGGACACGAGGCGAGCCTGACGAACGGCGAGCCTCGAGGGTGTCTCGGGCGGGGCGCCGACAGAAGGCTCAGCCTCTAGGAGGCGCCGACCGCACTTGCCGCAGAACTTGACGCCAGGCCGTGATGGGGCGCCGCAGTGAGGGCAGCGGTTCTCGAGCTCGGCTCCGCATTGCTCACAGAACCGGTTATCAGGAGGGTTCTCGGCCTGACAGCTTCCGCAGATCACAGTGGTTCGTATCTAGCACACGCAGATGTCGCGTGCTACGGGCAGACGAGACAGTTCCAATTCTCTGACGGGACTACTCGAGGTCTTCAAAAAGCTCGAGGTCTTCAAAAAGCGTGGGGCAGCGTACTTTCGCTGCGTCCACCCCGTCGGCACAGTGGCCGGAAGTGACTGAACAATCTAGCTAAACCAGTGACCGTGACATGCGTTCGAAGGCCAGCTGGGAGGGTCCACGTTCGGAACGACGCAGCTCCGGCGCCTCCCCGGGGCCCCACGAGATTTCCATGTGATTCTCGCCTTGTTCCCACGCATTGAGGTAGTGGGAGGCCTCCGGAACACGTCCGGCGGGACCGACCGGGATCACAGCCAAGATGTTACCCGATGACGGCACTTGTGCTGAGGCACCGAGAGACCGTACCCGGGCTTGGAAGTCCTGGTCTCTGCCCGGATCCAGCAACGCGGGAGAGAGCATGACTTCCAATCCTGCGTGCATCCGAGCGATTCCCGACGCGCTTCAGTTCCGGCATTAGCTCTTTTCTTGGTGAGGTTCAATGTTCACGATACGCATTCCCAACTCCTTCCTGCTATGAGTCGGACAAGCCTTCTCCCCGCCTCTTGACGAATGGCGCGCCAGTGAATCGATCTCGTGACCAGACTGAAATTCAGCTGCTCACCTGCTAGACGGGCTGGCCAGCTGCTTCGAGAATCAGTCTCGTGATTTCGTCGGGATGAGAGATCAGCGAGACATGGCTTGCCTTCACTTCGATGGTCTTGGCGCTCATGCGCTTGGCCATGAAGCGTTCGAGATCGGGATTGATCGTCCGGTCCTCCGTGGAAACGGCATAGAAGCTCGGCTTCGACCTCCAGGCCGCCTGAGTGGTCTTGCCCGTGAGCAGAGCCTTTTCGAACGGCTGCTGCACCGCATAGAGAACTTTCGCTTTCGCTTCCAGCAGGTCGCCCGCGAAATCGCGCAGGAACGCGGCTTCGCTCAGACGCCCTTCATCGCCGTCGAAGACGACTCCCGCGGACGCGGGCGGCGTCGGAAATGTCTTGGCCAAGGCCGTGTAATCCTCGCCCGCATCCGGCGCCCGCGCCGCCACATAGACAAGAGCCGACACGTTCGGATGCATACCGGCCTCTGTCACAATCATCCCGGCAAAGGAATGTCCGACCAGAACCGTCGGGCCATCCTGCCGCGCCAGCACGCGCCGGGCCGCGGCTACTGCGTCAGGCAGCGTTGTCAGGGGGTTTTGCACAGCCGTGGCATTGAGTCCTACCGCCTGCAATCGTGCAATCACCTCGGACCAGGATGACCCGTCGGCGAAGAGCCCGTGCACGAGAACGACGTTGCGCGCCGTAATCGGAGCCAGGTTCGCGGCCATGCCGCGGGTGGAGATCAGCGAAGCGGCAGCGCCGCAACTCATGGCGGCCACGAAAGAACGCCTGTTCATCACCATAGTCATCTCTTCTCCTTATACTCCGCGCCCCGTCGGCTGACTGACCTATCTGGGCGTGTCGGTGGGTGGAGCTGTCCTTGTTCTGACGAAGAGGGCACTGACCGGCACGCTCCGGCCGGTGCCCTCCGGATTGTCCACTAATTCTCCTCAGGGCGCGGCACGCGAAGCCGCGAGATCGTCCAACGCCTGACGTCCGCCTCGGGCTCATCGCCGTCCCTGAGGTGAATTGCCAGGTTGGTGACGAACATATCGTCTCCTACGATGACGTTGCTGGCCGGGAACAACAGCCCGCGAGGCGTACCATCTTCATTGATTCCGAAAAAGTTGCCGAGTTTGGCGATCACGCGCCCTGTTGCACTGAGCCCCACGATTTCGTCGGCCTGATTGGCACAGACCCAGAGCCGACCCCAGCGATCCATCAGAAGTCCATCGGCTCCATTGATGGTCTCTGCGAAGACCGAGATATTGTCCGCATCGTTGTCCTTGACCGTGAGATCGAGCACGAGCACGCGGTCGTCTCCGGTATTAGCGACGAAAAGCTTGGTTTCGAGCTTGTTGAGGGCGAGGCCATTGGCTCCGAAAGGCGGAAACCCGACGGTCGCCAGCCGGCCGTCATGCTTCACGGTTTCGACGGCGCACGGCGTGGTGCAGAAGGCGGCGTTGCCGATCTTGAAGATGGCGCCCTGGAACGAATCGGAGATGAACAGGTCGCCATTTGTGCTGAACGTCATCGCGTTGGGGGCCGGGGACGTGCTACCGAATGTGATCGTATCCCTACTTCCGTCGGGATTCGGTACGTCCAGGACGGGTGGAGCCCCGATCTTCGGGAGGTCGGCGACATCCTCGACTTGCGTCGTCGGGGACGAGGATTTGAAGTCGGCCGGCACCCGCTGAATCTTGGACATACCGAAATTGCAGATGTACACCTTATGATCGTTGCGATTGAATTCGAGACCTAGGAGCGGTGCGGTACCGAATTCGATCGCCGCCTCGAGCCGGCCGCGCCGATCGAAGCGCAGGAGCTTATTGTTCGCATCGGGGCCACCATCGAACGTCGCGACAAACAGGTCGCCGTTGTCGGGATTCGCCGTGAGTCCCTCAGGGCGCTTCACGCCCGAGTCCAGCACGATGAAGCGCTCCGCTGCGTCGCGCTTGACCATGATGCCACGGCCTTTGGCCGAGTCGGCGTCGGATGTGAGAGGTGTGACCGACAACGCCAGCGACAGCACAAAGAGCAAGACCAACAGTCGTCCCATCCGCATATTTCCATCTCCTATGGCTTTACGGGTTCACTTCCCCGAGGGTGGAATGATTCCTTCCTGGGCACGAGAATCTTCCGGCGGAACGTCGTCACCACCTCCTTCTCTGTGTCACCACAGCTTCCGTCAGCGACTGAGCTGCGCACGCCGGTCGCGCCCCCGCGGTGCTTCCTGTCATCATTCCGATGCCAGCGCTCTCGGGCGCGTTGCGCGAGAGTCTCTGTCAGGGGCTGAGTTGTCCTGAGGGCGACCTGAGAAGCTGCGGTACACTCCCTCACGTTATGGATCGGGTGGACGCGTCCCGGGTCTTCGAGTTCGGCCGCTTCAAGCTCGACTCGCATCGTCGCGAATTGCTTGCCGATGGGCGGCCGATCGAGTTGGGCGGCCGCGCGTTCGATACCCTCCTGGCTCTGGTCGAGGCTCGAGGGGTACTCATCAGCAAGGGTGACCTGATGCGCCGCATCTGGCCAGACCGCGTGGTGGAAGAAAACAACCTTGAGTTCCAGATCTCCACTCTGCGAAAGGTGCTCGGCGCAGACCGGAAGCTTATCCGTACCGTGGTCGGGCGCGGTTACCAGTTCACGGGCGACATCCGTGGTCCCGGCCCCGCCGTCGTCGGGGCCCCGGTGCCGATACCTGCCACCAACCTTCCGGAGCCCGTGTCCGAGCTCATCGGCCGAGAGGCCGAGATCCGTGACGTCCTGAGTCTGGTGATGGCACATCGGCTCGTCACGCTGACTGGCGCCGGCGGGATCGGCAAGACACGACTTGGTTTGGAGATCGCCAGGCAACTCCTGCTGACATTCCCCGACGGCGTGTGCCTCACAGATCTGGCGCCGGTCTCCGATGGGACGCTGGTCCCCGTCACGGTGGCTGCAGCGCTCAACCTCGCGCTCGTTGCGGCTGCCGTGTCCCCGGAAGCCATCGCATCCGCGATCAGTGCGAAGCGACTCCTCCTGGTCCTCGACAATTGTGAGCACCTCGTCGACCCCAGCGCGCGGATGGTCCAGGCGCTGTCACGTGCCAGTCCCGGCGTGTCCCTGCTGGTCACGAGCCGTGAGCCCCTGCGAGTCGAAGGCGAATACGTCTATCGCGTGCCGCCCCTGGCGATGCCACCTGAAGACGCCGATATGGACGAAGACGTCTTCCGGTATGACGCGGTGCGGCTCTTCCTCACGCGCGCGCGGGCGGCGGAGCCTCGATTCACGCCAGACGCCCGAATCGCACCCACCGTGGCCGCAATTTCCCGGCGCCTGGACGGCATTCCGCTGGCCATCGAGCTAGCCGCGGCGTGCGTCCCATCGTTCGGCGTCGATGCCATTGCGGCGCGCCTCGATGATCGGTTCACGCTGCTCACCAGCGGTAACCGCACGGCGCTGCCCCGTCACCAGACACTACGCGCGACCCTCGACTGGAGTTGCGAGCTACTGTCAGAGCACGAACACGTGGTGCTTCGGCGGCTGGCGGTCTTTGCAGGGACGTTTGCACTCGAAGCGGCCAGCGCCGTTGCGGCGAGCAGCGACGTGTCCGTGGACGGCGTGGAGCATGCCCTGGCTGGTCTGGTCACCAGGTCTCTCGTCTCCGCGAATGTCAGTGGTGCCGTTCCGTACTATCGCCTTCTCGAGACAACGCGTGCCTATGCACTCGAGAGACTCCGCGAAAGCGGAGAATTCGGTGCGCTCGCGCGCCGCCACGCCGAATACCAATGCACATTGTGTGAACGGACTGAACTGGGATGGGGGACGACCCCGCCCGGCGACTGGTTGGCGGTCTACGGCCATCAGATCGACAACGTTCGCCTGGCCCTGGACTGGGCGTTTTCGCCCTGCGGCGATGCCGGCATTGGCATGACGCTCGCGGTGGCAGCCGTGCCCTTGTGGCTGCACCTGTCACTGGTGACGGAGTGTCGCGCCCGCGTCGAACAAGCGATCGCACACCTCGGACCTCAGGTGCCCTCGGACCCGCGGCGCGACATGCGGCTATTTCTCGCGCTTGGCCATACCTTCTTACACTCCCGCGATATCGAAAGCCCCAACATGAACGTGGCGTTGACGAAAGCCCTCGAGCTTGCCGAGAACGTGGAGGATACCGAGTACCGCTTGGGAGCAATGTTTGGGCTGTATGCCTATCGCCTCAACACGGGCGACTATCGGGGTGCGCTCGCCCTCGCCGAGACATTCCGCACCGTCGCCGCCAAGACGGCCGATCCTTCCGATGCCCTCGTCGGCAGCCGTCTCATCGGCGTGGCCTTGCACATTCTGGGAGACCAGCCCGCGGCGCGGCGACACATCGAGCCCCTGGTCGGTGCAGACCTCACAACGCCCCGCCGGTCGCACATCATCCGCTATCAATTCGACCAGCGCGTCATGACCCATTGCTACTACGCGCGCATTCTCTGGTTGCAGGGGTTCGCCGATCAGGCGATGCAAACCGCAGATGGTATCGTCGACTACGCCCGGACGAAGGACCACCCGCTCTCGCTGCTGTACGCGCTAATCTCAGGGGCTTCCATCGCACTCTATGCCGGGGACCTCGCGACCGCCGACCACCAGGTGAGGCTGGCCTCCGACCTCGCCGCGAAACATCGACTAGTGACCTGGAACGCCTGGGCGCAATGCTTCGAGGGGGTGCTGGTCATCAGACGCGGGGACAGTCGCGCGGGCTCACAATTGCTGCGGGCGGCGCTCGAGGGACTGCCCGTTTTTCACCACCACATGAATCTATTTCTCACTGAATTGGCTGCCGGTCTCGGCGCGGCCGGGCAGATTGCGGAGGGCCTCTTCGTGATCGACAAGGCGCTGGCCCGCGCGGAACGCACCGAGGAACGGTGGCTTTTCGCCGAGTTGCTGCGTAGGAAGGGCGACCTACTCTTCCTGCAGGGTGCACCAGGCACCGAGGACTGGTTCGGGCAGGCGGTCGACTGGGCTCGACGCCAGGGCGCCCTCTCGTTGGAGCTGCGGAGCGCGACGAGCCTCGCACGACTCCATCGGCGGGGGGGCCAGACCACCCAGGCGCGCAAGGTGTTGGCGCCCGTCTACCGGCGGTTTACTGAGGGGTTCGCGACCGCCGATCTCATGACCGCTAAGGCGCTACTCGACACGTTGCGCTAGAGGCTCGCGGGGCGCGGTTCAGATGGAGAATGGGCGGACGTTTGATGATTGCACGATGTCCGCCTTGAAGGCCGAGAGATTCGATTTCGGTGATTGCGGGCCCCTGCAACAACCGAAATCTCGCTCGCTACACTAAAGACCCGAATCACAGCAGGGTGTTATCCGAAACTTCTGGGACTGAAGCTGGGAGCTGAAGCCACTTGGGGCCAACCTGCTCAGAGCCGTGCGCGGGATTGGAAGTCATCCTCGCTGCCGTCGAGCAGGGCCGTGGTTCGACGACTCCGAGTCCATCCGCCGCTTATCCAGTAAGGGCACCCGCCGAGCCGAAAATATTCGCGTGCGTGCAACACTGATACTCGTAGGCGTCGACCTCAACGTGGAGGTGTCCAGATGACTCGCGACGAGTACTACATGACCATCGCGATGGCAGTTCGTAAGAAAGCGAATTGCCTCGGTCGAAAAGTCGGCGCGGTAGTCGTTAAGGCGAACCGGATTATCTCCACTGGGTACAACGGGACGCCTGAGGGCATGACGAATTGCTTTGAAGGCGGTTGCGTTCGCTGCAAAAACAGGGAGGTTTATGCCTCGAGTGTCGGGTACGACGTCTGTATTTGCGTCCACGCAGAACAGAATGCCCTGATCACGGCGGCAAGATTCGGCAATTCGGTTGAGGATACGGTGATCTATTCGACCCTGCGCCCATGCTTTGATTGCACCAAGAACGCGCTTCAGGCCAAGGTGCATACGATTTACTTCATTCATGACTGGCAACATCCGATCGGAACACTTCAAGAGCAGTACCGGATGGCTCAGGACAAACTGCCCGGAGGGGTCAGGTCGGTCGCTGTCAATGACCCGGACGCCGACTGGGCTAATGGGAAGGTGCCAGCACGGGCTTAAGAGTGCTGAGTTGGCGTTAGTCGAGGAACGTCGACCGCCGAGGCGCCACGCCTCGGCGACTACCCGCTGGACCGCCACGTGGCTCAGCGTGAAGGGCCTTCATCGCCCGGCCTAGGTCGGCTGATGCCGACGCGTGACCGTCCGGCTAAGGCCGGTCAGGGCGCGGGGCTGGGGGGCCGACGGTGAGGGGCTTGCAAAGTGTGCGCGTCCCTGTGACGCGGGTTGCCGGCGCTTGCTAGCCGCCTCGCTACAAATCCAGGCCTGTACGCACCGTCCAAGTTGACTCGAACTCTACTCGGACCGAATCATACGTCGCTATCCGTCTTGATCCGGAGGCACGAATGCCGGGCGATGTCCCGAAGGGCTTCGGATCATAACGGATACCAACGGATTACTCGTCGGACCCGGGGGATGCAGGCGGGTCTGAAAATCCCGGTGTCGGCGGTTCAATCCCGTCCCAGCCCGCCATTTTGCTTCCGCGTCGACAGCTACTTACACGCCGCTGACTTTCAGCAGATCACCCGTTGCACCTTCCGACTTGGTCGGAACTTGGCCGATCACGCCCGCTTGGGTGCTTCGCTGATGGGGATCACCGTCCGCTCGGCCGGCTGATCGGCTTGGTGGAGCGCCTCAAGCTTCACGCCACCAGCCCGCAGCATCCCCTCGTCGGCGATGGCGTACCGTCGGTAGATTGTCTCGGTCTTGTGCCCGACCATCTTCATGGCCGTGGACCGGAGCACGCCCGCGCGCTCCAGGTTCCGGACGGCCGTGCGACGGAAGTCGTGGGGGATTCGTCCCGTGAGTCCCGCCCGCCGGCACGCAGTCAGCCACGCCCGCCGGAAGGATTTGATCGGTCGACCCTCCCGATGGAATACGGCCGGGTAGATCTCTCCCGTTGACCGCTGGAATGCCTCCGTACGCTCGCGCTGCCGCTCCAACACGGCTCGTAGCATTGGCGTGAGCGGGAACATCCGACCTTCGTCGTTCTTGGTCTCGCCGGGTTCCAGCCGGAGCCAGCCGTTCCGGAAATCCACATGCGCCCACTGACGCGTGAGCAACTCGGACTTGACCCGCCACTTCCGGCAGATGCTTGACGACCGCCCGGAACTCTGGCTCCTCGAAGAATCCGGGACGCGTGTTCCGTCCGAAATACGCCCCACCTTCGGGCGGAGGGGCTGCGGATTGTCCGCGCTATCGGCCGAACACCTTCTCGATTCCGTCCACCGCTTCAAGAACGGGCCCTGCGATCTCGGCATAACCGCCGGGCGAGTTGGCCGCCTCCAATCGAGCGACGAGTTTGTCGAACGTCGCAATCTCGCTGGTACCCCCACGAGCCGCCACGCTCGGCCTTACCG
>Ga0210384_10005726_pt1 | contig 13408 bp, 8 predicted proteins | sample IncBWH2MmetaG_FD_160574 | JGI IMG/M metagenome (GOLD analysis project Ga0210384, IMG submission 160574) | Forest soil microbial communities from Barre Woods Harvard Forest LTER site, Petersham, Massachusetts, United States - Inc-BW-H-2-M | ecosystem: Environmental > Terrestrial > Soil >...
GGTCCACTGGTGGTGCAAAGACCAGAACGAACCGGCCCCGCTGTTTTTCACCGCCGAAGAGTTGCGCCAGTCCGCCGATGTCTTTTCCATCGAATTACTCGACATGCAACAAAGCCGCCGCGTTCTCTATGGCCCGGATGCCGTCGTCGGCATCGCCGTGCCCATGAATCTCCATCGCGTTCAGGTCGAGCATGATCTGCGCACTCTGCTGCTCAAGCTTCGCCAGCATTTTCTCCTCACGGGCCAAAAAGAAAGTGAGCTGCGCGCCGCCGAGGCAAAATCGTCTTCCAGCGCGCTGGCTCTCCTGCGACACACCTTGATCGCCTTCGACGAAGATCCGCCGGCCACCGCCCCGGAGGTTTTCGCGCGCATCGCCGCGCTTACCGGTGCCGACGCGGACGCTTTTGCAGCCGCCTACAAGCTCCGCGATCGCCACGCTCATGTCGATGACCTCGCGCGCTCCTACGCACAATACTTGAACGCGCTCACAGTGGTAATTGCCGCTCTGGACAAGATTGTTCCCAAGCGAGAATGGCATCGAACCGGTAAACCCAGTTCCTGATTCTACGGAGGCAGCATCATGAAAGCAGCTCTGATCGTCCTGGCAGTCCTTATCATCGTCGCACTGCTTCTCGGCAGCTCGTTCGTTTCACACCGAAATCAAATGGCCATCAAGCGCGAAGCTGTGAACGCTTCTTGGGCACAGGTCGATGTCGTCCTCCAGCGCCGCGCCGACTTAATCCCTAACCTCGTCGAGACCGTCAAAGGTTTCGCTCAGCACGAAGATCAGGTTTTCGGTGAGATCGCCAAAGCACGGTCCGCTTATCTGAACGCCACCACTCCCGCCGACAAAATCGCCGCGAACAGCCGGCTCGATGCCTCTCTGGCCAAAGTCCTGGTCTTAACGGAGAACTATCCGCAGCTTAAATCCAACGAGAATTTCCTCCGTCTCCAGGACGAACTGGCCGGCACGGAAAACCGCATCGCCGTCGAGCGCCGCCGCTACAACGAAGCCGTGCAGGACTACAACACCTACATCTCACTCTTCCCAAACAGCCTAGTAGCCAGCATGAGCGGCTTCACGCGCAATGACGCCTACTTCAAAACCGATGAAGGCGCCCGCCAAGCCCCCAAAGTCAATTTCAACACGACGCCGTCAGCTGCGCCGGCTCCGGCCCCCGCGAAGCCCTAGCGTTGACTGTCATACGTCCGGGCAAATTGTAGGGGCCGCCCGGGCGGCCCTTTCTGTAACCTTGGCCGGTCCTCTCTTCTAAATATGAAACTCCGATCGGATGAACGCCTTAATCCCCTCGCTTCCCGTCAGTCGCAAACACACCAACTTCCCTTGATTCTCCAAATCTATGTGAAAATCAAAGAATGGGCAGCACTTGCTCTCCGCCACGATCCACTCGCCCACTTCCGCGATCGAAACCTTGTCCGGCGTGTACTGAAACTCGTACCCCTTTTCTGTCTCAACCGTTTTGTTCCTCGCCGCGAGCAGCTTCTCCGTCAATTCTTTGTGCCGCGCTCTTTCGCTCGGAGAAAGCGCTTTCACATTGCAATAGAATTGTCCATCCACACTGATTGCGGCCGCCTCTTTTCCGCCCTGCACGTACAAATTGCGCCCGGTCGCTATTCCTGCAATTCCTAGGCCCATCGCAACCGCAGTGATGATCCCGGCGGATTTCTGCATTCGAAGTCTCCAGTCCTTGTTCATCTCATCCTCCAAAATGGATTTGCCACGTCGCATTCATAATGCTAAAAGTTAAAGCGGACTTTAAGTCAAGCGGCGATTCGCGCCTGCATGCTGCTCTCGCCAAGTCCGTCTCAGGCGTGGAAGCTAGGAGCACGAGAGTGAAAATCGGCGAGCTCGCCGCGCAAGCTGGCCTCGCGCCTTCGGCGGTGGAGAAAAGGGAGGCTAACGCTATGCGCACTCTTCCTCCGCCGCTTTGGGTGAAGCACCCTCCTCCTTCTTTTCCACACCGTGGCCTGTCAACTCTCGGCTGTAAGCCCTCCGTTCGTGTAGGTCCCTTACAACCCGCGAATACGGAAAAAGACCGGGATAAATGAGCCAACTGACCTTCAACCTTCAGCCCACCCGCCGGGCCTTCACCGTCACCGAGCTGACCGCCCGCATCCGTGACCTCCTCGGCCGAAACTTCACCGACATCTGGGTGGAAGGCGAAATCTCCAACTGCCGCGAAGCCCAGTCAGGCCACATTTACTGCACTTTGAAGGACGAGCGCGCCCAAATCCGCTGCGTCTGCTTTAAGCAACAGCTTCGCACCATCAAGTTCCGCCCCGAGGACGGCCTTCACGTCACCGTCCGCGGCTCCGTCAGCGTCTACGAATCACGCGGCGAATACCAGATGTACGTCGAAAACATTGAGCCTGTGGGACTTGGCGCCCTGCAACTTGCTTTCGAGCAATTGAAAAAACGTCTCGAAGCAGAGGGACTCTTCGCGGCCGGGCGCAAAAAGCCTCTCCCCATGCTCCCCAGCCGCATCGGTTTGATCACCTCGCCGCGCGGAGCCGCCGTCCGCGACGTAGTACGCATCCTGCGCCGCCGCTTTCACAACGTGCACTTGATGGTTTATCCCGTGTTGGTTCAGGGGGAAGGCGCTGCTGCGGAAATTGTCAAGGCTTTAAGATTCTTCAATCAGAGAAAACTCGTGGACGTTCTAATCCTCGCGCGCGGCGGGGGCTCGATGGAGGATCTCTGGGCCTTCAACGAAGAAATTGTCGCGCGCGCCATCTTTGCCTCGGAAATCTCGGTTATCTCCGGCGTCGGCCACGAAACCGATTTCACGATTGCTGATTTTGTCGCCGATGTTCGCGCGTCTACTCCGTCCGCCGCCGCCGAGCTAGTGGTTCAAACGCGCCGCGAATTCGATAAGCACATCGCCGATCTCCGCGAAACGCTCGTCAGCCTGGTCCGTTACCGTCTGCTTGATCTGAGCAAGTGCGTCCACGAACTTTCCGCGCGCCGCGGCTTCCGCCGGCCGCTCGATCTCCTCCGCCAGCAGCGGCAGCGCGCTGATGAGATGACGTCGCGCTTAGCGCTCGGCCTTCGCGCGCGCCTCGAACAATCACGCAAACGCTTCACCGCCCTGCACCTGCGCATTGCCGCGTTCGATTTTCGCGTGAAGATTTCCGCGTTCCGCCTGCACCGCGATAGGCTCACGGCCGACCTCGGCATCCGCATCGAGCGATTGTTGCGTACCAAGCGCGAACGCCTCGAACGCCTAACTCTCCAGCTAGAAGAGCGCAGCCCCCTCCGCGTCCTCGAACGCGGCTACGCCATTGCTACCGACGCCGCCGGCAACCTCCTCCGCGACGCCGCCCAAGTCCAGATAGGCGACACGGTAGCCGTCCAACTCCACCGCGGCCGCCTCACCACCGAAGTGCTCAAACAGGAACCACAATGAGGGCGAATTGCTCAAGGTTGCGCTGCTATTGACTCAATTCGTTTCTGTTTGATTTCTTTGATTTGGTCGATCAAATCGTCGGCCATCTTCAAGAGTTCTTCTCGCTGCTCTTTGGTCTCTACGATGTCCGCCTTGCGCCGGTCCATCAAATTCAAATAAGCCATTGCATCGTCGTAGTCGGGCCGCAGCTGGATCGCCCTCCGCAGGCTCTCAATTCCTTCTTCGATAATCGGCTCGTACTCTCTGGCGTATTCGTTGCGAACCTCTGGCGGCATCGGATCGGCGTCGTCAATTTGCTTCCCGTGCACGCTAAGGTTGTAACGAGCCCGATAGAGTCCGTTGGCTCGAAATGCCAGCGTCCAATCAATCACGCCGATCCAGTAGTGCGGCTCGGGATCTTGTGGATTGATTTGCGTATGCTTTTGATGAAAGAACTTGGATTTCTGCATCATGGTGGGGTCAAAACCCGATTTTCCCGCCATTTGAAAGAGCAGCGATCCGATTCCATCGATTGCCGGGAGAGAGTCTGGTTGGATGGACAAAACGCCTTGGAATTCCGCGATCGCGGCTTCACCTTTTTGTCGGTTTTCCTCCGACGGAGCGCCAGGAATATAAAGAGATGCGTACGCCGTGGCAAGGTACAGCCGCGCGTTCAAGAGCTGCGGATCAAGCTGTTTCGCGCGAGCGAACTCACTAATCGCTTCTGCGGACCTTCCGTTCTTGAAGTTTTGCACGCCCCCGTTCAGTGCTTCTCGTGCTTGCCTCTGTTCTTCGGTCTGCGGAGGTTTCTCCTGTCCGGAGCTATTGCGGGGTGGAAAAAGAGTCAAAGTCAGAATAGAAATCGTTACCACGAAGCGAAAGGGAAGAGGCCGGCGCACGCGAGCACGCGGAATCAACATGATGAACTCCGATCTTCCCTGCGGAGCTCTATCTTAGTCGTCGTCGGAAGAAGAGGCAACTTTCAGGACCGCCAGGAAAGCTTCCTGGGGAATATCGACCTGGCCGACGCGCTTCATGCGGCGCTTGCCTTCTTTCTGTTTCTCGAGGAGTTTGCGTTTGCGCGAAATGTCTCCGCCGTAGCACTTGGCTAGGACATTTTTGCGCATCGCGGCCACGGTCTCTCGCGCGATAACGCGGCTGCCAATCGCGGCCTGAATCGGCACCTCGAACATTTGCCGTGGAATGAGTTTTCGCAGCCGTGTCACAAGCTCGCGGCCCCGTTCGTAGGCCGTATCGCGGTGGATGATCAGCGCCAGCGCATCGACCGGTTCGCCGCCTACGAGGACATCCAACTTCACCAAGTCGGATTCCGCGTAGCCCGCGAGGTGGTAGTCCAGCGAAGCGTAGCCGCGCGAAACGCTTTTCAGCCGGTCGTAGAAGTCAAGCACGATTTCGTTGAGAGGCAGCTCGTAGGTGAGCATCACGCGGGTAGGCGACAGGTACTCAAAATTTTTCTGCGTACCGCGCTTTTCCTGGCAGAGCTGAAGAATTCCACCGACAGATTCTTCGTTGGTGATGATCATCGCTTTAATGATCGGCTCTTCAATTTTTCCGATGTCGCTGGGATTCGGAAATTTCGCGGGGCTATCGACTTCGATCACTTCGCCCGTCACGCGCGTGATGCGGTAACGCACGCTGGGCGCTGTAGTGATCAGGTTCAGCCCGAATTCGCGCTCCAACCGCTCCTGCACGATCTCCATGTGCAGCAAGCCGAGGAACCCGCAGCGGAAACCGAAGCCGAGCGCCACCGAGTTTTCCGGCTCGTAAAAAAATGCGGCATCGTTGAGCTGCAATTTCCCGAGCGCGTCACGCAATGGTTCGTAGTCGTCGGCGAGCACGGGAAACAGCCCGGCGAACACCATCGGCTTGATGGCTTCAAATCCCGGCAGCGGCTGCGCGGGCCGCGCAGCTTCCGTCACGGTGTCGCCCATGCGTGCATCCGCGACGCGCTTGATGTTTGCGACGATAAAGCCCACGTCGCCGGTACCAAGTTCTTCGAGCGCGACAGGCTTGGGAGTGAGCGTGCCGAGCGTTTCGACTTCGTGAACTTCGTTGCTGTAGCAAAGCCGGATTTTCGTGTGCTTTGTGACGCGGCCTTCCATCACGCGCACAAGGACTACGGCGCCACGATAAATGTCGAACCAGGAGTCGAAGATGAGCGCCTGCAGAGGATTTTCCGAGCTGCCCTTCGGTGGCGGGATGCGTTTCACGATGGCTTCGAGAACATCTTCGACACCCAGGCCGCTTTTTGCGCTGATCAACAGAGCGTCCGCGGCGGGAATCGCCAGCACACTTTCAATTTGCTCTTTGACGAATTCCGTTTGCGCGGCGGGCAAGTCAATTTTGTTGATGACCGGAACGATCGTCAAATTATTGCCGGCGGCCAGGAAGGTGTTTGCAACGGTTTGCGCTTCGACGCCCTGGCTGGCGTCGACGACTAGCAACGCGCCTTCGCACGCAGAAAGCGCTCGCGACACTTCGTAAGAAAAATCCACGTGACCAGGCGTATCGATCAAATTGAGCTGGTACGTATTTCCATCCTTGGCGGTGTAGTGCAGCCGGATGCTTTTCGCCTTGATGGTGATGCCGCGCTCGCGCTCGAGATCCATGGAGTCGAGCACCTGCTCGTGCATCTCGCGCTGCGAAAGCGCGCCAGTCATCTCGAGCAGCCGGTCCGCAAGCGTGGACTTGCCGTGATCGATGTGCGCGATGATACAAAAATTGCGTATGAACTTCGGGTCCATGTGGTTCGGTTATCGCCCGCTTTGCAACCGCTTTTAGTGTTCAGTTACCGGCAGGAGCCGCATGCTTCGAGGAGCCGAGAGACACCAGGCTGCGCAAAACCGTGCCCTGTGACAGTTCAGTTTGCCACAAATCGCCGAGGAGCGCAGCCGCGTTGGACGCCTGAGCTATACACAGCGGGCCTCCAAGCTGAAGTTTCGCAAAAAGCCGCCTGGAACGCTGGCCCGTCTAAGGGCTGGGAGGAATGCTCGAATGATCAAGCGAGTGCCGATTTTTCTGCTTTTGCTGTTAGCGTTGCCCGTTCATGCACAAGACAAGAAACCGACTACGCTACGGGAAGTTTTGCTGGCAGAACTGAAGTCCACGCACATCAGCGCGGAGTGGTTCGTCCCGGCAAATACTGCGGTGAAGGGATTGACGGCGGAACAAGCAAACTGGACCGACGGCAAGGGGAATCACTCGGTCGGCCAACTGGCGTATCACCTGGTGTTCTGGAACCGCCGAAATCTCCAGGTCCTCAAAGGCGAGAAACCTGAAAAATTCAGCGGCAAGAACGACGAGACGTTTGACAGGTTCGACAGCAAGTCGTGGAACGATATCGTGAAGCAGCTCGATGACGTGATGAACGAGCTGGAAAAATGGGTGGAAACCGCCGACGAAACAAAACTGAAAGAGTCCGCTCAGACGTTCACGCACATCAGCACGCACAATGCGTATCACATCGGCCAGATCATTTACGTTCGCAAGGAGCAAGGCTCCTGGGATCCAAAGAATGGCGTGAACTAAAGCTCATTCGTCGCGTAGCGTGCGGACGGGCTCGACGCGTGTAGCGCGATAGGCCGGCACGATCGTGGCGAGGACGCCGACCGCGACTAGGAGCGAGGCAACCGTCGCGAAGGTGAGCGGGTCCGTGGGGCGCACACCGTAAATCAGGGAGGAGACGACGCGTCCCAGCGCCAGCGCAACAGCTAAGCCGATGCCGACGCCGAGTAGGATTGGTTTCATTCCATCGGCAACGACCATCTTTAGGACGTCGGAGTGCGAAGCGCCAAGCGCTATGCGAATCCCAATCTCGCGAACGCGGCGGCGCACGGTGTAGGACAGCACGCTATAAATGCCGACGGCAGTGAGCACCAGCGCGAGTCCAGCGAATGCCGCCAATAGCAGCATGTTGGAACGTTGCGGGGACAGGGAATTGGAAATCAATTCATTCATGGTCATCACTTCGGTGACCGGCGTTTCGGGGTCTACCTGGTGAACAGCGGCAGTCACCGCAGAGACGGCGCTCGTCGGATCGATGCTAGTGCGCACGGTAAGGCTCATCGGAAACGAACGCCAGGGCTCGGAGGGCGGCGCGAAAATCTGATCCAGCGGCCAGTAGATGGTTTCCGTCGGACGGGTCTCGTCCAGAGAATCCAACTTTACGTCACCTACGACACCCACGATTTCTCGAGCCACACCCGGATAAAACGTCATTGTAAGATGTTTGCCGAGAGGATTTTCATTGGGCCAAAAGCGTTTGGCCATGGACTCGCTGATCAGTACCGCGGGCGTTCGGCCCGCCACGTCGGAATCGGTCAGGTCGCGGCCATGCAATAGCGGAACGCGCATGGTCCGCAAATAGCCGGGACTGATGAGGCGAACATCCACTTCAGGCTGGTCCGCCATGGGCACGACCGGCTGGCCTTCGATGGAGACGGGCTGGTGCGAACCGCCGCCACCCATTGGAAGATCATCGATTACCGCCGCCGAGTCGACCCCCGGGGTGGCCCGAACGTTCTGGAGTATGCGCTCGAAGAAGGAGATCTGCGCCGTAGCCGTGGCAAATTTGTTTGGGGGGATCGAGACGGTCATCGTGAGTTGGCCGTTGGGATCGAAGCCAGGCCGGACGTTGCTCAGCTGGTATAACGTGCGGATCATGAGGCCCGCGCCAACCAGCAGCACCAGTGAGAGCGCCACTTCGGAGACCACCAGGAAACCGCGAGTTTTGCCGCCGCCGGAATCGGAGCTGCCGCGGCTCTGGCCTTGCTTTAGAGCTTCGTTCACATCGGTTTTCGTGAACCGCAGGGCTGGCAGAATACCCGCGAGGACGCCAGAGAAAAGGGCGAGGAACGCGGTGAAGGCCAGCACCGAACCGTCGAGCGTGATTTCCGCGAAACGAGGCAGCCGGTCGGCAAGAAATTTGACAATCAAAGTGGTACCGAAGCTGGCGAGGAACAGTCCCAACGCTCCGCCCGCGAGAGAGAGCAGCACGGTCTCCGCAAGAACCTGGCGCAGGATGGCAAAGCGGGTTGCTCCCAACGCCGAGCGGATGGCGATTTCCTTCTTGCGCGCGAGGATTTTGCCGAGGACAAGATTGGCAACGTTGGCGCAGGCGATCAACAAGACGAAGCCAACGGCGCCCAACAAAACGAGCAGAGCAGGGCGGACATCGCCAACCGTTTCTTCGCGCAGGGTACGGATCTTGGCGCCCCAGCCTTTGTCGTCCTCGGGATAGAGCTGCTCAAGGCGAGTCGAAATGGCGCTGAGCTCGGCTTGCGCTGCGCGGATATCCACGCCGGGTTTTAGACGTCCGATGACCAGATAGTTGTGATTACCCCGAACCGCGCGCTTTTCGTCGGTCCAGGCTAGAGGGGTCCAGAGCTGGGCCCAGATGGGAAACTTGAACGTGGGTGGCATGACTCCGATGACGCTGTAGGTCTCGCCGTCGAGAACAATGTTGCGGCCAACGACGCGAGCATCGGCGCCATAGCGTTCGCGCCAAAGTGCATGACCGAGGACCACGACGTGACCCTGGCCGGGACGGTCATCATCGGGCGTGAATCCACGGCCTAGAAGCGGCTGAACCCGAAGGATTGAAAAGAAGTTCGGAGCGACCGTGGCTGCTTGTATAGCTTCAGGGCGTTCCTTGGCGCCGACGTTGAAGCGGGCGCCTCCGTAAGCCGCCATCTCCTCAAAGGAATGGTTCTGGCTCTGCCAGTCGAGGTAGTTTGCCGGTGAGACGGAGAAGAGAGACATTCCCGGGAAGCTTTTTGCGGGAGGAACGTGCCAAATCTGCATGATCCGGGACGGGTTCTGGTAAGGCAGCGGGCGGAGGAGAACGGCGTTCACTACGGAAAAAATCGCGGTGTTCGCGCCAATGCCTAAGGCGAGCAGGAGGATCGCCGTAGCGGAAAAGCCAGGGTTGCGGAGCAGGATGCGAAGGCCCAGACGAAGGTCGGAGAAGAGGTCGCGCATTGTGAAAAAGACTCCCGATCACCGATAGAGGAAAAATTGGCGGTGACATTGATAACAGACGTCCGAAATAACCAATCGTTTCCGGGGATTGGGCGTGCCGGATACCGCAAGACACGGTTGTACGAGTTTTGCGGGTCTTGCAGTCGGGGTATATAGTTGAACGAGGGCGTGCGCACCTCTCATCGCGCGCCACTCGGCACAAGATTTTCTAGTCAGCCGACAGGCAAAGCAAAGGCAACCCGGACGGATGGCCGCAGACGTTAGCAAGCATTTGGACCGCGCCAAGCGATTCCTTGAAAAGAACCGCGTCGAGGACGCTATCGAAGCGTATCTGGCGGTGCTAGATGAGGCGCCGCAGCATCAGGAAGCGACGCAGGCGCTGGGAGACCTCTATGCGCGAATGGATCAGCCGGAGCGCGCGGCCGTTTACTACGGGCTGCTCTTTGATTTGCTGATCGATCCGCGGGACGAAACCAAAGCGCTGGCCATCTACAATCGTTTTCTGCGAAGTGGTTCCACTGCGCAGCCGCCGGAACGCATCGCCCGCTACGCGTTTTTGCAGCAAAAACAGAACCATCCCGAAGAGGCAATCGATCAGTACACCAAAGCCGGGGAGCTTTTTACGAGCGCGGGACGCCACGAGGACGCGCTTTTTTGCTGGGAGCGCATCGCGCAGCTTGATCCGGAGAACCTCAGCCGTCAACTGCGGCTGGCCGAAGGCGCGGAGAGCCTCGGGAAAAATGCGCTGGCGGCGCGCACTTTTCTGCGAGCGGGACAGCTGGCGTCGGCGGGCGGCGCCGCAGCCGATGCGCTGAAGCTGCTGGGCCGAGCCCACAAACTTGCTCCGCAGGAACGAAGCGTTGCGCTGCTCTATGCCCAGGCAAAACTGCGGAGTGACGAGGCGGCGGAGGCGGCCACGCTTCTTGAGCAATTCGCGGCGGCGGAGAGCGACACCGTCTTTCTCGAGACTTTCGGCGACGCCCTGATACGGTGCGGGAATCTCGACCGCGCGCGAGAAGTTCTCGAGAAACTGTTGCGGGAAAAAAATGCGGGCGCGGAGCGACTCTTCGAGCTGGCCGACGCGTATGCGTCTTCGGCGCAAACCACCAAAGGCGTGGACGTGCTGCAGACGGTCAAGCGGCGCATGTTTGCGGAAAAGCGGCAGAATGATTTCGCTACGCAACTGGATGCCGTCGCCTCAAAACATCCGCACTCTCAGGCGATGATGGAACTCTGGGCATCGGTGTACAACGAACTGAACCGCGAGTCGCAGTACTTCGAAATTCTCGTAAAACTTTTTGATGTGTATTTCAACGCGGGTGATTTCCGGAAGGCGTGCGATTCGCTGGAGCGCCTTGTGGACATCGACGCTTACGACTACCGCAATCAAGAACGCATGGAGAAGCTTCGCGGGCACGTGGACGAAACGTTTTTGAAACGAGTGGGTGGCCGGCTGGCCAAGTCCATGAGCACGCCGCCGCCTCCGTCCAACGCCGGCGCGGGTGCCAGCGTCTCGCAGGCGCCGCCCAGCACGGAAGAAGGACGTCATGCGCAGGCGCTCGAGGATCTGATCGTACAAACAGAGATTTTTTTGCAGTATTCCCTGCAGACCAAAGCGCTCGAGCGGCTGCAAAAGATCGCTGCTATGTTTCCCGGAGAAGAAGAGCGCAACGCACGTTTGCAAAACCTGTATCAGATGGCGAATTGGTGGCCTCCGGGCGCAGCGAAACCCAAGCAGGAACCCGCGCCGCCCGCACCGCAAGCGCCGGCGCCTGTTGTGGAGGCACAGCCCGTTCAGATGACTACGCGGACGGGGGTGTACAGCGCGGAGACGCTCCGCGATTTGTCCAAGATTTCTGAAATCAACCAGAAGATTTTCCGGCAACAGACGCCGCGAGCGATGCTGAACACGGCGGTGAGCGAAGTGGGTTCGCACCTGCGCACCATGCGCTGCATCGCTGTTGTGGGAGCGCCAGGACGGCCCCCGGAAATGTCCGCGGAGTTTTGCGGACCGACGAGCAAGCCAGCGCCGGGAGCGCAAGTGGTCCTGCTGCTCGCGCAGATGGAGAAGGCGGAGCCAGATGAGCTGGGCGGTTTGGTGGTCGACGCCACAGAAGGATCGATTCTTACGGAGTTGGGACTGGCGACGGCGCTGGGTGTGATGATCACGGATAAAGAGACGCAAACGCCCGCGGGAATGCTGATCGTCGGCCATGCCGAGCCACACAAGTGGAGGCCTAACGAAGCTTATTTTTTGCAGGCGATCGGCGACCAGATGCTGATGAGCGTGAGCCACACGCGGCTGCGCTCGCTAGTGCGGCGCATGGGCGTTTCGGATGAACGCACGGGCTTGCTTAGTCGCAGCTCGTATCAGAGTTGTTTGCTGACAGAAGCGGACCGCGCGCGCAGCCAGGGCACGCCGCTGGCGCTGGCTATTTTGCAGATTGATCGTGGTGCGGAGATTTTGCGGCAACAAGGAGAGTCCCCACTGGAGCGGTTTTTGGAGCAGTTGGCGCGCTCGCTGCAGCCCATCGTGCGGCAGAACGATGTAGCGGTGAAATATACGTCGTGGTCGCTGGCGTTTATTTTGCCGGATACGACGCTGGCCGGTGCGCAGAATCTTGCGGACAAGTTGCGCCGCGCGGCTTCGGGTTTGCGGCCGCCGTGGGATACGACGCAAATCACACTTAGTGCGGGGATCGTGGAAGCAGTGGCGAAGCATGAGTACGACAGCGAAGATATCGTGACGGACTTGATCAATCGCGCGGAGTTCAGCGTCGAAGAAGCCCGGAAAAAGGGCGGTGATACCGTCGTAACGCTGGAGACGCCGAAGGTTTGACGAGCCGACTCGTCAGCTCCTAACGAGATCGCTGAATCGGCAGGATTTTGAACTGGCGCTTTCCTTCGATGCGATAGGTTGCAAAGTCAGCGTCAACAGTGAGGATCGCGGAGATGGACTCTCGTTTTGCGAGATAAACGAGGGTGGCGTCGAAGGATTCATGGTTGGGAGAGTCGAGATAGTGGGCGATATTGAATCGCCGCTTGCGGACTGGTCGCAGTGGAAGCCGTCCAAGAATCTGGAGAAATGAGGCAGATATGTTTCCAACGGATGTGGTGATTGTGGCGGGAGCGCGGACGCCGATGACGCGGTACACCGGGGCGTTTTCGGAAGTGAGCGCGATTGATTTGGCGGCGCATGCCTCGAAAGAAGCGATACGGCGCTCGGGCGCGGACCCCGCAGAATTCGACCATGCTATTTTTGGCAACGTGATGCAGACCAGCGCGGACGCGATTTATGGCGCGCGGCACGTGGGATTGAAAGCGGGGCTAAAAACGGAGACGCCAGCAGTCACCGTGAACCGATTGTGCGGATCGGGGATCGAGGCGGTGTCGCAAGCGGCGCAGCGGCTTTTGCTGGGGGAAGCGACGATGGTGCTCGCAGGCGGGATGGAGAATATGACGCAGGCGCCATTTGTGGTTCGCGGGGCGCGCACTGGATTGAAGTTGGGCGGCGGGGCGCTGGAGGATTCGCTATTCGTCGGATTGACAGATAGCTACTGCGGATTGCCAATGGCGATGACTGCGGAAAAGTTGGCGGAGCAGCACGGAATCACGCGCAAGGATGCGGACGCGTACGCGTTGCGCAGCCAGCAAGCGGCGGATGCGGCTTATAAAGCGTGCCGGATCCGGGAAGAACTTGCACCGCTGGAAGTGAAACAGGGGAAGAAGACGACTTTAGTGAGTGAAGACGATCACCGGCGACCGGAAACGACGATGGAGATGCTGGAGAAGCTGTCACCTTCGTTCAAGAAAGATGGAATTGTGACGGCCGGGAATGCCAGCGGGATCGTGGATGGCGCGGCGGCGGTGGTGGTGACGCGAGAAAGAACGGCGAAGGACCGCGGGCTGAAGCCGGTGGGAAGAATTGTGGCGTGGGCCACGGCGGGAGTCGATCCAAGCATTATGGGAATTGGGCCGCTCCCTTCGACTCAGAAAGCGTT
>Ga0210384_10005727_pt1 | contig 13406 bp, 14 predicted proteins | sample IncBWH2MmetaG_FD_160574 | JGI IMG/M metagenome (GOLD analysis project Ga0210384, IMG submission 160574) | Forest soil microbial communities from Barre Woods Harvard Forest LTER site, Petersham, Massachusetts, United States - Inc-BW-H-2-M | ecosystem: Environmental > Terrestrial > Soil >...
GAGAAACTCAAATATTATTATACCAACGAGGAAGACGGCCAGAAGCTGCGAACTATTGGACGAACGCCTGCAAAACCCGTCCACTCAAATCGAAGTGCACGCCGAGCCCGCAACGCCGTATCAAGCGATGGGTGTACGAGGACGTTCTTGAACGCGCTCAGGCGCGGCTCGACAAGAATCCAAACGCGATGCGCACACGCCGCGAGACCGTCGAGCATCCGCTCGGCACACTGAAGATGCGCATGGGCGCGACGCACTTCTTGTGCGTGACGCTGCCGAAAGTTGCGACCGAGATGGCGCTGGCGTGCTCGGCTACAATCTGACATGCGTGCTGAACATCGTCGGGATGAAACCGCTGCTGGCGGCGGTGAGGGCGTGATACGGGCGCTGGCGCGCGCCGTTGCGGTTCACGGGGCGCGTGAAAGAGCCCCGACATGGCGTCAGGATGAGTTCTGGTCGGGTGGTCGTAAACTTTGCCCAAATCGATCGGATGGCGGTAGCCTGAGTTCGATCGCGCCGGTCCGTGTCATGCAACAGCCTTTCTACACGACCAAGACCCACAGCAGTCGTTGCGTTCCGCGAGCCCTTCTCGTGCCGCGCCCATCGGGCTCGTTTGCTTAAGCTGCGGATCAATAATTTCGGATCAATTGGCTAGCAGGATTGCAGGGCACAATCTGGACAGCATTTTCCGGGTCATCCCGGGGGCCTATGCGCGGTCATCGGCGTTGAACAATCGCATCGAGGAACGCAGTTTTCGTATTGAGGGAATGGGTCGTTGACTCAGTCCTCTCGTTGTCCACAATCTTGCATCGCAGAATCCGAGTTCCACAACATTCGCGTTTGTTGTTTTTTTAGCCTCCGCGAGGTGACGCATGACACTGGCCGAGTTGGACGCCGTCTACGCCGCAGCGGTGCAAGATGCGGAGAACGAGATCGATTGGTACGCATCACACCGATGGCCGTGGGTGATTTTGTCTTGGGTAACGCGGAGTCTGGCGGCCGTCGCCCTCGTCTTGGGTGTGATCCTTCCACTTTCCAAAGCGCCCATTCCTTTCTTCGAAAGCGCTGCTCAAGCTGCGGTCGCCTGTATTGCGTTCGCCGGCCTCTTGGTGGGCGCCGATCGGGTCTTTATGATTTCCTCAACTTGGGCTCGACGTGTCAACGCCATGATGAAGATAAGGACGCTCCAAAAAGCAACCCAGCTTGATTGGATGGCACTCAAGACCGGTCTCGCTGATCCAATAACGCCACAGGATGTTCAGAGGGCTCTTGCCCTGTTCAAGACGCTCGTCATTGGCTCGCGGCAAATAGTCGAGGCCGAGACGAGTTCGTGGAGTGAAGAGCTCGTCAAGGCCGTCGAGCAGTTGCAGATTATGATTGGCGAGCAGAAAACCGCAGCTGATGCTCTTGCAATAGAGAAGCAGAAAACGAGAGAGGCAGCGCAGAAGCTCGCCATCGCCTCCACTCATGGAACGGTCAGAGTCAAAATCGAAGGCGCCGTCGAAAGATTGGTTGGGTCCGTCAGAGTCACTGTTGCGGATCGCTCGGAAGATAGAAATAGCCCGGTTGAAACGGTCATTGTGCCTGAAGTTTTGAGCGGCATTCAGGCGGTTACGCTTGTGGGACGAGATATTGTTGGCAACCCCGTGGTCGTCGAGAACGTTGTCCAGGTAGCACCCAATTCAATTGCAGACGTCTCGCTGCCCATTCGAGAGGCTGGTAATCCGAAGGCGCCTTCTTGAGTTAGCGCCCTCATGCAATGGGTCTTTCCGCCTTTGGCCCGAGGCGGCTGTTCAAAGGCGAAGCTGTTGATTGAGGGCCTTCGGAAAGCGGGGTTGCCTGAATGAGCCCGAGCACGCTCGCGACCGACGAGATGATCGAATAGCCGGTCGTTTGCTGCGGCGCATGAGTGGGCTCGGCTAGTCCCTCCAGTCGGGCCGCAATGTTGACCCCGTCGCCATAGAGGTCGCGCCCCTCAACAATCACGTCGCCAAAGCTGCAGACGGCGTCGCGACTGCGCGAGATCATGGGAAAGCTGAAGCTGACGGTTAACGAGGACAAGACACGCATCTGTAAGGTGCCGGAAGGAGAGTTCGACTTCCTGGGATACTCCTTCGGGTTAATGTATTCGACGAAGACCGGAAAAGCGTACCTCGGGTACCGGCCATCGAAGAAGAGCATCAAGCGCGTGGTGGAGAACATTCACGCACTGACAGACCGAAGGGGGACATGGCAAGAGACCACAGAGCTGGTGGGGAAGTTGAACCGCACGCTGCGCGGATGGGCGAACTACTTCAATGTAGGCACCGTCAACAAGGCGTATCGGGCGATCGACAACTACACAGCTGTGCGGTTGCGCCGGTGGTTGCGTATCAAGCACAAGGTCAGGCGACGCAAGGGCGGGACTTATCCACTCTCGCACCTCTACGGGCACTTGGGACTCGTACGCTTAACTGCGCTTGGGCGCGACGTGCCGTGGGTGAAGGCGTGAAGTCTTGTCCGAGAGCCGGATGCGTTAGCTACGCTCGTCCGGTTCGATGAGCGGGATGTGGAAACGGAGCCAAGGGTGAACCACTAAGGCACCGCCAGACGAAAGGGGCGGCAAACGGAGCCTACCGCCACCGCGCCACATCTCGACTTATATGAGTGCGCCGCTGTCAAGGGGGTATTTTCGGTGATGCTTAGCGATCTTGATAGACTCCTGGTTACGGATTTAGGCGCGCGGTCAAGCCCCGCAGCCGCGAAGCGGTGCGCCAAAGGCGCAGGGCTTGAGGGCGCGCCTAAATCCGTAACATCATCGAAGATATCGCAAATATTCCCCTCATTTGTTTGGAGCTTCTTCCGATCCAAGGCGAGCCCTTTGCGTGCGTGCGGCACTCGCCGCACCAACTTATATCCGGCCGGGTACAACCCGTTCCAAGGTCCCTCATGCGCGTTGCGAGGGCTCGGGCTCCAAGGGGGATGGGACCATTCTCTACCGCGGCGTCTTTCAGCCATGTCGAAATCCGGTCACACATCCACCTTGGATTTCATAAGCTCCTGTTATCGGTATTTGATCGTCGTTCGTCACCCTTTGAGCACGGCACCTTGCGGCACCACGCCAGTTTCAAGATAACGCCAAAGCGCCACCAGCAGCTTGCGTGCCATCGCTATGATGGCGATGCGGCGGACGCGGCCTTTCGTGGTACCGACACGCGCCCGGAACCAGGCGCTCAAATCGCTGTCGGGCTGATAGCGCAGCCACAGCCAAGCGAGTTCGATCCCGGTGGTTCGCCCCTTGCGATTGCCGGCCTTGCTGATCCCTTGGTCATGGGCCACGTTTCCGCTCCGAAACGGGCTCGGCGCGTAGCCAACATAACTCGCCAGTTGGCGGCGATTGCTGAATTTACGATGGAATATCTCGCCAACCAGCACTGTGGCAAACTCCGGGCCGATCGCCTTGAGCTTATGGAGATTTTGGATTTTCTTGGCGTTGACATGCGTTGACGCTTCATCCTCAACAATCGTGTCGCGCTCCGCTTCAAGCGTGGCGGTCATCTTGACCACCAGCTCCAGCCGTTGCAACTCCCGCTTGATCTCAGATTTTAGCCGGGGCGGAAGTGAGATGCCTTGTGCCGTGCGTAACTGCTCCAGGCGCGCCATCGCCTGCGGCCGCAACGGCTGGTAATCGTAGATGCCGTGGAGCGCGCAAAGCCCTCTAATGCGGTTGACGTGTTGAATGCGTTCCGAGACCAAACGGTCGCGCTCACGATGCAGTCGTCGCACGTCTTCTTCGGCAACGCTGGGCACCCGCACCACGCTCCACACCTTCGGCTCGCCGCGCAGATAAGCCATTAGCGAGCGCAGCAACCGCTCAGTGTCGATCCGATCTGTCTTTACTCGTCGCGCCCGCCGGTCCACCTGCAGGCTTGCCGGATCAATAACGTAATTGCGTATGCCGTGCGCTTCGAGTATCCGGTGTAGCCAGAAACCGTTATAACAGGCCTCGTAGCACGAGATCACATCCACCGCCCGACCCGTCTCTCGGCTAACACGTGCTCGCACCTCCTCGATCAAATCGAGTAGACCTTTCCAATCGCCTCCACTCAAGATCCGGCGGCTGATCTTCCCGGAAAGTGGCGTACTGAATCCAATAAGCCAGCTCTCTTTGCTCAATTCGATTGCAAAAAGACACCGCGCCGTCTCAACATGCATTGCGGCGGGTAGGTTGCTACTGTGCGGACCGTCATCAGACTCTCCTATGCTGGTGGTGGGATTACACCGAAACGGTATCACCCCGCCCGCCGCGCCTGCATAGGATCTCTACCCGACTGAGAAATCTTCACGGCTGAAATCGATGTCTGCTATCTGGGGTAGTGTAGACCAGATTTGCTCCGGGTGAGACTTTCGGCCCCTGACCCAAAGCAGTCATTTTTGCGGGGAGTTCGACTTGGTGAACTGTTGCCATAGTGACCGCGCGCTATCGTGGTAGCCGACGGTCACCGCTTCCGCGAACGCGCGCCCGTCCAGAATCGCGCTCATCATGCGATCAAAGGCCGGACGATCTGAGTCTCGAAGGTAGTTCACGAACATTCCCGCCTGTCGATAGGCCAGCACGACTGGATACCAGGAAGGGGCCGTCTTTGCAGGCGCTCTTTCGAACCGAATGTCAGTCAAGTTTTGCAGGCTTCCGGCGTCGTCAATGGCTATTAGCTCTCCACGTTGAATTGCGGCTCGCGCTTCCTCTTCGCTGACCAATTCGGCGCCGCCGCCTCCCGACACCATCACTGCCAAACCTTCCTTGAACCAATTTGGCAGGAAGACGTATCCGTTCAAGCCAATCCACCCATGAATGTGAGCATGCGACAGCTCGTGCGTCAGGATTGCGGCAAGGCGCCCGTGTTGCGGCCTAAACAGTTTAGGCGACAGGTTGACCCGACCAGCAAACGTGACGCCTACGGGAACGTCAGAGCCGAGACCGTTTGCGGCCGCATAAGCTTCAGGCGTTGCATACGTGCCCACCGTAACAGGATGCGCGAAGCGTCGACCATGCACGGCTTCAATCCGCGAGACGGCGTCCGGCAGCAGCGCCGCGACGTCAAGCGCAAAATCCTCGGCGCCCAGCTGATAGTGCACCTGGCTATTGCCAGGGAGAGCAGGCAATCGATCGGGCAGATTCCAAAAGCCTGAAATCATGTGGCGTACCGCAGGCATGGAAAGTGCTGCTCCCGCGCCCATGACGATCAACGCCAGCGGTACACCGATGATCACCCAGAACAGATGACGACGCATGCTGTGAGATCCAGCCGTTTTGGAAGGCACCGTATGTTAGCAGCTCTCCGTTGCAGCAGCCACTTCCGATAGTGCCGACGCAGTCCTCCAATGGGCTTGCCCTCAAGTCGGCTGCTCGGGGTGAAGCGGCCTCTTTGTGCTCGGGGCGAGCTTTTCCGAGTGTGACCCGGAACGGACTCTTTCGACAGGTCCGCTGGACAAGTCGTTGCCTTTCTTTGTGCACGGGATGGAATAAAATTTGCACTGACGATTCGGCGTTGAGACAGTGCGAAAGCGTAATGGCAAAGTCATCGAAACTCGTTGCAACAAAACGCGGGCGTGTATTGTTGGTAAGAAGAAGACGTGACCATCTGTGGATGTTTCCCGGAGGTCGCAAGCGAGGGCGCGAAACCGAAAGAGATTGCTTGAGGAGGGAAATCCGAGAGGAGCTTCCTGAGCTCAAGCTGGGACGGTTGAGGCTCTGGAAAGAGGTCAAGGCCAGGAACCGCAGATCGGGTAGGAAGATGAGCGACGCTATATTCGTCGCGAATAAAGCGTCCGGCCGCCTCACCATTGGTGATAAGAAAGAGATCGACAAGGCGACATGGCGTAAGCCGCGAGGCGTTCGTTTGACCCCAACCTCGCGTTACATTCGCGACAAGCTGTTCCCTAAGCGGAAGTGAGCCAGACCAAATCCTCAAGTAGCGCCTACAGTGGCGACTGACAAGCGTGAGGGCAAAGCGGACATAGCGCTGACCTCGGCTAGACGACGCCAATGACGCAAAGCGGCCGTCGAATCAATTCGGGTTATGAGATGTAGCGAGCTTGAGCCCAAAGCCGATGAATATGCATCCTGCTGCGCGGTTTAGCGTCCGCGTGAAAGTTGGCTTCGTGAGGAGTCTTCTGGCCGGAACGCTGAGCGCTACAATCACTGAAAACCACAAGGTGGTTAGCAGCAGGTGGATGCCTGCGAGCATCAGCGCGAAAGCGCCCACGGAGGTGGCTGATGGGATGAACTGCGGAAGGAAGGTCACATAGAACAGCCCTACCTTCGGGTTGAGAAGGTTGGTCAGCAATCCTCTCCGGAAGGCGGCCACACCATCGCCGCCCATGGGCGGGAGGTCGCTCGCGGCAGGACTGCGGTGCGTATCCCTGTCCAGCAACATCCGGACGCCAACGATCATCAAATAGGCCGCTCCTGCTCATTTTAGGGCCGTATAGGCTAGGCGCGACGCCAGAAGCACGGCCGTCAGTCCGGCGGCGGCTGCGAGCCCCCACACCAGCAGCCCCATCACGACGCCACCGGCTGCGAGCGCGGCGGATTTTGGCCCGCCCAACGCCTGTCGGAGGATGACAGCGGTATCAAGCCCCGGGGTAGCCACAAGCACGGCCGCCGCTGCCGTAAACGCCAGCACGTGGGGAAACGCGGTGGTCACGTGCGAACCTCCGTGGGCTGGCTCGAATGCGTCTCGACGGGCCGTATGATGCGCGCCGTCGCGGTCTCGAAGTCTCTATTGTCCAACACGATATTGGCCTTTTGGAGCGGCAGACTGAGCCTTTCGTAAATCTCGAACGCAGGCGCATACCGATCCCGATACAGGACCTCGGCCACCTCTCGGCCACCCAGTTGGATGGCGTCGCGCGACGCGCCCCGTTCAGCAGCCGTATCCGCGTCTACATCGACGAACACGACGACTTCCCAAGCGTCTCGCAACCCCTGTCGCTGCAATCCCATCGACGATGAGGATGTCCCTCTGACCCGCTCGGTGAGTGGGCGCAATGATTGGTAGGTCCGTCTCAAGATCGAAGGAAGCGGTGCGATAGGTCAGGGTTCCGCCAGGACCCAGCGGCTCCAGGAGCAACCGCCGGATGGCGTCGAGATCCCGGGCGTCGAAATAATAACCCTCAGGCGAATGGCGACCACGCGCGTAACGATCGCGCTTCGGTCGATGGAAGCCATCAATAGAGGTGCGGATGGTCGCTCGACCGATCCGGTTGAGCTCATGAGCCAATTCATCGGCGATGGTCGTCTTGCCCGAGGCTGTCCGCCCGTCGATGGCCACCCGAACGCGCCCAACACAGCTCCCAGCAAACGATGTGGAAGGATGCGCCTCTCCGCCAGAGGAGCGCACATGAGACGACGGGAGTTCATCCCTTGCTGGACGGAGCTTCACCCGAGCGATTGCCGAACGAAACGCCTCACAACATTGCAGAACTCGGTCGTTGCCGTGAAGATCGGAACGTGGCCCTTCCGGTCGAACGCGCATAGCTGCGCATTCGGGAGACGCGCCGCGATTTCCTTGGCCGCCGCAAATGCGATGAGGCGATCCTCGCGCCCGTGGGCAACCAGCACCGGCACCGTGATGGCGGAGAGAAGCGGCATGACATCCTTCGTTGGATCGGGGTCGAAGAAACTCAGAAGGGTTTCGCGCGGTAACGAAAGCCGGCTTCGAATCGTACGCTCCCGCAGCTCCTCCATCTCGGGCTCGGAGTAGACGAGCTCAGTATGCAATCGGAGGATTTCGGTGACGTCCTTCACCCCTTTGTCATGGATGCACCGCTCCAGGTAGACCGGATCGAACGTCCGCGAGAAGTCGCTCGCTGGAGCGCCCACTGTGACCAGGGCCGTAAACAGGCTCGGCTCGGCGTATGCGAGCCTGATGATCATGCTCGCTCCGGCGGAGATCCCGACCCCGACCACCGGGCTGCCACCCAGCTCGGCGATCACGGCTCGGACGTCCTTGGCGTGGTCTTCGACATGGTAGGGTCGCGTCAATGCATCGGAGGCGCCCGTTCCGCGCGGATCGATCGTGACGATCCGGAACTCCTGGCAGAGCTGTTCCAGGACAGGCTGGATCGCAGCCAGCCCATAGGCGAGCGGGCTGACCAACAGCAGCGTGATCTCGCCGCCGCCATGTTCGTAGAACGCGATCCTCGCCCCGCCGCGGAATGCAGCCCGCGGGCGATGGCGCTTTCGCTCGATCCTGGTCCTGTCTTCGTCCGCGGACGCGAGTATCAGGGCCTGGTCATAACGGCTGTTTGCTCCCGCAAGATCGTCCATCAGCCCCGTGACGTCTCCAAGCATCTCGAGCGCCTCGAGCTCTCGTCTCTCCGCGATGTGCGCCCCATCGGCATCGACCGAGCGGTGCGTCTGCAGCACGGTGATGCATCTTTGGAGATGCGCGGCCGCCTCGCGTAGGGCATAGCTGGACTTGGCGCGGGCGCGCCGCATCGAGCAGGCATTCGGATGCCCGCGCTGCGCGCCCGGATTGGGCAAGGTGATGTGCCAGCCATTCCGGCTGACGTGTAATGATTTTAGGAAAGCGCGCCTCAACGACATCAGCGATGCACGCGTGCAGCTCACGGCGCCTGGTCTTGGGAAGCGACTGATAGGCGGCTTCCTGAACGAGCGCGTGACGAAACACATAGATCTGCGCCGAGGGCAGGCCGGCTCGATCGATCAATTGGTTGTCGGAGAGCTCGTCCAGAGCTGCGCGTAGTGCATCTGCTTCCAGGGTCGAAGCGGCGGCAAGCATCTCATGAGAGAACTCTCTGCCAATACAGGCGGCGAGTTGAGCGACCTCTTTAGCGGAAGTGGCGCGATCGAGCCGAGCCATCAGCGAACCATGCAGCGTGGTTGGAATCGCCGTCTCCGGTATACGGCCGCGCAGGACATAGCGATCGATCCTTTCGGTGACTAGCTCGGACTCAAGCACGAGCCTGGTCAGCTCCTCGATGAAGAGCGGCACACCGTCCGCCCTGAAGAGGATACGGTCAACGACTTCGGCCGGCAGAGGTTTGGCGCCAGTGACCCGCCCTACCAAATCCGCGGCGTCGCGCCGTCCGAGGCGATTAAGGCTGAGTAGGGTGACGTGGCCGGGGCGTGTCCACGGCGGACCGAAATCTGGGCGGAAGGTGAGGACTGCCAGCATGGCCAGATGGCGGACCCGTTCGACAAGCATTCCAAAAAGTTCGATCGACGTGGGATCGGCCCAATGGAGATCCTCGAATATCAGCAGAACCGGCAGTCGTGCCGCGCAGGCCTCGAGATGACGCACCAGGGCCTCGAGCGTTTTCGCGTTCCGCTGCGCCGGTGTGAGGTCCGGCGTCGGGTATTGCGCGGCAGCCGGCATCCCCAGAAGCGAGGCAAAGAGAGGGACGAACTCGGAGGCGATTTGGACATCGCGGTGGAGCAGAGCTTCGAGCTTCATGAGTTTCTGGAGCGAATCGTCCCACGGCAGAAAGCCTGCGGCACGCTCCAGCTGCGCGATTACCGGATGGAGGGCGCTGGCGGAGCGTTCGGGCGAACATTGGTAGGCCATCAGCCGGTGCCTGGCATCGGCTTCGAGCTGCTGCTGCAGCGCCTGCACAAGCCGGGACTTTCCGATTCCCGGCTCGCCCGAGATCCATACGATCTGACCTTCGCCGCCCTTGGCCAGATCCCAGCGGTCGAGCAGCAGTTCGAGTTCCTTACTCCGTCCAACCACGGTCGTGAGCTGCGTTCCGTGCAGTGCCTTGAACCGGCTCTCGCATGTCTTCTCACCCAGGACCTGATAGGCGCGGACGGTAGTGTGGAAGCCCTTGGGCTGAACGGGTGCCAGCTCGCGACACTCAAACAGGTTGCCAAGCAGACGGCGTGTCTCGCTGCTGATCACCACTGCATCCGGCTCAGCCAGCGTCTGAAGACGCGCAGCAAGATTAGGGGTCTCGCCGACTACTTCGTTTTCGTGCCTCGGCCCCTCACTGATGAAATCGCCGACGATCACTAGGCCGGTGGCAATACCGACCCGCACGTGCAACGACGTCGCCTCGCCGGCATCGAGCTTCGCCACGGCTTCGACCAGCGCCAGCGCCGCGCGCACTGCCTGCTCCGCATCGTCCTCATGGGCCTGCGGATAGCCGAAATAGGCGAGCACGCCATCGCCGAGATATCTGGCGACGAAACCATCGGATTGGGTGATGACCTTGGCGCAACATCGGTGATAGGGGCCGATGATCTCCTGTAGATCCTCTGGGTCGAGCCGGGTGGAGAGCGCCGTCGAGCCGACGAGGTCACAGAACATGATCGTAATTTGGCGGCGCTCAGTGTCGTCCCGCGGCTCGGGGTGGAACGCAGTTGCCGACGGGGTGGGCGCAAGCTGGGCGATTGCTGCCAGCATCTTGCGCCGATGCCCGACTGAGATGCCAAGCTCCTTCAAGTCCTGATCAGTCAGATGACGGAGGACAGCGGTGTCGATATCGTTCTCGGTAAAGCGCTGAGCGTACTCGGACACACCGAGCGAGGCCAGCCACTCTGCAATTGTGGCCACCTGCTTACCCTCGCGGTTCCGCTAGACCGCATGATACAATAACTTGTGAAGCGAGGCCACTGCGGACACGTCGCAACGTAAGGCCTCGTTCGGTGACGGCTGTAAGAACGGGCCTGCCAAATGTCCGGAATTGATGCTGTGGACGGCTCCTCCATCGGCACGAGAGTGCCAAGAATGTGGGCGCTGCTTAAAGCTCCCACGATTCGGAGGAGCAATCTATGCAGGCAATTTCGACAATCGGTCTGGATATCGCGAAGTCGGTCTTTCAAGTGCATGGCGTTGACGCAGCCGGCCAAGTGGTCATACGCCGTCAATTGAGGCGCCGGCACGTCCTGACTTTTTTCCAGAAGCTGCCGCCATGCCTGGTGGGGATCGAGGCGTGCGCGTCATCGCACTATTGGTCCCGCGAGCTGCAGGCGTTGGGGCATACGGTGCGATTGATGCCGCCGGCCTATGTGAAGCCCTACGTCAAGCGGCAGAAGAACGACACCACGGACGCGGAAGCGATTTGCGAGGCGGTCACGAGACCCAACATGCGGTTCGTGGCGACCAAAACGGTCGAGCAACAGAGCTGTCTGATGCTTCATCGAGTGCATCATCTCTTCATCCGCCAGCAGACTGCCGTCATCAATTCAATCCGCGCTTATCTTGCCGAGTTCGGGATTGTCGCCCCTGTCGGACGCAGGGGTGTCGAGCAACTGTTGGAAGTCGTCGCCGATACAACCGATTGCCGGCTCCCGGAGGTAGCCCGTGCGTGTCTTGCTGCTCTCGGCAGTCAATTGCGGGCACTGAAGGCCCAAATCCTGGAGTTCGACCGACGCATCATCGCCTGGCATCGATCAAGCGCGACGAGCAAACGGCTGGACGCGATCCCTGGCGTCGGGCCAGCGTTGGCAACGGCGCTCGTCGCGAGCGTTGCCGATGCCAAGGCCTTCCGATCGGGACGCGACTTCTCGGCCTGGGTTGGGCTCGTGCCGAAGCAGAACTCCAGCGGGGGCAAGGACAGGCTTGGCAATATCAGCAAGCAAGGCGATCGCTACTTGCGCAGCCTGTTCACGGCTGGCGCGCTCGCCGTGATCCGCTACGCCAAGATCCATGGCACGGGGCATCGGCCCTGGCTTACAGGGCTGCTGGCGCGCCGACACACCAAGATTGCTGCGATCGCGCTCGCCAACAAGATTGCCCGGATGGCGTGGGCCATGATGGCCAAGGGCGAGCGCTACAGGGAACCTGTCGCGCTTGCAGCATAGTCTATGGCGCCGGACATCTGGTGTGACGTAACGGTTGGGAGGGCGAACAGCACGTAATGCAGCGCCGGTCGATCCGGCGATCAGGACAACCCACTTGGGCCACAGCATCATCGAATGCGAGGTTTTGACCGGGACCTGATCCGCGGAGGGCATTTTGGCCAGCGGTCATGAGTACCGCGCAAACAGGCCGAACACATGGCTGCTCCGACTACCGCCGCAGGCGTGAGGAAAACCCTTGCCAACCTGGAGCCGTCCACACATGGCCCCTGAGCCGCCCAGGGGCAACATCTGCTGTACCGTCAGCTCCCAGGGGTGAAGCAGACTAGTTGTGCTCGCCGTGAGTTCTTCAGCCTTTGTTGAGGGTTTCGGATGCCGGCCGTGAAGGATCGTGCCAAGTGAGCAGTGGCCGGCGTCCGAAAGCCGCCAAGGAACGAATCCGCGGGAGATGGTGCGGGGAACGTGCCGCGCACTCGGTTATGGGGATTTGAGTGAGGAGGAAGGTGCGTTCGATGGATCGCAATGGGCTGAAGGACGGGCGATAACGCATGTGGTGGGAGGCAGAGGCAGGTCTTGATAGTTGGGGTAGCCGCCGAGCGTGGCCCTTGCAGGTTCATTTTGCTGCTGGCAAGGCGCATTTGAGTGAGTGTCATCGCAACCGGTCGAGGACCAGGGCGATGGGAGATCGGCTCTGCGTTGTTGCAATCTAGTGGCGGTGATCATGAGGTGTCGATTCTGATGGCGACGGCTGTCGCCGAAGGTCGGTGCTGCGGCTCGCAGCCGGGCGCGAAGGCCTCGATGATGCGCATGCGGCCGCCGCAGCATGGACAGGGATGTGAGCTGGTTGCTGCCTCGTCAGTGCCCCCGGAATTGTCAGGCTTGCCTTGCGGTTTCGGAACGGCGAGCAGCTGACGCGCTCGCGCAAGGTTTTCCGCGCAGGAAGACTTGGCCAGAAGTCCGTAGTAACGAATGCGATGGAAGCCCTTTGGCAGGACGTTGCTGAGGAAACGGCGGATTCCAAAAAGCGCCAAGGCACGAAGTCGCGGGAAGTTTGGCACCGGCTAAGCAGCGAACGCTATAGGGATTAACTCTGCAGGCGCGTGAAGTGCAGCAATGGACGGCTAGTGAATCGATCGACGGGTATCGCTTTGAGAGGCGGCAACCCGGCAGAACGCTCCCACAACTTCCGCGTTCCGGCATGAGTGTTGCACAAGAGTACTTTTAATGTTCGCGACATGTGTAATTTCAAATAGTTGCGCGTGGCAGAAATGGCACATCCGACAACCACTGCGCGATTAATCAGTTGATCGATGTCCAGCGACATGGCGTGAATCAATTTCTTGCGAGCTGAAATATAGACGGCACATTCAAGCAAACTGGTTGGCGCTTTCGTCAAGGCAATTTTTATCATTGCGTTATCGGTGCGGCCGATGAAGTGGCTGGCCGCATGAAGATGCGGACCCGCGTGCGATCATGTGCCAACACAGCGCTAGTTGATCGTGTTGACCTTGTCACCCCGGCTATCGCTGTCCTCTCAACCGGCTACCGGCCTCTCGGCTCTGCTCCCGCGCAGCGGGCTGGAGCGCAGCGACTTTGTGCT
>Ga0210384_10005728_pt1 | contig 13406 bp, 7 predicted proteins | sample IncBWH2MmetaG_FD_160574 | JGI IMG/M metagenome (GOLD analysis project Ga0210384, IMG submission 160574) | Forest soil microbial communities from Barre Woods Harvard Forest LTER site, Petersham, Massachusetts, United States - Inc-BW-H-2-M | ecosystem: Environmental > Terrestrial > Soil >...
GAAGCAAGCGCTGAGGTCGGCAGAGGGGCAAATTACCGCGGCGAAGGGCAAATTGATGGGTTCGACGGCGCAGCTTAGCTATTCGGAAATTCGAAGTCCCCTCAATGGCGTGGTCACCGATCGCCCACAGTATGCGGGGGAGCTTGCCGCGGCAAATCAACCGCTGATGACCTTGATGGATCTTTCGAAGGTTATCGCGAAGGCGCACGTCTCGCGTGCGGAAGCGGCGTTGTTGAAGGTCGGAGACGCGGCGGACGTGCACGTCGCGGGGTCGGATGATGCGATTCATGGGCGGGTGAGCCTGGTCAGTCCCGCCCTGGATCCTGGCAGCACGACGGTGGAGGTGTGGACGGAGGTGGTGAAGCCGGACGCGAGACTCAAACCGGGAATGACCGTTCAGGTGTCGATGGTGACAAAGACAGTGAAGGATGCGCTGGTCATTCCGGCGGCGGCGTTGTTCAAGACCTCGGAGGGCGCGGACTACGTGATGGTGGCGGGGTCGGACGAAAAGGCGCACCAGAAGATCGTAAAGGTGGGAATCCGGAACGGTGACGATGCTCAAATTGTCAGCGGATTGGATGCCGGCGAAAAGGTCATCACCGCCGGCGGCTACGGACTTCCCGACAAGACGCAAATCAAGCTGCAGGAAGCAGCACCCGCGAAGGAAGCCGGAGACGATAAGGCGGACGCTGGCGATGAGAAGAAGCCTGAAGCTTCGGGTAAGGAGTGAACCCGATGCCGCCGGGCTCGCACGCGGGTCGCACTGACAAGCCATTCGATCTCAACGACGAGGCGCTTCCGTGGTTTCAGCGGATGTCACGCCCGATCCTATTTTTGACGGTGAGCCTGGCGCTGGTGGGGGCTTACCTGGCACTTTCCATTCCCGTCTCAGTATTCCCAAGCACGGATTTCCCACGCATTGTGATCGGTATCGACAACGGCGTAACGCCGATCGATCAGATGCTGGTGACCATCACGCGTCCGCTCGAAGAAGCGGTGAACAGCGTACCGGGATTGCAGAAAGTGCGGTCCGTTACGAGCCGAGGCTCCGCGCAGATCGATTTGTTTTTCGACTGGAACGTCGACATGATCCAGACGTTGCAGTTGGTGGATGCAGTGGTGGCGCGAGCGGGGACCGAGTTGCCGCCGACCGCCAAGATTGAAACACATCGCAGGACCTTCGCCACCTTTCCGATCGTCGGATACAGTCTGACCTCCGACAGCGTGCCGCAGACAAAATTGTGGGAGATCGCGACGTATGACATCAAACCGCGGCTAAACCGCCTGGATGGCGTGTCCACCGTGACGGTGCAGGGAGGCCGGGTGCCGGAGTATCACGTTACGCCGGAGCCGGCGCAATTGTTATCGTCGGGAATTACGGTAAGCGATCTGCTCGACGCCATACGCCGCACCAACCTCATCGATTCGCCGGGTCTGATCGAAAGCAATCACCAGCTTGTGTTGGAGTTGGTGAGCGGACAAGTGCATTCACCCGAGCAGATCGCGCAGATCGTGGTAAAGAACACGACAGGCGGTGTACCGATTCGTGTAGGAGATGTGGCGAAGGTTACCGCCGGGGTCGAGCCGGTGTACACGATAGTTACGGCCAACGGCAAGCCTGCGGTGCTGGTCAACGTTACCCGGCAGCCCTACAGCAACACCGTGGCGGTGGCGGACGAGGTTCACGCGCAGATCGCACAGTTGACCCCGACCCTGCCACCAGGGATACGGCTCGAGCTGTTCTATGACCAATCGACGATCGTGCACGATTCGATTGCCAGCGTGCGGGACGCCGTACTTTTGGGGTTGCTGCTGTCTTCCGCGATTCTCGTGCTGTTTTTGCGGGACTGGGGAACCTCGATCGTGGCGGGCCTGGTCATTCCCGTTACGCTGTCTCTCACGTTTATCGTTTTGAAGATGGTGGGGCAAAGCTTCAACCTGATGACGCTGGGCGGGATCGCGGCGGCTGTGGGGCTAGTGATCGACGACGCCATCGTCGTACTCGAGAATATCGTTCTGCATCGGGATGCCGGCGAGACCAAGCTGAAGGCGATCCAAAACGCATTGAGCGAGATCACCGTGCCGCTGATCGGTTCGACGGTGACACCTATCGTAGTGTTCCTACCGCTGATTGCGATTACCGGAGTGACCGGCGCATTTTTCAAGGCGCTGGCGATCACCATGACCGTGTCGCTGATCAGTTCGCTGCTGCTGGCGCTGACTTGGACGCCGACGCTGAGTCAATATTTCGTGATGCGCAAGGATCCGGTACGAAACACTGACGGCGGGTCCGCGGAACGATCCCGGGCCGAGGGCCAGGCTGAGGCCAAGCCCGACGTGGCAGCTTTACTTGCCGCCGAAGAGGCGCATCTTTCGGGATTCTTCGGGCGGATCGTGGAATTTTACGTACGGGTCTTGAGGAGAGTACTGCACCACCCGTGGATCCTGGTGGCAAGCTCGGTGGTGATCGTGGTTTTGTCTTATGGTAGCTACCGGTTTTTGGGCACCGACCTGCTGCCCGAAATGGATGAAGGCGGATTTATTCTGGATTACTACACGCCCGCGGGGAGTTCGCTGACGGAGTCGAATCGGATTCTTCAGCATATTGAACAGATTCTAAGGTCGACACCCGAGGTGGAAAATATTTCGCGGCGAACGGGACTGGAACTTGGAAACGTGGCGGTCACCGAAGCAAACCGCGGTGACTTCACCGTGAAATTGAAGAGCAAGCGTAGCCGCGCCATCGACGACATCATGAACGACGTCCGTGGCCAAGTCGAAGGCAGCGAGCCGGCCGCGAAGGTGGAGTTCGTGCAAGTGCTTCAGGACATGATTGGCGACCTGACGAATGCGCCCCAGCCCATCGTCATCAAATTATTTTCCCAAGATCCGGCGCTGTTGGCGAAAAACGCGCCACGTGTCGCGGAAGCCATTCAGAAGGTGCCAGGCGTGGTAGATGTGCTCGATGGCATTGAGGACACGATTAGCGGACCAGCGGTAACGTTCCAGGTGAATCCCGTGGCGGCCGCACGCGCGGGCTTCACGCCCGAAGAAGTGGGCGTAGATGCGGCCGCGATTCTCGAAGGCGCGCCGGCGGCTGCTCCCATGGTGGTGAATGACCGTGTCTACCCGATCCGGGTGCGCTTTCCCGAAGCGAATCGCGCGTCGCTGGATAGCATGAACAACACGCTGCTGACCAGCGCTACGGGAAAGTCCGCAACGCTGGGATCTCTGGCGGTGATGGCTTCCGATCCGGGGCAGACCGAGATCAGGCGGGAAAATCTGCAAAGACTGGTCGAGGTGACCGGGCGCCTGGAAGGCGTCGACCTGGGGAAGGGGATCGTGGGCGTGCAAAAGGCGGTGAACGACCTGCACTTGCCGCCTGCGATCCGCATCGAGTACGGCGGGACGTACCAGGAACAGCAGAGCTCGTTTCGCGATCTTACACTTGTGCTGGTGCTGGCGTTGCTGTTCCTATTTATCGTATTACTGTTCGAGTTTCGAACATTTTCGGCGCCAACGGCGATTCTTGCTTCCGCCCTCCTTTCTACCTTCGGCACGTTCTTTGCGTTGCTGATCACGAAGACCACGTTTAATGTGGCGTCATTCATGGGCATGATCATGGTGATCGGAATCGTGGCGAAGAACGGCATTTTGCTGCTGGACGCGGAGAATCGTTTTCGCGCGCTCGGGTCTCCGTTGGAAGAGGCGCTGGTGCAGGCCGGGCGGCGAAGGCTGCGGCCCATCGCCATGACCGCGCTCGCAACCGTCGCCGGAATGCTGCCGCTGGCCTTTGCCATTGGCGCGGGTTCGCAAATGTTGCAGCCGCTGGCCATCTCCGTGATCGGCGGGCTTTTGAGTTCGATGGTCCTATCGCTAATCTTCACGCCGGCCATTCAATTTTTCCTGCAATCGAAGCAGGATCGCACCTCGCCAGGGGCAGAACCAACACTGTCGTAACACCCGATTCACACAACATTCATAATCGTTGGCCTAGAATCCGCTGGGGAAATCGTCCATGAATGTTTTGGTCGTAGAAGATGACAAGGAGATGGCGGAGCTATTGGTTCGCGGCTTGCGCGAAGAAGATCACGAAGTTGGTCTGGCGCGCGACGGCCGGGCCGCTCTGGCGCTGTCCAACAGCAGCGCTTTCGACGTTATTCTGCTCGACGTCATGCTTCCGGGGATGACTGGATTGGAAGTTGCTAAAGAGTTGCGTCTCCGGAAGGAGCAGGTCCCGGTGCTGATGCTCACGGCGCGCGACGCTCTGCCGGATATCGTCAAAGGGCTGGACGCAGGCGCCGACGACTACATGACCAAGCCGTTTTCGTTCGTCGAACTCCTGGCCCGCGTGCGCGCGTTAGGCCGGCGGCGGGCGGAGAAGCCCAGAAATGTGCTGGAAGTGGAAGACGTGGTGCTGGACGCCACGACCTACCGCACGTTTCGCGGCGGCCGCGAGATTCATCTCTCGCTGACCGAATTCCGGCTACTGGAATTACTGGTGCGGAACCGCGGAGCGGTTGTATCGCGTCACGCCATCTTGGAAACGCTGTGGGGACAGCGGCGGGACATCGAGGAAAACACCATCGACGCGTTCATCCGCTTGTTGAGAAAAAAGGTAGACCAGGGAGCGCGAACGAAGCTGATCCAGACCCATCGCGGATTTGGGTATTCGGTGGGAGCTTTGAACTGACCTTCAATCTCCCAATTCGAGCACGGCTGACGGCGTTGTACTGTATCGTTCTCGTTGCCTCGCTCGGGGCTTTTGTTTGGATCAGTGACGTTGGCTTCCAGCGCAGCATTGAAGCCACCGTGAACGATGCCTCCCGGAACAACCTCGAAACCATACAACGGCTCCTAGGGAACAGTGCAGCGGGAGACGAAAAGGTTCGCCAGCAACTCCGAGGCCTTTCCGATCTATGGCCGAACGGCGCTTTGTTTGAAGTGGCCGACGCGCACGGCAATTGGATTTTCCGGCCGGCACCCTTCCTGAATTCCTACCCGCCTTTACCGGCGATCCGGCCCGGGAGTGTTTCCTTTTCGACGACCAACTTGGATCACCTTGAATACCGCGTGGCGTCGCGACTGGTGGAGACCGGCGGCCGGGTCTTTGAGATACATGCCGCGGTACCCACGGAACCGTTCGATCAAGCGCTGGATCATTTCCGGCTCATCGAAGAGGAAACCCTGCCGCTGCTCGTATTGCTCGCATCCTTGCTGGGTTACTGGTTGAGCGGAAGGTCCTTGGCGCCTGTGAATCGCATCATCGAAACCTCGGAATCTGTCGGCGTGCAAAGCCTTTCGCGCCGCTTGGAAGTCCCGAAGGCCCGGGACGAATTGCGGCGCTTGACGGAAACCCTGAACGCCATGCTGGAGCGGATCGAGAAGTCAGTGACGCGGATCACGCAGTTTACGGCAGATGCTTCGCATGACTTGCGGACACCAGTGGCGGTAATCCGGGCCACTGCGGAGATCACCTTGAGAAGGCGCCGAGCGGACGGAGAGTATCGGGCGGCGCTGTCCAAGATATTGGAAACTGCGGTGGAAACGTCGGAACTCCTCGAGAATCTTTTAACACTAGCCAGAGCCGACGCCGGCGCTGCTGCAAACATGGAGATGCACGCGATCGATCTCGGAAAGTGTGTCCGCAAGGCGAAGGAGCGCGCCGTGGTGCTATCTGCGAACAAGACCTTGCAGATTACGGCTCGGACGCCCGTGGAACCTGTTTGGGCCGAAGCGGACGCGATCTCGATCGACCGCCTGCTCCTGATCCTGGTCGACAACGCGGTGAAGTACACCCCTTCAGGAGGCGGGTGCGAGATCGACCTGTCGCAGAGCGGCGGATTAGCCGACATCACGGTGCGCGACACAGGCATTGGAATTTCGGAGCAAGATCTCCCTTCGATTTTTGAGCGCTTCGTACGAGTGGACTCCACACGTTCGCGAGAAACGCGCGGGGCGGGCTTGGGTTTGGCGATCGCGCGCTGGATCACGGAAATGCATGGCGGCACGATTACCGTCGAAAGCGAAATCGGCGAAGGGTCCACGTTTCGCGTAAGCCTGCCGGCTTTGCGGGAATCTCGCAAGCCGACTAATGTGAACGAGATGCCGGCCACGGCACCTCAAATCTGAAAAATTTTCATATTCAATTTAACCATTCTTTCATCTTTGTTGATGGTGTGTTCGTAGTGTTGCGGCTAAATGTGACCAACGAATCGATCAACCACAAGCGGCGATTTGCCTGTCGAGACATGGTTTCAGGAGAACTTCTCGAAATTGGATGCGGAGGGGTTTATTTATGAGTCTTGGGACCGCAAGAATTAAGGTTCTGGTCGCGATGGTCGCACTGTTGTTGAACACGATCTTTGTGCCTGCGGCATGGGCCCAGAGCGGCAAAGGAATAGTCACCGGCCGAGTAACCGACACCTCGGATTCCATACTTCAGGCTGCCCAGGTTGTGTTGCAACCAAAGGGTGGAAGCGCGGTTTCAGACGCGCAGGGACAATTCTTTGTCAACGACCTAGAGCCCGGAACCTACACCGTGACGATCACCTACGTTGGCTTCACGGCCTTCACAAAGACCGTCACGGTTGTCGCGGGCCAAAGTGTCACGGTGGACGCCAAGCTGACGCCCGCGTCGCAGAGCGAGGAAGTACTCGTTACAGCGGATCGCGCCGCCGGGGAGGCGGAGGAAATTAACCGTCAGCGAACCGCCGACAACGTCGTGCAGGTGCTTACCTCGGATGTGATTCGCAGCTTACCCAACGCGAACATGGCCGACGCCCTTGGTCGCCTGCCGAGCGTCACCTTGGAGCGCGACGAGGGCGAAGGTAAGTACGTCCAAGTTCGCGGCACGGAGCCTCGCCTCACCAATCTAACCATCAACGGAATCAACGTTCCTTCGCCGGAAAATAATGCGCGTCAAATCAAATTGGACGCGATTCCCGCCGACATCGTGGAGTCCGTGGAAATCAACAAGACCCTGCAGGCAAATATGGATGCAGACGGCATCGGGGGCTCGGTGAATCTGGTTACCAAGACCGCGGGTGAACGGCCAACCATCGCCCTGAGTGGGATGGGCGGGTATACGCCGATTGTGAACGGGCGCCCCCTGGTCGAGACAACCGGCACGGTAGGGAAGCGATTCGGATCCGAGAACCGCCTCGGCGCGCTGATCGGTTTCTCGTACGACTGGAATGGCCGCGGCATCGATGACATCGAACCGGTCCCCGACGTCGCCACCGCCCTTCCAGGCAGTCCACGCTGGTTCGATAGCATCGATCAGCGCGAGTATCGTTACTACCGCAGCCGCTGGGGCTTGGCGGGCAGCACCGACTACAAACTGAGGGAAGGTTCTAGCATCTACTTCCGCGGTTTCTACTCGGACTTCAAGAACTTCGGTGACCGCTGGGTTTATCACCTGAACGACAACACCGATCCCGTTGCGGCGGGGCTCTTGAACAGCAACGGTGGGGCTCCCAGCTTCAACACTTCCATTCGTCTGCCCGATTATGCGATTGCCAGTTTCGTGCTGGGCGGCAAGCACGTGCGCACGTCGACCTGGTATGCCTGGGACGTTTCGGTCTCCCGTTCGCGGCAGCTCGGAGAGAACGACCCGCAGGCGACCTTCAACTCTAATCTCGCCTCCAGTACTTGTCAGTATGATCCCGCGGCCACAACCTCGCTCTACCGGCCACAGTGGACACCTGTTTGCTATACCGAAGCCCACAACCCGTCCACTTTTTCCTTGAGTGACATTAATGGCGCCGCCGTTGGGCTCACGGCACAATTAAATTTGCAGGTCACCGGCGCAGTGGCCAAGAACTACCACATAGGTTCGCGTTTGGCCACCGTCGAGGTTGGAGGCAGGTTCCGCAACGAGCACAAGTTTGATAACTCGTTCACGCCCGATTACTCGGTGCCCTCGGGAGTGGTGCTTTTGCCCATGACCCAGTTTCCGAGCGTCCTGTCGAACAGCAGCTACTATGGCGGGTCGTATCCATTGGGACCCAACCCGAGCTACCGGGAGGCGCTCGCGGCCTTTAACGCCGCCATGCCGGGCGCGCTCTCTACGGCGAACCATGGGCCTACGGGCAACAACTATGACCTGATCGAGAAGGTTTCGGCAGGGTACGTGATGAACACGATCGACTTCACCAACCGCATCCGCTTCGTGGCGGGGGTACGACTCGAGGGCACCAATCTCGATACCGCCGGCCCCACGTTTGACACCAACAACAATTTCACAGGGTTGACGACGAGTAGTGGATCCTATCTCAAAGTGCTGCCGAGCGCGTCTGTCCGCCTAGGTATTACGAACAACACGGATGTGCGCGTTGTTTACGGTCGCGGCCTGTCACGTCCTAATCCGTCGGACATTGCGCAAGCGGTCACCTTCACCTTGGGGCCGCCCAACACCGCGACGTTGGGCAATCCCAATCTCAAAGCGGAAACGGCCCAGAACTTCGACGTTCTCTTGGAGCACTACCTCAACCCATTCGGAGAGATACAGATCGGCTATTTCTACAAGAACCTGACCGATCCCATTGTTGACCAGGAATTTAGCAAAACCTTCATCCCTACGGCGTCAGCACCTCAGACCCCCCTACCGTATAGAGTCTCGCAGGCCATCAACGCCGGAAGCGGGTGGGTAAGCGGATTCGAAGCTGCCTATCTCGAGCACTTCTCGTTCATGCCGGGAATTCTGAAAGGGCTAGGCTTCTCGGCGAACTATGGCTACACCGCGTCGCAGGCGAGCGGTTTGCCGGGGCGCTCGGATCACCCGAGACTGGTCCGTTCCGCGCCGAACACCTGGAACATCAGCCCGACCTACGATCGCGGGCGCGTCTCGGTCCGTGTTGGTTTGTCGTACAACCAAGCCAACATCTTCCAGTACCAATATCACGACGGCACGCCCACACTCGACGGTACGCCTTCCACCCCAACTCCCGGCGGCATCAAGGGCCCCGATAGCGACGTTTACCTTTATTCTCACCTTGAAATCGATGCGCAGGGCAGCATCCGCCTGGCACACGGCCTGACTTTCGTTGCGTATGGCCTTAATCTCAACAACGAAGTTTTCGGCTTCTACCAGGGCAGTCCGCAATACATGATCCAGCGCGAATACTATAGGCCCACGTTCGCTGCGGGTTTTCGCTGGTCGCCGATACGGGAAAAATAAGCACGAGATTCGAGTTCGGGTCGCTGCGGTTGAGCGACTCGCCGGGCCGGAGCGCGACCACCCCTGTTCACTGCTCCGGCCGTTCTTTTCTTGCTGCACAAGGAAAATGAATCGGTGTAGCGTTTCGCTTTCCGTGTTCGTTTATCATTTGCTTGCAGCGGAGGGCCAAAGGGAGGCGCGTTTGTTGAAGAAAATTCTTTCAGTGACCGTAGTTATCTGCGTCGTGTGCCTTGTTCGTCTTTCGGCCACCGGCGCGAAATCTTCACTTGGTTCCGCGGAGAGCGATCGCCCCGCGGTGCTCGTCGGAGCCGGCGATATTGCCGATTGCAGAGATCTCTCCGGCGCAGAAGCCACCGCCAAACTCCTTGAGCTAATCCCCGGCACCGTCATGGCCGTGGGAGACCTTGCCTATCCCGACGGCACCAAGGAGAATTTCGATTGCTACGACCGTACGTGGGGCCGCGTAAAAGCGCGCACGCGGCCATCGCCTGGCAATCACGAATTTCATACACAAGGTGCAACCTACTACTTCTCGTACTTTGGGGAAGCAGCCGGAGATCCGAAAGCTGGCTACTACAGCTACGAACTTGGAACTTGGCGCGTGATTGTGCTCAATAGCGAGTGCATTGACATCGGCGGCTGCAACGCGGGTTCCAAGGAAGAGCAGTGGCTGCGCGCCGATCTCGCCGCGCACCCCGCAGCTTGTACGTTAGCCTACTTTCACAAGCCTCTATTCAGCTCGGGGAGTGCGCACGGAGACGATCCGGAGATTATGCCGATCTGGCAGGCTTTGTACGACGCGAACGCGGACGTGGTAGTGAGCGGGCACGATCACGACTACGAGAGATTCGCGCCGCAGACTCCGCTGGCAAAGCCAGACTCCGAACGCGGCATTCGCGAATTTGTTGTGGGTACCGGCGGAAAGAATCATCGTCCGTTTGCCGCGCCTCACGCAAACAGCGAAGTCCGAAATGCCGACACCTTCGGTGTGCTGAAACTCACGCTACGCCCGGGGGCGTATGACTGGCAATTCATTCCCGAGGCCGGCAAGACCTTTACGGACGCAGGCAGCGGTAGTTGTCACTGATCCAGATTCCTCGAACGCGACGATTCCGCTGCGACGGAGGAAAAGCGTAGTGAGTTGCGGAAGAATCGTTCTTGGCCTGAGTTCACGGTTGCCAGCGGCCAGGGCAATGTTTACGTGAACCTTGAGGATCAGAGCGAGTTGCTGCGGATTCGCGTTCTCGATCGCTCAAGCGCCATGCTCCAACAGAAGCCGTCCTGCCGCGGGCTTCCCCGGCGATTCCTTGTGAAAGTCAGGCTCGAGCAAGTAGCATCCTAAGGGGGCCCGTGGTCGCAGGACCCGGGCGTCGCTGAGGAGGCTGGGAATTTTTTGAGCGGTATTGTCGGCATGTTTCATCGAGACGGTGCGCTGGTCGATATGCCGCTGCTGCGCGCGCTCACCGAATCCATGGCCTATTGTGGGCCGGACGCGCGCGGGGTGTGGCAGGACGGTGGGATGGGGCTCGGGCAAGCACTGCTGCAGACGACGGGGGAAGCGCCCAGCGAGAAGCAGCCCGCCAGCCTGCATAGTCGACTCTGGCTGACTGCGGATGCGCGGCTCGACGAGCGGGCGGAGCTTCTGGCACAGCTAGGTCGCACCAGCGCAGGCCCCGAAACCTTCGATTCCGCCCCGGATAGCCAACTGATCCTGCAAAGTTATGATCGTTGGGGCGCGAATTGCGTCCAACACCTGCGCGGCGATTTTGCGTTTGCGATCTGGGATGTGGCCGCGAAGAAGCTGTTTTGCGCGCGGGATCGTTTCGGCGTCAAGCCGTTCTACTACGCTCAGCTGAATCATCTTTTCATTTTTAGTAGCACTCTCAATTGCGTACGAGCACATCCGGACGTTTCCGGCGAACTCAATGAATCGGCCATTGCGGATTTCTTGTTGTTTGGACTGAACTACAACGAATCAACCACATCGTTTCGCGACATCCAACGCCTGCCTCCCGCACACTGCCTGACCGTTTCGCGCGATGGCCTGGAGTTGAGGCAATACTGGACTCCTCCGACCAATGGCCGCATCCGATACGCGCGCGGCGAAGAATACGTCGAGCATTTCCAAACCTTGCTGCAAGTCGCGGTGAAGGATCGTCTGCGAGCGGACCGCGTTGGAATCCTTCTGAGCGGTGGACTGGATTCGACGTCTCTTGCGGCGACGGCGAAGACTCTGTCCGCGAATAATGGTGGCATTCCCGCCATCTACAGCTATACCGCCGTCTACGAATCCCTGATTCCCGATGGCGACATAGATTACGCCGCCGAGGTCGTTGAATTTCTTAACGTTCCGAACCGCCGCATCGCCATGGACCAATTGCTGCCGTTTGTGTGGCCCGACGATCCGGGCTGTCGGCTGCCCGAGCCGCCCGACAATCCGTTCTTCGGTGCACTATTCAATCAGTTCCGCGCGATTTCGGAAGATTGCCGGGTCGTCTTCTCCGGCGAGGGCAACGACAACTTGATGTACTTTCAGATGTGGCCGTACTTGCAAGAACTGCGACGCAGCAAACAATGGGCAAGGCTGCTGAACGAAGGGCTCCAGTATCTCCGGGTAAGGCCCTTCCCATGGAAGGGGATCCGGGCGCGGCTGGCCGGACTAGCTGGCAAGAGTTCTGCGGCGAATTCATTTCCGCCTTGGATCGCACCCGATTTCGCCCGCAGCCTGAGTCTGAAGGATCGCTGGCGTGAAAGTGGCGCACTGGGCATGCCAACCGCGACTCATCCGGTTCGTCCAAAAGCGCATGCGTCGCTGGCCCTTCCCCATTGGACTAGCATGTTTGAAAACGAAAGCGCCGGTGTGACCCGTTACCCGATCGAGGTCCGCTATCCCTTCCTCGATCTCAGACTCGTGGACTACTTGCTGGCACTCCCTCCGTTCCCATGGTTCTTCCAAAAGATGCTCTTGCGCAAGGCGATGACGGGCAAACTGCCGGAGCGCGTCCGCATCCGACCAAAGACTCCTTTTCAAGGCGATCCGCTGTTGGCGCATTTTCGGCGGGAAGACATCCGCTGGGTCAATCAGGCGCCGCTGCTCGAGGAATTGGACCGGTATATCAATCGTGGAGCGCTTCCGGACTTGCGTGATAGTATGTCGTCTGAGCAGGTGATTCTCGGCACCCGGCCACACTGCCTCAACTTTTGGCTACAGTCCGTTCGGAGCCCTCGAAGTGCGTTGCGTGTGGAGACTTGGTAATGGACAAACCGGTCGAACGGATGCCCAAGAAGCCGTATACACCGCCCGCGGTGACGGTTTACGGTACCGTGCGGGAACTGACTTTGCACCAGGGAAGACATGGCGGCCGAGATAATCCCCCCCGGACCCCAACGCGCAACAGGACGGGCCTCCCTTAGCGCCGGAACGCTCGCCGTGGAAGGCTTTTGGTACTCCGTTTTCGGATTGTCGCTCCATTGCAACCTCTGCATTCCTGATCTCCCGCACTCGCATGCGCCTACAGGCGCTCCTGAAATCAAATTGCACTTGGACGCAGTTCCTAACCTCGATCTCTGTCCGGCCGCTGCTCGCGACGGCGGAAAATCAATTTATGTCAGTCCGTCCACCAACGAGTCTGGGGAAGCGGCCCTGCACGTATCGGAGATCGCGCAGGGCGCTCTGTTGCATCTGCAATTCAACGACGGCATTCAATTTTGGCTTGATCGAAAAGGAAACACGGTCTGGGCATCATGGTCGGAAAAGTCATCGCTCGAAAACGCCTGCTCTTATTTGCTGGGACCAATTCTTGGACTGCTTCTCCGTCTGCGAGGCGTGGTTTGTCTGCACGCGAGCGCCGTAGCGTTCAACGATTGCTGCGTGGCTTTCGTGGGGTCGGAAGGGGCAGGGAAGTCCACGACGGCCGCAGCGTTTGCACGGTCAGGGTGCGGTATCGTATCCGATGATATCGTCGGTCTTGTCGAGCGTGACGCGCGTTTTTACGTCTTACCCGCGTATCCGCATCTTTGTCTCTGGCCGGAATCGGTCGCGATGCTCTACGGATCCCCGGAAGCTCTTCCACGCTTTCTCCACGATTGGGAAAAGCGGCGGCTCGCTCTTGGCCAGGACGGAACCCGCTTTGAGGATCGCACCCTACCGCTCGAGGCCATCTACATATTGGGAGCGAGACGCTCACTGGCGGCGGCCGAGGTGGAGTACATCCCGAATCGAGAG
>Ga0210384_10005729_pt1 | contig 13403 bp, 9 predicted proteins | sample IncBWH2MmetaG_FD_160574 | JGI IMG/M metagenome (GOLD analysis project Ga0210384, IMG submission 160574) | Forest soil microbial communities from Barre Woods Harvard Forest LTER site, Petersham, Massachusetts, United States - Inc-BW-H-2-M | ecosystem: Environmental > Terrestrial > Soil >...
CGCGCGCCGTAGCTGATCATCTCGTGGACCATGCCGGACTGGACGTACTGCCGGTGCATGGTGATGTAGTCCTGCAGGTGCGCGTCGGCGAGGAAGATGTCGGCGTGGGCGGTCTTCACCTTCTGCAGGAGGCCCGAGAAGTCGGGCGCGCCGAGGTCGAACTTCTCGCTGAACACCACGGTGAAGTAGCCCGAGTGCTCGTGGTTCCACTTCGCGATGCCCTTCTCGTAGTCGATGCCGTGGTCGGTGTTCTCGAGCGCCAGCGCCAGCTTGAGGCCCTTGTGGAGCTTGCCGGCGTTCACCAGGCTGCCGAGGAACTCCGCCGTCGTGTAGCCGAGGAGGTCGGTCGGGCTCAAGGTGCCGAAGATCCACTGGTAGCCGCGGCTGAAGATGGTGCTGGCCGCGGCGCCGGTGGTGATCCAGGGGGTCTGGTAGCGGTCCGGCATCACCGACTCGGCCTCGCCCAGCGCGGTCGAGTAGCCGCCGAGCACCGCGATGACGCCGTCGGCGGTCATGGCGCGCTCCACCAGGCCGGAGGACTTCGCCTGGTCGGAGCCGTCGTCGTAGAAGACCTCGCGGAGCTGCAGCTTCTTGCCCAGCTGCTTGACGGAGATGCCGCCGGCCTGGTTGATCTCGTGGATGGCCAGCTCGATGCCCTCGCGCTGGTACTGCCCCGGCTTCGCCTCCCGCCCGCTGATGGGCAGGACGACGCCGACCGGGATGTCCGCGGGGCCGGCTGCCGCGGCGGCGGCCCCGGCGGGGCGCGCGGGGGCGAGCAGCCCGAGCAGGGCCGCAGCAGCGGTGGCGGCAATGAGACCAGCGAGACCTGGAACGCCAAGGCTACGCGTGAACCTTCTCATGCTCATGGCCTGGTCCTCCGGCTGCGAATTGTGGATCGTCCGCGCAAACTTACAACTTTGGCGGCGCTGCGGCTAGGCCTCCCCGCCCGCGGCAGGCTCGGGCAGGGTCGCCCCGTGCTCGCGCAGCAGCTCGAGGAAGGCCGCCTCGTCGAGGGTCGCGACGCCGAGGCGCCTGGCGCTCTCCGCTTTCGAGCCGGCCTCGTCGCCCACCACCACGTAGTCGGTCGCCTTGCTCACCGAGCCGGTGACGCGGGCGCCGAGCGCCTCGACCAGCTCCTGGGCGTCGCGGCGCGGCAGGCGCTCGAGCGCGCCGGTGAAGACGAACTTCTTGCCGGCCAGCGGCCCGGCGGCGCCGCCGGCCGCTACGGCCGGCCCCGGCCGGGAACCGTCACCTTCGCTGGCGCCGTCGTCAGTGCTGCCGGCCGTGGCTGTCCTGGCGCCCCTTGCGCTGCCTCCGGCCAGCGGCGGCGGGTCGCGCCGCGGCGCAGCCTCTACCAGCTGCAGTCGCGCCAGCAGGGCGTCGAGGAGGGCGGCGTTCTGCGGGTCGTGGAAGAAGGCGACGATCTGCTCCGACATGCGCGGGCCGACCCCCCGCACCTGCTGCAGCTCGGCCTCGCCGGCGCTGCGCAGCGCCGCGAAGCCGCCGAAGTTGCGGGCCAGGTCGCGGGCGACGCTCCAGCCGACCTCCGGGACGCCGAGGCCGTAGAGGAAGCGCGCCAGCTCGACGTGCGCGGCGAGGGCGAGCGCGGCGACCAGCTTCTGCGACGACTTCTCGGCGAAGCCCGGCAGGCCGAGCAGCTGCTCCTCCCGCAGGTCGAAGAGGTCGGGCAGCTGCCGCACCAGCCCCTCGGCGACCAGCAGCTTGGCGGTCTCGTCGCCCAGCCCCTCGACGTCGAGCGCGCCGCGCGAGGCGAAGTGGACGATGCGGCCGGCGAGCTGCGCCGGGCACTGGAAGGCGTTCGGACAGACCGTGAAGGGGCCGCGCTCGACGAGCGCGGTGCCGCAGGAGGGACACACGTCGGGCATGCGCCACTCGGGGCCGCGCTCGCGGTCCGGCTCGTCGATGCGCTCGACCACCTGCGGGATGACGTCGCCGGCGCGCTGCACGCGCACGCGGTCGCCCTCGCGCACGCCCTTGCGGGCGACCTCTTCGCGGTTGTGCAGGGTGGCGCGCGCCACGGTGACGCCGCCGATCTCGACCGGGAGCATCAGCGCCACCGGCGTCACCACCCCGGTGCGGCCGACCGACGGCAGGATCGACAGGATGCGCGTCACCTCCTTCCGCGGCGGGAACTTGAACGCGAACGCCCAGCGCGGGTGGCGCGACGTCCAGCCGACCGCCTCGCGGGCCGCGAGGTCGTCGAGCTTGATCACCACCCCGTCGATCTCGTAGCCCAGGTCGTCGCGCCGCGCCTCGAGCTCGGCGTGGTAGGCGAGCACCTCGTCGAGGCTCGCCGCGCGCCGCGCCAGCTGGTTGACGCGCAGCCCCCAGTCGGCCAGGGCGGCAAGCACCTCCCACTGGCTCGCGACCGCCGCCGCCTGCTCGCCCCAGGAGAGGATGTCGTAGGCGTAGAGGTCGAGCGGGCGCGCCGCGGTGATCTGCGGGTCGAGCTGGCGCAGGGCGCCGGCCGCGGCGTTGCGCGGGCTGGCGAAAGGCTCCTTGCCGGCGGCCAGCAGCGACTCGTTGAGCTTGTCGAAGCCCTCGGCGCGCATGATCACCTCGCCGCGCACGGCGACGAAGGCGGGCACGGCGCGCTGGCCCTCGCGGAGGCGCAGCGGCACCGCCGGGATGGTGCGCACGTTCTGGGTCACCCCCTCGCCGCGGCGGCCGTCGCCGCGGGTGGAGGCGCGGGTCAGCACGCCGTCCTCGTAGATCAGCTCGAGCGAGGCGCCGTCGAGCTTCGGCTCGAGCACGTAGCCGACCGCCTGCCCCGGCCGGTGCTCGGCGAGCGCCCGGCGCAGCCGCTCGTCGAAGCGCCGCAGCGCCGCCGGGTCCTGATCGGAGTCGAGCGAGAGCATCGGCGCCGCGTGCTCGACGGTCGGGAAGCTGGCGAGCGGCTGCCCGGCGACCCGCTGGGTGGGGGAGTCGGGGGTGCGCAGCTCGGGAGAGCCCTCCTCGAGCGCCACCAGCTCGCGGAACAGGCGGTCGTACTGCTCGTCGGAGACCTCGGGAGCGTCGCGGACGTAGTAGAGATAGTCGTGGTGGCGGATCTCGCGGCGCAGCTCGTCGACTCGGGCGGCGCGGGCGTCGCGGGCGGCGCGGACACCGCGGACATCGCGGGCATTGGCGGTCGATTGCCGCCGGTCCGCCTCCGGCGGCCGCTGAGGCGCCGTTGGCTGGCCTCGGCTCATGGGCCAAAACTGTATCATCCGGGCCATGAGGTCGACCTGGTGACCTGGGGTAGCGTCTCGCCCGGAGGGAGGTAGAGCACACTGACCCACTACCCGATGTGGCGCCGCGGCGGGCTGAGCTGGTGGCAGCTCGCGGTGCGGGTGTGGCGGGCGTTCTGGGACGGCCAGCTGGGCGGCCGCTGCGCCGAGCTCGCCTATTACTTCCTGTTCTCGGTGTTCCCGTTGCTGCTCTTCCTCACCACCCTGATCGGCTACCTGGCGGGGCCCGAGTCCAAGCTGCGCGTCCTGCTCTTCCGTTACCTGGAACACTTCTCCCCCAGCGCGGAGGTCACCGAGCTGCTGCGCGGCACGCTCGAGCAGGTCATCGCCGGCCGCGGCGGGGCCAGGCTCTCGCTGTCGCTGCTGGTGGCGCTGTGGGTGGCCTCCGTCGGCATGCTGGCGGTGGGGCGCACCCTCAACTCGGCCTTCGAGATCGAGGAGACGCGGCCGTGGTGGAAGCGGCGCCTGGAGGCGGTGGCGCTCACCGTCGGCTTCGCCGTGATGATCATCTGCGCCCTGACCGTCATCCTCTACGGGCACCACATCGGCGAGGCGGTCGCCGGCGCACTGGGCCTGGGCTCGGCGTTCGTCAGCGGCTGGCACCTGGTGCGCTGGCCGCTGGTGCTGGTGTTCGCGTTGCTGTCGTTCGACTCGATCTACAACTTCGCTCCCGACGTCGGCCCCGCCCTGCGGCGCTACTGGGCGACGCCCGGGGCGGTCATTGGCATGAGCCTGTGGCTGGCGGTGACGTTCGGCTTCCGGCTCTATCTCTACGAGATGCGTGAGTACGGGGCCACCACCTACGGCTCGCTCACCGCGGTGATCGTGCTGCTGCTGTGGTTCTATCTCACCGCCCTCGCCATCCTGGTGGGCGGCGAGGTCAACTCGGTGATCACGAAGCAGATCCCGGCGCTGCGGCGGCGGATCGCCGGCAAGGGCGCGCCCGGCGCCAGAGGCGCCCATGGTGCGAACAGCGCCAGAGGCGCCCATGGTGCGCCCGGCGCCGGAGGCGCCCAAGGCGGGAAAACCCCCGGGGGGCATGCGGGCCCCCGCGGCGGGCGGACCCGCCGCCGGGGGCGGCGCGCTGCGATAAGGTAGCGCCGGGAGCCGGCGCGTGAGGTATTACGAATACAGCCACCGGGTGGGGTTCGAGGAGACCAGCCTGGTCGGCAACGTCTACTACGTGAACCACCTGCGGTGGCAGGGCCGCTGCCGCGAGCTGTTCCTGCGCGAGCACGCGCCCGAGGTGCTGCGGGAGCTCGGCGACGGCCTGGCGCTGGCCACCGTGCGCTGTTCCTGCGACTACCTGTCCGAGCTGCAGGCCTTCGACGAGGTGCTGGTGCGCATGCGGCTGGCGGGCATGGCACAGAACCGCATCACCCTGCACTTCGAGTATTGGCGGCGCGCGGCGGCCGGCGAGGAGGAGCTGGTGGCGCGCGGCGAGCAGCAGGTCGCCTGCATGCGCCGCGATGCCGCGGCGGGCGGCGCCATGGTCGCCACCGCCATCCCGGCCGCGTTGCGCGAGGCGCTGCGCCCGTACGCCGGTCCGGAGATGCTGATCTAGGCCGGTCGGAGCCGGCCCGGCGGCAGCAGTCACGGTCCAGACGACCGTTCCAGCCACGACTCCCATGCTGGGCCTCGCCCGCGCCGCGCTCGCCCGCCCTTTCCTGGTGCTGGCGCTGCTTGCCGTCGCCACGGCGGCGGTGGCGCGCGGATTGTTCCGCCTCGAGCTGCGCACCGACGGCGCCGCAATCTACCCGCGGGACGACCCGGCGGTCGAGCGCACGCTCGCCGACCGGCAGGGCTTCGCGGAGGTCGACCAGATCGTGCTGCTGGTCACCTCCCGGCCCGGCGGTCCGCGCCTCGACTCGGCCGCCGGCTGCCGCTTCCTCGTCCGGCTGCAGCACGCCCTGGCGCGCTTCCCCGGCGTCGAGCTGGCGGGGGTGCGATCTGCGGTGACGCTGATCGACCCGCCCGAGAGCTTGCAGCCGCTGCGCATCCGCACCTTCTTCGAGGAGTGGACCGGTGGCGAGGCCGGCCTGGCCGACGTGCTCGCCCGGATGCGCCGCCTGCCGGTGACCGGCGGGCTGTTCCTCTCCGGCGGCGGCACCGCGGCGGCGTTCTACGTGCCGGTGGGCGACCGCATCATGCGCACCGAGCTGCTCGCCGACCTGCGGCGCTTCCTCGCCACGCGCGCCGGCGCGCCGTTCCGCTTGCGTCTCACCGGGCCGGTCGCCGCCGAGGTCGATCTCGGCGAGGAGGTGGTCCGCGACCTCGCGCGCCTGGTCCCGATCATGGTGGCGGCGGTGGCGCTGTTGCTGGCGCTGACCCTGCGCACCGTGGGCGGTGTCCTCATCCCGTTGGCGCAGGTGGTGGCGACGCTGGTCTGGACGCTCGGCCTGATGGGCTGGGCGGGCGTGCCGATCACCCTGGTGACCACGGTGCTGCCGGTGCTGCTGATGGCGATGGCGATGACCGACGAGATCTACCTCCTCGAACGCCTGCAGGATCACCTCGCCGGCTTGCCGCCGGCCGGTGCGGAGCTGGCGCCGGAGGCGGCTGCTTCGCGGCGGGAGGATGCGGCGGGGGGTGAGCGGCCGGCGCAGGGTGCGAGGCAGCGGGTGCGCCTGGCCGCCGAGCGGGCCTTCGCCGACCTGGTGGCGCCGCTGGTGCTGATCTCGCTGGCGACCGCCGCCGGCTTCTTCTCGTTCCTGGGAGCCGCGATGGCGCCGCTGCGGCACCTCGGCCTGTTCACCGGCGCCGGCCTGCTGCTCGGGATGCTGTTCACCTTCACCCTGGCGCCGGCGCTGATGGCGGCGCTGCCGGCGTCGTGGCTGGCCCGCACTTCTCACACGCCTCCTGCTGCGGCGCCGGAAACGGGCCTGGCTCCGGCGTTGCGCTCGGTTCGACGCCCTCCACGTACTGCCAGTACGCCTCGGGCGTCGAACAGTCGCGCGCCTTGGATCCAGGCCCGCTTGCGGCGCCTCGTGACGGACGCGCGTGAGAAGTGCGGGCTGAAGCGGCGCCGCGGTCGGGGCAGCGGCGGCAGCGGCGGCGCCCTGCTGCCGTTCGAGCGGTGGACCGTCCGGCGGCCGCGAGCGGTGGCGCTGGCCGCCGTGGTCCTGCTCGCGGTCGCCGTGCCCGGGCTGCCGCGGCTGCACGTCGAGGACTCGTGGATCGACAACTTCGACCCGCGCTCGCCGCTGGTGACCGCCGCCCGCCGCTTCGACGCCGAGTTCTGGGGGAGCTATCGCTTCGACGTCGTCTGCACCGGCCGCGCCGGCACGTTCTGGACGCCGCCGGCCGCGGCGCTGCTCGAAGAGCTGCAACGCTGGGCCGACGGCGCGCCGAACGTCGGCGGCATGGTGAGCGTGCTGCCGATCTTCGAGACCGGCGCCCGCGCGCTCGGCTTCGGGCGCCCGCTGTCGGCGCTGCCGGCGCGCGACCTGCAGCAGGTCGGGATGCTGGTCGAGGTCCTGCGCCTGCGGCTCTACCTCCGGGACCTCCTGACCCTGGACGCCGGCCGCATGCGCGCCCGCCTGCTGGTGCGTCACGCCGACTACGGCAAGGCGCGCCGGCTCGCTGAGGCCTTCGCCGCGGAGCTGCCGCGGCTGGCGGGTGGCGGGCCGGGCCGGCCGGGCGGGCCGGGCGGACCGATCGAGGTGCACGCCTCCGGCGAGGTGCCGGAGGCGCTGGCGGTCGTGGCGGCGATCGTCGGCAACCAGCTGCGCTCGATCGGCTGGACGGCGGTGCTGATCGCGGCCATGCTGCTCGCCGCCCTGCGCAGCCTGCGCTGGACGGCGGTGGTGATGGCGCCGGTGCTCGGCGCCACCCTGCTGCTGTTCGCCGGCCTCGGCTACGCCGGCGTGCCGCTGGGCATCGCGACCAGCATGTTCGCGGCATTGAACCTCGGCGCCGGCGTCGACTTCGCGGTGCAGTACGTCTATGCCTACCGCCGGGAGCGGCGAGCGGGCCTCGACCACGCCGCGGCGCTGGCGGCGACGCTCCGGACGACCGGCCGCGGCCTGCGCTGGAACGCCATCGTGCTGGCCCTGGGCATCGCCGTGCTGACCCTCTCGTCGATCAAGCCCAACCAGAGCCTCGGCATGCTGCTGGCGCTCGCCATCCTGGTCTCCTACGCCAGCACCCTCGCCCTGCTCCCCGGGCTGCTGCGGCAGGTCGCGGCACGGGGCGGCCCGGGCGTGAGCCCGCCACGCCAGGACCTGCCAACCGCGGCCGAGAAGAAATGGCTCAGGTCCACGCGCCGCAAACACAGGCAGTTGGTCGAAGGCGAGTGGTGATCCGACAGTGCGATATCTACTGCTCCTCACGCCTCGCGACCTCGAATGGTCGCTGCGGAGCCATTCACGCCTGCGCAGTCCTCGATCGATGGAGCGCTCACGGCTCCGGTGGCCGCAAGTCGGTGGCGTGGAGGGCAACCAGGACCAACCTGGCCGCGTCGATCAGATCTGCGACGAGGCGTTCGTCCACTTCGAGAAGCCCTTCGTATTCTGCCAGATTACGGCGTTCATGGCCCTTGGTCAGCACTCGCCATATCGCAGGCGGAAGGCCGAGAGTGTGGGGTAGCGTCTGAAAGACGAGGTATCGATTCTCGGAGCGGTAGCCCAAGCGGCGAAGTGCGGCCAGAGCCAGGACATGGGCCGCGTTGTAGGCAAGGTCGAAGCGGCTTTCAATTGATAGTTCCGGCCTCGAGGCGTCGGCCAGCCGGACCTCGCCCGAACGTCTCAGGCCCTCGATCTCCCGCGCCGCGGGTGGCTCATGCTTGAGCTTGCCGGTGCGAACCAGGTTTTCAAGCTCAGGCGAGCTCATCGTCCGATCCGATCACGAAGAGCTTCGGCTGTGCGGCGACGCGGGCAATGAACGAGTCCTCTATCAGCCGCTTGGTTCTCCAGTCGGAAAGGCTGATCACAGTCGGGTTGATGGGGCGGGCAAGGAGTTCTTCGGCGGCGTGAAGCTCCCTGAACAGATCGGCGTAGCGCAAAGAGTCGGAGATCACCATCAGATCGATATCGCTCCCGGCCTTGTCACGGCCTTTGGCGACCGAGCCGAAGATGAAGGCCGCATGAATGCTGCTGGCACTTGCACCCAGAGCTTTTCGCAAGGGCTCGACCAGGCCGACGGTTTTTGCAACGAGGCCGTGCAGCTCGGCGAAGACCGGGGATTCCCGGCGTGCTTGGTAGTGCTTCTGGTTTCCGGCGCGAGTGACCACCAGCAGCCCCGCCCCCTCCAGGCGGGCGAGCTGACGATGGACTGCGCCGACCCCGCTCTTCGCCAGCCGGATCACCTCGGCGCTCTGAAAGCGGCGGTCCGGCTGACCAAAGAGAAGTCTCAGAACGCGCTGCTGAACCGGCGTGAACAGGGCATCGGCCAAGCTGGAAGTGGATCTTGTTCCCATTTCGGGAAGGATCATACCCGATTTGGGAGCGAATCGTGCCGCCGGCGCTCGTTCAGGTGGGCGCCTTCTCGGCGCCGGCTGAGGAGCCCGGGACCACCTTGCGCGGGGACGCTGCCTCAGATCGCCGCGGCTCTGAGATGGGGCCAGAACCCAGCCGCCGGGCCCTCCGAGGCCATTCTCACTTCAGGCGGGACCTGGCTTCGGCCACTTCCGAGCGGGCGGAGTCGCCGAAGCCACAGAGCTCGACGAGCCTCGCGTAGTAGGTCTTGGCCTTGGCTGTGTCGCCGGATCGGTCCGCCGCCTGGGCGGCGCCCCAGAAGGTGCGGAAGCGGGCAGGGGAGGTCTTCAGTGACGCTTCGTACTCGGCGAGCGCGTCGCCGGGGCGGCCCATCTCGGCGAGGAGGTCGGCCAGCTGTTCGCGCGCCGGGAGCACCGAGCCCGGAGTCACCGGATGCTTGTCGGTGGTGTCCTCGAGATCGGCCGCCGAGCGCAGCAGCGTCACGGCGTCGTCGTCGTGCTCTTCCGCGTGCGCGAGCCAGCCGGCTGCCGCGCGGCGCTGGATCTCGACCTGAGTTGCCCAATCGAAACCCTTCTGCCCCTGGAGACCGCGCTGGATCGCCGCCAGCTTGGCGACCGCCGCGCCCGCCGTCTCGAGATCGCCCGAGCGTGCGGCGCCGACCGCGCGCGCGAAGTGAACGATCGCCTCGGCGGACGGATACTTGTCCCACGGGAAGCTCGGCGGCCCGAGAGCAAGCGCAGCCGCATCCTTCCAGGCACGGCGCTCGAGCGCGTAGCGGGCGGGGACGGCGGCGAGCGCGTAGCCGGCCGCGAACTGCGGTACGTCGAAGCTCGTGACGGAGGCGACCCGGTTGACGATCTCGCGGGCCGGCGCATCGCGCCCGGTCTGCAGGTAGGCGTACTCCAGGTAGTCCATCGCATGCAGGTCGTCGAACGACGTCGCTCCGGGGTGGGCCTTCGCCACCCATCGACGCGCCTCTTCCGCCGCTGCGAGGTTCGAGTCGATCGACTCCTGCCACAGCCCGAGGCGGGTGAAGATGTGCGACGGCATGTGGAGGGCGTGCGGCGAGGAGGGCGCGATCTTGGCGTAGGCCCGCGCCGCCGGAAGTGCCAGCTCCGCGACTCCCGGGTAGTCGAAAGCGTGGATCACGTAATGTGCGATCCCCGGATGCTCGGGCTCGAGCGGCAGGAGGCGGTTGAGGATCTCGGCCGCCTCCTTCTGCCGCGCATAGGTCTTGTCGGGTGGCGAGTTGTAGGCGACGCCGAGGAGGGCCAGGGCGTGAAAGATCGCCGCCTCGTGGTCCTGCGGGTTGCGCTCCGCCACCTTCGCCATCGCCTGCTCGAAGGCGAGGACGCGGGCTGGGTGGTTGACGCCATCGCCCTGGTAGAAGGCATTGATCGCCGCGACGTAGTCGCGCTCGCGCGCGCTCCCGGCCGTGAGCGCCGCCGCCTTCCGCGCCGCCTCGCGGCCCGCCGCGAACTCGGCCTCTGTCGCCGGTCCCCAGATGACGTGGAGGTTGCTCATCGCGATGCCCCACTGGGCCATGGCGCACCTGGGATCCTGCGCGGCCACCGCGGCAAAGGCGGCCGACGCCTGGCCGTAGCCGAAGGAATGGAGCAGTGCCACGCCGCGTTCGAAGGCGGACCCGACCGCGCTCGCGCACGAGGTCGCGAAGTGCACGCCGCCGAGCTTCTCCGGCGGCGTATGGACGTGATCCTCGGCGGGTTGGGCTGCTGCTGCCGCCGGGAACAAGACCAGCATCGCGACAGGCAGCAGAGGACGACGGACTGCGTTCATGGTGAACCTCCTCTGATTCCGAGCCCTCATTCTACGGCGCACGGCGCGAGCCTACCCGTCCCACCGATCCCGGGTACTCCACCCCCGCCCTCACGGCCCTCGCCCAGAGGGAGGCAGTGGGCACCTGGGCAGCCTCGAGGCCGTCCCGCCTGGTGTTCCGGGGGTCGTCCTCCCACGGCGTGATTGGTGCACCACTCTTGTAGCGGCGGAGCTCGCTCCCCCGCCCTGAAAAGGAGAAGCCAGCCATGCGCAAGACGATCCTGGTAGCCGTTACCGCGGCCCTGCTCACCAGCCTGCCGAGCTTCGCAGCGACCCCTTCGCTCCTGCCCGGCAATTCGCAACCTGCGGGCTCGGTCGCAGCCGACGCGGGCCTACCGCCCCTCACCGGCTGCGACCAGACGCTGAGCATCGTGCCCGCGCTCGAGCTGAAGGGCACCTCGGCGCGGATCGGCGAGGCGGCTGGCCCCGTCTGCCCGGTCGCCGTCGACAGCGTCCAGCCGAGCTCGAGACCCTTCCACGGCCACTGCAAGTGCAGCTGCTCGTTCGTCCCCGACTGCAACACCAGCGCCGACTGCGGCGGCGCGCCCTGCCTGGCGGGCATTACGTGCTGCTGATCGGCGCCGCCCACGCGAACGAGAGCCCGCCGCGGCCCATCGTGGCCGCGGCGGCCGCGGCGCCATTCCCATATCGGGTATGATCCTTCTCGCAATTGGAAGACGGGCATCTCCCCGCGGGTCGCCAGGAACTTCGGCTGAGACCTTGCAACCAGGCCCAGTCGCTTTAGACACGCCCCCCAAGGACCGCAGCCTTCAGGCTGCGTGGTCGCGAAGATAGTCGATGCTGCCGGGTAGGTCCCGGATCAGCCGCAGGAGCATGTCCATCGCCGCAGTCTGGGCGTTTCTCCCCGATTCCCATCGGGAGACCGTATTCGCTCCTAGTCGCAACAGGCGCGCCATGTCCACCTGCGTCAGTTCGAAGCGCTCTCGGATGGCCCTGATCTCGTCGGCGGACAGAAGTCCGTGCTTCTTGCGGTAGATGGCAATCGCATCCTCGCCTAGCCGCCTCGAGTCTTGGTATCGCAGCAAGACTTCACCGCAATTGAGATAGCGAAGATGGGTAGCGGACGGGACAGCGATCTCCTCGCCGTTGACCGGGAGGCGTAACGCGCTACGCTTCACCACCATCGTCGCCTCGCAGGCCGGGCAGGCATCGTCGGGCAGGCCTCTCCGGCGGTTCTGGGCGAGCTTCAAGCTAGGCATCTGCTTCTTCTTCATGATCGTCTTCTTCATGATCGTCACCTTGGTCCTCATGGAACGAAATCACCACGCAGTCGTTCCGCAGGATGACCTTGACGTAGCAGACGGTGCCTGCGAGTTGCGGCTTGAAGAGGTACCTCCACTCGCCTGTCACCGCAGACTCCAACCGCCCGGCCTAGTCCTGCACTCCGAGACTTGCCAGGATGTCGCAGGCATCATCCTCATCCAGGCCGACGTCCAAGCTTGCCAACTCGCGCCGAGCCTTCAGGGTCAGGAGCACCTTGCGCGCCACCGCAAGCTCTCGGATTCGGACCAGGATCTTGGGACATATGGGTAGTCAAGTGGTCAAGACGGTTTGTGGCCTCGAGTGGCACCTTTGCCGTTCTCAGTGCGAGAACAAGGCATCGGTGAGAGTCTCGTCAACCCGTGCTGGGAAACAAGCACAGTTGCACGTTCCATCGCCGCAGCCCAGGGGTTGTGAGCAATAGGGTCTCGCGCGAGCTAGCGAACCGTCAGATGGCGGCCGGGATCGCCGGCGGGCGCCGCGATGGCCAGGGCGCAGGGGCCGCCGAGCTCGCGCAGGGTCGTGGCGAAGCTGGCGATGCGCAGGTTGCCGGAGCGCAGCAGCAGCCAGCCGTCGTCCAGGGAGGCTTCGAGCAGCAGCGGGGCGCCGGCGGAGGAGCCGGCCTTGTGCAGGGACTCGGCGGCGGTCCAGATCCTCGTCGCGGCGCCGCCGGGCAGCTCGCCGGGCTGGCCGGCGATGAGCTGGGCCAGTGCGAAGCGCTCGGCTCCGAGGAGGTCGCGCCAGGTGTCGGCTGTCCTCTCGACGACCGGTTCGAGGTCGCAGCCGATGGGATCTCCGGTCCCCTCACCGGCGATGGCGGCGATGGCCAGCACCAGGCTCGCGGCGTGGGCCACGGAGACCTGGGGGCCGCCCGGGATCTCGGGCCGGCCGTCGGGACGGTGGAAGAGGCGCGGCGGCATGTTCGATGCCAGCGGTCCGGTGGGGATCGCGGCATCGGGCGTCGCGCTGGCTCCGATCACGGCATGGGCCATCGCGCTGGGTGCCATGCCGCTGGCGGCTACGAGGCTCTCGACGATCGCTGCGCTGTCCGGGCGGGGTGCCTGGCCACCAGCTGAGGGCGCGGTGCCGACTTGTGCCCTCGGCGCTACCCGCGCCTCCAGCGCGACGCGCAGGTTCGCCTCGGGGAAGAGCTCCTGCAGCCGGCGTTCGAGGTAGGGGCCGAGCAGCGGCGCGCTCCAGGCTGCCGGCAGGCGGGTGCGGTCGACGGCCCGCAGGCGCAGACCCTGCCAGCGCTCGCGGAGGCTGCCGTCGGCGGCCAGGATGTCGAGGTCGTAGACGAAGGTGTCGCCGTCGCGGCGGCGCTCGCGGGCGGCGAACAGGAGCGGCTCGTCGGCGGTGAGGCGGCCGGCGAGGATGCGCTCGATGCCGATGGGCAGGAGCTGGGCGTGCGGGATGCAGGCCTGGATGCCGTGGATCGCGGCATCGCGCGCCGCCGGATCGCCGAGCAGCAGGGCCGGCGGCAGGTAGCGCCCGAACCAGGCGGCCGTGCCGTCGGGAACGATCTCGGCCAGGCATTCGGTGGCGCGCAGCCGGCGGTAGCCGCCGAGACGGCGGAAGCGTCCCTCCTGGAACAGGATGC
>Ga0210384_10005730_pt1 | contig 13401 bp, 14 predicted proteins | sample IncBWH2MmetaG_FD_160574 | JGI IMG/M metagenome (GOLD analysis project Ga0210384, IMG submission 160574) | Forest soil microbial communities from Barre Woods Harvard Forest LTER site, Petersham, Massachusetts, United States - Inc-BW-H-2-M | ecosystem: Environmental > Terrestrial > Soil >...
CCTTGCAGTCGATAAGCGCGAAGTACTTCTGGCTGAGGGCTTTCACAACATCATCGATGTCATCTGGAGCGTAATTCTTGAGCCACGCGCGGAAGTCATAGTTCTCGATTTCGCTCCTTTCGCTGAGAACTTTAATCCCTTGGAGATACTCTGCGTTGACGGCGATCTGGCCGCTCTGTTGCCCAGGGTTCCTGGCTTGTAGCACGGCCTTTGGTCCAGCTTCCATCCGGCTTGTTTTCGCTCGCTTGGTCCCCGCTGAATTCTTCATGCCGTCTCCCTAGCCCTCCCCGCCGCGTATGTCGGCAAGCAATCGAGATGATAATCCCCTGAGGCTCTCGCTTCAACGGGGGCATTGACAGGGGCCATGTTGCTTGGGTGCGGAATCAAGTGTATTTTGTGATGGGCCAGAAAGCCAAATAGGCGAAATTGTGCCCGACTAGGTGGGTTATGAAACGTCGCGATTTACCAGGGGCGATGAGAATTCCATTTTCCTGGGGCGCAGGCCTGGCCTTTTGGCTAGCTGGGTCGCTGGTTTTCGCAATTGTCGCGATCCCGCAGAACGCTCCGGTGAACGCTTCGGCCACTGACGACGAGTCGAAAGCTGCGGGCACTTGGCGCGGTGATTCTGTGTGCGTTGAGAAAGGCACTTCTTGCCATGACGAAATCGCGGTTTACCGCATCGCTGCCATTCCAGGCAAGCGCGACTACCTCACCGTCACGGGCGGGAAAGTTGTAGACGGGAAGGAAATCGTGATCGGTTCTGGGGAGTGGCGTTATGACCGTGGAATGCACACGCTCACTGTTGAGCTTCCCAGGGGAGTCGTCACCCTCAAGATTGATGGTGACAAGATTGAAGGGACTTTCATTCTTCCAGACAAGACTGTGCTGCGCCGCATCACTCTGAAAAAATCAGAGTGATGCTATTGTCACTCATCTTCGTTCCGTCGCCATCCCCACTCTGCCTTACTCCATCAGGAAAGAGTCCGCGCCCTCATTTTTGCGTTTTTCAAAGCTCAATAGCCCGGCCACCGGTACCCCGGTCGCGCTGCCTCCCGCAAGACTGAGGGCCCAGATGGAGTCGTAGTGTCCTTTCTTGCAGGACTCTTTCATTCCTTAGAGCATACCGGTTTATGCCGGCGCAACCCGATTAACGCGCAGACGGGTTTTCGGTCCTAATGCGAACTGGGGGGCAAGCCAATGACTCGCCAGTCAGACGTTGTTAGATAGTTCTAATAATAAATATACTTCTTAAGTTACCTACTGCTCGGCATGGAGCGTACACTAGACCTATGGAAAGACTTCAAGCATTTCAGGCCGCCGCTCGCGTGGACGGCTTCATCGAAGTCAATAAAGTCGAAGATGGAAGCGCCCGGTGGTTGAGGAACAGCCTGCCAGACGCAGGGACCAACTCTCACAAACGTCTATGTCTCGATGGCCTAACAAATAGCGCTACCATCTACTGGCAGACAGTCGAGGCGCAGTTCAACTCCAGGACCTTCCGTACCGCTTCTAGCTTGCAAGAGTGGCTTCGATTGCATCCTCACAAATAACCAGTCGGGAAGCCACCCCGCGACTGTCCTTCAGCACGGGCGACTGTCTCGCAAGTCAGTTAGCCATGCTGCGCTCGTGTTGTGCGCGAACGTTACGCCATCGACTTTGATTGCTCTTCCATCGAAGCCAGTGGGCCACGGGTCGCGCAAAACAGCGGATCGCAGTAGCAGTAAAGTTGGAAAGAGCTTTAGAATCAATAGTGCCCTTCATGTCGGGGCGTAGCGCAGCCTGGTAGCGGGCCTGCCTCGGGCGCACGAAAACCAACGCCAACCACTCCACCTGTTACCTCTAACTACTAACGTTTTCCACAAAATCAGGAACATGCTTTTCGCTCATCACGAACCCGAATGACGCAAAAAAGGTTGGATTGCGGCACAGTTCTGACACAGCGGCTGAGTCTCAAGCACCAACGTCGTGATGCAACATGGGTGAGGGGGGTGGGCTGTTCTTGACGGATCCGTTTCGCTGCTTTCCTTCTACGCAACTCCCACGGGCTGCGCTCCTTGGAACGCGTAGTAGGCAATATACAAATAGCAAATCACGGGCAGCACGAAAGCGTGGTGCACCCCTATCCGGTCCGCAATCGCACCTTGCATGACCGGAATGATCGCTCCGCCCACAATGGCCATGATTAGCAACCCTGAACCATCTCCAGTCCGAGGGCCCAGCTTTGCAATGCCGAGCGTGAAAATGCTCGGGAACATAATGGAATTAAAAAACCCAACAATAATAATGCTCCACATCGCCACGTGGCCCGTCGTTAGCATCGACAACAGCACAAGCGCCATCGCGCAAAATGCCGCGATTCCCAGTGCCGTCCGCGTCTTTATTCTCTGCAAGACCGCCGAGCCAATGAAACGCCCCACCATCGCTCCCAGCCAGTAGTACGCCACATATTTCGCTCCTACAAGTTCCGGCAAGTTTCCGATTTCCGGCTCCTTAAAATAGTTGATCAGAAAGCTGCCGATGGACACTTCTGCTCCCACGTAGAGAAAGATGCCCACGCAGCCAAGCAGTAGGTGCCGGTACTTCCACATACTTCCTTCGTGCCTCCCATCCGCATGACGCTCGACTTCGGGGATCGCGGGCAACTTAAAGAGGCCGATCAACCCCGCAAACACCAGCAGGGCAAGACCAATCACCAAATATGGCAGTTTCACAGTGGCTGCCTGCTGAACGCGAAAGACATGCAACGCTTCGTTGGACATCCTCGCAATTGCGTCTTTATTCTCGACAACGGTACCCAGGATAAGCATGCCTCCCAGATATGGGCCGATTGCCGTTCCGAGGGAATTGAATGCCTGCGTCAGGTTCAGCCGGCTTGACGCTGTCCCGGGAGGGCCGAGCACCGCAACGTAAGCGTTAGCCGCCACCTGAAGCGCAGTGATTCCTCCGGCGAGCACCATCAATGCCGCGAGAAACAGCGGATAGGACAGCGCACTTGCTGCGGGAATGAACAAGAATGCGCCCAACCCCATCGTCACCAGCCCGAGTACCATTGTTTTCTTATATCCGATCGCATCAATTACCTTTGCGGAAGGAATGGAGAAAAGAAAGTAGGCCGAAAAGAAAGCGAACTGGATAAGCATTACTCTCGTATAGTTCAAATCGAAGACGGACTTCAGGTGTGGCACGAGGATGTCGTTTAGCACTGTGACGAAACCCCAGAAGAAAAACAGCACGGTAACCATCGCCAGCGCTAGTGGATACGCCTTGTTAGCCTCTGTTCCTTTTGTTTCCGGTGAAGTGTGTGAGCCCGCCACGACCATCATGTTTGCCCGTCATTTCCCCGCACTTTTGCGGCGCTTGATTCGTGGCGAATCCTGCTGTCTGCGTGACACTCAAGACTCATCTTACTTTTCTTTCGCTACTTAGATCATGCCTGTCCCAGGTGCTGCACCTAGGAACCGTCCGCAGCTCCACGAATGATTCCGATCGCGAACGATACAAGAAACCTTGGGAAGTCCAGAGCGGAATTACAACGATTGGGCACTCCAGGCCCCATCTTCGTTAGTGTTCTCCGACTACGGCCACCACGCGCAGCAGACCTGGTGCACGGCCAGCCTACACCTAAATCATTGGTTTCGCAGGTCTATTTCGCCTCCGCGATTGAGATCGTTCGCGGCGCCAGATTCCAGCCCCGGATTGCCAGCTGGGCCACCTATACACGGGTGATTCCGGAAACGCAGGATCGTGTCGCGGACATTTCGCAAGAAAGAGGTCCAGGTCTTCCGCTTCAATATTGTAATTCCGGGTGGTCCCCCAGAAAAATCCGGACGCCGTACTCGTCCGCGAGATCGTAGAAAACTTCCTCAGTGTTTTGGCCAACGCCGTTGCGAATCATGTTTTAGACGGGCTTCTCGATAGAGACGACAATAGGGTTCGAGGCGCTCGCCTGAAACGCGCTTGAGGAAATCGTCCATGCCCCAACGGCCACCCGGCAGGCAATGGGAACACCACTGACGTTAGTGACCAGATAGGAAGCAGTCGCGTCCCGCACCGCGGGAGCAGATTCCGCTCCGGACATCCTTGCGAGTACGGCTTTTGGACCCGTTACTTTGCCAGGATCCAGTCTTCTGGGCGGGATTTGTCCTCCGGTGTGGGCGGTCGTCACAGTTTATAGTTCTTTCTTCCGTTGCACTCGGCGGTCCGTATTCCCTTCAGACACTCAGGGAATCCAGCCGGCAAAAGCTCGCGCCTTGCTGACGGTTTCACGTGGGCAAAAGGCATGGCTATTCATCTCCCGGGATTCCGGGAGCAACCAGTGCCTGGCTTCCCTCTCAGGAACGCAAAGGCATGTAGGCCAGGAGGAGTAAATGCACTGTTCAACTTGTGGTGCCGAATTGACGGAAGGGGCCACGTTTTGCGCCAAGTGTGGCAGGGCAACGAGCGCGCCACCTGTCGCGGTAACTTCACCATCGGCGGGCAGGGAATTGCAGTCCAACGTGGCGGCGGGACTTTGTTACCTCATCGGATTCATCAGTGGGATCTTCTTCCTTGTGGTTGATCCTTACAAGAGCGACCGGTTCGTTCGGTTTCACGCATTTCAGGCGATTTTTCTGAGCGTGGTCTGGTTTGCGCTGTATTTCCTGTTCGCCATTTTGTCGGCAATTTTGCCGTCCATGCTGTGGAGCGTGATGTGGATGCTCAACGCGGTGCTCGGTTTGGGGTTCTTCCTCTTGTGGGTGTTCCTCATCTACAAGGCCTACAACAAAGAACAGTTCAAGCTGCCCGTTATCGGAGACCTCGCGGCGAAACAGGCTTGAGCTCGGGAGTCCTCGGATTGCAAGCCAGAGCAGCAGGAAAAGCAGCACGTCTTGGAGAGATGCTGCGTGTGTAGGACTGAGCAGGCCGTTTCTCTCGCTAGTTGTACCCCATCCGTTCAGGAGAAGGAACCTTCGTGCACTATCGTGAAGAACCAAGGGTAAGGCAAAGAGAACCGCCCTATCGTAGGATTCGAGCTGGCTGGGCTGCGCGCCTCTTCGCGAGCCCTCGGCAAGTGGGGGGGTCGGACACCGCCGCGCTCGCGTAAGTATCCTGGCAATAACAAGCGATTCTCCGCCAAGCACTTAGTAACCCCAGCAACCAAACTTTCGCAGCAAATGCTAGGATATGACGAAATGAAATTCTCTTCGAACATGCGAATTCCTTGTGTTGTATCCAGATCTTTGTTCCTGACCCTGCTCGCCGTCGCGTCCAGCAGGGCACAGACCACACGGGTCTTCCGCTTGGACGGGGGCAATTCTACCTATGCGTTCGGCGTGAATGAGCACGGCGAGTTGCAGCCGCTCTATTGGGGCGGCCGCCTTGGTGCGCACGACACCATTCCCGCTGCGCATTCCCTTCCGGAGGTGGCTTCATTCGATTCGCCTTACACAACCACGCCCGAGGAGTACGCCGGCTGGGGTGCAGGCTTATTTACGGAGCCCGCGCTCAAAATCACATTCGCCGACGGCAATCGCGATCTGGTGCTTCATTTTCTCCGAGCCACGCCGGGCGGTCCGCAAGCGGTCGAGTTGCAGCTGAAGGATATTTCTCGCGAGATTTACGTGACGCTGCGTTATTCCATCGACGCGGATACTGGCATTCTCGCCCGTTCTGCGGACATCGAAAACCGTGAGAGGCAGCCGGTTGTGATCGAACAGGCTGCAGCCGCGCAATGGACCCTGCCTCCAGCGCGCTATACCTTGAGCTATTTGACAGGCCGCTGGGCCGGCGAGTGGACGTTGAATCAGGAACTCATTCGCGGCGGCGCGCGCGTCATTGAAAGCCGCCGCGGAACCACCGGGCATCAGGCCAATCCGTGGTTCGCACTTTCCCGCGACGAAAGCCAAGCGGCGGTGGGACCTGCTTTCGCGGACGAGGAGCACGGGGAAGTCTGGTTTGGAGCGCTCGCGTGGTCCGGATCCTGGCGAATCAGCGTTGAGCACACCCAGCTGGATGCGGTGCGAATAACCGGAGGATTCAATCCATTTGATTTTGGCTACAAACTGAAACCCGGTGAACATCTCGAGACGCCGGTTTTCTATGGCGGCTATTCCGATCACGGCCTGGGCGGAGCCTCACGCATTTTGCATCGTTTTGAAATCGCACGCATCCTGCCGCAAGCGCCGGACCCCAGGCCGCGTCCCGTTATTTACAATTCTTGGGAAGCTACCGAATTCGGGGTCGATGCAGCTGGACAAATGGCATTGGCGGAGAAAGCTGCGTCCATCGGCGTGGACCGATTTGTAATGGACGACGGCTGGTTTGGCCAGCGCAAGGATGACCACGCCGGACTCGGCGACTGGTACGTGAACTCGGAGAAATTTCCTCACGGTTTGAAGCCACTCATCGACAAGGTCCATTCGCTCGGCATGGATTTTGGGTTGTGGGTCGAACCAGAAATGGTCAATCCAAATTCGGATCTTTATCGGAAGCATCCAGACTGGGTTTTGAATTTCCCGGGCCGCCCGCGTTCCGAATCGCGCAATCAACTCGTGCTCAACCTCGCTCGCCCCGACGTGCGCGACTATGTCGAGGGCTTTCTCGATAAGCTGCTCACCGAGAACGACATCGCCTTTCTCAAGTGGGACTACAACCGCAACTGGTCGGAGCCGGGCTGGGATCAGGTTCCAATCGACGAACAGAAGCGCGTTTATGTTGAGTTCATCTCCAACCTCTATTCGATTCTTGCAGATCTGCGCAAGAAGCATCCCAAGATCGAAATTGAAAGCTGCTCCGGAGGCGGAGGGCGCGTTGACCTCGGCATTTTGCGCTACACCGATGAGGTCTGGACCTCGGACAACACCGATCCCTTCGACCGCCTCTCGATGCAGGATGGCTTTACTTACGCGTACACGCCTCAAGTCATGATGGCTTGGGTCACGGATTCGCCGCACTGGCTCAACAACAAACGCTTTACCTCTCTTGCTTACCGCATGCTCAGTTCAATGCAAGGCTCGCTCGGCATTGGCGCCAATCTCGATCATTGGACCGCAGAGGACTTTGCAACGGCAAAAAGGTTGATCGCCGCTTATCACTCCGTACAGCGAACGATTGTGCGCGGCGATCTCTACCGGCTGATCAGCCCACGTGATGGCAGCGAATTCTCCGCCACGGAATCAGTCTCGACTGACAAGAATCAGGCCGTCGTCTTTGCCTTCGCGAATGCGACACAGGAAGGCCGCTACTTTCCCTTACTGCAGCTGCAAGGACTTGATCCTGACGCTGAATACAAGCTCACTTGGATCGAGGGCAAGTCCAGGCCTGACACGCCGGAGAGTGCCTCGGGCGCGTGGTGGATGCGCCACGGTCTGCATCTAGACCTACGCGGCGATTTCCAAGCAGCCGCCTTCAGGCTGGATCGCCAGCGCTAAGCCTGGAGCGCCAAAGCAACATATTTAATGAAACCTCCAGCGCCTGCCCTTGGCCCGAACATTGTTCTTCGGGTGCGATCCGCAGAAATCGTGCAGAGAATCCCCCAACTTCTCACCAACATAAAGTATTGGCTTGACTACGAAACATTCCCAATCGACGAATGCCTGATTAGCACAGCCACTGGCCAAAAAATGACGATTCGGATTAGGAGTAAAGTTGGGAAGTGCTTTAGAATGAATAAAGCAGCACATGTCGGGGCGTAGCGCAGCCTGGTAGCGCGCCTGCCTTGGGCGCAGGAGGTCCCGAGTTCAAATCTCGGCGCCCCGACCAAAACATCTCGCGTGTTTTCTGTAGTTTATCGAAAGCTAAGTTCACCTAAAACTGACCTGTGGAATTCCCGCAGGCAGAAGGTCTCGATTCACAAGTCGTTTAATTCCAAAGAGTTCGCCACATGACAAATTTTCCGAAACACGCAGAGGCAGGAGTGCTATTCAGAAACTATTGAACGGACGCAAGTTAATCGCCCACCATCTGACAAGTATGGGGAAAATTCAAGGGACCCTGTGCATTCCTGGTCTCATCAATATTCGGAAATGCAAATCGGTGGTCCCGCGCCAGGCTCAGCCGGTCAACTGCTGATGGCCTGGATGTTCATTCCTTGCCGTTGCAGTTCTTTTAGTTCTTGCACGTCTCACCCCTTAACAAGTTTCGGAACCTCCTCCGTGCGGAGTGGGCTCCGGTTTACCACGTCAAGGGGTGGGGAAAATTCAACCGGCACTATGAGGATTTTTGCACCGGAGCTGACAAAATTCAGGGGTTATAGCATCCTGGGTCTCGCGTCTGGCACTTCGCGACCGGGCAAGCGGATGATTGAATTCTGTATCCGGCTGTTGGTTCTTCAATTTGGCGGGAAACTCGTGCGATCTGATTTGGGATGAAGCAGATGAGAATGACAATTGAGAATTAGTCGCGGCGATGTGATCGCGGGATTTAATGCTCTCGACCTTCGCAAGTATTTCAGAGCTTATGGAGATGGGGCCGTGAGCTATGCCACGGCCAGGGAAGAGTTTTCGATAACCAAACGGAAGGCAGTGAGGCTGATAGCAGAGCTAGTGAAGCTGGAACTAGTTCGCAAGTCTGAATTCCAGCCTGAGAAGAACATCGTCCGCTACGAGACAACCATTCAGGGCAATGCACTAGCACTGGCGAAAGCCGGTAGACCAGTTTCACGCGCAACTGCGGATCGCGTTCTTCAGGAGTTCTTAGACCGAGTGAAGAGGGTGAACGAGCAGTCGGAATTGGCTTACATCGTTGAATCAGTCGTTGTGTTCGGCAGTTATCTGACCGATCGAACCAAATTAAACGACTTGGATATCGGCGTGGAACTTACTCGAAGAGGTAAGGAAAAGGCAACTGACGAAAAGTTGCAAAAGGAACGCATAGCAAGAGCGTTCGCATGCGGGAGGCGCTTTGGAAACCTAGTTGAAGAATTGTTCTGGCCGAGAACGGAGGTACTTCTAATTCTAAAAAACCGATCGCGGGTAATTAGCTTCTGTGAATGGGAATCGCTATTCCAAATGCCGGGCTTACGATATCGAGTGTTGCATGGAAACAGCGAACGAATCGCCGGCCTGATTAGGGATGGAGAACGCAGCGATTGAGCCTATGCTGTTCGAGGTCTTGTTGGTCCTTATGTGCAAATCCGAGGCGAACTCTAATGTCTAACCTCTGCATCAAGATGGCAACACACGGTCAGCACGAGATCGGAGCCAGCGGTGCCACCCTTTAGTTAGGCTCGTTTCCTATTTGCCCGCCCTGCTGACAGGGGCGGCGGAGATCGAAGGATCGAGCCCCATGATAACATGCGAGTTACGTTATGTTAATGGTTGAGTATACACAAACGCCAGAATGGGGGGAGACCACGGACTGAGGCGCACGGGAGCCACCCGGCGGTTCTATGCCTGGGCCAAAAGGCTTGGCATGCCCGTATACTACCCACATGGCGAAGAAGAAATTGATTGGAGGAGGCGTCCTACACGATCAGCTCCAATCGCTAAAGCCGGTCCATTTTGACAAGGTCCTGGTTTATTCTTTGTGTGGCGAACCTTCTCTCACAGTCCGCGACACCTGTGGCAACCTCGTCGATAAGCTGATGTCGATATGTGCGGCGGGGCCGGAGTTTCTATGTGCTGAAACGTGCCGCCGCTATCTCCACCTGCTACCCAATTTCAAGAACTTCGTTTTTCCGATCCGATATCCCACAAACCGCGAGATTCTTGTAGCTAATGAACCCATTGCAGCCATTCGCCGTGCAATGGGCGAATGGGTTTTTTCGTTCTTCAGCGATGAGCACCATCCTATTCTTCCTTCCTACAGCCTTGATCTTACGGAGTTCATCGCCCGTATGGTTCGGGGCCAACAGCGCACTGATTGGAGCGAGGAGGGCAGGCCCAGATTTGAAGTGAAGCCGTTGGTTAAAATAATAGATCAGGATTACGGCAGCTTGTCGTTGGACACCGACAAAAAGTTCAAGGCGGATTTTACTCGCAGCAATCGGCTGCACCGCGTTGTTTGTCGCGTCCCAGCGAATGCGTCTGTCAAATATCAAAATGAAGTCATCTTCAGACCTGGCCAGGAGTTCATCTTCTTTACTGGCCGTTGTCACCTGAGTAGCGGAATCTATGACTACGTTCACGCTTACTGTAGCGAACTGTATCAACCGAATCTGCAAGACGACTTCGAGTTCTTCGGTGAAATCGCGGCGCCACGAGGAGACAACACTGTCTTTTGCAAAAGTAGAGTTCCCGCAAATTGGGTCACTGCAGCAGTTAGCTCAGAAAATGTGAATGGACAGCTAGTTGAAGCGCGTCTTCCTGTTCCATTCAGTGATTAGACTGGAGTGGCCAAGCGCGGGTATTTATTCGTGCACTTCGATGGGCCAAGGGGCGCGGGCCTAAATTTTCAGGACACCTTTTGGCTTATTCACAAGCAGAGGCACTCCGCGAGTGATCACGACGAATTCTATTCGCGCGATTCTGGCAGGCCGTATTCAAAACACACGATCCGATTGTCTGCATATTTTATACCGCGTCCCATCAGCCCCTTGCCCGAGCCGGGCGCAATCTCTCCCACAGGGCCTGTTCCCGCTGATGAGCGTCATTGGCGAGCGTCCGTTCTTCGGGCGTCAAGTCCGCGAGAAAGCGGAAGCCTCTGACGCAATCGACGCAGATTCTCTCGCGATCGATCCTCGCGTCACGCCGTACGAGATCGCGCAGGTCATCCCAGTCGAATTCCACACCATGCTCGAATTTGTTGATGAGGCGAGCGGGTTCGAAAGCATCGCGCGCCTGCCACAGCTTCAGCACAACGAGCCGGCGGATGAGCGCCTGATCGAGCGCGCGGGTTGCGTATATTCCGAGGTCATAAATGTCGCGCGCCTTGTTACGCTGATAACAGGCGCGGATCTTTTCGGCAAGGATTTCGGGCAGTGCGAGACAGTTGATTTCAGCCGGAGCGAAAGGCAGTGGTTCGAAATAACTCTGTTCCGCATTGCTGCAGCCGCACCGGCGCTAGCGTCGGCGTCTCGCGGCGGCTGATCTGCAGTTTGATTTCGCTGACGCCCGCACCGTTCCATTCGTGCGCATAGGTCGGATTCACGCTCCACGACAGACCGTCCACGGTTTCGTAGTAACTGCCGTCGGGAATATGGAACCTGATTCCGTGGAATTCCTGCTCGAACGCCCCCATCATGGCGAGGATGACATCCTCGTGATCGTGTTCCTCTAGCCCCGTGAAATCCAGATCGGTTGAAAACCGCCCCTGGCTTCCGATGAACATTTTCCGCAGGCAAGTCCCGCCCTTGAAAGCCAGCCGGTCCAGAATTCCGCGCTCCGAAAGAAGCTGGAGCAGAAAAGTCAGCACGACCTCCTTCTCAGCAATCATCATGTCGCGAAGACCGGATTGCGCGGAGTAACGCCGCACCTGGTTTTGCGTAAGCATCCTTAAGCGTCCTTCTTCAGGGCTTTTCTATGGCCGAGCCCAGCGCTCTCGCGCAGCTCGTCGCGCGGCACGTTGACGAACAGCCGCCACGTCTTGTCATAGCCGATTGCCCACCGTACTTTGCGTGCGGGGTTGGGACCCATCCATGTCTGCGGACCACGGGCGGCAAGCCGCAGAAGCCGCTCACGGATATCCGCGAGCATGTCCGCTTTGGCGTGGTCCGTCACCCAGCCAAACCTACGCACCAATGCCGTCGAATTGATCCGTTCGAGATAGTCAATCGCTCGTGGCCAGTCGAGACGGCGGCTCGCCGTCGCCAGAATGGCGACGGCTTCTCCCACGCCACCGGCGAGCGCTGGGCGGTCGATGCAGTCGATGGCCGTCTTTTCGCGGTCCGACATCAAGACCTTGTACCCCAATATGTCCACCGGTCCGAAGCCGAAGAACTTTTGTGGTTTGGGATTGACGATCCGCACGCGTCCCTCGCCCACCTGCCGGCCTCGCAGGTGCGCGGGTGTCACGATAATGATTGCCCTGCGATGCTGGGTCGTCAGGCCATAGTGTGCGGCCGCACTTCCGTAGCCGATGTAGTAGTTATCGGTAATGCGGCTCGCGAGCGCTAAAAGATTCGTTTCGCCAACGGCGTCGGGGCCCTCGTCAGGCGGGATGACGAGATACTTTCCCCAGCTCGCCCTTTCCAGCCAGCCTTTCCGGCGCAGGGAGTCGATGACCTTGTCCGCCGCTTTTGCTTTCACGCCCAGCAGCTCGATAATCTCGGTCCGGCCCACCTGCCGCTGTTTCTTTTCGGCAAGGGCAAGCACGACGCGGCTCTCCTGGGGCGATAGAGTTCGAACTGTGTAATCCATGATATTCCTTTGCACAAAACTCCCCGGCTGAGGGGGTTTTGACGAACAAAATAGCAGTCTTGGGCCTTTCTGTCAATATTTAGAGGCACAAAACCCCCCTTCCAAGGGGGTTTCGTGAAACAGAATATAAAGTGCGTTCTTTTGGGGACGTCCTCTCACTGGGTTCACCCCAGACCCTGTGCATCTTTGGTGTGTCCGACTACTTGATATCAGCCGTCCGCCGCTTCTACGGCGCGATCACGACCCCACAGTGATTGGCCCTTCCCCGAACGACCGCACCTCTGGGCAGAATTCTTTCGGCCTGGAAGTGCGATCCAACAGTAGGTGCGGCGAGCTAATGTTCCGCGATTGCGGATACTGTACGTCCTTGCGGAAACGGGTTAGGCTCCGTTAAAGTCTTCATCATATTACTAAGGCATGGGCGGAATGAACGGGAAAGAGACCACTACAGCTTGGGATTTCTCTGAGACCCTGCGCCTAATTGACCATCCTGCAGTGAGACTGCTGCGAAGTCAGAACGCAGCACTTACGTTGACATTTCTTCACCGCGCATTCAAGGAACATCACGCCATCTCGGTTCCCGAATCACACCTGCGTGCACGCCTCGAGAATTTTCTCAACGAGGCCCGCGGGAATCGACCGGGCGCATTCGCGCAGACAGCGGCTGAATACTTAGCAACCTGGTGCGGGACTGAGCAGTTACTACTTAAAAATTCTATAGTGACGAAGCGGAAGAACCGGTTTTCGAACTAACCACGGCTGCTGAGCATGCGATGCAATAGTTGGAAGATCTGCAGACGCGTCCCTTTGTTGGGGCGGAATCACGCCTCGAACTGATTTTTCGCCAGCTCGAAGAAATAGTCCTGTTCGCTACACCAGATGCGGAGCGACGGTTGGCGGGTTTGCGAGCACAGCAAGCGATCTTGCAAGCTCAAATCGAATCCGTGGAAGCCACAAGGACAGCAGAAACATCATTCTTGTCCAAATTAAGAATCTGAGAAGTTAGACAAAAAAAAGCTGAGCCTCCGATAACTTTAGATCGGGTTCTGCGAGAACCGATCACAAAATCAAGGAGGCTCAGCCATGACTCGAGTCTGCAGCATTTTCTCACAAATCTTGCAGTTAT
>Ga0210384_10005731_pt1 | contig 13400 bp, 11 predicted proteins | sample IncBWH2MmetaG_FD_160574 | JGI IMG/M metagenome (GOLD analysis project Ga0210384, IMG submission 160574) | Forest soil microbial communities from Barre Woods Harvard Forest LTER site, Petersham, Massachusetts, United States - Inc-BW-H-2-M | ecosystem: Environmental > Terrestrial > Soil >...
CCATCTGGAGGCGGAGTGTCCCGATCTGCCGGCGCGGCTGGCTGCTGCTCAGGGAATTTCTGCGTGGCTGCGGTGGTGGCGTTTCCGCGATATTCATGCTGCGTTCGGTCTCAAGTTCTGGGCGTTCATCACTGGCGGCGGCACATTACCGGGCGCGGTGGAGCAGTTCTGGAACGGCCTTGGATTCGTGCTGGTGCAGGGGTATGGTATGACGGAGACCGCTGCGCTGATCACGCTGAACCACCCATTCCGCGTGGCCCGGGGAACGATGGGCAAGCCGCTGCCTGGCCGCGAGGTGAAGGTGCAGCCCGATGGCGAGGTGCTGGTGCGCGGGCCGATGATCTCGCAGGCCACGTGGAGTGGAGGCTCGCTGCATCGGCGTGCGGGCGAGTGGCTGGCAACGGGTGATCTGGCGGAGACTCAGGCGACTGGAGAGCTGCGCTTTCTTGGGCGCAAGAGCGAGACGATTGTCACTGGCTCGGGGGTCAATGTTCATCCGGAGGACTTGGAAGCGGCGCTCGAACAGGAGCCGGAGGTGGCGGCGTGCGCGGTTGTGCCCGTCGAGACGCCCCTTGGTCCGGAAGCTTGTGCTGTGCTGGTCTTGCGTGGGTCGCCTGAGCGGGCGGCCGCAGTGCTGCAAAGCGCGAACACGCGGTTGGCGGAGTTTCAGCGTATTCGCCGCTGGGGGATCTGGCCGGAGCCGGATCTGCCGCGCACCTCGACGGGCAAGGTAAAGCGAGCCGTTGTGTCTGCGTGGCTGGCGAGACAGGAAGGCGAAGCGGGAAGGACGGCTGCGGGCACGGATTGGCTGTTGGCTTTGATCACGCACATCACTGGAGAAGGTGTGCCAGGGGATCAGGAGACTCGAAGTGCGGACGATCTTCGTTTGTCGGAGGACCTGCGACTCGACAGCCTGGGTCGAGTGCAGTTACAGGATGCGCTCGAAGAACGGCTGGGAATCGCGCTCGATCAGGAGGGGTATGCGCGGGTCCAGACGGTCGGTGATCTCCGACAGCTTGTGACTGAGCGCGGCCGGCCAGAGGCTGCGGCTAGCCATGCGGCGCTGCAGCCGGAAGATGCGCAGCAATTCGACGCTTCGAATTTCGCGGAGGGGGCGCGAGAGTTCGAGAGGCATCGGCAAGATGAGAGCCAGCACCAGCCGCGGGACAGATTCGGGGCTGGCGCCGCGCGTTACGTTTACCCGCACTGGCCGTGGCTGCTGCCTGTGCGCTGGATTCGCGCCGTTTTTGTTGAGTGCGTGATGCAGCCGCTGGTGTGGTTGCTGGCCACGCCTCGTGTCGCTCACACAACTCCGAGCGAGGTGCTGACAACGAACGAGCCGATCCTGATCATCGCCAACCACGTGACCGCATACGATGAGCCGCTGCTGCTCTACGCGTTACCGCGTGCCATGCGCAACCGTATTGCAGCCGCAATGTCCGGCGAGATGCTCGAGGATCTTCGCCATGGCCGCAACAAGGAATTTCGATGGCTCGCTCCGCTTGGGCCGGTTGTATGGCTGTTGCTCACTTCGCTCTTCAACGCGTTTCCGCTACCTCGGCAGCGGGGATTTCAACGCAGCTTTGCCCATGCCGGTGAGGCGCTGGACCGTGGCTTCCATGTCATTGTGTTTCCCGAGGGAACGCGTTCAGCGGAAGGCGTTCTCGCAAACTTCCGGCCTGGGATCGGGTTGCTGGTCAAGCAATCTTCCGCTACGGTTTTGCCGATGGCGCTGCGTGGTCTGGGCGATCTCAAGACTGGCAAGCGGAGCTGGTTTCGTTCGGGAACGCTCGAAGTGCGTGTCGGACAGCCGATACGCTTCGCAGCAACTGAGAGTGAAGCCGCCATCACTGCGCGGCTGCACTCGGAGGTGGAGAAGCTTCTTACGACGTGAGAACGCTTCAGAGTTCCGTGGGAGAGGTTGCTTGCTTCGGCTTCCACGGCGAGATGCCCCATAGCGCCAGGGCTTCTTCTGCGATGACGTCGGGCATCTCTTCGGGAAAGAACAGATTTGCATCGTCCAGCTTTCGGACGCCGCGTGAACCGGGCAGCGTCTTGTCGAGCCACTCTGCCCATTGTGCCCCGAAGAACGGATCCTTCAACCCCCACACCATGCGCGCCGGCCCCTTCCATCGGTGCAGGTCGTCGCGAATCGCAAAAAGCTCGTTCGTTCCCAGCGAAACAGTGTACTGATCCAACTGCGATCTCCTGAGTGGAGTTTCAACCAGCGGCCGAAGGTAGGTTTCGATCGTCTCGTCGGTGAGGCGATCCGGATAGGTATAGGCCGAACCCAGTCCTTTAGCAGATCGCGCCAGGTTCTTGTCGTTCAACTGCGGAACGAAGAACCGGTCAGCAAGGGTTTCGTTCTTCGCCAGGGCAATGAGCGGCAGAAACTGCGGTGGCGGGTTGTTCTCATCCACGTCGCAGTTGGTCAGCAGCAAGGTGCGGACGCGATGGGGATACTTCGCCACGAAGACCTGCGATACCAGGCCGCCGCTGTCGTTTGCGACCAGGTCTACTGCGTCGATGTGCAGCGAGTCCAGCAGCAGGGCCAGCATCTCCGCCTGGGTTACGGGCGAGATGGTTTGTTCCTCAGGCGTTTGGGTATGGCCCAGGCCCATTACGTCGGGCGCGATGCACCTGCGGTGCGCCTGCAGTCTGTCCAGGGCTCCGCGCCACTGGAATCCGTTCAATGGATAGCCGTGAACAAATAATGCTGCGAGACCATGTCCACGCTCCACGTAGGCGACGTTACTGATCGGCAGGTTGGCGAACTTTCGGGATGCATCAAACGTCTTTGCGTCGATCGGTTGTGTGTTTGTGGCTCGCGCGTCTGCGGAGGTTGCAGGCAGTAGCGCCGCGCTCGCCGCTAGTGAAGAACCGTACAGAAAATCTCTTCGTGTCATCCCTTTTTCTCCTTACATGATGTGTTTGTGCGTCTTCGTCGTGCTTCGATTGTCGACGAGTACGAACGCATGAGTCGCGCACGTTCGGACGCGAAGGAACACATTCGGAGGGAAAACAGCGTTGTGGGATTACTTGATCGAGGGGGTGTCGGCGAACAATCGCTTCATGGCGAGGGGCGAGAGCCCTACAGTGCGGCGCATGTGACGCGCCAGATGGCTCTGATGGGAAAAGCCGGTTGCCAATGCGATCTCTGCGATGGAGAGTTTGTCTTGCATGAGCAGATCTTTCGCCCGTTCGATCCGGCGCTGAATGACGTACTGGTGAACGGGAACGCCGGCGGATTCGCGGAAGAGTGTTTTGAAGTGCGAGGCGCTAATGCCGGTGATGGCAGCGATACGCGAGAGAGACAGATCTTCGGAGAGATGATCTTCGATGTAGGCTAGCGTCTGCTTGAGCCTGCGACCGCCGAGGCCGCCGTTCTGTGCGACGGCGTGCTGTGATACGGAGCTATGGGTCGAAACCAGGCGAGATGCAATGGAGATGCCGAGGCTGTCGGTATAGAGGCGGCCCGAGGGATAGTTGGCCTCCATCTCAGCCTTCAGCGCCCAGCAGATATTTTCCAGCTGAGCGTCGCGAATCTGAAAGCGATTTCTGATCTCCACGCGACGGGAATCGAATCCTTGCTCCTCGGCGATGGTGTCTAGCAGCGAAGGCGGGAGGGCGAGGATAAGCGCTGTGTCGTTCTGGTCGTGAATCTCCCAGCGGGCGTTGGTGTGTGCCGGAACGATGTCAATATCGCCATGCACCGCGGAGCCCGTGTGGCTCTCCCCACCTCGGCGGCAGGAGATTTTTGCTGCTGCGCCCACGTGGATTGCAACGAGAACACGCTCCAGTTCAGGAATATCAAGGACGCCGGCGGGATCGGAGCGCAGCTGCAGGGCCAGGCCGCCGGCTGTTTCGCCGTAGGCGAAGATGCTGGGCAGCCCAGTGTTCGCTGCGACATTCGGGACTGATCTCAATGGGCTCATCTTTTTTCTCTAAGCGTCCTTTACGTGCGGAAGCGGGCCGGCGTTCCCTCTGCCCGATTGCTTGCCAGTGTATCGAAGAGGCATAGATCGTTGCTTGTGGTCTTGCACCGGGGAGTGGTGGTGTTCAGATGGAGGCGCGCCGAAAAAGATTCTGAAAAAGGCAGAGCCATTGTTCTGAGGAGTTTATCCGCGCGACCACCTGCAGGGCAGGAAGAAGGGCCGGGGAGTAGTTCCGACCCTTCGGTTTTACCGCGGCTCGCTGTTCTCGAGCTCGCGGATGTAGTTGATAACGGCCTCGCTGAAGCCGTCGATGTGCACCCACGGGCCGTAGCCGATACCGTTGCGGGCTGAGGCTACGTTGATCACATAGCCCTTGCCGCGCGGGGTGGTGATGCGGTCGTGCGACTGCTCGTCGGTGATGACGATGATGCGGTCATACCGTTCTTCCACCGCATCGAGTGCGGCACCAAGGTAAGTTCCCTGGTGCGGCTGGCTCGCCTCCATCGCATCACGCAGAGCGAATCCGCGCCGGGGCGGGATGCGCTTTGCCGAGTTCGAGAAAGTGTAAACGCTCACCTTCTCGGCGATCTCGCGCAGGAGCACGGCGAGGCCGTAGGCTGCGTCGGTGCGAAGCATCTGCGACCGGCGCGACAGCGGCGCGACCATGGAGCCGGACACGTCGACGAGGAGAACCGTGTGTCCGGCAAGCCGCACCGTTCCCTCGAGCGAACGGAACATTGCCCGTTCGAGAGCCTCTTCCCACTGCGGCGCGTGACGCGCCGCGGCGAGGAAGCGGAAGGGAAGGACACGATCGGTCCGCATGACTTCGAGAGCGGCCACAACCTGCGACTCGGGCACGTCCGCGTCCTTCATGTTGCGAAGGTTGCGCAGGAGAGCGAGCGCGCCGAGCTTGCGTTCGGCGAGCAGACGCTCCCAGTGCGTGCGCTTGTCGCCACCCGAGGAGAGTGCAACCTCCCAGGTGTCGGGCGTAGTCAGCTCGTTGGCGATGAGCCGCTTCCACAGCTCGGCCTGCGCGGTGTCGCGCGGCTTTGCGTGCGAGAGGAAGAGCACGTCGCGGAGCCGTACTACGCTGGCGCGGTCGTACTTCGCGAGCGCGTACTCGTCGAAGCTGGTGAACGCAGCAGCGAGGCCCTTCTTCACCTGCGCGGAGAGCGGACGCCGCCCTTCGGCCCAGTAGATGGCGAGGAACTCGGAGAGCTCGTCGGCACGCTGGATGACGCGGACGAGAGTCTCGGCCACGAGAGCGCGGTGAGTCGCGTGACGCGCCATCTCGCGCACCACAAGCAGAGGTGCGTGACGAAGGTTCATCGCGGTGCGGGCCTCGACAGCGAGTGCCGCGACGTTTTCTGCAGCGATCTTGGGGACAAGCTCGCGGATGCGCCCCGCGATGGTTACGCCGTCTTCGTAGAACTCGTTCTCCCAGAGCATGCAGGCGAGGACAGAACGCCGCAGCGATTGCTCGGCCGTAAGGATGGCCGCGGGAGCGCCCTCGTAGGTGCGAGGGCGCGCGAGATGGGCCAGCTTGAGGATGTTCAGCTTCATGTTGTCGCACCTCCTTTTGTGCGGGTTGGTGAAACATCGCCGGGGAATTAGCGACGACGGCAAGCTACATGAGCTTGTGCTCAAGGCAGGGATCGAACCTGCTCCTCCACCTTGCGGTGGCGCTCTCCCGAATGAAGTAGCCGTTGTCTTCGCCACCGGCGAATGGGTTAGTTTTCGTCTTCTTCGTCTTCGTAGTCGACATTAATGCGGGTTAGGATATTCGAGGTCTGACCGACCTTGAAGCCGACAGGCTTGAGAGGTGCGGGCGTGACGTCGATAGCCAGTTTCTGCATCTGCTGGTAGCTCGGACGATTCTTGTCGTAGTAGCCGGTGCAGGTATTGACCGTGAAGGGCAGCACGATGTTCGGGTGTACGCGAGTACACATGGACATCTGTTCGGATTCTCGATAACCAGTGAAGACGATCGCAAAGCTGCAGGTACGGCAAAGCGACTCTGTGCCAACCGGCGTTCCGTTCTTGATGTATGCCTTGCCCATGGCAAGCCTTTTCTCTCTAACCAGCAACTGCTGGATGGTTTGGCCGGGGAATAAGCGATAACAGATCTAATGCTTTGCCCATTAAGCTACGCAGGGAAATTCCTACGGCAGGATTCGAACCTGCAATCGCTTGAGCGAAGTAACTGTTATCTGCGCCACCGGCCGAACTTATGTAAGTCGCAACGATGCTTTGCCAGGGAATAAACGAGAAGACTTTCGGAGTAAGTGCTCTTAGGAACTTTGTAAGTCGAGGCTACGCCTCTGCCCCAAAGTGTCTTTGCTCCGGCAGGGATTCCTATCCCTGCAGCACGTCAGGCAGGAAGAAGTAACTCTTCTCTATCGCCACTGGCAGTTACCGTTGCAGACGCAGGTTCGCGGCTGCGCGGGTGGCGCATCGTTTCCTGAGGGATCAAGCGAGGTCAGCACGTAGCGATGACCAAGTCGAAGTAACTGGCCTCTTCGCCACTCAGGAAAGTTGATTGTGCGAACGATTTGCGTAGGATCGAGCGCTAGCGATTATAACCAGCGGTGAACCAAGCCCGGCGATCGCCTGGGAGACTGACTCGTCCCAGCGACCTACGCATCGTGTTGTGCGATTTGAAATTCATCGGGCTTCTCCTACGCAGATGGTACTTTGCCATAGATCGCAGGGAAATAGCAAGGATAATTATGGAATTATTTTCATTATTTTTCGATGGACTTAGTCTCAGTTAGTGAACTTTGTAGGGCCGAAAGTAAACGGGGAGTTAGGGAGACGAGGTTGAGTTAGTCACTAAGGCGCGATTCCGGTTGCGATAGAACGTGTAGCCGATGATGTTGCTGAGCAGTGTAGTGCCGAGGATCTTTGCGGCGTAGGTGCGCGGGTTGACGACGTCGACGAAGGGGTAGGCAGAGATGATGAAGCTGAAGAGCGTGGCGCAGAGGCCAGCAATGGAGGTCCAGCGCAGCCAGCGGGGAAGGAGTGTGCGCAACGCCTTGGTTCCAACGAGCGGGACGGCGAACATGGCGATGTAGGCGATTTCGTAATGGGTGATGCCGGCGTTGGAGAGGACCTGGAATGCCTCCTGGGCGTGGACACCGATGTTGGCGAGGATGAGCAGAAGCAGGACGAGCGCGCAGGTGAAGGCGACCGAGTTGATCGGAGTGCGGTAGCGGGGATGAAGACGCGTGAACCATGCGGGTATGAGGTGATCCCAGCCCGCGGCCATGGGGAGGCGGGTGACTCCTGTGAAGATGAAACTGGCGGCCGCGATGAGGCGGAATTGCACGAGCAGGATTGCTGCCATGGCAAAGAGATTGGCGAGACCGGAGTTGCCAAGGGCGTTGCGGAGGGTTTGCGGGATGGGGGCGATGAAGTCGATGTTGCCGCGAGCGAAGGCGAGGACGGAGCTGGTGCCGGCGATGAACATGGCGCAGATGATGGGCGACGCGAACACGACCGACTGGCCGATGGAGCGGGCGGCGTCCTTGCTCTCTCCGGCGAGGATGGCGATGTATTCGAGACCGCAGAGGGCGCCGAAGAGCATCTGGCCGAAGAGGGCGAGGGAGATCATGTTGGGCTGCGGGAGTTGGAGGGGCAGTGGCTCGTAGTGGATGGGCTGATGACGTGCCATGGCCCAGAGGGGAAGCACGATGAGCGCGCAGTAGACGATGAGGATAGAGATGCCGCCGATGTTGTGGATCCATTTGCCTAGTTCGAGGCCGCGGACCGCAGCGGCTGTGATGGCCACGACGACTGTGGCAACGATGGCAAAGGAGGCGAGGTGGCTTTCCGGAAGCCACGCGGCGGAGGGGCCGATGAGGTAGGAAAGCTCGGTCGGAATGGCGTAGAGGATCGTTGCCGTGATCGCGATGCCGTAGAACCAGAGATTCCACGCCGTCATGAATCCGCCGAGATCACCAAAGGCGGTGCGGGCCCAGACGTAGAGGCCGCCTTCGAGGGGCATCTCGCGATTGAGGTAGATGACCGACACCGCCATGGGCAGGTAAAAGAGGATCATGGCGGCGATCCACGTCAACGCCTGCGCGCGGCCCAGGCCAGCGGCGATTCCTACCCACGAGCTGCCGACAACGCAGAGCACCTGTGTGAGGACAAGGTCGCGGAGGCGGAGCTGGCGGTGGAGGCTGGCCTCTGGTGTGGGCGGAGCTGTGGTCATTGTGATGGGGTATCGTCGCACAGGGCACGATTTGTGGGTAGGGTTTTGTTTTCTTACCGTTGGAAATCGCGATGAATTGGGCTTCAGGGCGGTGGGGGATGAGTCCGGAGAATAGACGAAAGCGGCGCTACGAGCTGAGGTGCCTGCGCAGATCTTCCGGGTGGGAGCAGTGGGCGAAGGCGGTTTCGCGTGAGATGCGGCCTGCTCGAACGAGTTCCGCCAACGATTGTTCCATTGTCATCATTCCGTCGGCGCGTCCTGTCTCAATGTTGGCGCGCAGCTGGTGGTCGTCGCCGCGGCGGATCAGGTTGCGAGTTGCGCTTGTTGCGACAAGAATCTCCACGGCTGGAAAACGCCCGGCGCCGTTCTCAACGGGCAGTAGTTGTTGGGAGATTATCGCAAGGAGCGCCAAGGACAGTTGCTGCCTGATCTGCGATTGATATCCGGAAGGAAAGGTATCAAGAATGCGCGAGACGGTCTGGGCCGCGTCGTTTGTGTGCAGCGACGTCAAAACCAGATGTCCCGTTTCGGCTGCGGTCAATGCAGCTGCCATTGTCTCGCTGTCGCGCATCTCTCCGACCATGATTACGTCGGGGTCTTGCCGCAGGACGGATCGAACGGCCTCGGCGAAGCTAGGAGTATCGCGCCCCAGCTCGATCTGCTCGATCAGCGAGCTGCGATTCGAGTGTTGATACTCGATCGGGTCTTCGATGGTAATGATATGGTCTCGGCGGCGAGTATTGATCTGATCTACCAGAGCGGCGAGCGTCGAAGTTTTGCCGCAGCCGGTTGGTCCAGTCAGAAGCACAAGCCCCTGCCGCCGCTCCGTCAACATGGCCAGGCCCGGAGGCAGATGAAGCGATTCCAGGGATGGTACCTGCTCGGGCAAGAGGCGAATAGCTGCCGCGAGCGTGCCGCGCTGGTGGTGAAAGTTGGCTCGAAATCTTCCGATAAAGGGACGCACAAAACAGAAGTCCAGCGATTTGCGTTCCTGCAGTTCTGTCAATCGAGCTGCGGTTAGCCAAGGCAAGAGCATGTCCTGGATATCTTCCGCCGAAAGCGGTGGCTCTCCATTCGATGCAAGAGCTCCGTTCACCCGAAGCGTTACCGGCGAGCCCGTCACCAGAATGATGTCGGAGGCATTCCGCTGGAACGCGAGTGCGAGAACCGGGTCGAGCGACTTCTTCTCGTGGAACTTTGCGCTGGTTGCCGAGCGGTTTAGCTGGTCGACGAGCCTCGACAGCTCGTTCTCGGACTCACCCATGCGAGAGTCCTGGCGCAGGGCCTGTGGATTTGACCGTTAAGTTCATGATGGCTCCTGCGAATAGCTTCGATAGGCTTCGAGGGGTGAGACGACCTCCTGCTGCAAAGGTCAACGAAAAAGAGAGGGTAATCTCTCAACGCTTGTTGTAAAGAAAATTCGACCGGTTCACTTTGCGGAAAGGGTCGGGTCGAGCGATCGGCCGAGCAGAGAATCGAACCAGACGATGAGCCAACCCGGGCCAAGGAAGGCGATTGCAATGAGAAAGGCATTCGTCATTGCCCGGGTCCAGCCAACTTCGTTCACATCGATAAATGGGTAGTGATAGCGGCGGGTGAACTCGCCGCGGATGAGTGGATAAGCCAGGTATGCAAGTGGATAGAGAGCCCAGATGGTGGAGAGGGCTGATCGCTGAAGATTCAACGTCGCGTGGAACTGAGTGACCATACCGGCCCAGGCGATAAGAGCGAGGAGCGCTGCTGCTGTGCGCGCGAGTGGTGTTTCAGCGCTCCTCATCCTTGAGAGACAGTTACACGCCGACGGGTTCCGCAACCTTCACGTTGACTGGTGTGAGCCAGTTGTGGCGGTCGGGGCGGGTGCCGTTGACGATGCCGAAGAACTCGTCGTGCAGTGCCTTGGTGACAGGCCCCATGGTGCCGTCGCCGACCAGAATACGATCGACCGATCGTAGATGGGTGACCTCGGCGGCTGTGCCTGTGAAGAAGGCCTCGTCGCAGATGTAGATCATCTCACGCAGCAGAGCCTGCTCGACGATTTCGATCCCAAGCTGCTTGGCCAACGTGAGGATCGAGTTGCGGGTGATGCCATTCAGTACAGAGTTCGCCAGCGGCGTGGTGTAGAGAACACCGCCGCGGACCAGGAAGAGGTTCTCGCCAGAGCCCTCGGAGAGGTAGCCGTTCGTGTCCAGACCGATGCCCTCGGAGTAGCCGTTGATCTCGGCCTCCATGCGGATGAGCTGCGAGTTCATGTAGTTGGCGCCTGCCTTGGCAAGGGTAGGCATGGTGTTAGGAGCGAGGCGGGCCCAGCTGGAGATGCAGACGTCGGCGCCCTCGTTGCCGTGAACATATTTACCCCAGGGGAAGTTGGCGATGTAGACCTCGACCGGGCTCTTCAAGGGGTTGACGCCCATCTCGCCGTAGCCGCGGAAGGCGATGGGGCGGATGTAGCAGGGCGTGACGCCGTTGGCTTCGATCACGTCGACGACAGCAGCAGAGAGCTGTTCTGCCGTGTAGGGCAGGGGCATCCGGTAAATCTTGGCGGAGTCGACGAGACGCGCCATATGTTCGGGCAGGCGGAAGACACCGGCGCCGCCGGGCTGGGTGTAGCAGCGGATACCCTCGAAGACCGACGAGCCGTAGTGGACGACATGGGACATGACGTGAATCTGCGCCTGATCCCAGGGGATGAGTTTTCCGTTGTGCCAGATGTTCGCGGTGGTCTGTAAGGTCATTCGTGCGCTCCTAAAGCCTGAGGTTAATTATAGCGGGATGAATCGCATGGGAGAATGGGAAGTGATGTTAGTTCCTCATTCCGTCATCCTTTCGGGGCTGGAGCGCTCGGCCTACGTGCGGTTCTCCGTGCTCGCGTTGAGCTCCATCTTCTTTCTGGTCGACCCGTTTGCCGCGCTGCCGACTTTCCTTGCCGTAACCGCAGGAGCAGACGCTCAGCGACGACGAAAGATGGCGTGGAAGGCCTCGGTGACCGCCATGGTAGTGCTGAGTGCGTTTGCAATAGCGGGGCAATACATCTTCAGGATGTTTGGCATTACTCTGCCTGCATTCGAGATTGCGGGAGGAGTGATTCTGCTATTGATCGGGCTGGACATGCTGGAGGCGAAGCGGTCGCTCACACAGGAGTCGCATGTAGAGGCGGCGGAGGCCGCACTGAAAGAAGACGCGGGGATTGTGCCGCTGGGGATTCCAATGCTGGCCGGCCCGGGCGCAATCACCAGCGTTATGGTGTTGGTAGGACAGGCGCAGACGCGGTGGCAGATGGTGGCGATTCTGGCCGCGATCTTCATTACGGCGGCGATCTGCTATCTGGTACTGGGAAACTCAGACCGTGTTGCGCGAGCGCTCGGCGAGACCGGAGTCAGGATTCTTGTCCGCATCATGGGGTTGCTACTGGTCGCTCTGGCAGTGCAGTATTTCGTAAACGGCATGGCGGATCTCGGCGTAATCGCCAAGCCCTAAGCTTCGGCGTAAGATCGAGGCTCACGCTGTACTTTTCGGCAACTTGGCTGTCTCACCAAGCATCACATCTCCGTTCGCCATTTCTTCTCTGAGAATCCTATGCGCCTGACTGCAGAAGCTACCGCCGTATCCTTCCTGCTCGCCCGTTATAAGACCGTTCGCCAAGCCACCCGTCAGCTCTGTAGTCCGTTGTCGCCGGAGGACATGATGGTGCAGTCCTGTCCGGAGGCGAGCCCGGTAAAGTGGCATCTTGCCCACACCAGCTGGTTCTTTGAAACATTCGTCCTGCGCGAGTTCGCTGCGGGATACCAGCCCTTTCACCCCGAATTCCGTTGGCTTTTCAACAGTTATTACAACTCGCTCGGCGATATGCCGGAGAAAAAACTCCGTGCATCGTTCTCGCGGCCGCCGCTCGACGCCATACTTGCCTACCGGAACCATGTCGACGCCGCCATGATTGCACGCATGCAGCATCCGCTTGAGGATGAAGCGGCGCGGCGCATTGCGCTCGGCCTCGAGCACGAGCAGCAACACCAGGAGCTGATCGCCACCGACATCAAGCACGCCCTCTTCACCAATCCGCTGCATCCCGCGTACGTCGAGGCATCTGCGCAGAAGAAGAATGAGACGATCGCGCCGCCGCTCGACTGGGTCGACTTTTCGCCCGGCCTGACCGAGATCGGCCTCACGCTTGATCCTGCTTCAACCGATACCTTCGCCTTTGACAACGAGACGCCGCGCCACCCTGTTTATCTCCCGCCCTATCGTCTTGCAACGCGCCTGGTCACCTGTGCGGAGTACCTCGCCTTCATCGATCAGAACGGCTACAACCGTCCCGAACTGTGGCTCTCCGAAGGTTGGACGACGATGCGCGCCGAGGGCTGGCAAGCGCCGCTCTACTGGCAGCGCGACAATACCACGAACTCCGGCTGGAGCATCTATACGATGCACGGCTTCCGGTCGCTCGACGACCTGAGCGAGACGCCCGTGTGCCATCTGAGCCTCTTCGAGGCCGACGCCTACGCACGCTGGGCCGGTCACCGTCTGCCTACAGAGTTCGAGTGGGAGCATGCTGCGAGCCAGTTTGGCCAGCTTCGCAAAGAGGTCGACTCGCGGCCCGCGCTTCTGACGTATCCGAACCCCGAGTCGGTAAAAGAAACCGGCGTTTTGCCTGCGACTACGGCAAACCTCCTCGAAATAGGAAACCTGCATCCAGCGCCGGCGGCCCCACTCTCCGGCTTACAGCAGATGTTCGGGGATGTGTGGGAGTGGACCGCAAGCGGCTACACCGGCTACCCCGGCTACAAGCCTCTACCCGGTGCGCTCGGCGAGTACAACGGCAAGTTCATGTCGTCGCAGGTTGTGCTTCGCGGCGGCTCCTGCGTTACCCCTGCGACGCACATCCGTGCGACCTATCGCAACTTCTTCAGTCCGGCAACCCGCTGGCAGTTTTCGGGACTGCGGCTGGCGCACGACGCGGCGAAGTAAATCGTCACTTTGTTTTGCGGGGAATATCGCGAACTCGGTCATTTATCAACTGGATAACGGACTGCGGTATCATTGTCGCTCCTTGGATCGAATCCGAGGCGAATTTGGCCAATCTCTGAAAGACAACGAACCCGTACAGAATAAGCTGAACAAATTTCGCGTGAGCCGCATCAAAGTCAGGGAGCGGTGGGAAGAGAGCCTTCGGGTCATGCCGCCCGCCAGGTTGCAGGAACCGGAGAGGACTCTACGTGTCAACATTTGCCATCGCACCGGAAGTCATATCGTCC
>Ga0210384_10005733_pt1 | contig 13396 bp, 11 predicted proteins | sample IncBWH2MmetaG_FD_160574 | JGI IMG/M metagenome (GOLD analysis project Ga0210384, IMG submission 160574) | Forest soil microbial communities from Barre Woods Harvard Forest LTER site, Petersham, Massachusetts, United States - Inc-BW-H-2-M | ecosystem: Environmental > Terrestrial > Soil >...
TTTCCTTGCACGTGAGTCGCGGATAAAGCGCCAGTTCTTGCGGCACCCACCCGAGCGCGGCGCGGGCTGCGGCTGAATTCGCAGTAGAACCAAAGACCGCCACCCGGCCTGCATCCGGAATCACTCGGCCCACGATACTGCGGATCAGCGTACTCTTGCCCGCCCCATTCGGCCCGAGCAATCCCAGGCATTCGCCATTGCGCAGTTCGAGGGTGATGCCATCGACGGCAGTTACTTGGCCGAAGCGCTTTACCAGCGCCTCAATCTGCAGAGGCGGAAACGAGGATGAGATCGAACCGGCTGGCGCAGGCACCAGGCAACTCCTGAGTTCCGCAAACGACATCATACTACTTGTGCGGGGGAGTTCTGGCGATCTCCTGCGAACCTGTCCAGAAGTTATTCGAGGAAGTAAAGTGCCACTGAACACCGCGCGCAGCCAGACTCCGGGAACGCCGGGCTAATCAATTCTTCTCCTCCTGGCTTTTTGTTGAGAATCCGCGAACAATGCGTGGAAAATTAGATGCGCAGATGCTTCGACCTGCTGATTCAGCTGGACTTTCGACAAGCGTGAGGCTTGGGACAATAGAGTCCAGAAGAAGCTATTCATGACCCGCGCCAAACCGGCAGCGTCTATGCTTTGCCGCGCACCGGGAAGTTGCTGCAGAAACTGGAAGTATCTGGTGACGCGGGCCGTTGTCCAGGCGAGAATCTCTTCTTGTTTCAGTGCCAGGCCCGGATCGGAAAGTACCGCTTCCTGCCAAGCCCGGTACGCGCCTAGGTAGCGTAGGTCGTGGGAAAACGCGCGAGAGAGCAGGGCACGAATGCCCGCCCGAACGTCGGTAATGGCCCCAGGGCCGAGATCAATTCGGCTTAACCCCTCCAGCAGTTCGTCCATGAGTACCAGCAGGAGTTGCCGTTTGGAGCGGAAGTGCTGGTAAAATCCGCCAACGGCAAGTTCTGCACGCCGGGCGACATCCTCGATAGACGTGCCGTCATATCCTTTCTCGCCAAACAGCGCGAGCCCAGCCGCTTTCAGTCGGATGCGCTTATCTAGACTTCGGGCCTGCAGGGGCGCCGGGGGAAAGTCCTCACCTTCGCTCAAGCGAGGACGATTCGTCATGCGCGACTCGATCCGGGGACGAGCGCTCCGAGGAAGGCGCCCGCGCAGCACCAAAGTATCCATCCCCCGAATACGCCTGCCATTTCCGGGGCTATGTTGGGAAACACGAAGGGAAACAGGGCGCTGGAGAATGTGTCGAGCAACAATGTAGGTAGGGCAAAGGATGCGGCTCCGCTGAGCCATTGATCATGCGGCAAATGAGCGCTTTGGCAGAGTCGGCGCACGACCCAGGCCATCAGAGGCAAGCTGATCACGAAAAGGAGAATAGTTCCGGCACGATTGTGCGGGTGCAAGAGCCATTGACCCACCGCACGCAAAGCGCAGGTGGCAGCGGCCCAGATGACAAGACCAGTGAGGAAGAGACGAATGTTCATAATATGAACCTGAATTCATCTTCACATATTATGGACCTCGACACAAGGGAAAAACATCTTTGCGTGCGGGCTGGCCCGTCACTGCCTGGGTAGTCAGAAACTTGAAATCGATATGGACGGTAACCGCGTTTTCATCGTCCATCAAGTGCGGCGAAGGTTTGCTTCAATTACCTGATCGAGCAGCTGCAGGATAGTCGGGTCGTGATTCCATCGTGGTTATAATTGCCCAACCGAATCATGGCATCGTCGGCCATCCTCAAAAACTTGCAACCGCCGCAGTTTCGCTTGGACACGTTTCGAATACTGACAGCAGCCGAGCGATTTCCAACGCTCGCCTCAAGTTCGGGCCGAGGTTACAAAGCTTGAGGCCTCCGCCTTTGGCCTTTGTGTTTCGATGCATTTCGATGAGTGTGCCGAGGCCAGCGCTGTCAACATAGTTGACGTGCTCGAGATTGATGACAATTCGTGTGACGCCGGACGCAAGGAGATTGTCGATCATTGCGCGCAACCCGCTGCTCTCTTGTCCGAGCACAAGACGACCTTTGAGCGCCAGAAGGTAGATTCCATTCATCTCTCGTTGTGTTATTTCCAAAGGCATCGTTTGCCTCCCCAAGGAGCATTACGCCGATTCGCGAATGCATCCATAATAGCCTCCGGAGTCCCGATACCAAAGGCTGGACACTGGCAGCGAAGTTCAAGTTGACGAGATCGCTGTTCTCGGACACTTGGGTCTTCTGCGTGCCCGGCCGAGTGACTGGCCAGATTATTCGGACAGCCGTTCGTGGATCCCTTGGGATGTACTGTGGCGCTGTTCCGTAGGGTTACTCGTCGCGCAAAACGTTCATGGGTTCTACACGCGCGGCGCGAATTGCAGGTACCAGCGAAGCCAGTAACGCGACGGCAAGCACAATCAGAACTACGCTTGATAAAGTTACGCTATCTGTTGGCGAGATCCCGTACAGCATTCCACTCAGGACGCGAGCGAACGCCGCAGCCAGACTGGCACCCGCGAGACAACCGAGGAAAGAAACCCCCAAACCCTGCAGCAAGAACTGCTTCACGATCTGTCCCTGCAAAGCTCCCAGCGCAAGCCGCAGCCCGACTTCACGTTGGCGGATGTTGACGTTGTAGCTGAGCGTTCCGTACAACCCGATGCAAGCCAAGGACAGAGCGGTAGCTGCGAAGAAGGTCAGCAAGATGGTGCGAAGGCGATTTTCGGCGAGTGCATCGGAGAAACGCTGCTCAAGCGGAGCGAAATCATAGACCGAACGCTGGGGCTCGATTTCGTGGAGTTGTTGGCGGATGGATTCGGCCATGCTCATGGGAGCGTTGCGGGTTCGGACCAGGAAGAAAGTGCCAGGCTCGGCGTGGGGAGCGCACCAGTAGACGGTGGGAACGGGGAGATGGTCGAGGCCGGTTTCGCGGGCGTCGCCGGAGATGCCACTGATTTCAGCCGCGCCGGAGTAGCCCAGATTCAGGGATTGTACATGATGGCCAATGACGGATGCTCCGGGGAAATAGGCGTCGGCGAAAGCTCGATTCACGACGACCGAGGGCGGGCCGTCGGTTTCGCGGCAGACATCGCCCGCGAGCAACGGGATGCGCATCGTGGCGAAGTAGCTGGCGGAGACGAAGCGGTTCTCGGCGACGATTTTGGGCTCCGTGTCGCCGCGGCCTTCGGTGAGCTTCAGTTCGGTTTGATAACGGAAGGGAACTCCGGGAGCGCCGACGGAGATAGCCGCGGCGTCGACGCCTGGCGTCGCGCGTAGCGTTTCGAGAATGCCGTCGGTGAACTGGTGCAATTTTTTCATATCGCCGGTTTCGCCCCATTTCATGCCGAGCTGGAAGGTGAGGATGTGGGCGGCGTCAAAGCCCGGGCTGACACGGCCGAGTTGCTGAAAGCTGCGGAGAAGCAGGCCGGCACCGGCGAGCAGCGTCACCGCGAGGGCAACCTGGATGCCGACGAGCAGCCACTGCAGCGGATTTCGTCCCGGGACCAGCGAGCGGCTGGATTGCGCAAGCGAGGCAGAGAGACTGCGGCGCGTGCCACCGACGGCTGGAACCAACCCGCAGAGAAGAGTGACCGCCACCGAGCAGGCCAAAGAATAGAGGATGATACGAGCGTCGAGATGGATTTCTTCGACGCGGGGAAGCTGCGCGGCCAGAGAGCGGAAGATGCCAGACGCTGCCGCCGCGAGAAACAGACCGAGCCCAGCGCCGATGAAGGCCAGGAGAAAGGTTTCGGTGAGCAGTTGAGCAATGAGCGTGCCGCGAGGAGCGCCCAAGGAGAAACGGACGGAGATTTCGTGATGACGCTGAGCCGAGCGAGACAAGAGCAGAGCTGCAATGTTGGTACACGCGATGAACAGCAGCAGGGTGACGGAGCCGAAGAGCAGCCAGAGAGAACGGCGCGAATCGGCAATAGTGGTTTCCTTAAGCGGCTCGATGCCGACGGAGAGCTCCGCGTCGGTTTTGGGAAACTGGCGGCCGAGCTGTGCCTGCACGATGGCGAGATTGGCGCGGGCTTGTGGGACCGCGACGCCGGGTTTGAGGCGGCCGATGACCATGAACTGGTTGTTTTCCCGGGCCTGACCGTAAGAAAGGCCGGCAGGAATAGGACACCACAAATCGGCCTCGCGATTGGGAAAGAGGAAAGAGGGAGGCATTACCCCGACGATCGGAGTTAGATGACCATCGAGGCGCAGATTTTTTCCGACGATGTTGGGATCGGCGTTGAAGCGACGACGCCAGAAGCGATCGCTAATCAGGGCCGCGGCCGGCCCGTTGAGAGCCTCCTCGTCGGGCGTAAATTCACGGCCCAACACGGGGGAAACAGCCCAGACTTGAAAGAAACGAGGGGAGACCCAGGCACGAGTTACCCTTTCCGGCAGCGGGCCGGTGGACTCGGAGACATCTTCGCTGGAAAAGCCGGAGAGCGCCTGGAAGGTAGAATTGAGGCGATTCCAGTCTTCGAGACGAACCGGAGCAACCAAATGGAGTGGGCTTGAAGTTTTCGGATTGTATTGATCGACGCGCACGAGCTGATCGGCGTCGGGGAACGGAAGGGGCCTTAGGAGGATGGCGTCGATGGCGGAGAAGACGGCGCTGTTCACGCCGATGGCCAGAGCCAGAGTGAGGATGACCGTGGCGGAGAAGGTTGGGGATTTGCGGATGAAGCGGAAGGCGGATTTCAGATTGGCAACGCTGGAGTCAAGAATGCGAACGCGGTAGACGTCGCGGACCTCTTCCTTGAATTTTTCTTGACCGCCAAATTCAAGAATGGCGCGACGGCGGGCCTCGTCGGGGAACATGCCAGCAGCGATATTCTCGTCGATTAGCTCGTCGATATGGAAGCGTAGCTCGGAGTTCATCTGCGCTTCGGAAGCGCGTTTGGGAAGTAAGAATTTCCACCAGGACATGGCTAACTCCTATTGAGCGGTTTGAAGAATATTAGCGACCGCTCCTGCCAAGCGATTCCAGTTCGATTCTTCGCTCGCCAATTGCTTGCGGCCCTTTGCCGATAATTTGTAAAACTTGGCTTGGCGGCCTTTTTCGGACTCGCCCCATTCTGCTTCGAGCCAGCCGCGTTTTTCCAGGCGATGCAGGGCGGGGTAGAGCGAGCCTTGTTGCACCTGTAGAACTTCCTTCGAGATTTGGCGGATTCTGAGCGAGATGCCGTAGCCGTGAACGGGGCCGAGGGCGACGATTTTCAGAATAAGCATGTCGAGAGTGCCTTGGAGCAAATCAGCTTTCTCGATAGGCATCGCGCCTCCTAGACATTCTACATACATACGTCTCCGATAGGTAGATTGTCAAGGAGAGACAATCGAAACTGGATCGGCGTGCCATCTGGAATGGTTTGCACCTGTTCGCCGGCGGTTCAGAGTATGCTTCTGCTGCTGCTCGACGCTGCGAATTTGCCAGGGCGCTTTCCGAAGCGCTCGGTGGAAATAGTGCTTGAGCTAGGTCGGCCGATCCGAAATAAGCATTATCGGGGCCTCTTGGGAGTAGTAACAATCGTGGTAACTGATGCCGTGCAGCGCTCAGAAGGTATCGTGGAAGGAGTATCGAATATGCGGAACCGCGGACGCCTCTCTATCGGGAAGCGTGCTGTGGCTGTAGCGGTTATGACCTGCGGTGTTCTCGTGGCCCCTGAGGCTATCGCACAAACAGATTACCAGCCTACCGAGGAGAATCTGAAGGCACGCCAGGCATTCCAAGATGCGAAGTTTGGGATGTTCATTCATTGGGGTGTTTACAGCGTGCTGGGCGATGGCGAGTGGGTCTTTCACAATCGCAAGCTGACGCTGAATGAATATGATCGCCTGCCTCTATTCTTCGATCCTCAGAAGTTTGATGCGAGAGCGTGGGTGGCCCTTGCTAAGGCGGCGGGCATGAAGTACATCACCATCACCTCCCGCCATCACGATGGTTTCGCGATGTTTGATTCGAAAGTTTCGGATTGGAATATCGTGAACCGAACGCCCTACGGAAAAGACCCGTTGAAAATGCTTGCGGATGAGTGTCATCGACAGGGGATTAAACTGTTTTTCTACTACTCGCAATTAGATTGGCACAACTCTGACTATTATCCACGTGGAAAGACCGCACTGGACCGAGGGCCCTGGGACAATGGCCGGCCGAATGGAGGTGACTGGAACGCATACGTTGATAATTACATGGACGGGCAGTTGCGAGAATTGCTGACCAATTACGGAGCCATCGCCGGTATTTGGTTTGATGGAATGTGGGACAAGCCAGATGCAGACTGGCACCTCGCGAAGACCTACGCGCTCATTCATCAGCTACAACCGGCAGCGCTGATTATCCCAAATCATCATCAGGCCCCTAAACCTGGAGAAGATGTGCAGACGTTTGAACGGGACCTCCCGGGTCAAAACACGGCTGGATTCAACACGAACTACGTCAGCGATCGATTGCCCCTTGAGAGCTGCAATACATTAAATGGCTCGTGGGGATTCAACATCGGAGACAGTAACTACAAGAGCCCAGCAGAATTGGAAGAAATGGTCGTGCGCGCCGCAGGCAATAATTCAAATCTGCTACTGAACATTGGCCCGATGCCCAATGGTGAGATTCAGCGAGAATTTGCTGCACGCCTCCTCTCGGTAGGTGAATGGCTATCAAAATATGGTGACTCGATCTACGGCACTCGCGGCGGCCCCGTACAACCTGCTGCGTGGGGCGCGACGACTCAGAAAGGCAACAAGGTATATGTCCATATCCTTGCGTGGAATGCCTCGCTGCTTGCTCTTCCGCCACTAGAAAACCACGTCAGGGAAGCTCATTTGTTACTGGACGGGTCTGCCGTTGAGTTTACCCAGAATCCGAATGGTGTCGTACTGAAAATTCCGCCTGCCAAAGACGATGAAATAGATCGCGTCGTCGTCCTTACGTTGACTAGAGAAAACTGATCCAGCTAGTCTTAGCCGTCACGCTGCAGCTGCATGGCATTTTGCGATCCGGGGTTCCGGTGAGTAGCTCATGTCCAGGCCTCCCCGTTGACGGAGGGGTTGGTTGGGCTGAGGTCGCCGGTCCCGATGTTCAACGGCGTGGGGAAGGAGTGGTTGGCGACGTTGGCTGTGTCGTGACAAGTGCCGCATGCTCCCTGGAGCGCCGGAATGCCGCCAGCGATCAAGCCTCCGGCTGCTACATCGGCGTTGATGCCGGCGACGCCGGCGGCGGGAATTTGCAGAGTGTTGAAGAGCTGCTCGCCGCGGGCAGCGAAGCGCCGAGCGGCGGTACGCTCAAGCTTCTGTTCGCTTAGCGCGTTTGTCCGCCAGTAGAAACGGAGCTCGACCGCGTCCCTTAAACGCTCTCGCCACGCCTTCCCTTAAATGGTCAGTAGTAAAGATCGGGCGGGCCTTTGTACTCCTGGACGGTATTGCCGCCGTCGACGACGATCATCTGGCCGGTGATGTAGGATGCGGATTCGCAGGCTAGGAACGCGATAGCAGCGGCGACTTCATCGGGACGCCCGGGGCGGCCGGCAGGCGTATTCTTACCAGCAATGATTTCCTGCGGGGTTGAAGACGCGGTTTCAATCCAGCCGGGCGCTACCGCGTTTACGGTGATTCCCTTGCGAGCAAGCTCGAGTGCGAGGCTACGGGTCAGCCCGACCATGCCAGCTTTGGCGGTACTGTAGGCCGTTGCGCGAGGATTGCTCACGAGTGGGCCGGTGACTGACGAAACATTCACGATACGGCCATAGCCTGCAGTCAGCATAGATGGCAGAACCGCCTTTGTGGCATTAAAAGTGGTCTTGAGGTTGAGCGCGATGCTGTAATCCCAGTCCGCTTCGGTAAGCTCAGCTAGAGACAACGAGAGGGTCTGGTCAGGATTGCCAACCTGCGTCATGCCGGCATTGTTCACCAGGATATCGATACGGCCATAGCGTTCGAGGACTTCACGAACCAGCATGTGAGTCCTCGCGCGATCGCACAGGTCTGCCGGAAAAGCAAAGACATCGGCGTTTTCCGCGGCGAGTTCGCCAGCCCTCTGTTTGATTCTGTCGGTCGTGGACGTGATGGCAATTTTTGACCCTTGTTGTGCCAGGAGACGGGCAGTGGCGAAACCTATCCCAAGGGGGCTGCCCGCACCGGTGATGAGCGCCACTTTCCCGGTGAAGTTCATTTATTGAATTCCCTCGTTTTTCTGAGCTGCAACGGAACGAATCGCTCTTAAAGACTAGCACCTTCAACGCGAAGATTTCGTGTGCCGAGGGTATTTCCGCGGTTGTTGTCGCGGGCAAAAACCTCGCCTGGCGTTCGCAATGGCGATTGTGAAATTTACCCCTCGGGCCGTAAGCCCCGGATCTTTAGGCCGGGGATATAAGGCCCGTTAGAGCGGGGTCTTTTGTTGCTCGACGAATTGCTTAATAATGCCCAGCGGTGCCCTGCCACAACTGGCGGCGAAGTAGGAAGGCGACCACAGGACATGGTTCCAATAGCGTTTCTCCATATCCGGTCGCTCGACACGGAGTACGCGGCTGGAAACACCTTTGAGGCTGTTGACCAAGCTCGACACGGCAACGCATGATGGATGAACTACCGATTCCAGAAATCGCCGAGAAAGAGGTCCCTCGGTGGGTTCAGATCTTGCTGGGGCTGGTTCTCGCCTTGCTGACGATGCTTTGCGTATTTGCATCGGTAACCATGTTGGTTGTGCCAAACGAGAAGAGTCCCGTTCTCGCCGTCGTCGTCGGATTGGTCCTCTTGCTCGGTTGTCTCTGGGTGTTCGAAAAGTGCCTTCGTTTGTTAACTGGCCGCAAGAATCGAGGCGGCCTGATGGCTCCGAACACGCTGCGAGTGGTGTCGCTCTTCTTTCTCGCACTCCCGGTCGCGGGCTTGTTCACTGGCTATTATCGGAAGATAGGTCTGGTCGCGATATATCAAGCCGTGATGTATTTCCTCGGCTTTCTAGGGCTCCTTGCGTTGGCTCGAAAGCGGGAGGTTAGTGGCGGGTCAAACGAGCAGACCAAAGTGTAATGACAATACGTCAGCTCCCGAATCGACATCGACGGCCGAGGAGCCGACATTCTGCTCACGAATCGACATTGGCGCGACGTTCTGCGGGCCAAAGGGTCAACATGGCAGTTGCTTAGGACAGCCCTCGCATCCGCTCGGGCGTCAACTTGTCGGCGATTCGCCGCCCTCACTCGTGCCGCAGCGCCACGATCGGATCAACGCGCATCGCCCGCCGCGCCGGAATGTAGCAAGCGCCAATGGCCACAGCCATCAGCACGATCGCTACTCCCGCGAACGTCGCCGGGTCTGTCGCGCTCACTCCAAAGAGTAAGCTGGTCAGCAACCGTGCGAGCGCCGCCGACGCAGCAAGCCCCAGCGCCGTCCCCGCCAACGCCAGCCGCAGCCCGCGCCCCAAAATCAGTTTTAGCACGAGCCTTGGCGCGGCTCCCAACGCCATGCGAATTCCGATTTCGTGGGTGCGCTGGCTCACCGCGTAGGAAATCGCGCCGTACAACCCCACCATCGCCAGCATTAATGCCAGTCCCGCAAAAACCCCAAGCAGCAAAGCGTTGAATCGCGGCTGCCCCAGCGTCGTTCCAATTTGTTGTTCGAGAGTCTTCCCGCTGAACACCATCACTCCCGCATCCACCGCTCGCGCCTCGCTCCGCACTGCCGCCGCCAGCGGCCTCGGATCACCCTCCGCCCGGATTACGATGGTCGTCGCGCCGATGGGAAACTGCGCCACCGGCACGTACACTATTGCTCCGCCCGCCTCTCGCAGGCTGCTTGTCTTCACATCTCCGACGATCCCCACAATCTCTGCCATCTGCGCCCGAGTGTGGCTGGTCTCGACATCCGGTTTCAGCCGCTTCCCGATTGGGTCTTCACTCGGGTAATACTGCTTCGCGAACGCCTCGCTGATCACCGTCACCGCTCTCTCCGGCCGGGCCTTCACTTCCGCCAGATCCTGTCCTTTGATCACGGGGATCCGCATGGTGCGAAAATATTCATTGTCCACGGCAGCGAGATCGGCCCGTGGCATCTGGCTCGGCTCCAACGTCCGGCCTTCCATCTCAAATCGCGTTGTTACGCCTTCCCCGCTCAAGAACGGCAGCGGGAACACCGCGCTTGCCGCGCTAACTCCCGGAAACGACCGAAGCCTTGGCAGCAAATCCTTTAGAAACGCCACTCGTTGTGGGTCGCTGAAGCCATCCGGCAGGTCCACCGTGAAGGTCACCACATGATTCGCGTCGAAGCCCGGATGCGTTCTTTCCAGATGCCACAGCGTTTCCACCAGTAGGCCTGCACCAAGCACAGTTACGAGCGACAACGCCACCTCGGTAACAATCAACGCATCCCGGAACCGGCTCTGACCTCTCGCACTCGCGCCTTCCGCGCGCTCCTTCAAAGCGTCGCCTAATTCCAATTTCGAACTGCGCAACGCCGGCACCAGGCCGAACAACAGACTCGTCAGTACCGATATTCCCAACGCGAACGAAAACACACTTTCATCCAGGCGCACGTTCCTCAGCCTTGGAATGTCCTGGGGTCCAATACCTACCAGCGACTCCATCGCCCAATATCCCGCGGCTAGTCCCAATCCCCCGCCCAGCAGCGCGAGGATCAGGCTCTCCGTTAGCAGCTGGCGCACCACGCGAAACCGCGAAGCGCCTAACGCCGTACGCAGCGCCATCTCCCGCCGGCGGTTCGCGCCCCTCGCAAGAATCAAGTTGGCGACATTCGCGCACGCGATCAGCAACACCATCCCCACCGCGCCAAACAAGATCAGCAGCGAGTCCCGGCTGTTCTCCACCAGATCCGCCATCGTCAAAATGCCGCGCACGTCCCAGCCTTCTGTGTGGTTCTTCGGGTATTGCGCGGCGATCCGCGCGAAAATCGTGCGGACCTCGCCCGTCGCATAGGCGACGCTCACGCCAGGCCTCAGCCGGGTGATGACGTCATAAATCGCCACGCCCCGCCCGTTGGCCATTTCGCCATCAGGAGCGACGGTCAGCCACAGTCCCACCGGTTCTGCGGAAATTGGAAAGCTGAATCCCGCCGGCATCACGCCGACGACAACATAACTCGCGCCGTCCAGGGTAATCGCCTGTCCCAAAACCGATTCATCCGAATGGAAGTGCCTTTGCCAGAACTCATAGCTCAGGAGGACCACATTGCCTTTGCCCGGACGCTCTTCCTCGGCGCGAAACGTGCGTCCCAACAAGGGATTAACGCCCAGCACTTCCCACAAGTTCGCCGAGGCAATCGTGCCATGCACACGTTCCGGCTCGCCGCGTCCAGAAACCATAATTTCATGCAGTTCCCGGTATGCCGCCATCCCCTCGAACACATCGTTCTGGTTTCTCAGGTCCAGAAAATCCGCGTAGCTCATCTGGTCCCGGGTCACGTTTTCCTTCGGGTTGTATCTCCAGACATCCATCAACCGGTCGGGATCCTTATACGGCAGCGGCCGCAACAGCACGGTGTTCACCACCGAAAAAATCGCTGTATTCGTCCCGATCCCCAACGCCAACGTCAGAACCGCTACCGCCGTAAAGCCCGGATTCTTGCGCAGCATGCGCAAGCCCACTCGCACGTCCTGCTTCAGGTGCTCCCACCAACGCCAGCGCCCCCCTTCGCAAAATCGCTCTTGCGCGTGCATTACGTTTCCGAACGCCCGCCGTGCCGCCGATTGGGCCTCCTCCTCGCCTAAACCTTGTTCGCGCAGGCGCTCGCTCTCCTGCTGAACGTGCGCCTCAATCTCCGCGCGGAAGTCGCTCCCCCTGCGCTTGCGTCGGAACATCGCCTCAACTCCCTTCCGCCTCGGATCCCAGAATCCGCCCGATCGCCGCCGTCAGCCGCCTCCACTTCGTTGTTTCTTTCACCAGTTGTCTGCGTCCCGCGGAAGTCAGCGAGTAGAACCGCGCCTTGCGGTTGTTCGACGAAGCTCCCCACTTGGCGAAAATCCACCCCCGGTCTTCCAGCCGCTGCAACGCCGGATAGAGCGCGCCGTGTTCCACCAGCAGTTCTTCATCGGATGTTTGTTGGATGGCGCGCGCGATGCCCTGCCCGTGCTGCGCGCCAAAGATCAGCGTCCGTAGGATCAGCAGGTCCAGCGTCCCCTGCAAAAGTTCCAGCCGTTCCTTTTCTTTTTGGGTAGACATTTAACCCGAGTATCCCCTCGCTCGGGTAACCTGTCAACCCACAAATTCCGCGGGAGACTAAGTGCCTGGGAGATTGCCGCAGCCTGTCGGTCGCTGCCTTCTTCTGAAGCGCGCCAGTCGCTCAACTCCCGGAGAGTCGCGGCCCGTCACTCGGGCCCAATGCTGAGCGCGCCGCAGTTGCGGCAGTAGGACTTAGCCTATTAGATCGAGCGCTCTATGCTCTATCGCTGTCAAAGCTTTCACCAGTTTTATGCGTGATTTCCAGGGCACTCGCGGATTAGAACTGCTATTCAGAATGCGCGGGGCGCAGAAGGCACTGCTCTCCGCGCGCTTCCTGTTTGCTTATGACTCTTACCGCATGGCGATTCCGGGCCAGCGTGCCGTCCCCGATTCCGGCGGCGGTTGAGTTTCGTCGGCGGAAGAGCTCATGGACGTGCTTCGTAGACGACGTTAAACGGTGTTTCCGCGGCTCGCCGGAAACGGCTGAAGCCGGCTGCGGTCACCACCTCACGAATCCGTTTTTCGCCGGACTGCGCCCCTAGGCAGAGGGCGACCTCCTGCGAACGCGAACAGGGCGTGCACAACAGAGTTGAAAAGGAGTAGTACACGCGGCCAACCGGATTCAGGTTGTCCTTTAGCTCATCGTTGGCAAACGGTTCGACGATCATCCATGTGCCATCCTTGCTCAGTGAATTGCGCACATGGGTTGCGGCGCCTACCGGATCACCCAGGTCGTGCAAACAATCGAACACGGTAACCAGGTCGTAGTCCTTTCCCGGAAACTCTTTGGCCTTCGCGACGCCAAAGTTGACGCGAACCTCGAGACTTTCTCTCGCGGCGATCGCGCGGGCGGCCTCGATGGATTCGTCGTGATAGTCGAATCCGAAGAATTGTGATTTTGGGAAGGCTTCGGCCATCAGCACGGTAGACGCTCCCTTGCCGCAGCCCACATCGGCGACGCGCCCGCCGGCTTCGAGCTTGGCCCTTACACCTTGCAGCGAGGGAATCCATGAGCTAACAAGATTCGCGGCGTAGCCCGGCCGGAAGAATTTCTCGCAGCCGTGAAACACGTCCTCTTCGTGCTCATGCCAGCCCATGCCTGCGCCGGAGCGGAAGGACTCGACAATCCTGGGAACAGCAGCCAGCGAGCCGAGAGCCAATTGGAAAGCTCCGGGAATGTAAGCAGGGCTATCTTCGTTCGCCAATGTAAACGCCTGTTCTTCGCTCAGACTGAACTTGCGCGTCTGCTCG
>Ga0210384_10005734_pt1 | contig 13393 bp, 9 predicted proteins | sample IncBWH2MmetaG_FD_160574 | JGI IMG/M metagenome (GOLD analysis project Ga0210384, IMG submission 160574) | Forest soil microbial communities from Barre Woods Harvard Forest LTER site, Petersham, Massachusetts, United States - Inc-BW-H-2-M | ecosystem: Environmental > Terrestrial > Soil >...
GATGAATACTGGCGTTATTATCGCTGGCAAAACTACGGGCGGGTTTCATGATGGAAGTAATTTAGCAGAGAGTCGGCTTCGGACTCGGGACCGCAGACATTTGCCGGCTGGGGAGTCTATGGCTGTGTTTCCGAGGACTTATGCATGAAGACCGAGGCATGAGATTTTCGGTATCATAAGGCTAACCTGGGACCTACTCGGACTGTCCAATGTATTTTGGCTCGGTTCGGGCTGGTATCGAATAGCGGAGGTAGGCGAGCGTAGGCCATGCGATGGGGACCGGTTAATGTTAATGGTCTGTAAATTGTCTGAATCCTTGTGGCCTCCTAGTCAATCTGAAAGTCAACTCGTAGGGTAGCTGCGGCGATCCGAAAGGGTAGCCGCGCTCCACCGGTGCTTGGATGTGATGATTGCGAGTTAGTTATGATTGACCACTCATCAATGAACGAGGCGACTGTCACGCGCCTGCAGTGAAAAGGCCCTCCTCTCCAGCTACCCTTCTTGCACTAAATGCTGGTGGATGGCTAATTCCTACCTTCTTGGATGAGATGAAGAAGACGACACTTTTGTACACGGTTTAAGAGGACTCATGGCGAAACGGATGTTACTGATGTTGGCCCTGGTGGCAGTTGTTGTCGCGGGCCTCGGCTTTGTGAAGTACCGCCAAATACAGGCCGCCTCACAGACCGTCATGCAACCACCTCCTGAGGCTGTGACTACGATTGTGGCGAAACAGGAGAAGTGGCCGGCAACTCTCAGCGCTATCGGCAGTGCTGTAGCGGTGCAGGGCGTGACGGTGAGCGCAGACCTTCCGGGCACGGTAGCTCGGATTGCTTTTGAGTCGGGCCAATCGGTCAGAGAGGGAGACGTGCTGGTGGAGCTCGACACGCGACAGGAGCGAGCTCAACTAGCCAACGTGGAGGCCCAGCGCGACCTGGCTCACATTAATTTTAATCGCACACAAGAGCTCGTAAAGCAAGGCGTCATCGCCCAGCAGGAGTATGACAACGTGGTGGCGCAGCAAAAGGCCACGGAAGCGCAGGTGGGAGAGATCCGCGCTACGATTGCGAGGAAAACCATTCGTGCCGCATTTTCGGGGATCCTGGGCATCCGCCAGATCAACCTGGGCCAGTACCTGGCGGCGGGTGAGGCCATAGTTCCCCTGCAATCGCTAAATCCGATTTATGTGAACTTCAACGTGCCCCAGCAGGAAGGGGTTAAAGTACACGTCGGTCGCACGGTTCAGGTTACGAGCAACGACGCCGCTGGAGCCGGGTTTACCGGGCGGGTTACGGCCATCGACTCGGTGGTGAACGAGTCAACGCGAAACCTTCAGGTACAGGCCACGCTTCCCAATCCTGGAGGCAAATTGCGTCCCGGCATGTTTGTGCAGGTAGAGATGGGGTTCGGGGCGGATCGTTCGGTTATTGCACTTCCGACGACTGCCATCAACTACGCGCCGTATGGCGATTCGGTCTACGTCGTTTCCGACCTCAAGGACCCGGCCGGCAAGACCTACCGCGGGGTGCGCCAGCAGGCCGTCAAGCTTGAAGGCTCACGCGGCGATCAGGTTGCGGTCGTTTCGGGTGTCAAGCCCGGTGACGAGGTCGTAAGCTCGGGGGTCTTCAAACTGCGCAATGGCGCGGCCGTGCAAGTTAACAATAAGGTACAGCCAGGGAACAGTCCGGCTCCCAAGCCTGAGGACAGCTAAATGAGATTCACTGATCTCTTCATTAAGCGGCCGGTCCTCGCCATCGTCGTCAATCTGGTGATCCTGATTGCCGGATTACAGTCCATCCGTTCGCTGAGCGTGCGGCAGTATCCGCGCAGCGATATCGCGATCGTGCAGGTTACGACGGTTTACGTGGGCGCCAACGCCGACCTGGTTCGCGGCTTTATCACTACACCGCTGGAGCGCGTGATTGCCAGCGCCGATGGCATCGACTACATGGAGTCATCGAGCGCCCAGGGCCTCAGCACGATCACCGTGCACCTGAAGCTCAATTACGACACCAACGCGGCGCTCACGCAGATCCAGGCAAAGCTGGCACAAGTCCGCAATGACCTGCCTCCGGAATCGCAAGCGCCGGTGATTGACCTGCAAACCGCGGACAATCAGTTTGCTGCGGTGTACCTGGGTTTTTCTTCGGCGAATCTCGATGAAAACCAGATAACTGACTATCTGACACGGGTAGTCCAACCGAAGTTAAGCTCCATCAGCGGAGTACAGCGCGCTGACATTCTGGGCGACCGCACCTTCGCCATGCGAATCTGGCTTAAGCCGGACAAGATGGCGGCGCTCGGTATCTCAGCTTCCTCAGTACGAGATGCGTTGGCAAAGAACAATCACCTTTCGGCACTGGGCCAGACCAAGGGCTCCATGGTGTCAGTGAACCTGATCGCCAACACCGATCTGCGGACGGCGGACGACTTCAAACAGATGGTGGTCAAGGAGGATAAGGGAGTCGTCGTTCGCTTAGGTGAGATAGCGGACGTCGTGCTTGGCGCCCAGAATTACGACCAGGATGTGCGCTTCAACGGCGAGACGGCGACGTTCATGGGGATTTGGGTGCTCCCTACCGCCAACTCCCTCGAGGTCATAAAGAACGTCCGCGCAGCCCTGCCGGATATCCAGTCACAATTGCCTCCAGGCATGAAGGCGGGTGTCCCCTACGATTCGACGGCTTACATCCAGGACGCTATCAATGAAGTGCTCCACACGCTTACCGAGACGCTGCTGATCGTCATCGTCGTCATCTTCCTGTTCCTCGGCTCATTCCGCTCGGTGTTGATCCCGGTGGTCGCTATTCCGATTTCGTTGATTGGCGCCGTATTCCTGATGCTGGCGTTTGGATTCACAATCAACCTCCTGACTTTGTTGGCGATCGTTCTCTCGGTCGGATTGGTGGTAGACGATGCGATCGTGATGGTAGAGAACGTCGAGCGGCACATTCACCTGGGCAAGCCGCCACTGCGAGCGGCTCTTGATGCCGCCCACGAATTGGTCGGCCCGATCATCGCTATGACGATCACGCTGGCTGCGGTGTACGCGCCAGTAGGTATCCAAGGCGGCTTGACCGGCGCGCTTTTCCGCGAGTTCGCATTTACTCTTTCCGGGGCCGTAATCGTTTCCGGAGTGGTTGCGCTGACATTATCGCCAATGATGGGGTCGAAGCTGTTGCGTAGCGGTGCCAGCGAGCGTGGCTTCGCCGGCTGGGTCAACCGCCGCTTCGAGGGGGTGCGTCGCGCGTATTCACGGACGCTGTCGGGGACGCTCCAGTACAGGCCGGTGGTTCTTGTTCTCTGGGCGCTGGTTGTCCTGTTGATCGTGCCCTTTTATATGTTCTCGCAGCGCGAGCTAGCGCCGGCCGAGGACCAGGGAGTGGTTTTCGGCGTTATCCAAGCCTCCGCGAACTCCACGATCGATCAGACCAACCTGTTCACGGACCAGGTCTACGACGTCTACCACGCATTCCCCGAGAGTGACAGTATTTTTCAGATCACCTCACCGAGCGGTGGTTTTGGAGGAATGGTCACCAAACCCTGGAGCCAGAGGAAAAAGACCGCTCAGCAACTCCTGGTCGAGTCTGTCGGACCATTGTCGAAAATTCCGGGCATCCGCGTGATCCCATTGACGCCACCGCCGCTGCCGGGGGGCGGAAATTTTCCGGTTGAGTTCGTCATCACCTCCGCGGCGGAGCCCAGGCAGCTCATCGACTTCGCAAACCAGCTGGTGCGGAAGGCGTTCGAGAGTGGCCTCTTCATCTTCGCCGACACTGACCTGAAGTTCGACCAGCCGCAGTCCGAGGTCGTCTTCGACCGTGACAAGCTCCGTTCTCAAGGCGTGGATCTGACCCAAGCCGGCCAGGATCTTGCGACGATGCTGGGCGGGGACTATATCAACCGCTTCAGCATTCAAGGTCGCAGCTACAAGGTCATCCCGCAGATCAAACGCGTGGACCGTCTGACCCCGGATCAGCTGCAACACATCTACGTCACCGCCGCCGGCAACAAGCTCGTTCCGCTGTCGACGTTCGTAACTCTGAAGAACACGACCGAGCCGCGAGAGCTGAAGAAATTCCAGCAGCTCAACGCGGTGACGATTCAGGGAGTGATCCCGCCGAATATCCCGCTGGATAAGGCACTGCGTTTCCTGGAGGACCAGGCCAAGCTGATCCTGCCACAGGGCTTTACGGTTGATTACTCAGGGGAATCACGCCAACTGCGGGTTGAAGGCAGTAAATTCCTCGGGACTTTCCTATTGTCGGCAGTACTGATCTACCTTGTACTGGCGGCGCAGTTCGAAAGTTTCCGCGACCCATTCATCATCCTGATGGGGTCGGTACCACTCGCCCTTTCTGGGGCACTGATGTTTTCCTTCCTGGGACTGACCACACTTAACATCTATAGCGAAGTTGGGCTGATCACACTGGTCGGTCTGGTATCGAAGAATGGGATTCTAATCGTTGAATTCGCCAATAAGCTGCAGGAGAGTGGGAGCGACAAACTGCACGCCGTCATCGAGGCCGCGTCGACCCGCCTGCGGCCCATTCTCATGACGACTGCGGCCACGGTGATGGGCCACTTTCCCCTCGTACTTGCGAAGGGCCCCGGAGCGGGAGCTCGCAATAGCATCGGTATCATGCTGGTGAGTGGCATGATCATCGGAACTCTGTTTACGCTATTTGTGGTGCCCTCGATCTATGTGCTGGTAGCGCGCACGCATTCACGAGAGGCTATCGAGGAAGGCGACGTGGAAAGTGCTGACATGGGTGAGCCAGCCGAGGCTTCCGTCTAGAAACAAGCTACCCTAAGCAAATCCGACGCAACCGGAGCGGCGCCAATGCTCGGCGACTGATAATCTTTAGGGCATGAGCGGCGACGTTCTGATTCTACGCGAACCGGAAATCCGCTCTCTGCTCGATCCTCGCGCTTGCATTCAAGCAATGGAACAGGCGTTCTCGGCGTATTCCACTGGGCAAGCACAAGTGCCATCCGTAATCCAGCTTGATGTACCCGAGAATCGGGGTGAGATCCACATCAAGGCTGGCCACGTGCGCGGTTGGCCTTACTACGCGGTCAAAATCGTTTCCGGATTTCGGGACAATCCGAAGCTGGGTCTCTCTGCAAATGACGGCATGGTCGTCGTGTTCGACGCCAAGACAGGCGCACCGGCCGCCTTCCTTCTGGACAATGGATTCATCACCGACCAGCGAACGGGAGCGGCTGGAGCCGTCGCCGCGAAATTTCTGGCCGGCAAAAAAGCGGATGTAGTCGCGGTGATCGGGACCGGCGGACAGGCGCGATATCAAGTGAAAATGCTTGCCCTGGTGAGAGCGCTTGGCGAGGTGCGGGTTTGGGGACGTGATCCCCATAAAGCGCAAGGGTATGTGGACGATCTCGGAAAATGCCGCGAGATTCCAGCTTGCCACTTCGCAGTTGCTGGATCCGTTCAGGAGGCTGTCGCGGGAGCAGACATCGTTGTCACCGTAACCGCGAGTCGGGAACCGCTTCTGCGAGCGAAGTGGTTGAAGACGGGCGTGACTGTGATCGCGGTCGGTTCCGATGGGCCGGACAAACAGGAGCTCGACGTGGATGTGCTATTGCGAGCGGACAAGATTGTGGCGGACAGCCTGCCGCAGTGTCTGCGCCTGGGTGAAATTCATCACGCCGTCGAATGCGGTGCTATTAGGAAAGAGAAGATTCACGCCGAACTGGGTGAAATCTCCGCCGGACTTAAGTCCGGACGTACATCGGATGAGGAGATGATCATTTGTGACCTGACGGGGGTCGGCGTGCAAGACGTGGCCGCGGCTGCGCTGGTATTGGAGCGGGCCAAAAGCACAGGCGTGGGCGAGAAGATTTCTTTGAAGTGACGGATACAAATCTTAGGCGGCACCGCGACGGGCCGCGACCGCACGAACTGATCCTTCACGGCTTCCCTTTTTCTGGAGCTCCTTTAGAGTTATGTCCACACGCGCCAGACCTCGCAATGTGTAGTCGATGTCGTAGCCGTAGCCCACCCGAACGTAGCGGCCCACACCGAAGTGATCTCCCGGAGTAATCAGGACGGAATGTTCTTTGCGCAACCGGTCAAAGAGCGCGGTCGAAGAAATCGGTAGCTTGTAACGGAAGAACGCGATTGCGCCTGCAACCGGCGGAATGTAAGTAAAGATGTCGTCGTGGGAAAGGATCCAGGACTCCAGTCGCGGCAGATTGCGGCGGATGAGTGAGCGCGTGCGTTCAAGAATTTTCTCGCGGCGTGCTGGCTCCATCACGATACGTGCCAAGCGATCGGACAACATAGTCGGAGTCAGCGTGGTGTAGTCGTGATAGGAAGCGAGCTTGGCGATGGTCTTCGGTGGGCCGACAATCCATCCCAGCCGCAGTCCCGGCAGTCCAAAGGCCTTGGAGAGTCCGGAAGTGATCAGAAGCTTATCGTACCGTCCCCAAAAGGTCGGCGTCAGCGGCTCTTTTACTTCCGCGCCGCGATAGATTTCGTCTACTAACAGCCAGGCGTTGGCTTTGCGCGCAACCCGGAGAACCTCGTCCATTTCCTGCTCGTTGAGCACCGCACCTGTAGGATTATTGGGATTGGTGACGACAATCAGCCGAGTTTTTTTGTTCACCGCCCGGCGAAGGCCATCAACGTCCAGCGCCCAGCGAGGGTTGCCATTCTCTTCCTTTTCCACAAGATAAAATCCGTTCGTTTTTGTGGCAAAGGCACGGGACAGGCCCCAGGATTGGAGATAGTTGGGCAGCATGACCGCTGCGTGATCGCCCTTTTCCAGCAGGCCCCACAAGGCGGTGAAATTGGCCTCCGACCCGCCGTTTGTGACCTGTACATGATCGCGAGTTGCGCCATACCACTGGGCGATGTGCTCACGAAGTTCGTCGGAGCCGTTTGATTCAGGATACTTCAGTTTAGAAGAGAGAACGGCACCTGGGTCTGAGCCCTCCAGAATTTCGTTCGCACTCAACGGGAGAACGCCGCTCTCCGACAGGTTGTACTCCACTTCATTTTCGTATAGGCACTGCGTTCGTTCCATGCGGAAGAGATCGATGCGCACGGTTTCCTCCAGTGGGCGCTGAAGCCCGAGGCGCAAATTTAGCAGACGAGGGGTGCGGTGTAAATCGCCGACGACAACGGATTATGACCTAGGGATGGCGGCTGGCCTACTTCTCCACTCTCTGCAGTGCCGCACCAAGAATCTTTCCCTGGCCGGGTTCTTGCACGAATGCAATCAGCCGTAAATTCGTGTGATCGATTTTGGGATCGATTTTGACCCGCACGTCCTGGGCAAAGGTCTTGCCTTTCTCGACGGTCCCAACTTTTGTCAGGCTTTGAACAACGGCGACGTGAGTCAGGTGGCGGCCTCTGTTTTCGCCCGCGGCAACTTGGGATTCGGTGTGATTCAGTGCTATCACGACATAGACTTCCGCTTTTCGGGTCCGCACAGCTTCCGGAACGGCATCGGCATCAACGTGAGCCTGAACCGTGCCGGGATTCGCCAACGAGATGGCGGATATGCGGACTGGAATCTTCTCGAGATCGAGATCGTGGGCCTTTTCGATGGCCTGCTTCGCAGAAGGGCCGTTGCTGCCAAGAAATTCGGTCGTGCCATCGACCACCATTTGCGGTGTGTAAACACTCTTTAGCCCGAGATGATCGGCGTATACGTTCTGGCGATCCGTCAACGAATGCGAGGAGTGAGGATCCTTCCAACCGTCGTGGTCCCAATAGTCGACGTGTTCGCTGAGCACGATCAACTGCGCGCCGGGAATTGTCGGAGACTGGTCCAACTGTTCAAGCAGAGCATCCGCCGGAGGGCAACTGGAGCAGCCTTCGGAGGTAAAGAGCTCAATCAGAACCGGGGACGATGGAGCGGTCTGGGCCGCGCTGGTTATCATCAAGGTTGTAGCGAAGGCAAGAAATAACAGAATCGCCGACCTGATCATTCAAACCCCTCTTCTGGACAACTACGCGCTTGGATGTGCTCACCGCTAAAAAGTTACAACTTGAGCATCCCTTGCCCACCAGCCGAGTCCAACCGAGTATCATCTATAATCACAGAAATTCTCACCGCCATGTGCAAATTCCTCTCTCTGGGCCTGCTTCTTCCTCTATTTGCGCCCGCCCAGACGGCTGCTCCCAAAACCCCCGTGCCCCGTTTTCAGGATGTAGCCCAGCAAGTAGGACTGACCGTCTCTCATATCTCCACGCCCGAAAAGAAATATATCGTGGAATCCATGAGCGGTGGCGCCGGGCTGATCGACTGCGATAACGACGGCAAGCTCGACATCATCGCCGTGAACGGATCGACGATTGACCGCTTCCGCCAGGGTGGCGATCTCATGATTACCCTCTATCATCAGGATGCTGATTTCAAGTTCACCGACATTACAAAGTCTGCCGGACTCACGCGCAAAGGCTGGGGCATGGGCGTAGCCGTCGCTGACTACGACAACGACGGTCTGCCCGACATTTATGTCACGGGCTTTGGCGGGAATGCGCTTTATCACAATCTGGGCAATTGCAAGTTCGAAGACGTCACCGATAAAGCGGGCGTAGGGGCGGGAGGATTCAGCACGGGCGCGGCCTGGGCGGATTACGATAAAGACGGACGTGTTGACCTGTTTGTTTCGCGCTATGTTCACTTCGATATCGACAAGCTTCCTGACTTCGGCAGCGACGAAAAGAATTGCCGCTTCAAGGGGATCCTGGTGCAGTGCGGACCATGGGGCATGATCGGCGAGTCCGATCTTTTGTTTCACAATCGGGGCGACGGAACTTTCGAAGAGGTGTCTAAAAAGGCCGGTGTGGATGATCCGAATCGATACTACGGATTAGGAGCCATCTGGGGCGACTACGACAACGATGGCTGGCCGGATCTCTACGTGGCCAACGACGCCGGCCCCAATTACCTCTATCGCAATAAACACGATGGGACGTTTGAGGAAGTGGGCATGCTCTCCGGGGTCGCCCTCGGTGGTGACGGCCAAATGCAGGGATCCATGGGGGTGGACTGGGGTGACTATTTGCACGAAGGCCGGTTGTCAATGTTTGTCACCAACTTCACTGAGCAACCCGACACTTTGTACCGCAACTCAGGCAAAGATGGATTCGCTGACGTGACCTATCCCGCCAAGTTGGCGCAGCCGACCTACCCTTACGTGGGCTGGGGAACGGCTTTTTTCGACATCGATAACGATGGCTGGCTGGATCTTTTCATCGCCAATGGGCACGTGTATCCACAGGTGGATTCCATACCTGGCGGCGCCTCTTACCGCGAACCGCTGCAGCTTTTCCGCAATAAGCGGGACGGCACCTTCGAAGATGTTTCCAGCGTCCTCTCAGGAATTCCGCCGCACAGTCGTCGGGGTGCGGCATTCGGTGACGTCAATAATGACGGAAACATTGACGTGGTCCTGATAAATGTCGGCGAGCCTCCGACGCTGTTGCTCAATCAAGGCGGGAATACCAATCACCGGGTACTGTTCAAGCTTGTGGGGACGGTCAGTAACAAGATGGCCGTAGGCGCCCGAGTCACGGTCAAGGCGGGAAAGTTGGTGCAGTTTAGTGAAGTGCGTGCCGGCGGAAGCTACCTTTCGCAGAACGATCCGCGCTTGCACTTTGGTCTGGGCACAGAAGCTTCTATGAGTGAAGTCGAAATCAAGTGGCCAAGCGGCAGGATCGAAGTGCTGCGTAATGTTCCTGCGGATTTTATTTATACGGTCATTGAAGGCGAGGGGATCAAGGAAAAGTTGGCGTTGCCAAGGATATGATGGTCAAATTCTGAAACACTTCCTGTGTCTTCCATTTGTGTGACGGTGGTCCCTAGAAGTTCACAGCCCAGTCTTCATCAGTGAGAAGAGAGTTGAGAAAATCCCGGCGTGTGATGCCAATCCATGGAAGCTTCAAGAGTCCCCACGATTTCAGCAGTCCTTCGACAAATATGTCCAAGATGCCGCACTGGCAAAATATTCCGCTCGTCGATATTTGCAGGCTTTCCCAAGATGCACGAATGCTGCCCTGTCTGTGGTCTCAAGTTTGAGCGGGAACCAGGTTATTTTCTGGGCGCCATGTACATCAGCTACGGCTTGGCCCTGTTTACCATCGTCGGACTCTCTGTACTGCTCTGGATCTATACCAAATGGTCGCTGCAGAAGACAATCGTCTGGGCTCTCTTGCTGTTTGTGCCGCTCGCGCCTGTGCTTACTCTCCTTTCCCGCGTGCTGTGGATATACCTCGATCAGGCCATCGACCCGGAAAAGCCGTTGGAGTGAGTCTGACAAAATCTGTCACGGCATTGATTTGTAGCGTCAGCTACCCCGCATCAGCCCAGTCCGGGATCATAGCCTTTCTTGTAAACAGTTGATTCTTATGAAAAATCCAGGTCTCGAATCTCATCTCAATTGTGGCAGCTCAAATGCCTGATTCTGCGCAGACAATCAAATGCGCATAGCGATTTCGAGCGTCGCACCGGGGGCCCAGCTTGGAAAACGGTAAGGGAAAACGCCGTCACAAACGGATCAAAATGGTTCTGCCGGTGCGCATATCCGGCCGCGATGCCTCTAACAACCCGGTAAATGAGCTCGCTCATACGCTAGATATAACTCCCAACGGCGCTCGACTGGGGGCGATTCGCCACGTCCTAAGAACGGGTGACAAACTCACCCTGCAATACCACCAGCGCAAGATTCAATTCCGGGTTGTTTGGGTCACGCAACTCGAAGGGACAAAGGAGTATCAGGTCGGCCTGGAATCTACCGGCATAAGCGGCGAAACCTGGGGGTTGGAACTTGCCGACTGCGACACGGCGGATGAATACTCCAAACCCGTAAACGCCTGACAACCGCAACAACCAATAGTTTCGTCCCTACTGCATATCATCTTCGTCCTGTTTTCCTGTTCGTCCTGTTTTCCTGATTTTCTTGTTTTCCTTATGGCTTTGCGAAGTCCTAAGATGGAGATGATGACGCCATCTCATCTGCGGCTTCACTGTAGGTTTCTCCGTTGAGTCGAGGCAGCGCAGCGCTCGTAGTGCTTGCTCTCGCGGGCGTTGTGGAGTTGGTCACGCCGTCGGCGGCTGAACAGCCCATAGGCCAGACAACAAACGCATTACAGACCCAGAGATCTGACTCGCGTCATACGCTGCCGCTCTCGCCTTTCTATGACACTCCCATTCCGCTGCCCGCAGGTAAACCGGGTGATCTGATTCGTGCGGAGCCGTTCGATGAATACGCGTTGCCGTATGACGTGTCAGCGGTTCGTTTTCTGTATCATTCACGGGCGGCAACTGGCGAGGACGTTGCCTCGTCGGGCGTAATTCTCGTTCCCGAGGGAAAGCCGCCGGCTGGCGGATGGCCAATAATTGCTTGGGCGCACAGATTCAGCGGTGTTGCGCGCACATGCGCTCCATCACTGATGAGGAACCTATACGTCGGGCCGTTCCTCTCCATGTATGTCGGGCTAGGATATGCGGTGGTCGCCACCGACTATGCCGGTCTAGGCACAAATTTTCGTAATGCGTTCCTGGATCTACGGTCTAACGCGATGGACGTTATCTATTCCGTGGCGGCTGCGCGAGCTGCGATTCCCCAGCTCGGTTCGAGATGGATTGCGATGGGGGAATCCCAGGGCGGCCCGGCGGTTGTCGGAGTCGCCGAGATACAGAGTGAGATGCGCGATCCCAGCTATCTGGGTGCCATTGCAATTTCAGGCGTTGCCGGTATCAAGGATATTTACGAAGCCCTGGCCCAAGAGCATTCGCGCGGCCTGCCATTATTCGTCGCCTATGGAATCAAAACCGTCTACCCGCGATTCCAAGTGAGTAACATGCTAACGGACAAGGCCCTCCCGTTGTATGAACAGATTGAGAGGCAATGCGGTGTTTCGGATAGCGCGTCAGAACTTTCTACGGGCGAAATGCTTAAGAAAGATTGGGAGAACGAACCGTTTGCGAAGCAGTTCTTCAGCGTAAACACCCTCGGTCAAAAACCTGCCTACAGCCCGCTTCTGATAATCGGTGCTGAGGACCCGGAGGTGCCTATTACTTTGACGGCCAGGGTGGTCGCACGTATGTGTAAACAGGGGGATCGAATTCAGTTCTACAAGTATCCGGAATCAGGTAGCCTGCTCGGAGACTCCGTCGCTGACCAGATCACGTGGATTCAGTCACGTTTTGCCGGTCGTCCCGCACCCAGCAATTGCCCCTGAGCAACCCAGCGAACGTGCTCTAATCCGTCTCGCGCAATTCCGCTGCGGCGGCCTTTCCCGGAGACCCTTCCTGCTGTCGTTTTTCCCACTCCGCTTCGGTAGGAACAGTAATAGTGTCGAGCTTCTTCTTTTTCAAGCCACCATTAATGGGGGGGAGTTGCTGGTCCGTCAGTTTGCGGAAGTCGACGATGACGTCTTCCAGTTCACGCCCCAACGACGCAGCTCGAGCGACCTGGTAGTCGCCCGGTCGTCCCTCGTAGGTGTTGACATTGCCATACAGCTCCCCGAGGTGTTCCCGGATGCGCTCCTCTCCCGTAATCATGCCGCCCTCCTTGGTGGCGACGATTCTCGAGCGAAGTTTGTCACAGCCGTCGGTGAGCTGTTGCAATCGGGCACGTAGGGGATCTTTCTCCGAGAGCTTTGCAGCGCGGGCACTGGCGGAGTCACGGACTGATCCGATCGCGCTCGCTGCATAACTCATGTGACCGAGCAAATTGTAGAGCTTCATGGCCAGATCGAACTGTGCTTGGCGATCTTCAATCGTAAACTTGGCCCGCGGATCGAGAACCACTTTCAGTGGTGCGCTGTAAACCTGGTCGCCTTTGGTCATCTTGACGGTATAAGTTCCAGGCATTACGCGAGGACCTTGGGTTGCGCCAAAAAGGGCACTGGCTGCCGGTGGGACCACCGGCGGTTTGAGGCGCATCGACCAAGTCGCGCGATTCACACCGCGATGTTTGCTGCCGCCGACCGTGTCCAGCAGCTTGCCATCGGGATCGAAAATTTCGATCTTTAAGTCTCCGAAAATATGCCGCCGCCTCTGGTAATACGTAATGAAAGCATCGGTCGGACGACTAGGTCCGACGTATGTTTCGTCACCCTCAGGCCAACCACCGTTGGCATTGAAGTATTGGACGGCTGGTGTTCCTTCGATGAGCGTCGCTTCTTTCTCCATCAACTCGGGCGTGAGAGCGCGCAAGGGAGAAATGTCGTCGATGATCCAGATGCCGCGTCCATGAGTAGCCATGACTAGGTCAGATTCGCGCGGATGCACTACCAGATCGCGCACCGCGACGGCGGGAAAATCGCTTCCCTTGTACTGCGCCCAGCGCTGACCCCCATCGACGGAGATCCACAAACCAACTTCGGTGCCGAGAAACAGGAGGTTGCGAT
>Ga0210384_10005735_pt1 | contig 13391 bp, 13 predicted proteins | sample IncBWH2MmetaG_FD_160574 | JGI IMG/M metagenome (GOLD analysis project Ga0210384, IMG submission 160574) | Forest soil microbial communities from Barre Woods Harvard Forest LTER site, Petersham, Massachusetts, United States - Inc-BW-H-2-M | ecosystem: Environmental > Terrestrial > Soil >...
GCCCGGCAAAGAGTCGCACCGACGGCTCCGGCCGGGACTGTCCCGGGACAGCAGTCCTGACCTATTCGATCGACTGCAACTCTTTGCCGGGCTTGAACCGAACTGCCTTGCCGGGCGGGATCGAGACTTCGGCGCCAGTGCGCGGGTTGCGCCCGATTCCAGTCTTGCGCGGCCGCACGTTGAACACTCCAAAGCCCCGCAATTCAATACGATCGCCCTTGGTAAGTGAGCGCCGCATGCTCTCGAAAACGGTTTCGACGGCCAACTCGGCCTTGGTCTTGGTAATCCCGGTCTTGTTCACCACTTCGTTGATAATGTCGAGCTTGATCACTGGCGGCTCCCGTCGTCGGACTGAGAATAACCTACCAAGTGATTGATGCTAAGGGACATAAGAGAGATTGTCAACGGCAGCTTCTCTCCCGTAGACTCACAGTCGTACCCCAGTCGTCAGCCTTCGCTCGTCAGTCTTCAGGAAAAGCACAAAATGACCGCGCAAGCGCGGGGATTTTCCTGACGACTAAAGACCGGCGACTGAAGACTGCATTCAAGGAGCTGCATGCTTAAGAGCGACCGCTGGATCCGCAAGATGGCTATAGAGAAAGACATGATTAACCCCTTTTCCGAGAAGCAGGTGCGGGAGGGAGTGATCTCCTACGGTTTGTCTTCCTATGGCTATGACTTGCGCGTGGCCGACGAGTTCAAGATCTTCACCAACGTCAACTGCACCGTGGTCGATCCGAAGAATTTCGATGAGCGATCATTTGTCACCGTAAGTTCGGAATGCGCCATTGTTCCACCCAACTCGTTCGCCCTGGCGCGTTCCGTCGAGTACTTCAAGATTCCCCGCGACACGCTGACCATTTGCGTCGGCAAGTCCACATACGCTCGTTGCGGCATCATCGTGAACGTCACTCCCTTCGAGCCGGAGTGGGAAGGCTTCGTCACCCTCGAGATTTCGAACACCACGCCGTTGCCCGCGAAAATCTACGCCAACGAGGGTTTGTGCCAGATCCTTTTCTTTACCGGAGATGAAGTTTGCGAGGTCAGCTACGCGGACCGCAAGGGCAAGTACCAGTCGCAGAAGGGAATTGTGCTGCCGAAACTCTGACTTCGGACGTCAGACTTCGGCTTAAGGCCCTAGGCTCTTGGTTGTGGTGCCTTCAGAAATTCAGAAATAATGTCTGTCGGAAAGCGGTGGGATACGCCGAGGTCAGAGGTCTGACGCCCGGCGCCTATTTCTTGTTCTCCCCTTCTTTAAACATGTACTTAATTGCGGGCTTGTAGATCAGCAGGTTGGACTGGCCGTTGCGGGCCACCTTCAGACAGCTCTTGTCGTACCACTCGATCATGCCGTGAATTTCCTCGCCGTCGCGCAGCACAATCACCATCGGCGTTTTCGACTGCATCTGCTTCTGATAGTAAAAGTTCTCGGCATTGGTCTGCTCCGGGGGGGCGGGCTTTCTGCCGCCTCCGCCCGATCGGTCGTTGCGCTCGCCGCGTTCGGGACGGTCTGGCCGTTCTGAACGCTCTCGGGGTTCGCTCATGGATGCCTGCGCGTGATTGTGATCGGTGCGGTTCAGCGAAGGGCGGATCAGCTTGCGATTGGCAAAACCCTCTGCCTCCACAGACCGATCGGCTGGAAGTGAATCCACTGCATCTTTCATGGCGCCACCCGTTAGACACGCTTTTTGCGGGCCACAACACGCGCTGCTGTGATTGTGGGTGAAGGCGTGAGTTGTCCTAACCTAGCACAGTAGCCTCGGCTATGACAATGGCCAACTAGCACGGGAGAAAGCACTTAGCAAATCAACACTTAGCAATTGGCACTTGGCAATCAGGTCCTGATATCTGGTTCGGCGCAGGTGACGCCCACCGGGCGATCCAGCTACGTGCTCATTGCCAATTGCTAAACGCTTCTTTCGAGTGCTGTCGCAAACGCATCGAGCGACAATGAGCGCAACAGGTTCCGCCGCATTCCGCGCTCCACGTCGTTCAGTCGGTCGGCGGCGAAGGCGATCCAGTCGAAGTCCGCGGCTTCCGACAACTTCTTCAGTTCAGTTTGGATGTCGGTATTGCGGACCAGTTCCGGCGTACTCGAATTCAGGAAGGTCAGGTCTTGTAGCAGACTGTAAAGCGTCCGCAAGAGCTTTTCCAGCTTATCGCGTCCATCGGCGCCTGCGCGATAGGTCTCAGTCATCTTGAACAGTTCACTGTGTTCAGTTCCGCGTAGCGCGGTACTAAGGATGGTCAGGGCCTGGGCACGAGCAGCGGTATACCCCGCGAGATCGAAAGTTCGGGCGGCCCCAATCGCACCATTTGCCAGGCGAGCCGCGAGGGCGCTCTGCCTGGGGGCCCATTCCGGACGATACTTGGCTAGGTCCCGCTCGATTTCCTCCGCCGGCAAGGCGGCCAGAGTGATGATCATGGCCCGCGAGCGAATCGTAGGCAGCAACTCACCCGGGTTTTCGGTTAGCAGAAAGATAGTGGCAAACTCGGGTGGTTCCTCCAACACCTTCAGCAGCGAGTTGGCTGCTTCCTTCATGAAGGAAGACTCAGTGAAGATATAAACGCGCTCCCTGGCCTCGCCCGGCCGGTAATAAACAGTCTCGATCACGCGCCGCACCTGGTCTACTTTGATCATCATTTGCGGCGGATCTGGCGGGATCACCAGCACATCGGGATGGGTCTGAACAAACAGGCGCGTTTCCTTCTTGTCCGTCTCCCGCAAATTCTCCCGAGCCTCGACCGCCTCCTCGAAGCGGGCATCGAGGTCTTCTGATTGCGCGATACGGACGCAGTTGGAACAGTTGCCGCAGAAATCGGGCAAGCCGTCCGTAGGAGTCGGCGACAGGCAATTGATCGCCTTGGCTAGCATCAGCGCCAGCGTGTATTTGCCCGAACCTGCCGGACCAGCAAGAACCACCGCCTGGGGAAAACGGTCGCGCGCCAGCATCTCGCGCAGGCGCTGGACCAGGTCGTGATTGCCGTGAAAATCGCTAAAACTCATACCCACCACGGAGGCACAGAGGCACAGAGAAAACTATACTTGCGAAACTCCATTTCACGATACTACTCTTCGCCCGCGACAAGTCTCATTCCTGGAAACGTGCGGGCAATTCGCCTGATTGAGAATGACTGGAGTGTTTCTCTGTGTCTGTGTCTCCGTGGCGAATTCATGCCGTCTTCGCCGCCAGCCTGATCTTCCTTCTTACGATCTCCAGGATCCGCGCATGGGTTTCTGCCGCCGTTCCGCGCGCATCGACCAGCACGACTCTCTGCGGTTCCCGAGCCGCAATCGCCAGATAGGCGCTGCGCACCCTGGCGAAAAAGGCGCGACTCTCCTGTTCGAACCGGTTCTCGTCATGCTTCGCGCGGCCATTCCTGGCGGAATCCGCTTTGTTTCTCCGGCGGGCGCGGTCTACGCTTGCGGCCACGTCGGAGTCCATAAGGATGGTGAGGTCAGGCTGCAAGCCATGGCACAAGATGCGATGCAGAGCCAGCACGGGCTCGCTGCCCAGCTTGCGGCCACCGCCTTGATACGCTTCGGTGGAATCGGTGAAGCGGTCGCAGAGCACAACCCGGCCTTCCGCCAGCGCGGGCTGGATCACTTCCGTTATATGTTGGGCACGCGAGGCAAACATCAGGGCCAGTTCCGCCATGGGCGAGAGGCCGGCAGTGGCGGTATCGAGCAGGAGTCGCCGGATTTTCTCTCCGGTGGCGGTTCCACCCGGCTCACGGGTCACCACTACCGACAAGCCTTGCGGGCGAAATACGCCTGCCAGTTTTTCCAGCTGCGTGCTCTTGCCGCAGCCGTCGAGTCCTTCGAAGGTGATGAACCGGCCGCGATGAGCGTGTGAGGACACAGTCGAAATCATAAATGAGCGTCTGGTTTTTGGCACTCGGCACTTGACCGTCGCAGCCTCGAGTCGCCAACGGCCCGGTTCCTGCGAAACAAAACTGAGGTCCGACAACGCCTGGGGAAGTTTATAGGGGTCCTTCGAGTCTGCTTCGTGCTTCGCATCGCGAAGCATGAGCTCCGCTCAGGATGACACTTTGCCGGTCCAGATGAAGGTGACCGAATCGGCTGCGACTGTTATATTCATCTGTCCTAAAACGAATTAATAGAAACTCAGGAGCGTGTTCGTGATCCCTTTTCCCGGGAAGATTTTTCGCTGTCTGTTCCTGTTCGCCGCATTGGTCTCACCGCTGTTTGCCGCTGGCCCCGCTCCCCACGTCAGCATTTCTGTGGATGCCACCGAAGCGCCGCGAAAAATCTTCCATGTCAGGATGACGATTCCCGCCAAGCCGGGCAGCCTCACTCTCTATTATCCCAAGTGGATTCCCGGCGAGCACGGTCCGACCGGTCCGATTCAAGATCTTGCTGGACTGAAGTTCACCGCGAGTGGCAAGACTCTGGCCTGGCGTCGCGCTCTGCTGGATGGCTGGACCTTTCATGTTGAAGTGCCCACCGGCGCGTCCAGTATCGAAGCTTCGCTCGATTTCATTTCGCCTGCAGGTTCAGAGGAGGGCATCTACACTGGGGGCGCCACTGCCACCGACCGGTTGGCAGTCGTCAACTGGAACGCGATGCTGCTGTATCCCGAGGGATGGACCTCGGATGACCTGACCTACAGCGCCAGCCTGCATTTGCCGCCCAACTGGAAATTCGGCACCTCGTTGGCGGTGGCCTCGCAGTCGGGAGCGGAAATCCAGTTCGCTCCGGTTTCGCTGACCATGCTGGTCGATGGCCCCGTCATCACCGGTGAATATCTGAAAATTGTTCCCCTGAACGCAGGACAAACTCCACCCGTGGAGATGGACGTCGCCGCGGACAGCGCGGCCGCGCTTGACGCTCCCGCCGAGGTTTGGGAACACTACAAGAACCTGATCGCACAAACCAACGCGCTGTTCGGTGCGCAGCATTACCGCGACTACCACTTCCTTTATAGCCTGAGCGACCACGTGGCCCACTTCGGCCTGGAGCATCATGAATCCAACGACAGCCGCCTCGGGGAGCGCGCCCTGGTCGATCCCACGAAACGCCTTCTGGGCGCGGGATTGCTGTCGCACGAATTTGTGCACTCCTGGAACGGAAAATACCGGCGTCCCGCTGACCTCGCCACTCCTGACTACGAAAAGCCCATGCAGACCGACATGCTCTGGGTGTACGAGGGCCTCACTCAATATTTGGGCGAGATCCTCACCGGCCGGATGGGGGAGCGAACGCCGGAGGAATTTCGAGATGCTCTGGCGCATACCGCTGCCGATCTCGACCACACACCCGGACGCGCCTGGCGCAATCTGCAGGACACGGCCGACGGCGTTCCCGCGATGCAGGATGCGCCCCGTCAGTGGGAGTCATGGCGGCGATCGCTCGACTACTACGAAGAAGATGAACTGAACTGGCTGTGGGCGGACACCATCATTCGTCAGCAGACGCATGGCCAGAAATCCCTGGATGACTTTTGTCGGATTTTCCATGGGCCTCCGAGCGGGCCACCGCAGGTAAGAACTTATACTTTCGACGATATCGTCAACACGCTGAACCAGGTTGCGCCCTACGACTGGCGCGGATTCTGGACCGAGCGCCTTACCAATCACGGGCCCGGAGCACCGCTGGGCGGCATCGAAGGCAGCGGTTGGAAACTGGTCTATGACGACACACGTTCGCCGCTGGTGCAGGCCTGGGAGGGCGACAAGGATTCCGTCAACGGCGCATTTTCCATCGGATTGTGGCTGAAGGACGACGGACTCGTTACCGATACTGTCGAAGGTTTGCCGGCGGCGCGGGCGGGAATCGGGCCTGGGATGAAGCTGGTTGCCGTTAATGGGCGGAAGTTCTCGAAGGAAGTACTGGCGGATGCGTTGCGCGCAGGTAAGAACAGCTCGGCGGCGCTGGAGTTACTGGTCGAAAACACGGAGTACTACAAGACCTACAAGCTCGACTATCATGGCGGGGAAAAATTCCCCCACCTGGTGCGGGACGAAACCAGGCCCGATCTGTTGACCGACATTATCAAGCCGCGGTAGCAGTCGTCGGCCCTCAGTCGTCAGTCGTCAGCTCGGTTACTCCCGCGAACAAATCGCTTTCCTGCACGACGGGGCCCGCGTTCACCGCTGCTGACAGATGGAATAGCTCTCGCCCTCCGCGCTTCCTCGCATGCTCTTCGAACATAGACCACAGTGGCTGCTGGGTGGTGTGCGCGCGGAACGCCTCGAGTTTGGTTTCCAGGTAGTTGCCGATCTCGATGATGGTTGTGACCGGCGCCAGAGTGATGGGCTGGCGTCCGGGGAGAGGGAAGTCGGCGCTGGCGTGGTACAGCTTGTGAATGCGGTGAGGCGTGACCGTACCGGTCAGTTGATCGGGAAAGCGATTGCTTCGCCCTGCCCAGTGGAAGGCCAGCGTGGCGAACACCGATGCCATCGTATGATCTGTGTGGCCCGTGACTCCCCCCGCCGGATCAAAGGTGAGCAAGACCTGCGGACGAAATTCGCGGATGCGCAGCGTGAGATCGGAAACTACGCGCTGCATCTCCAGCCGGTGAAGCTGGCCGTCGGGATAGTCGAGCACGATTCCCTGCGAGACTTTCAATATTTTGCAGGCGGCGGCAAATTCCTCCCGCCGCAGCTCCGCCAGTTCCTGATCGTTACGTGCCTTGCCACGATGCGTGGCCGCCTGCCCCGGTGTCAGGCAAACGATGCAGGTTTGCACGCCACGTTCGCGATAGAGACGTAAGGACCCGCCGAAGCTGCTGGCTTCGTCATCCGGATGCGCGGTTACGACCATCAGGCGCCGCATGCAGGGATTGTAACGTAGCGCCGACTGGCGCTACCCCAGGGAAGTGTCATCTCGAGCGGAGCAAAGAGACTCGCTTCGCGAGTCTCTTTGCGAAGTCGAAAGACCTGCGGTTTGCTCGGCGGCGCTGCTCTCCCGGGAAATCCCCAGCGTCGTCGAAATGGAGTTCCGTCAGAAAGCAGGTCCCTCGACTGCGTGGAACCATTCGCCAGCGAATGGTTCCACTTCGCTCGCGATGACAGGTTGGGGCAAGTAGTGCCGGCGTCCCGTCCGCCCTCAGGCCGGCTGGAGAATGGCGCTGTCAAATCCTTCGTCTTCCTCAAGCATGAATGCCAGCACGTCCTGGGGAACCGGGGCATTCCATACTGGAGCAAATGATTGGCGATGCAGCGGAGAAGGTCCGTGCTCGCGCAAGGCCGACAAATGCCTGGGCGTACTATAACCTTTGTTCGAAGCCAGCCCGTAAGCCGGGAAGACTGGATCCCATTCAACAATCATGCGGTCGCGCTCGACTTTGGCCAGGATCGATGCCGCGGCGATAGAGGCTGAGAGGGCATCGCCGTGAATGATGGGTTGCTGGGGAAGGTCGCAGTCCAGGCGCATGGCGTCGACCAGTAAGTGGTCGGCGCCAGGGTCGAGACCAAGAACCGCCTCCCGCATGGCCAAACGCGAGGCCTGGTAAATGTTAATCTGATCAATGCGGGCGGCATCGACCGCAGCAATTGCCCAGGCCACGGCACGCTCGCGAATTCGTTCTGCCAGAATTTCACGCCGTTCCGCCGGCAACAGTTTGGAATCACGCAGACCTCGTACGCGATACGCCGGATCAAGGATCACGGCAGCAGCCACCACGGGTCCAAACAGTGAGCCGCGTCCGACCTCATCAACCCCGGCGACCAGGCGCGCGCCCAGCTGCCACATCTTCTTCTCAAACCTCAACGTGCAATGCAGCTTCTTCAGCAGGCGCAGCTTCGCGGCTGAAGCAGAGAGTGGCTTCTCCGGCGCGGATGTGAGTTTTGGCGACACTGAGGCGAATCCAGACATCTTCGCCCAGTCCTCGCCTGTGGCGCAATGTGGAAAATCGCCGAGTGCCAGTTTGAAGCAACCCCACGCAGCGAGATGCGAAGTGACGCAGGGCAGTTCCCAGTCCGCACACATAGGGGCAGAGTCGGTCCGGAGCGAAGTCGAAGGCCGTCCTCGCCCTAGCAGAGGAGCGAAGCTCAGCAATCCTGGCAGAATTCTGTAAATTCTAGGGCGAGGGTTTCTCGCCCGCCCGGACGGGGGCGTCCGGGCCTATGTGATTCGTGCCGCAACACTTTTCCTGCAAACTGCGTCTAACCCACTGGAAGTAGGTTGGTGACTCTCAGAGGGCGGGTATAATCAAGAGAGCAGATCATATTCGGAGGAAGTCATTATGAATCAGCGCGCAAGCGCTCTTTGGGTACGTTTGAAGGCGAACCGTCTCACGTACAGTATTTCGATTCTGGTTACATTGACCGTCGGTATCCTGATCGGGACGGTGGTCTCCTCCGGAGTGAAGGGCCAGGACAAGAAATCCTCCTCCGATGTGGCCCCGTTGACCGTGCCTTCGCCGCAGATACTCTCGAACCAGTTCTCGCAGATCTCCAAGCAGCTCGAGCCCAGCGTGGTCAACATCAATACCGAATCCACGATCAAGACGCCTAAGCGTCGTCGTGGCCCTAATGCGGACCCCGATGACGCCAATCCGTTCGACGATTTCTTCGATCGATTCTTCGGTGGTCAGGGCGGTCAGGGTGGCCAGGGTGGTGCGGGCGGCGGGTCTATCCGCGAGCGTTCCCTGGGTTCGGGCGTGATTGTGGATGCCAAAGGTTATATTGTCACCAACCGGCACGTGGTGGAGAAGGCAGACCGGATTCGGGTGAAGCTGCAGGACGATCCGCCGGGAATGCTGCGCGATGCCAAAGTAGTCGGATCGGATCAGGAAACGGACCTGGCCGTAATCAAGATTGAAAGTGACAAGCCGCTGCCTATCGCAAAGCTGGGCAATTCTGACAGCATGCAAGTCGGGGACTGGGTGCTGGCGGTGGGCAGTCCCTTTGGATTGCAGGAGACCGTGACTGCCGGCATCGTCTCGGCCAAGGGCCGCAACATTGTGCCCCAGCGTCAGTTTCAATCATTTATCCAGACCGACGCCGCCATCAATCCGGGTAATTCCGGAGGTCCGCTGGTCAATATGACGGGCGAAGTGATCGGCATCAATACCGCGATTCTTACCGACACCAATGCTTACGCGGGCGTGGGATTTGCTTTGCCTTCGAACACCGTGGCACAGGTTTACAACCAACTCGTCGGTCCTGACCATCGGGTGTCGCGCGGTTCGATCGGAATCATGTTTAACGCGCTGGACAATCCCGCCATCGCGCGAGTCTATGGAACCGGTTCAGGCGTGACTATTTCGGATGTGACCCCGGGCAGTCCGGCGGAACAGGCGGGCCTGAAAGTGGGCGACACCATTGTCGGGGTAGACGGCAAGCCGGTGAAGAACGGAGATGAACTGGTTGCCGATATCGCCGCCCGCAAGCCGGGCTCGAAAATCGCAGTCGGATTCATCCGTGACGGCTAGAAGCAGGAAGCCACGGCCACCGTGGCCGACCGGGCCAAGCTGTTTGCCGCGCGCCTGGGTGACGAAGAGGAAGGCGGCCCGGAGAGCGGGCCCAAAGAAAGCAAACTCGGTGTAAGCGTCCAGACCCTCAGCCAGGAGATGGCGGATCGCCTCGACGTCCCTGCGGGAAAAGGTGTGATCGTCAAGGATGTGAAGACCGGATCGTTTGCCGAGGATGTCGGGTTGAGTCGCGGCGACATAATCCTCGAGATCAACAAGCAAGCGGTGGACAACGAAGACCAATTTACCCGCGTTTCCGGCACACTGAAGAGCGGGCAGGATGTAGTATTCCTGGTACGCCAGAGGGGCGCCGGCCGCGAGGGTGGAACCATCTTTCTGGCCGGTACACTTCCGTAACCCGAGGCTGGCCCAAAGGGGGCTGGTAGCGGAGGCAGGGATAGTTTACCCTGCGTGCTCGATCAGGAATTGCTTAGGGTCGAGCAGAAGGTTACTTCCGGACCACGATCTTGAGACTTGACAGCGCCATTTCGACAACATGGTTGAGCGCGGGGTGTATTGTGCTCCTGACCTGGGGCACGGTTTCGGCGCAGACCAAAAGCCAGTCACCAACTCCGCCAACTCCGGCCATTCTGGCCCAAACCAGTTCTCCGGCGAAATTGCAGACAGTGTCTGCTCACTCGACTTCCCGCAAGAGCAGGAAATCACGCAAGAGCGCAAGCTCGCGCCGCGGGCAGCAAAAGATCGACCCCGTGCGTTCCCGCGAAATCCAGGAAGCGCTGATTCGCGAGCACTATCTCGACGGCACCGCCTCCGGAACCTGGGACGCAAGATCGCAGAGCGCGATGCAGCGCTACCAGGCGGACAATGGCTGGCAAAGCAAATCGATTCCAGATTCCCGGGCCTTGATCAAGATGGGACTGGGCCCTGACCACGAACATCTGTTGAATCCGGAAAGCGCGATGACGTCGCAACCCGACGCACGCCGCGCTTCACCGATGCTGGATCAGACCCCGGCGCTGGACATCCCGCTTCAGAAGTGAGAGCGGACGCCCGTCATCCGCCAGCGTCTCCGACTAGCGACCACTCTTCTTCATCTTCATTACTGGATTTGGAAAATACGGCAGGCGTTTGTCGCTGATGATGGCGCGAGGATTGTCGTCGACCAGTGCTCGGGCCACCTCATCACCGCGGAGTTTAGCCACCTTGTCTCTGGCCGCGGAAAGCGCCGGGATGCGGTGCTTGCTGTCGTGGGCGTCGGTGGCTAACACGTGCACCGCGTCTCGTTCGAGCAGCCACTCGGCGGCGCGCAGGACTTTTTGTCCCCACATCCCGGTCACTGCCGAAGCGGTCACTTGCACTGCGCACCCCTGATCGACCCACTCGAGAACCCGCTGCTGGGTCTGTTGCAGAATCGGATTGCGCTCGGGATGAGTGATGACAGGGGTGATGCCAACATCGGCCATCCGGGTGAAGCATTCGTTGATTTGTGATGGAATGCTGTAGTTGCTCAGCTCCACCAACAGGTAATGGCTGTCTTCTATGGTGTAACGTTCCGGCGAAATCAGGACTTCCTGCAGGTTGTCATAGGAAAGATGGAAATCGCAGCCCAGGCTCAGCCGCGGAACCTTACCCACCAGCGCCTTGAGATATTCGAGATTGCTGGCCAGATCATGGCGATTGTATTGAAAGCGCTCGTTGGCATGGGGAGTAGCCACGATGTGCTCGATCCCGTCGGCCGCTGCCATGCGACACATTTCCAGCGACGTGTCCCATGACGTAGGACCGTCGTCCACCTTAGGCAGAATATGGCAATGGATATCGATCACGTGGACTTCCGCGGGGAAAGGCTGTTCATCGATTTAAGCAGATTTTTAAACAAAGACCAAGGGAATGGGCCCTGTCTCAGGATTCATTTTAAACTTTCGTCATCAGAGTAACCCGCCACGTCTGATTGCTTGATGTCCGTGTATGCGCGACAGGAGGAACCGTCGCTCGAAAGATCGTATCCTTCCGGGAGGCCTTTGCAGTTATTCTTGATCTGCATTCCATTTTGGAGAATGTTTTGATGAGCGATCGCGGAAAGATTGCAGCCTCGAAGTCACCGGGAACGGTAACCCTGGGCGAATTGACCGTCCACCGCCTGGGTTATGGAGCGATGCGCATTACAGGACCGGGGGTGTGGGGACCCCCCAAGGACCGGTCAGGCGCGCTCGCCGTTCTGCGCCGGGCGGTTGAGCTGGGCGTAAATTTTATCGACACAGCGGATTCGTATGGCCCCGAGGTTAGCGAAGATCTCATTGCCGAAGCGCTCTCGCCGTATCCCAGGGATCTGGTGATCGCAACCAAGGGAGGCTGGGTGCGTCCCGGACCAGGGCTGTGGGCGCACAATGCGACGCCGGACCATCTGCGCAAGGCCGTCGAGGGCAGCTTAAAAAGGCTTCGTCTGAATCGGATTGATGTTTACCAGCTGCATATTCCCGATCCGGTGGTCTCTCTCGAGGCATCGGTCGGCACGCTGGCCCAATTGCAGTCGGAAGGGAAGATTCGCCTGATCGGTCTGTCGAACGTAACCCGCGAGCACATCGAGCGCGCTCGCAAGATTGTGCCGATTGTTTCCGTGCAGAATCGGTACAGCTTTGCCGATCGCGAGTGGGATTACGTGGTGGACTATTGCGAGCAGAACGGAATCGTGTTCATTCCCTGGTTCCCGCTGGGTGCAGGCCAGGCTGCCAAAGAAGCCGTCAAGCGCATCGCGGACGCACATGTCGCCCAGCCCATGCAAGTCGCGCTGGCTTGGTTGCTGCAGCGCTCGCCGCTGATGCTGCCGATTCCGGGAACGTCCTCAATCGCACACCTGGAAGAGAACATGCTGGGTGGATCGCTGCGCTTGACGGAGGCAGAGTTTGAAGAGTTGGCAGGAGTGCCGCAGCTGGCGTTCACGCGCTGAAATGTGGGCGCGAGCGCGCCCACGCTCGTGCCTACGTTAATTACTTGCCCATAGTGAGCACAACCCGGAAGCGGGCACGTCCGCTGATCATCTGATCGTAAGCTTCCGCGACTTTCTCCAGCGGATAGCGTTCGATCATGGGGCGCACGCCACTCAACGAGCTGAACTGCAACGTATCTTCGGAATCTTTTGCCGTGCCGGACGGCCATCCCCGGACCGTTCTGCGGGCAAAGATCAGTTGCAGGGGAGTAATCGTGAGGGGCTCCGTTGTAGCTCCGACGATCACCAATTTCCCATCCGGCCCCAGTCCATCGACCAATGCCGAAATTGCCTTCGAGTCGGGTGCAGTGGCGAGAATCACACGCGCGCCGCCCAGGGCCTGCAAAGCAGCGGCTGGTTCACCGGTAGCTGTATCAATATAATTGTGAGCCCCCAATTTCTTGGCCAGTGCTTCTTTGTCCCCGCCGCGGCCGATTGCGACGGTGCGGAAGCCCATCTGCCGGGCGTACTGAATGCCGAGGTGACCCAGGCCACCGATGCCCTGCACCGCCACCAGATCGCCCGCCTGTGCTCCGGAATGGCGCATGGAGTTGAACACGGTGATGCCGGCGCAGAGCAGCGGCGCGGCTTCGTCCGTCGGCAGATCGTCGGGCATGGCCGCCACCGCCTCGGCCGGAATCACTACATATTCCGCGTAGCCGCCATCGAAGCTGATCCCGGTAATCTTCTCAAACTGGCAGAGAACGAAATGGCCGCGGCGGCAGGGGTCGCATTTGAAGCAGTGCCCACCATGCCAACCGACGCCCACCCGCTGACCGGGTTTCCAGTGCGTGACATCGGCCCCAACCGCGTCAATGCGTCCGGCAATTTCATGGCCCGGAACGCGCGGATATTGCAATCCGGGAAAGCCCGACTGCTTTACGATGGCGTCGCTGTGGCAGATGCCGCAGGCCTCAACCTTGATCCGGACCTGGGCGCGACCAGGCTCGGGAATCGGGCGCTCCACGATTTCGAAGTTTCCACCAGGTTTGCTGACTTGTACG